>Ga0189276_10110_pt1 | contig 114111 bp, 82 predicted proteins | sample N26A31minimetaG_FD_130321 | JGI IMG/M metagenome (GOLD analysis project Ga0189276, IMG submission 130321) | Marine microbial communities from the Costa Rica Dome - N26 A3-1 mini metaG | ecosystem: Environmental > Aquatic > Marine > Oceanic > Photic zone | place: Costa Rica: the Eastern Pacific... | reverse complement strand
CGCTCCCAAGTCATTGTCGCGGATCGAGTTGGGACGACCTGGGACCAATTGGGACATGCCAACATTCAGCGTTTTCCTTTGTTCCCAAGCTGAATGTCGTCGGTTCGATCCCGATCACCCGCTCTTTCGCAAGAGCCCGCTCTGAGCCGCTAAGTGCAGCATTGGAGCGGGTTTTGTATTTGACGACACAAGCCCAAACACCATTCGCCCCTAATCGAAGAGTAGTCGCATGCAATGAATGCAAGTTCTCTAGATCGATTCGCACCAACACTCGAGCTCGATGGAACCAATCAAGACTCGGTTCCAACAAAGCAGCGAGGATCAATTGGAACAGGCCTCATTTCTCAGTTTATATCTGCATCCCGTTCTCGAAGTGGTATGCGCATCTCTATATCGCGTGCCTTATCTGCTTCATACTTCAGCCTGATCATCTTGCCCTCATCTCCACGGATGAGAAAGCGGAAAGTACTGAACGACTTGCCCGCAATCCCGTCCTCAATCAGCATGCGCTCTGGGCGATCCTTGATTGGTCTCATTGTCTGATCGAACCGATCATCGACCTGACCCGATAGAAGCACTTCTGCACCCGAGAGGGTGAGCAGGTCTGGGAACCCGATTTTGTTGCGTGACGCGATTGCAAGTCGAGTCGGGATGATCTGCGTGTTCTCAACTTCCACAGTGAGTTCCCAAAGCCCATCTCCCATGTCCTTGATTCCAGCCCATTTGAACTGAAGCTCGGGCATGCTGCTCGCATGGAACATCGTAAATGCGAAGTTACGATGGCATCCTTCTTCCAGCATGAACGGTGGCGTGACACGCGAGGAGTACTTCGTCCCACCACCGATGAGCACCTTGCCGTGCTGAGGGTGGTCATACTCTGTGTAGTCTGTGAATGTTTGACCGAAGAGCATCCGATCCTGCCAGTGCATGCGTTCTTCATCTGAGAACTCCCGATCCGGATCGGGCATTATGCGACGGTTCGTCCACAACTCGTTCGTAAAACTCGCAATCCCGAGCCCCTCAGCAAGCCAGTTCACGAACCCCCCATGCACGGTGTACAAATCTGAGTGGATGACCCAGTAGTTGTAGAAGGGCAGCAGGTCCTCGCCCGCTTCGCCGAGTTTGTCATACATCTGACGATCAGAACGAGGGTATAGATTCTCGAGATATGAAGCACCAGGGCCACGAAGGAGCATGCCGCCGGTATTGTGATAGCTCTGTCCCGCTGCGATGTTCGGTCGCGTCAGGATGAAATCCGCGACGGCTTTGGTCTCAGGTCGATCGAACGGGTGATCGCCAGCGCCATACTGGACATGGTTGGGCTGCCAATCGCTCGCCCAGTTCCGGTTCATGTCGTAGCCACCGGGGCCGTCTTCGTTAATGCGGCCATCGCCGTCGTTATCGATACCCTCAGAACCGAGGCGGGTCAGTTCACCCTGCTCACCCTCGGGGACGCGCTCAATAATGCGTGGATCGAGTTTGTTCCGGCGCCAACGGCCATTGGGGTCGAACTTCCACATCTGAGTAATGTGGCCGTCACCATCTAGGTCTTCATACCCGTCTTCATCGAGTTCACCATCGTAATCATTGTCGGTCGGACGCTGCCCCGTCCGTGCGCTGTGAGGCGTGTTCGGATTGGCGAACCATTCCGCACGCCCGTCCGGGTTGATCGATGGCACGAAATAGAATGCCGTCCGATCGATGAGCTCCGTAAGCTGTTCCACTTCGCCGTAGCTCTTTGTTAGATACCAGATCGAATACAGGACCGTTTCTGTTGCCTGGATCTCATTCCCGTGGACATTCCCATCGATGTACATCGCAGGTTTCTCGGTATCCTCGCCTGTTTCAGGGTTATTGAGAATAACCATCCACATATCGCGCCCCTGCTCGCTCTTCCCGAGAGATCGAAGGGTGAGAAGCTCGGGATACGCTTTGACCAGGTCTTTGATAATCTTCTCAGACTCATCAAAGTCATAAAACCGGTTCCATGCGATATCGACTTTCGAGGGAATCTGCTGCTGGGCGATCGCCGCCGATGTGCTCGCACCTAAGACAAATGCCATGCCCGCAAGTCGAACGATCGAGTTCTTTATCGTGTACTTCTTCATGAGAGACTCTCCGTTCAGTTCCCACTGAGTTTGATGACCTGCTTACCAAAGCGAGGATCGTCAATCGTGATCGTTTCGTTGTTGATGTCGTCCGTGCGGAATAACCAAGTGTGAGCGGATCGCCCGCCATTTCCCTCAATGCCCCATACACGATCTACACGCTGTCCACGGATGACTTGGTCCACCGGCACAGAGAGCCGAACGATGACCGGCTTGACGCTTCGGGTGGTGCGTGAAAATGAAGTTGTCGTCGAAAGCTCTCCGTTGTTCTGGAGAACGATGTGCACCTCATACAACCCACCTCCGATTTCTTCGATCTCAGGGCCAAGCACTTCGATATCCGCTTGTGCCTCAATGACCCGGGTCACAAAGTCGGTGTGCTTCTCGGCCAACTCGTCAAGCAGACTCGCGGGCGGGTTGATCTTTGCGCCGGGGATAAACCCACCGATCTCGACTTTACCGAGCGTCGGATGTTCGAGCGGCTGCCAATCGACAAATCCGTCGATGCCCGCTTCTTCAAAGTATTTCAACCACTTCGCGTCTTCGCTGAGCTTCTTCTTGTTGGACTTGTTCTTATCCGACTCCGGCATTTCTGCGGCGGGGCTCTCTTGTTCCTTGACGCGCCGGACCTCGATCCCCAACTGGGCGGCAAACTGCTCTACCATCTCTGGAGTGATCTGGCTGATCATCGTTTCGTCGGGTTCCTCACCGGTCATCTGGGTATAGGCCTCGCGGAGCTCTTCGAGGGTCTCCATCGAGATATCCCCCACGGGCGAGGGGGTGAGTTGTGGCTCGTCATCCGCCTGCTCGGGCTTTGGCGCGGGCTTGTCCTCACGATCTCCCTTTGACTCTGATTCATCTGGGCGAGCCCAAGCATAAACTGCGAAGCTGGGCAACCCGCGCTGAGCGTACAACCACGCGTGAAAACTCCCCGCGCTGTCGTGTTTCTCCGCACTCGCGAAGGCGACTGCATCTTTGAACCACGCCCCCGCTTCCTTGTACAGATCTGCGTCACCCGCATCAATCTCAAGCGGAGACCTGCTCGTGATATCCTTTTTCTTCGCGTCCGGTTGATTGATCAGATTATCATGCTTGCCGATCGTCACTGCTGCGACGATATCGTCATGATCAAGCACAAACCGGGCGAGTGCGTATGCTTCCGGTTCTGACAATGCGTACCTGCCAGCGTGTGGATCATGCTCAGGCCAACGGTGCATGAAGTTCATGTTGATGTCGACCGCACCGAATCCATCCTCATTTATCTGCCCGTCACCGTCATTATCGAGCCCCTCGGTGTACAGCGTAAATACAGCCCGTTGCCCCTCGCTTTTATCTGGCTTGACATTCAGCCGCGGATCATCAGGATCCGCGAGGTGCGAGGGGGTCTCGTTGAGCGTCGGCTCAAGACGACGCATCATGGTGATGATCCCGTCACCATTGAGGTCGTCAGCGTGATCCTCATCGAGCATCCGATCCCGGTCCTCATCGACAAGTCGCGCATTACCCGAGTGGCCACTCAGTATCTTGCCCATATTGCGTGCCGCACCGTCCGGGTTCGCCCTCGGAACGATATAAACCGTCATATCTTTGAGCATGGACGAATGGTGCTCGAGAAGTTCTTCAGCGATGCGGGTCGCAACTTCTGTGCCGACAAGATATTCGGCATCGATTCCCGCGACAATCAATATCGCTGGTCGCTCCCCTTCACCTTCGGAGAGAGAAAGCAAATGCAATGGCGCCCCCCCCAGACTCGTACCGATCGAGCTGAGTGAAGCGTGATCATTCGTAGCGATTTGATTGAGTCGCGATGTGAGATCATCGTTGCTCATGTACCCCTCGGGCTGAGCGAACACGGATGAGCTGGCAAACAGCGCTATGGCAGCCGCCGATCGGAGAATGGTGCACTTGGACATACAAAGCCTTTGGTATGACATATTTCGTGTGTGTGAGCCCATTGGTTCGACCGAATGGCCGTGCTCGTGATACCACGCTCAACGGGCATGGTTGCACCAGCGATCATACAGGAACCCCACCCATTCTTGCAACAGCCCCGTTTTTTCACCCACCCGCCCAGATTCGAGCGAGACGGGTCTAGGGTTTATTTGAACCGAACTGGTTTTCAGGAGTGAGCCATGCCCAGAATCACCCGTGCTGCGATCATCCAGGCGACAAACGCCCTCCCGGATTCAGAAGATCTCCCCAGAATCAAACAGGCGAATATCGACAAGCATGTCGAGTTGATCAAAGAAGCCGCGAATCGCGGTGCCCAGGTCTGCTGCCTTCAGGAACTCTTCTACGGCCCCTACTTCCCCGCCGAGCAGGACACCCGCTGGTACGATCTCGCCGAGCCCATCCCCGATGGCCCCACGATCCAACTCATGCGAGATATCGCGAAACAGCACGCCATGGTGCTGATCGTCCCCATATACGAACAGGAGATGCCCGGCGTGCTGTACAACACGGCCGCGGTCATCGATGACGAGGGCAACTATCTCGGCAAATATCGCAAGCACCACATCCCTCACCTCTACCCAGGGTTCTGGGAGAAGTTCTACTTCAAGCCCGGCAACTGCGGATACCCCGTATTCAATACGCGTTTCGGAAAGATCGGCGTGTACATCTGCTACGATCGCCACTTCCCGGAGGGCGCCCGCGAACTCGGACTCAATGGTGCGGAGATCGTGTTCAATCCCTCCGCGACCGTCGCGGGATTGAGCGAGTACCTGTGGAAGATCGAACAACCCGCACACGCCGTCGCGAACCAGTACTTCGTTGGCGCGATCAACCGTGTCGGCACGGAGGCCCCGTGGAACATCGGCGAGTTCTACGGGAACTCTTACTTCTGTGATCCTCGAGGCCAGTTTGTTGCTCAGGGCTCCCGTGACAAAACCGAGGTTGTTGTCGCGGACCTGGACCTCGATTTGATCCAGGAAGTTCGCAATGTTTGGCAGTTCTACCGAGATCGCCGGCCTGAGACATACACACGCACAACCGAAATCTGACCCGGAGCACCCGAATGCCTCTGCTGATCAAGAACGGACGCATCATCACATCGGACGCGGACTACCACGCTGATCTATACTGCGCGGAAGAGCATATCACGCGGATCGAAGAGAACATCGACGCGAGTGCATTCCCGTCGGACACCGAAGTCATCGACGCGAAAGGGAAGTATGTATTCCCGGGGTTCATCGACCCGCATGTCCATGTGCACCTCCCGTTTATGGGCACCTACGCGAAAGACGATCATGAGAGCGCTTCACGAGCCGCGATCGTCGGTGGCACAACGACTTTTATTGAGATGATCTGCCCCGCCCCCGAACAGGAACCGATGGACGCGTTCAACGAGTGGCACTCAAAAGCTCAAAGCCAGTCACATTGCGATTACTCGTTTCATCTCGGTGTCGTCCGCTTCGATCAGCTCGCACGCGAGCAGATCCGATCAATCGTTAAGGATTACGGGATCGCATCGTTCAAGGTCTTCCTCGCGTACAAGGGCGCACTCGACATCAGTGACGAGAACCTCTTCGAACTTCTGACTATGGGCAAAGAGCTGGGGGTCATCACGACCGCACATTGCGAGAACGCGACGGCTATCGACTCGATGCAAAATAAACTGCTCTCAGAGGGCAAGACGGGCCCTGAGTGGCATGAACCTTCCAGACCGGCCCGAGTCGAAGCCGAGGGTGTGCATCACCTCGCGACCTTTGCCGAACTGACCGGCGCTCACGTGTATGCAGTGCACACTTCGTGCGGCGAGGCCATCGATGTCGCTCGCGCCGCCCAAGCACGCGGCGTCAAGCTCTGGGTCGAGTCCGTCATTCCCCACTTCGCGCTCGATCACACACTCGCGGAGCAGGCCAAGTTCCAGGGCGCCAAATATGTCATGTCGCCCCCATTGAGAGATCGCTCGAACCACGATGCCCTCTGGGCGGCGCTCGCGTCGGGAGTGACCTCAACCGTCGGCACCGATCATGCCCCATTCGACTTCAACGGGCAGAAGGACATGGGCAAGGGCGACTTCACCAAGATCCCCAACGGAATCCCTTCGATTCAGGAGCGAATCGATCTCCTGCATACGCTTGGCGTAAAGACCGGGCGCATCGATCTCAACACCTTCGTCCGCGTGGCCTCAACGAATGCGGCTCAGATCTTTGGACTCAAGTGCAAAGGCACAATCGCAGTCGGTGCAGATGCAGACATCGTAATCTACGACCCAGATTACACACATACACTCAGCGCGAAGACGCACCAATCAAAGGTCGACTACAACGGGTTTGAGGGCTGGGAGGTCACCGGCCGATCATCCGTCGTTGCCGTACGCGGCAAGGTCATGGTCCGAGACGGCGTGTTCGTCGGTGACGAGCCAGGGCGCGGCAAGCTCATCCATCGCGTACCGACCCACTTCTAAACGAAGATCTCACTTGTTTGATACGAGCATGTCCGATTGCTCGACGAAGCGATCACCCTCCCATTGGGTGTCTTTGCCGATCTCACGCTCCTGCTTTTTCTTTTCACGCACTTCGCGTTGACGCTCAACGAGTTGAGCGTGCGTGCTGAAGTACTTTAACGCGTGTCCGCGGAACTCTTCGATCGATTCAAATCCGTGCTTGTCCATAAACGATTCGAGTTGATCGCACATGGGTTTCACATGCCCATACCCATGAATCATCACGCCCGTGCAAACCTGCACCGTGGATGCTCCGAGGAGGATAAACTGGGCCGCATCTTCTCCAGACTCAACGCCGCCGATTGCTGAGATGGATCGGTCCTGGAAAGCCCCGCTCTCGCCAAACATCATCGTCGCGAGTTCCATGACCATCCGCAGCGCGATCGGTCGCACCGCCTTCCCAGAGTACCCACCGGGCAATGAATACCCCTCGACCGTGGGCTCGGGGCGGAGCGTGTCCAGATTCACACCCATCACACTCAGGATCGTGTTGATCGCCGCGATTCCATCCGCGCCGGATTCCAGCGATGCGCGAGCGGGCTCGGTGATGTGCGTGATGTTCGGCGTCATCTTCGCCCAGAACGGCAAGTCTGTGGCCTCGCGAACCCACGAACAGACCTCCCTGAGCAGCTCGGGGTTCTGCCCCATCGCAGCGCCCATTGCGCGTTCGGGCAGCCCATGCGGACACGAGAAGTTCAGCTCGAACCCATCAACACCGCATGCGGCGCATCGTTCGATAATCTCAGACCAACGGTCTTTGCCATACTCTTCCATCACGGACGCGATCAATACCCGATCCGGGTACGCGTCCTTGAGTCGCTTGAACTCATCCTCCCAGACCTCGATCGATCGATCTGAGATGAGCTCGATGTTCTCCCAACCGATGACCTCTTTGGAGTTCTGCGCGCGCATGCGAGCGTAACGCGGCGCAACATTGATGATTTTGTCGGCCTCGAGGCAGACAGTTTTGCAAACCACCCCTCCCCAACCTTCGTCGAAGGCCTTAGAAATCACATTCGCGTTTGTCCCAGGCGGGCCAGAGGCGATCACATACGGGTTGGGTAGCTTGAGTCCATTGACCTGCACACTCAGATCGGGCATGGGACGAGGATCCTTTCCTTGAAAACCAGTCTCATGAAGATCGTATGCAGGGTAGAGCGATTTATGGGTGCGTTGGCACGGGTTCCTCGAATGCCCAAGGCACAACCGCGTCGGGAAACTCGGCCAGTCGATCCAGCATTGGCCCGGGCGAAAGTGTTCCGATGACGATCGATTCGGCCCCGTGGTCAACGATGTCGCAACCCAACTCTGCAAGCTCGGACTCGATGATTCCCCTTCCTTTCGCCTGAGCAGAACCGACGACCTGCACAGAAACAGGACGGCTTGCAAAGGTCGCACGGAGCGCATTCCTAGCTGCTGCTCGTCCAGTGAACCGATCCCAAAGCTCTGGATACAGCGGGGTACGCACCTGTTCATGAAGCGTCTGCTCGATCTCCTTGCGTCCACGCTCATATCCCGCGATCGCGTTCTCTTTGCGTGCGATCATGTGATACCGATTGAGCAGGCTTTCCAACTCCTCGCTCAATACAGCATCCGGAGCATACCGCTGCATCACCCACGCATTATTGCGGACAAGGCGTCGGATGATCTCATTGAAATCGCGCGCGACAGCCGACTTCCGATGGAGAAATCGGATCGATCGCGTGTGCGCGACCCGATATCCCGATTGGATCAACCCGGCGCAGAACTCATACTCTTCCGCGTAGTACCCAAATGCGGCGTCATACCCAGACAGCTCGAGGAAGAGTTCTTTTCTGATCGCGCACCCACAGCCTACAAAGACTTCAGGGAGCCCCCCTGCCTCGTGATCCCCGGCAGGAAGGAAGATCTCACCACCAACAGCGCCAATCTCTTCATCGAACTGATCGAGGACCCGCCAGTTCGAATCCGACAATGGCGATGAGTCATCATCCAGCATGACCAGCCAGTCACCTTCGGCCTCAATCGCCGCGATATTCCGTGCGGCCGTATTCATATTGACATCAACACGAAGAAGCTTGATTGGAATGCCATTGTCAAGATGAGCAGGAGTTTCGACAGGTGTATCCGAAGCGTTGTCAACAATCAGCAGCTCGCAGCACCCGATCACTTCGGAAGCCTTGATCGCACCTATTCGTGTGAGCGTCTCGGCGAGGACTTGATGACGATTCCGAGTTGGCATGATAAAACTGATTGCCATGAATCATCACGCCTTGACTGATTTCATATCGCAGAGTCGGGGCTCCACCACAGCTGCCGACCGCGCGGCTTGCTCCCCCGCCAGCATGGCACCGAGTTGTGTCGCACGCTCCAGAATCTGATTCGCGCTGACGGGCAGATTGCCCATCAATCCACCTTCAACGGCTGCTGCAAGCGAGCCGATGTAGGCTGCCTGTATTCTGTCTGCACCACCAACTAGCGACGCGGTCATCCCTGCAAGAAGCGCATCACCACAGCCAAGCACATCTGTGGGATTGAAGCACAGAGCCGGCAAATCGCGGATGCCAAGCCCCTTATCGAAAAGCAGCAATCCATCTCCAGCACGCGTCACACACATCGACTGCGCTTGTGTGATCTCGAGTGCCTCATTTGCGAGTTCAACGACCGGCCGCTCTTCTGAATGAAGCATCTGACGAAGCTCCACCTCGCAGGGACAAAGCACATCGGCACCCCGCATATCGCTCAGCTGCGCGCGTCGACCCGACACATCTCCGAGTATGAGATCGACCGATTGACGAATCCCTTCGATCACACGCGATGCAAGCCCATTCGCGAATAATCCTAGACCAAAGTCAGCGATCACCATCGCGTCATAGCCACCCACTTGATGGACATGACTGACGATCTCGTCCGCGCACTCATCCGGAAGGGCATAACGGACAGGGGAATCGATTTTCATCACCTTCTCGCCGTCGACAAGATAACGCAGTTTGATCGGGAGAGACTGCTCACATTCGATGGGTTGAATGTGTACGCCAGATGCTTGCATGCGTTCCACGAATGCCAGCGTTGCACGATCGCGGCCTACCGGAGTGCAAAGGGTCACATCCAGCCCCATCTCAAATAGGTGCTTCGCGATGATCGCACCGCCACCGTCATACGAAACTTCGTGATCTGGACTCAGTGAGAGCATCGGGTGCTCTTGCGCGATCTCGGGGACCTGACAATGAGCATACAGATCGATGATGCTCTCACTCAGCACGAACACGCGTTTCTTACGTGCCTTTCGAAGAACCCTCGTGAGGGCATGGGTGCTCAGATCGAAGCCGCGTGCGAGAGCCAACAAACCCGACTCTGAAGAACTACTGAGTTGCTCTGACCGGACCACATCGACCAGTGCAGATGATGAAAACACCACCTCGTCATCAGAAAACACAACACGACCGCCATGCTCCTCGACGATCGCGCGTTCATGCTCAAATCGAGGATCGCTGTTCTTTAAATACTCTGCCCCCTTGATGTACACATCCGGGCGGAGCCGTTCCAGAAGCCCGACGGAGGTCGGGGCATCATTAATCACCACCCAGTCCACGAAACCCAAGGCGGCAAGATTGTCCGCACGCAGGATCTCGTTGAACATCGGACGATCCGGCCCTTTGTTCACGAACCGGTCAGGGGTAATACTCACGACCAGCCGATCGCCCTGTCGGGCTGCGAATCGGAGGTGATGGATATGCCCCGGGTGGACAATATCAAAGCAACCGTGACAATGGACAATCGACTCTCCCCGAGCCGATAGCTCTGATCGGAGTGTGTCCAGCATCGAGAGATCAACGATCTTTTCATGCGCATCATGCTGCATTCAACGATCTTATCGTCTCGCTCGCCAGCATTTGTCGATTCATTGGTGCGCACCAAGGCAACCGCTGACACCCCAAAGTCATTACCTCTTGTCATGAATGCATTTACAGCAAAGGCGAAAACAGCTGGATCGCATTCTGGATGATCCGTTCGTGCACACGCCGCCGACTCCACGCCGCAGGTTCGATCCGGATCGAATCCCTGATGTAAGAATCCTGCAGGGCACGCATGTCCTTGAGGAAAGCCGCGTGATATACAAACATGCTGATCTCGAAGTTAATCGTGAAACTCCGCTTGTCCATGTTCACTGAGCCGAGCATGACCACATCATCATCCACACTCACCGTCTTTGAGTGCAACAGCCCCCCTCGGTACTGATAAACCTCGACGCCGGCTTCGAGCAAATCTTCGAAGTACGCCTTACTCGCGTGGCGCACAAGCACTGAATCGATTCGTTCTGGCACGACCAGCGTCACGCGTACCCCGCGGTGCGCCGCGCCGCGTATGGCCTGGAGCATTGCCTCGTCGGGGATGAAATAAGGCGTTGTCATCACCATACGCTTGCGTGCGTTGTACATAAGGGTTATCAGCATCTCATGAATCAGATGACCTTGCTGATCTGGCCCGGACGGAACGATTTGTGTGGCAATATCTCCGCATGAGCCCTGGATAGTTGAATCTCGGATCGAGTTCAGGAACTCCTCTGTCCCTGACTTCGCGGCCCCATCTGCCTCCGTGGCCCAATCCAATGCGAGTGTCATCTCAAGCACGCGTGCCGCAGGCCCTTCAACGCGTGCCATCACATCGATCCATTGGCCGACACCCTTACCCACATTGAAGTATGCCGGATCCGCCATATTCATCGAACCCGTGAAACCGATACGGTGATCGATCACGACTATTTTTCGATGATTGCGGATATCAATTCGCTTGAGCTGTATACGAAGTCGACCAACGCTCAATGCCTCCGCGAGTTCAACGCCGACATCACGAAGTCGTCTCGCCTGCGGACTCGCAAGAAACCTCCGGCTGCCGGCAGAATCCAAAAGAACACGACACCGAACACCCCGCTCAACTGCCCGAATAAGGGCATCCTCTACTTCCCTCACAAGTCCCTGAGAATGCCAGATATAAAAAAGTATACTGACACTCTCACGAGCGTTATCGATGTCATGCACGATCGCTCGAATGCACTTGGCACACTGATCATAGAGCTCGACCGAGTTCCCTCCCAATGCTGAGATGCCCATCGGCAAGTTCGTCTGAGCATTCAGATGCCTCGCAATATCAGGAAGCTTGTCATCTGAAAGCTCCCACCGATCTTCAATCCCCATGGCAACATCACGGAGATACTCGCGCCCCTCTCGCGCTCTACGAATCCGTCGAGATGGGAGCCAGACTTCCCCAACGAAGAGATAAATCACGGCTCCAACAAAAGGAACCGTGGTAATAAGAAAAAGCCACGCGAGCGCTGATCCCGTCGGCCGCCGCTTCAGACTAACTCGGAGCCCGAGACCGAGGATAATTCCCCAGTGAAGCACGAGCAGCAGCGTGGTTAGGATGGAGGGGAGATGCTCAAGCATGTTCAAAGTCGTTAATCAGCCGTGCACGATCCTGAGTCTATTCGCGATATCCATCGTACCATACCACAGTGAAGAAGCCGACGAACAGCACGGGCCCAATGAAGACCAGACTCCGTCGAGTCGTACGATCTGTGCGATCGGGTTTCCGGCGCTATCCGCGTGCGATACTCGACTCGCTGAGAGCGCAAGACAATCTCCATCACGATGACGACCTGCCGGAACTGATCCATGACATGTACCCCCATCAGCTCGCAGCAGTCTGGTTAGGGCATGCCAGCGTACTTACACAAATCGGAAACCACTCTGTACTGATCGACCCCGTGATGAGCCCACGCATCGGTATGCGGATTGGTTCCAGGACGATCGGACTGCCCAGAATCAACCCGCCCAGCGTGCCGACTCGTTCGCTCAAGGGTGTCGACATCATCCTGATCACACATGCCCACTTTGATCATCTCGATCGCCCGACTCTCGTCGATCTGATCGACGCAGATACAACTGTTGTCGTTCCTGTAGGATGCCGAAATCTCATTCCCTATGGGTTCAAAGCCGTGCATGAAATTGCTGAAGACAGCGAGTTGATGATCACGGATTTGCACATCCGAGCGATGCAGCCGGCCCATTGGGGCGCTCGGAGTCTCGTTGATCGGCACCGGGGCTTCAACGCATATGTCGTCGAAGGCGAGGGACAGCGGGTTCTCTTCGCCGGGGACACGGCCCACACGGAGACTTTCGACGATCTCGAAGCGATCGATCTCGCCGTCCTCGGCATCGGTGCATATGACCCCTGGGAACATATGCACGCCACTCCTGAGCAAGCATGGAGTATGTTCCAGAAGATCGGGGCATCATACTTGCTTCCCGTGCACCATTCGACATTTGAACTCAGCGAGGAACCCATCGACGAGCCCATGCGTCGATTGCGTGCGGTTGCATCAGACGACTTCGATCAATGTGTGATCGAGCCAACTGAGGGTGAGCTCATCATCATCAACGAAGGTGAGATTGAGACCGCAGAGATCGATGCTTAGGAAAGTATTTCGCACGCTCTGAGCAGGGAATCTGCCCCCTGTTTTTGGATATACTGGGCTACCAATGGCAGATCAGCTCATATACCTCGATAACGCGGCGACAAGTTGGCCCAAACCCGATTCCGTCGGGGAGGCCATGGTCCATTTCCTCACGCATCAGGCCGGTAACCCCGGACGGGGCGGGCACAGACTCGCCCGTGAAGCATCGCAGGTTCTTGATACTGCACGGGAAAAGCTGGCTTCGCTTGTGAACGCCCCCTGCCCTCAGCGAATGATCCTTACCCACGGTTGCACCGACGCGCTCAATCTCGCAATCCACGGCGTCCTTCGCGCCGATATGCGGACACGCTGCCCAAGCACAAAGCCACATGTCGTGACTACCACGATCGAACATAACGCCGTGCTGCGTACTCTCCATTGCTACGCGACAAGCGATCTGATCACGATGACGATCGTTCCCTGTGATGAAAATGGGTATGTCCATGCCGACACATTGATCGATGCATGCACAGATTGCACCGTACTCATGACCCTATCACATGCGTCGAATGTCCTCGGAACAATCCAGAAGGTCCCAGAGACGATCAAGGCTGTCCGTGAGTACAACCAAGACATCCTCATCATGGTGGATGCCGCCCAGACAGCTGGTCACTTCCCGATCGATGTGCAGGGATGGGATATCGACCTGCTTCCCCTCGCGGGGCACAAGGGATTGAGAGGCCCAACCGGAACAGGCGGTCTATATGTCAGCCCGCGTGCGTATCCAGATGATTGCGACAAATCCCGCGTTTTCTGCCAACGCCGAGGCGGAACAGGATCGATGGCTCCCGGACTGGAGATGCCCACGAATCTCCCCGACGCACTCGAAGCGGGGACATCGAACGCCGTAGGGTTCGCGGGTCTGATCGCTGCGATCGACGCGTTGACCGCCGAAGTTCATGAGCACGAAATGGACATGACCAAACGAGTGCTCGATGGACTCCACACACTCGATGGAGTCACCATCTACGGACTCCCGACGATCGAGGGGCGAACCCCCGTCGTGCTCTTTAACATCGAAGGGAATCACCCCCGCGAGGTGATGGCCAAACTCGACGCAGAGTACGGCATAGCCGTCCGAGGGGGGGTACATTGCGCCCCTCTTCTCCACGACGCAATCGGAACGGGAATAGACGGAGGTGTCCGCGTCAGCCCCGGTTCAGGAACATCACCCGAGCAGATCGATACTTTCCTCGACGCGATCCGCACGATGTGCCCCACTCACGCCTGAACATGAGTTCCTGAGACCAGCGTTTTCGCGATAGATCGTCCAGCAACGGTACCGGTTGCCCATGCCCATTGGAAGTTGAAGCCGCCGATGCGTCCGTCAACATCAAGGATTTCCCCGATCAGCCAGAGGCGCTCACAAGCTCGGCTTGCCATTGTCGAAGTTGACACCTCTGTCAACGGCACCCCGCCCGCGGTCACCTCCGCGAAGGTGAATCCGCGATCTCTTTCGATCTCGATCTTGCAACTCGTCACTACCTGTACAAGCTTCTTGCGTTGCTCACGCGTTATCGCGTGCCCAGGCGTGCTCGGATCCAATCCGGCCTGATCGCACAACGCCCGCGCGAGGCGTTCGGGAAGTCGATCACGCATGAAACCGGAAATAGTTCGCTTCCCTAAGCCCTGCAGCTCTGCGTCCAGTGATTCAGCTGAGACATCGTCGATCCAGTTGATCACGAGAGCGGCATCAGCATCATGATGCTTCGCCTCGAGATACCACCGGCTTATATCGAGCACAGCTGGACCAGATAGACCAAAGTGTGTGCAAAGCAACTCATTCGTGAACGACGCGAGCCGCTTACCCGTTCCGGATCGCACCTGCAGATTCACGCGCGCCGAAATCCCTGAGAGTTCACGAATCCAGAGGCTTTGATCATCCACGATGAGTGGCACGAGCGACGGGAAGATCCGCTCCGTCGTCGTATGCCCGAGAGACTTCGCAATACGGTATCCAGCACCGTCCGAGCCAGTCCGAGGCAGGGCCATTCCCCCCGTCGCGAGCACGACCAGATCCGCCCGAACCGACTCGTTCCGGTCATCCGTCGGGATGATCTCAAACCCATCGCTCCCGCGATTCACGACCCCCACTCGCCACGGGTTTTTGATCATGACGCCTAAACGATCGCACTCGTCGAGCAACGCCGACAATACTGTCTGCGCAGTGTCTGTTACCGGGAACATCTTCCCCGTGCTCTCCTGCTTCAGGTCAACACCAAGTGCCTCGAAGAACCGAATCGTTTCCTGCTCTGAAAACGCTTTGAGTACTTTCTTGATCGCGTTCCGTGACGATCCCGCATAGTCCTTGGGGAGGACTTTGTGGTGCGTGACATTGCAACGCCCACCGCCCGCAACGAGGATCTTCGCACCGATCTTTTTCGCACCGTCCAGAACCGTTACGCGTGCATCAACGCCGAGATCTCTGCACTCGCGCATCGTCATGATCCCGCACATGAGCCCTGCAGCTCCGGCACCAATGATCGCGATGTGCTTTGAATCGTTCATCAGGCACAAGAATAGCGCACAAAGTCGGGCATCCACACGGGATGCCCGACTTGAATCTGAGCCGTGTGGTGGATCAGTCGAACATTCCGAGCTGCCACATCATGAATATCCGCTTGTCGGCGACATCGCGGATCCGCAAATGCAACGGCTTGCCCCCGCCGTGACCTGAATCCCGATCGACCCAGAGGAGGATCGGCTCCTTCTCCTGATCCGAGCCCGTTGAGTTCTGCATAAGAGCCGCCATTTTGCGAGCGTGCAGCGGGTGAACGCGTGTGTCGTTCTCGCCCGCAGTGAAGAACACCGCCGGGTACTTAGTCCCCGGCTTCACATTCTGATACGGAGAGTACGCCTTGATGAACTCGTACTGGTCCGGGTTCTCAGCGGTGCCATACTCCGGTACCCAGTATCGCGCCATCAGGAAGTTCTGGTACCGGACCATATCAAGCAAGGGCACAGAGCTGATCGCAGCGCTGAACAGGTCGGGGCGTTGGACAACCGTCGCGCCGGTCAACAGCCCACCGTTCGATCCGCCCGCGATACCGAGCTGATCCGGGTTGGTATACCCGTTATCTACAAGCCACTCACCCGCCGCGATGAAGTCATCAAAGACATTCTGCTTATTCTCAAGCATGCCCGCCTCGTGCCAGGCATTGCCGTACTCGCCGCCGCCCCTGAGGTTCGCGACCGCGTAGACCCCACCATTCTCGTACCAGGGGAACATCGTCGACGAAAACCCGGGACGCATAGAAATATTGAACCCACCATACCCGTACAGGATCGTCGGATTCTTCCCATCGAGCTCAAGCCCAGTCTTGTGCACGATGAACATCGAAACGGGCGTGCCGTCCTTCGAGTCGTACCAGACCTGCTTCACCTCGATCTGCGAGGGATCAACAGGCACATCTGGACGCGCCCAGAGTTCACGATCCCCGGTTGCGAGATCAACCCTGAAGATACTGCGGGGCATGTTGTAACTCGAGAAGCTCAGGAACGCCTCAGTGCGATCATCCGAAACACTCAATCCGCCCGATCCAATCCCCGGCAGATCCAGATCACCCAGTGAGTCACCTCGCATGTCATGGAGCGCAATGCGAGTCTTCGCCTGATCGAGGTAGTTCACCGCAATAATGCCACGCGCGAACGAAGTGCCGCTAATCACGAGATCGTCATTCTCAGGAACCACTGATTCCCACTGGTCGAACGCCGGATTATTGAGATCGATCATCGACACCGTGCCGTTAGGTGCGTCGAAAGAGTGCTGCATGTAGAACCGATCACCGTCGAAATGCCTCCCGCCGGTGCGACCGAGCTTCCCGGAAATCATCGGTTTGAGCTTGAGCTCACCCGTGCGGAACCAACCGTCAAGGTCCGCCACCCACATATCCAGACCCGCCGTGCCGGTCCAGTACCCGACAACCATCCATCGCGCGTCTTCTGAGGGCACACCGAAGGGCCCCCATGTCGTCTTCAACGCTTCGATCTCCGCATCGGTCTTCCCCATATCGCCGTAGAAGAACTCGATGTCCTTCTGGCGGAACAGCATCTTGTCCTGACGATGATGTGTCCCGATCTTGTGGAGTTTCATCACACTCGAATACGCGTCGTCCGTGTCTTCAAGGTTTTTATAGAAGAACCCCGAGTTATCCGGAAGCCAGCCAGAGAAGTTCACCTTGCCCGGGATCACATCCGCCAGCCATTCGCCCGTCTCCACATCCATGATGTACAGCGTCGAGTTCTCGTCACCCGATGCGTACATGCCGAACGCCATAAGCGAGCCGTCCTTGTTGGGCGCCGTCCACGACACCGTTGTCAACCCCGTTGGGTCGATCTGCTGGGGATCCAGAAGTACGCGCTCCTCGCCGTCGATCCCATCGCGGACATACCGAACCGCCTGCGGCTGGGTGCCTTCTCGCTTGGAGTAGAAGTACCGGTTCCCATACACACTCGGTGAACCAATGCTCGGAACCTCCATCAGCTCACGCAGACGCTCTTCGAGTTCCTTCCGCCCAGGCAGGTTGTCGAGGATCGAACGGGTATACCCGTTCTGCTCATCCGTCCATGCGGCTACCTCATCGGTGAGCTTGCCCATACTCGCGGGGTCTGAGTTATCGCCTTCGAGCCATTGGTAGTTGTCCGTAACCTCTTCGCCATGAATCGTTTCAGTGACTGGAATAGATTCTGTTGCAGGGGGTGCCGCAACAGAAGCTGAGGCGACAAGTACAAGTGCACAGAGAGAAGTTGTCTTTCGCATAGTTGGGGTCTCCACTTGGAAGTCGCTGAGATCTGCGTGATCAAGCGATAATCAGATATAAAGGATACCACGAGCGAGCCTGTCAGGCTGCACCCAGCACACTTACACGCTGCAAATCGAACGCGAACAGACACCCAGCCGATATCGCAGAATGTAAATATATGGGTTGAATCAATCATATCCGACCAGAATATGCTTGAACCGCCTGATTCAAACCGAGACAATTCGTCATTGAACTCAGGCTCCCGATCCTCGCATCGGATCGTGTGTTTGGTGAGTACTCCCGGCCGACTCGTCCGGTATCGAGCACGCAAGTGCTCGACTTTGGGAGCACCTCATGAACTACAAACGCCTCGTCATCGCAGCCCCGTTCTTCGCACTGACATCCCACGCCGTCTGTGACCTGGACTTTACACAGACCTTTGATGGTTGGTTTGAGAACAAGTACACATGGCCCGCACAGAATGAAACTGTGGTATGCAGACGCAGCGGAGACCCCGTCGGAACGATTAAGAGCGTGTGGGCCAGAGTCGTTCAGAAGAATGGTTCGCAGGCGGGAAACGCCGTGTTCTGTACCACGATGACCAAAACTGAAACCGGCCTCACAGACCGATGGTCGGTGGCCGTCCCCGCCGGAACAATATGTGACGAAGACTTCTGGGACGCATCGGTCATCTGTGTCGAGATCGTCAAGTGCGATCGTGCAAGCCGGATTGGACACCGATCCATCCCATCCGAACTCGGCCAGCTCGTAATGACCGACCTACCCGGTGATGAACTCGCCATCGAAGAAAACATCCGCTATGTGAGTCTCGACCCCATCGGATGGAACGGGGGGCTTGTCGGCAAGTTCGGGTTCGACATGGCCGTGTACGCGTACAAGGTCCCGGGCCAGCCTCCGATCATCCTGAACCATGTTGACACACTCGCCCTCTCGACTTTCACATACAACGAGCTGGACGCTTTCGGCACAGGTCAGCCGTTTGATCCGAACTGCCTCGAAATTCTCGGGATCAGCCTCGATCCGAGCTGGGACATCATGCCCAAGATATCGGATGGGCTCAACTTCTTTGAATGGCAACTCTTTCCAGACGGGGGCATCCTGAACACAGACCAGGGGCAGTTCTTCATCGATCAGGTCCAGCCGCTGATCAAAGGCTGGATCCCCCTCTGCCCCGCAGACATGAACGCCGACGGAGTGCTGGACTTCTTCGATGTATCCGCATTCCTGAATCTCTTCAACGCTCAGAATCCAGAAGCTGATTTCAACGGCGACGGGCTCTTCGACTTCTTCGATGTTTCCGCCTTCCTCAACGCGTACAACCAAGGCTGCCCATAAAGTGGGTCTTACTGCACCAGCCCCTTCGTCAATCGCATAAACGCCGTCTCAAGGTTCACTGGCTCTTCCTGGAAGTGCGTCACCCGGAAACCGTTGTTGATCAGGACATTTGGGATATCGGTATAGTTGCCGCCCATCCGATCGTCATAGTGCGCATGGATCAGCTGGGTTGAACCGCCGCCCAGCGCGGTCCCGTCGCCCTGTACGATCCCGACTTTCTCGACACCGGGCATGGTCTCGAGCACTTTCGCGGCTGCCTCGAGTCGTTCCGCCACGCCGATATGAACGACATGCCCAACCTTGGCTCTGCGGAGAATCTCGTCAACGGAGCCATTGAAGAGGAGTTCTCCCTTTTCGATGATGCCGACGGTGTTGCACAGTTCCGCGAGTTCATGGAGGATGTGCGAGGAGATCAGGATCGTCTTGCCCATCCGCTTGAGTTCCTTGAGCAGCTCACGAATTTCGATGCGGGCTCGCGGGTCAAGCCCGGATGCCGGCTCGTCCATTAGGAGGACTTTGGGGTCATGCAATAGCACTCGTGCGATGCTCAAACGCTGCTGCATACCTCGTGAGAGCGAGTTGACCTCGGCGGTCTGCTTGTAAGTGAGGTCCGTGAGTTCGAGCACATCCGCGACAACCTTCTTCCGCTGGACGCCGTTGATGTTGTACGCAGACGCGAAGAACTCAAGATATTCATGGACGACCATATCCTGGTACGCCCCCATGAAGTCGGGAACATATCCGATCAGCGGGCGAATCTGTCGGTTCTGATATCCGATCGTGAGCCCTGCAACCTGCGCCTGTCCGGATGAGGGTTTGAGCAATGTCGCGAGGACCTTAATCGTTGTCGTTTTCCCCGCCCCGTTGGGCCCGATGAACCCGAAGCAGTCCCCCTCATTGATCGTGAGGTTGAGTGCGTTGAGTGCGACGAGGTCGCCGTAACGCTTGGTCAGGTTGATGGTTTCAATCATCGGCATGAATCATGCTCCGTTCGTGGGCGATCAACCCTCGCCGCCTTGTTCATCAGTATTCACCCGGTCCGTATCAGGGTATAACGGCGGCTCGGGGTCCAACGGGTAAACCCATGCCACAATGGTCGTACCCGAAGCGGGTACACGCCGCCCATTGACCCAGACGGGAGCAGGCATCCCATCTTCGCTTGCATCATCCTGATCCACCTCAAGAACGCCAGTGATAATCACGCAAGGCTGCGTGAACCAACGCCCAAGATCCCACCCGTGGAGAAGTCGACGCATAGCGAGGCGTTCTCCAACTGGATCATTTGAGGGCGCATCGAATCGCGGTGGCTCAAACTGCGAGAGGAACAACCCCGCGACAATCCGATCCGTCAATGAGCCCTGACGCGCCCCCGGGAGTCCCACAGTATCGACTCCCATCGCGACTGCCAGCTCAAAGTAACGATCCTCGCGTGTCCGGCGGTTCTCAGAATCAAAGCTCGTAAGGTCGGAAAGCTCGATTGAACGATCCGGGCCCCAGCCCTCCTGACCGAAGTTCGGCGCCACGACCGAAACGCGAGCAATCATCGCGCGATCCAGATTCTGCCCAACGCGACGGATGGGCGCAGTGCGTGAAACAACGAACATCCGGACATCCGTGAGAGCTCCGGGGAGTCCGTGGGCAACCTTGCCAGACACAACCTGTCCATCGATCGTGAGCTTGGGTTCCTCAATCGCTCCCGGCTCACCAACAACATAGGGCATGCGCCAGTTTTCTTCCTCGGCCGACTCCATCGTAAAAGTCTTGACAGTCGCCCGAGTGGGTACGCGCACCGCAGATGGGGCCCGGGATTGAATGCGATAGCCAGAGTTGTCTGGGAATCCATCAGTAAGTGCCCCCCCCGATTCAGGAGCGCTCCAAGGGACAATCAAGTTGGTGCTCTCCTGAGCTCCAAATGCAGATGAGTTATCCGATGGCTCAATACTCGAAACCGTCGCGTTTCCATACTCCGGGAGCATAACACTCAGCCAGCTGCGTGAGCGTTGGATTCCCTGACCATGCACCTCTTGCAAGAGTGAGAAATGCGAAATGGTCACGCGTTTGGGACGCAGGGTGGTCGCTCCGAGCCAGGCAACAGCTGTAAAGACCACAATGCTTCCCACGAACGCAACCCACGCGTGCTGGGGTTTCTTGCGTTGTTTGAGCAACGCGTATCCTACAGGCCCTGCGAACAGCCAGTACACGATAAAGACGATGATTCCGAACAGCACCCCTTGAACCGCCGTGCCCGTCTTGGAAATTGCGCCGCTGATCCCATCATCGAAGAGCTGAGGGTTTCTTGAACTGATATTGCCCTGAATGCTGTTGATCTCTTCGGGACTGACGACATTCCCCCTCAGCCCCAGTATCCGATGCCAGAGTGGCTCTGGCTCAGGCAAACCAAGTTGTCGCAATCGTCCATGATTCAGAGGCAAACCGATGACACTGACCATACCCGAACCAAGCAGACGACGGGTGACTACGGTCTCCCCGCTTGGCGCATTGATCACAGGCATCGCCTCATGCGGTTCAGCATCGTCGAGCGCCTCGAACGAATAGACAACCGCGTTCTCTGGCAAAGTCCCGACCGCGGATTCCGTGAGCAGCGAGCGATAAGGCTCGAGCGAAACACCTTCTTGCCGCTCAGGAGCACGCACCGCAGGAAGAATCGGTCGCAGGGGATGCACACCCTGATACCACGGATCACCGGAACTCTGAAGCACAATCACGAGATGCCCACCCCGCTCGACCCACTCCCGGATCGCTCTCGCTTTTTCAGGCGTCAAACGGCTCGGGTCATAGGAGGAAGTAGTGGCCGTAGACCAAACGAGCGTGTTGAGCGATTTCAGACCGTGCCAACGATCAGGCAAGTTGTCGATCGTGAGTCCTGCGGAAGTACGCTGAAGTTCGTGCCCATACGGCATCCACGGCTGGTTCTGGACACGAACCCCATACTTATCCAATCCGACCTGATTCGACCCCACGATCCCGATCAATCCCACGCGTGCAGTCATGACTTGGGGCGTCAGAATTGGGCGTTGAGCGAGGAGTTGCCCAGCCCGGAATCCGATCTCTTCAGGACCTCCACCACCGCCTGAGTCGATCGCTTCGAAAGCCTTGAGGACATACTCATCACCAGCACTCTGGTATGGGAGCTGGCAGTAGAGCCAGAAGCTCTGAAGCACGCCCGGGTTCGCCGTCACCACACGATCGTATTGCGATATATCGCCATCAACATCCGGGATTTCGAGCCGCAGGATGATGTCCCGGCTGCTCGACCCCTTGTCCTGCATCGTGACCAGAACCCCGGCCCAATCCCCCTCTCGGGTGAGCCCACCGACACCAAATGATGCAATGTTGAGTTCTACCTCATCGTCTGACGCATCGCCAGTTTGTGCAAGAACCGGGGTGCAACAGAAGAACGCGATCTGCAAGACGACCAAGTGCCAAAGCACGCGTTTTATGCGTTCTATCGGCTCGAATCCGCTCAAACAATCCACGATCAACCACGCCTCCTGCATGTCGCAAAGTATCCCCCAGAGTCGTGGGATCCGAATATTGTACGATCACGCACCCAAACTGGTGCATCTCATCAAAGATTCTTGTTGGGATTGACGATCAAGATTGTTATGCCACTGAGCTCAAGCATGATTTTGGTCTTCCTCATCTTCAGCACCATCACGGTGATCGCGATGATGCGGGTGTTGACAAATATCGTCGAACACGAAACAGACCTGCATGATTTGCGCGTTCAGATTCAGGAAGTCCAGTATGAACGAGAGCTACGCGATGCTCAGCTGCGTGGCCTCATACCTGCGAGTGTGCCAGAGACCCACGACCCGATCGAAGCGGTCGAGCAAACACAGATCGCCGCTGACAATGTCGCAGCAGCGATCGAGAATGAAGCCTCGGCACCTGCACAAGCAGCATAAGCGATCCACGAAGCTCGGACTAGATTGAACGGAGTTGCTCGATCAACGCCACATGTGATCTCGCGCCCATCCGAAAGCAATCAAGCTCAAACTTCTCGTTCGGCGAATGGACGCGATCGTCCTCAAGCCCGAACCCCATGAACACAGTCTCTAAGCCAAGAGATTCCTTGAGCAATCCCGCGACCGGGATCGATCCGCCGGACTTGATCATTGCTGGAGCCACCCCACACCCTTGCTCGATGGCTCGAGCTGCGGCTCTGAGCGTCGTGGAATCTGTCGCACAGGTAGCCGGCGCTCCACCACCATGATCCTCGAATGACCATGTGCACCCGGCAGGGGTGCGTGCTTCCAACCATTCAAAGAATGATTTCGCAATCACTGCGGAATCCTGATCGTCAACAAGACGGAACGAAACTTTCGCACTCGCCTTGGAAGGAATCACCGTTTTCGCGCCGGGCCCGGTGTACCCGCCGACAATGCCATTGATATCTGCCGTCGGTCGCGCCCACTCTCGCTCGATGAAGCTGAATCCTTTCTCACCAACACCTGCCTCAGGATCGAGCCCGATCCCTCGCAGCGCCCCCGCTTCATCAACTCCGAGCGCCTCCCACTGGGCTCGCTCTTCACTCGTCAACTCACGAACCCCGTCATAGAAACCTGGGATCGTGACGCGCCGATCATCGTCCCACAGCTGCGACAGAACCTTGGCCAGTTCATTGATCGGGTTCGGAACTTTACCGCCCCAGAGACCGGAATGCAGGTCCTGATCAGGCCCAATGAGGGTGACCTCTGTATAAGCCAGTCCGCGAACCCCATATGTAATGGCAGGCCTCCCCCGCCCGAGCATTCCGGTATCCGAGATGACACACACATCAGATGTTCCGAGTTCATCCGCATTGTCACGGACAAAGTTCTCAAGGTTGACAGAACCGGACTCCTCTTCCCCCTCAAGCATCACGGTATATTTCACACCCCCACCCGCGACACCCATCGTCTCGAAGGCCGCTCGCATCGCTTCGAGAAACATCATGACCTGTCCCTTATCGTCGCATGCGCCGCGAGCAACGATTCGCTCCCCCACCACACCTTCCGCGGGTTTACGGACCGGGGTAAACGGATCAGATTCCCAGAGTTCGATCGGGTCAGCCGGCTGAACATCATAATGCCCGTAGAACAGGACATGAGGACCTTTGTACTCCTCGTCCCCTGGACAATGAGCCATCACAATCGGGTGCCCCGGTTCATCCTTCGTCCCGGTCTCGCGAAGTTCGACATCAAATCCTGAAGCCCTGAGATGATCCGCCGCCCATTGCCCCGCCGCACGCGTCTGCGCGTCGTAACTCGGATCTGTCCCAACGGAAGGCATGCTCAGCCATTCCATCAGTCGTGCGATCGAGTCGTCTTCGTGCTCATCGAGCCAGTTCAGTGCCGCTTCGGTGCTCATGGAGGTCTCCCTGATTCAAGGTGTATCGGAGATGGACGATAGCACGAAAAAACCCGCTGTCCGAGTCAGACAGCGGGTTCGATTGATTAGAAGTCAGAGATCGTTCAGCGGCGGCGACGAGTCGCAGCGAGACCGCCGAGCCCAAGCAACGCGAGCGAGCCAGGAGTCGGGATACCGGTCTTGAAGACGATGTTGTCGAGGTAGAGCGATTCCGAACCGGAGTTCGACTCGAGCTCAACCATAAGAGTGACATTCGCGTAACCGGTGAGGTTCAGCACTGCAGTGCGCCAGCCATCTTCGATACCGAGATCGTCAATGTCAGACCCCGCGGTGTTCAGAAGATCGATTTCGGTGCCATCAGCATCAACCCAGATGCGGATGCGGTCGTCGGATTCCCAGCCGGTTTCCTGAACGAAGTAATCGAGACAGAGTGACCACTCAAACTCGACGCGGGGAGCACCGAGGGGTGAGGTCACCGTGTCAAAGGTGGTCCGCATGGTGCCGTCAGCGTCCTGGAGCTCAAAGCCCTGCACGCCGTCAGTAAATGCGCCAACCGTACCGGTGAAGTTGGTTGCACCGACGAAATCGCCATCGGTGAGACCAACATCGTTGCGGCTGTTGAAGTAGAAGGAATCGAATCCGATTTCAACGCCGTCAGCGAGGAAGTCAACATCCGACTGGCCTGCGTTGTTTACGAGGTCGTGGTCAACGCTTGCATCGCCGGTATCCACATACTGGTCGCCGACAAACGCGTTTTCGAAGCTGGTAAATGCGATGACCTGCCCGCCTGCGGATGCGGCGGTTGCAAGACCAGCAACAGTCAAAAGTGCAACTGTGTTCTTCACGGAGATCCCTCCCATATTGGGTACAAACTCTCTCATCAATCTCTGCCAGACCGACGCAAAGACGCGCCGGATATGGTTTCTCTCAGTACTGAGTATATGCGATCTGGCGATTTTCGGGGGAACGAAACTGGAAAATTCCAGAGTTCTTCAAGTTTTTTTAACCATATTGCCATACCAATCCAAGTCAATTTGGGCAAATCAGGAAAGTTTGGCAATAAAAATCGCCCTGCAGACTGCAGGGCGAGATGCAGGTCGAGTTTCTGGAGATTACCAGATCTTGATATCTGTACGGCCACGACGCTGGGATTCCATGTAATCAATGGACTCCTGTGTGTTATCCCCGGGAACCCAGACCGTGCCGGTCGGATGCCAAGGGTTCGGATCTCGCCACATCTCTGTGGACGACATCCCGCGAACAGACCCGTCAAAGTACAACGCGTTGATGTTGTTCTCGCCGTGTCGCATCGAAAGTTCATAGTTGGTGTGAGAAGGAGATGGGAGGGATTCCTTGCCCCAAGCCGTAGAACCTTCGTATGTTGGGGTGGATTCGGTGAAGTTACCATATAGGCCTGGAGCCACTGTCGGGTTGTAGGTCAAACCATCGACTCCGCCAGTCCCAGGATCTGTCCAGTACCGAGTCCCGTCAGCTGCCATGATCTTGCTCGAAATCACAGTCCCAACCTGAGTCATCTTGTGACGGAACCCGTTGGGCTGCTCGGGAGCACTCGGGTGCGACATCATCGAACTCACATCAGGGCTCACGGAGATCCCGTCGCCCGAGACACTCTGAACGAGTGATTGAAGGGTACGCTGCGAGGTGGTGTTGTTGCCGTAGTGTGCAAACCCGGATGGCATCAGATAACTTGGCTGCTTCATACCGATGATGATCTCGTCTGCAAAGTCGTCGAAATCATCGGGGCTCCCGCTGCCCCCGCTATCCTGGTACGGGGCGTCAACAAAGAATGAGGCCGATGCACACCCAAAGTCATTGTGCAACTGACTGGCCTTCTTTGCCCTGAATGAAGAAAGCCCAAGAGACTCTCCCAGCATGGGCGTGATCCAATCCTGGGTCTGCGTCGGCATCTCCGGATCGGTATTTCCCTCGAGGATATCTGCTCCGTACTGAAGCCCCTCACCCGGTACGACCAGACGCCCGAGGTATTTCGCGCCGACATTGACCGGGCTCGAGTAATGATCTCGATAGCTGCCGGCATAGACCGCGTTTGCTGTGCCCATGCTTCGCAGGTTTGAGGTGCAGACAAGTGATTGAGCCGTGGCCCGTGCAGCACCCAAAGCGGGAAGCAAAATCCCGATGAGAAGTGCGATGATCGCGATCACGACCAGCAGTTCAATGAGCGTAAATGCACTTCTTTTCTTGTTCATGTCTTTCTCCAAGAGTTAGTCCCCAATGGACTTGAACTCATTCAAGGAACGAGCACGAAGGATACTGGTTTCTCATCTGTAACAGTGACGGTGAGCTTGCCCGGGTCCAGCACCGAGCCCTCTCTGACATTTTCCGTGAGGTACGATTCAAAGCCTTCGGGTATCTCGTATCGTAATCCATCAATAGGATTGACGGGGTACAGCGTGCGATCGCCTGTTTCCGGGTGCTTTGCGGGCAACGGAACTCCTCGGGCTTTTCCTTTACGCACTTCGTAGAGTTGCCCGGTCATGATATCCACTGTCAGATAGCCCTCGGTCTTCGGGACATCGCTGGAAAACGCGAACTGCCACACGGAAAACCCCAGCGCACCAATCGCGGCCACAAAGAGGATGATCTGCCAGGGTTTAATGTTGTCCATGTCGCGTTTCCCTGCGCCTTTGGCTCTGGCTCTGTCGGTTCGATTCCGTCGATTGTACCGGGATCACCTGAAAGGGCAAACTCCGTACGGGTTTGCCTCAACTCACTTTCCAAGATTCAAGTCGATTGAGACCGGGTAATGATCCGCTGCGTATCCCTCAAAGGTATCCAATGATCGCCAATCGACCCCCTCTGGTCGGGCGGCTGTCCCCAAAACGAACCCGGAATCCGCAGCAACGCGCTCCAAAGCGGCTTCGTTGAGCAAGACCAGATCGATGCGGCGTTCTGATTCGTGCGTGATGACACTCTTATCGTTCGATTTTGCGTTTGCAAAGAGATCGTTAAACCCACCCTTGAGATAGATTTTTACGCTCTCATCACTTGGCTGGGCATTGAAATCGCCCAGAATCGCAATGGGACGCCCGGGATGCTCTGCCTCAACCGCTTGTGCGAGTTTGAGGATCGTCTTTGCTTCCGCTTCTCGCCAGTATCCAGAATATCGCCCGGATTTGTGATGCACCACGAAGAGTGTCAGCGTCCAATCCGAGCCGGTTTCGTCTCCGCTCGGGATCTGCACATCGACCTTGAGCGGCGAGCGACGGAACGCGATGGGCTCACCGGCGTAGAAGTTCTTTGCGTTCGGACCGTAGTTGTCCGGGTGGACGCCGCCGAGCTCCTTCCCGATCCAAAGCTCAGGATGACCCAGCGGGTAGCGAGAGAGCACCGCATTTTCAATCCCACGCGAGTTGCCCGCATCAAGTGAAATGACATGCTCGTACCCTAAATCGGGGATGTACTTCTCGATAAACCAATCGAGAGCTTCGCGGGACTCAACTTCTTGAATACACAGCACATCCGCATCAACCTCGCGGATTGCCCGAGCAACTGCCAGATTCTGGTGATGCGGCTTGGTATCGTCGATGTCTTCGTCACGCCCAGACAGGGTCGGGTCATCGACATCGTCGAAGAGGTTCTCGATGTTGTAGGTAGTGAGTCGGAACGCACCGGGTGTCTTCTCGGGCGCGTTCGCGAGTCCGAATCGACGCATCGAGTTTTCAGCGAGTTCGATCTTCTCGATCAACGCAGTTTCACCCTGTTCTGGCTCGCTGGAAACACCGGTCCAGGCAAGTAGCGGCAATGCCGCAATCGAAACAAGGATGGGGGTGATAAATCGGAAGGTGCCGTTGGGCATGTCGATGATCCTCATCGGGTGATCAGGGCTGCTCCGAGCCCGGCATCAACTCTAGGCGCGACCCGCGTGTCAATCGAATCTTCAGCGAACCGTTGGGCGGGGCGGGGACTACGATCTGTGGATGCAGATTGTGCTTGCCAACCCGCGTGGATTCTGTGCCGGTGTCCGGATGGCCATCGATGTTGTCGATCAGGTCCTCGACATTGTGGGCGATGATGAAACGATCTATGTGTACCACGAGATTGTCCACAACAAGCATGTCGTGGATCGGTTCGTCGATCGAGGCGTCGTATTCATCGATGATCTCTCGGAAGTCCCCGAGGGCTCGATTGTGGTCTTCAGCGCCCACGGCGTGTCACCCGAGATTCGCAAGCAGGCGCAAGCCCTGAATCTACAAGCCGTTGACGCAACATGCCCCCTTGTCACCAAGGTCCATTCTCGCGCGATCCGGTACGCGAAACAGGGGTACCAGATCCTCCTGGTGGGCCACAAGAACCACCAGGAGATCATCGGGACCTTTGGTGAAGCGCCCGAGCAGACCCAAGTGGTCGAGTCCGCTGAGTGCATCCCCCACCTGCGGATCGATGACCCGGACAAGCTCGTCTACCTGACCCAGACGACCCTCTCGGTGGACGATGCGAATGTGATCATCTCGGCGCTCAAAGAGGCGTTCCCGAATATCAAAGCCCCGCCGAGCGAGGACATCTGTTACGCAACAACTAATCGTCAATCCGCGGTGCGTCAGATCGCGCCCCACTGTGATCTGGTGATCGTCGTGGGATCGCAGAACTCCTCCAACTCGGTGCGCCTCACGGAAATCGCGGAGAACTCCGGCACGCGAGGGGTGCGGATCGACGATGTCTCCGAACTCGATCCGAGCTGGTACCCTACCGGCGAGGAGCGAATGCTGCTCACCGCGGGCGCATCTGCCCCGGAGGACCTGGTCAGCACGATCTGCCGCCACTTTGTGGATGAGCACGGCGCGACGCTGCATCTCGCGGATGTCTTTGAAGAAACGGTGGAGTTTGGGCTGCCTTTGACACTCAAGAAACTGATGGAAGAAAACGATATCGACCATCGCGACCGACGCGTCCGGGTCGAGCCTCCGATCATCACGGAGGGGGAATATGGCGCCGTCGCGGTACCTTTGACGATTTCGACGGGTGGCGCATCTTGAAACACCCCACCAATCACATCTTCGAGTTCACCCCAGACACACTCGCTGCATGGTGCGTCGAGCGCGGGATGCCCAAGTTCCGAGCCAAGCAGATCCTCGAATGGGTCTACGAGAAGGGCATCGTCGATCCGATGCAGATGACGAACCTGTCGGGCAAAGATCGGGAGCTTCTCGCGGAGCAGATGACCTTCCTGTCCGGCCCAACGGTCGCGCACCAGCTTGCGACGGATGGGACGCAGAAGCTGCTTATCGAGTGGCCGGACGACATCGAATCCAACAAGATCGATGCGAGCGAAGCATCCGTCGAGCACGACACGCGCCTGCCGATCCTGGATCAGCAGATGCCGTACTCCAATACGGAACGACAGACGGAATGCGTCATGATCCCCGCGATAGACACGGATCGGCGCACGGCCTGCATCAGCTCCCAGATCGGTTGCCCCGTCGGGTGCAAGTTCTGCGCCACGGGGATCGGTGGGTTGGACGGGAACCTGTCCGCGGGTCGGATTGTGGAGCAGGTCTGGAGACTCAACCAGCTCCAGGGCGTGGGTCGGATTTCGAATATCGTTTTCATGGGCATGGGCGAACCCCTCGCGAACTTCCAAGCTGTCGTGCACGCGACACGGACGATCGCGGCGCCGTGGGGCATGGGGATCAGCGCTCGCAAGATCACGATCTCCACGGTCGGGATGCACAAAGCGATTGAGAAGCTCGCCGACCAGCTCGAGTTGCCCGTGACGCTCGCGCTCTCGCTGCACGCGCCCAACGACGATCTGCGGCGCAAGCTCATCCCCTGGGCGCAGTTCACCACGATCGATCAGCTCGTGGACGCGTGCACGACTTGGTTCAGGAAGACCGGTCGGGAGATCACGCTCGAGTACATCCTGCTTTCGGGGGTGAACGATCTGCCCGAGCACGCGGAAGAACTCGCAGCGGTTGTCAAGAAGCTCCGCGCCAATGTCAACCTGATCCGGTATAACGAGGTGAAGGGATTGCCCTTCGAGCGTCCGGGCGGGGACGCGGTCCACCATTTCCAGCACATCCTGCGTGAGTGCGGGGTGAACTGTCATATCCGTGCGAGCCGAGGGCGGGACATCGCCGCGGCGTGCGGACAGCTCCGTCACGAGCACGCCCTCGCGTGAGTCTGATATCCTGACGATCTATGCCCACGCCTCCCAGCGCCAGCCCACTCCCCGAGATTGTTCAGTCATACAACTGGGCAAGCGAGTTCCGTGCATTCACAGGGTTCCATTGGCTCGTGACGGGGACCTGTTTCGCGTTGATGATCGCGTGCTGCGTGATCGGGAAGCGATTGCTCGCGAAAGATGAGGATCATGAGTACCAGTTCCGTAGATTCATCGCGTGGTCGATCCTGATCACGCAGGGGTTCATCTTCATCCGGCGGATGGTGTACTTCGATCTCCACGACTCCCTCCCGCTGCATATGTGCCGACTCGGAGTGTTCATCGCGGCATGGCACCTTTTTACGCTTGATCGACGGGCGAGGGCCCTGACCCTTTTCTGGGGTCTGGGATTGAGTTCGCAGATCTTCTTTACGCCGTACATCAAGGAGGGGTATGGGCACCTTTCTTTCTGGATCTATTGGCTCAACCACATCCAGATCGTCGGCGTGGCGGTGTACGACATAGTTGTACTCGGGTATCGACCCAACGGGCGTGATCTGCGATTCGCGACGATCGCGGGCGTGGTGTATGCACTCGCGACAATCGGTCTCAATGTCCTGCTGGGGACGAACTACTCGTATCTGGGTGCCGGGCAGCACGAGGGGGCATCACTCGTGGACAAACTCGGACCGTTCCCGCAACGGACGATCTGGATGATCGTCGGCGCCGCGATCATCTTTGCCCTGATCTACGGCATCTCTCGTCTCTCGATGTACATCCGCACAGGGGTGCTCAAGAAACCTCCCCCGCGCTTCGTGGGCCCTCGCGAACGCCCTGACGCTACACTGTGCCAGTGATTGCCCTGATCCTCATCCTGGGTTTGGTTTCGTTCCTGATTGCGTGTCCGGCGACATGGGTGGTGCTGCGTCTGAGCCATCGCGCTGGCGCATTTGACAGCGCACCGATTGAAGGCCAAGTTAAAGCGCAGTCGCGCCGCATTCCCAACACGGGTGGAATCGCGATCGCGTTGGGTGTGCTCGTCCCGATGCTCGTCGCAGCGATCGGATTCTCGATCCTTGACGCGGATGCGCTCCCGGGATTCCTAGATCCCGTGCGGGAATACCTGCCCGGTCTCAGGTCGATGCTCCCACTCGGGTGGACGCTGATCGCGTGTGTGCTTGGATTGCATGTACTCGGATTGATCGATGATCGACGCCCGATGGGCCCGATGGGCAAACTCGTGATTATGCTCGTCCCCGGGTTGATCTTTGCGATGCTGTTCGACACACGATTGATGACCCTGTTCGACGGGTATGTCGGTGGGACCTGGCTAAGCGTCATTGTGACGGTGCTCTGGTTTACCGCGATCATCAACGCGATGAACTTCATCGACAACATGGACGGCTTATCAGGGGGGATCGCGCTCATCGCTGGGACGATGCTCTTGATCGCAACGCTGCTCAACGGGCAATGGTTTGTCGCGGCGGTGTGTGCCCTGCTCGTGGGGTCGGTGCTCGGGTTCCTTGTGTTCAACTTCCCCCCCGCGAAGGTCTTCATGGGGGACGGCGGATCGTTGATCATCGGGCTCTTGCTCGCGTTCCTGACCGTGAGGACAACTTATACTCCGCTCGACGAGTCCGCAGGCGGGTGGTACGCGGTCCTGATGCCCATCGTGATCCTCGCGGTGCCGTTGTATGACTTCGTCACGGTGACCCTGATCCGGATCTCACAAGGCAAAAGTCCGTTCGTCGGCGACATGCAGCACTTTTCCCACCGAATCCGCGATCGAGGACTCGGAGCCCGGAGCACCATCCTCGTGATCTACGCCCTAACCCTTGCGACGGGCATTTCGGGGCTCCTGATGACACGGGCGGCCCCTTGGCAGGCGCTTGTGCTTGGGGTTCAGGTGCTCGCGTTGCTCGCAGCGATTGCGTTGTTCGAGTACAGATCCCCCATCGACCGGGGGGAAATAGACGATGGGTGATCACCAGCCGATGACTCTGGGAGATCGGATCGCGTGGACGGGTGTCGTCCTCGTCTCGATACTGTGCGTGATGCGTGCGATGATCGAGCATGATCCGTTCCCGTGGTGGTCGAGTGATCCGTTCGTGTTTGCGCCGCCGATCGTTGGGTTGACGCCCCGCTGGGCGTTGCTGCTCAATGTCGGGATTATCCTCGCATCGTTCAGTACGCTCGTCGGGCAGCACCTGCGTGGGTTCGGCGTGTCCAATCTCATCGCGATCCTTCTCGCGATTGGCCTGGGTGTGATCGGGTACCACGCGAGCGTTGATCTGGAATCTGTGCTCGACTCCTCCACCATCGCCGCGGTGATCTGCGCATTCGTTACGGGGAGCCAGATTTACACCATACCGGGAGCGACAAAGATCATCGGCGGGGTCCTCCTTGGATTCGCAGCAATGCTCACCTCAATCGGGGTCTACGAGGTCTTTGTGACGCATCCCGAGACAATGCGGATGTATGAACAGTCCCGCGATTCGTTCCTTGCGGCACGGGGGTGGAGTGCGGACTCGTTCGAGGCGATGTCTTACGAACGAAGACTCTCCAACCCGGAGCCGATCGCGTGGTTCGGGTTGACGAATGTGTTTGCGAGCTTTGCCGCGGCCTCGGGTGCAGGGTTATTGACGCTCTGCGTTGCGGGTTGGAAACAACACAGATTCATGGGGTTCGTGGCCTTGGGCGGGGCGATGGTGTCGATCGTCGGGTTATACCTGTGTGGGTCCAAGGGCGGGGGCGCTGTTTTTGTGCTCGGCGTGGCCCTTGGTATGGTGATGATTGCGCGGCCGTCATTCCGTCGTGGGAATCTCATCATCGGGCTCTGTGCCCTCGTGATACTTGGACTCGTTGCGAGAGGATTGATCGGCGAATCGCTTGGCGAGCGGAGCCTGCTCTTTCGATATCAATACTTGATCGGGTCAGTTCGTGTCTGGTTCGCGAATCCGGCTCTGGGAATCGGGCCTGGCATGTTCCAGGATGGGTATGCCCTTCTCAAACCCGCGTTGAGCCCTGAAGATGTCGCGAGTCCGCACAATGTCGCGCTCGCTTGGATCGCAACACTTGGGCTCGGAGGGATCGCCCTTGTCGGAATCGTGTTCCGATCCGTGGCGCCGGTTGCGCTTTCACAAACGAAAGACCCAGTCACTTCAAAGACTGATGGGGATGATCAACTGATCAAGCTCGGGCTTTTGTTGGTTATTGTGCCAACGATCGCGTCCCTGAACATGCAGGCCCCCATCCTGTCGCAGTCGGGGCTCGTGCCGATCATGATCGGTGCGGTGCTCTGGGGCGCTATCGCAACTGCGATAATCCGATCCGCATTTGATCAACGGGCACTTGGGCTTGCGTTGCTTATCTTCGGCTCGGTGTTGCTCGTCCATGCGATGATCGAAGTCACTGGGACCATGATCGTTTCCGCACCGATCTGGGCGCTCGGCATCGGGGTTGCGATCTGGAAGCCAAAGCCAGATACCCCAGAGCGATTGGGTAACTTGATCGCTGCGGTGTGCATGTTCGGTATCGGCGTATTCCTGCTTTCCCGATGGGCGCCGATCAATCGTTGGGAGCGAGCACTTCATGCTTCTGCTGAAAATGCGCAAGTCATAGCGGAAGTTCATGGGTCGCTCAATGCACTTGAGGACGCATCGAATCCGGATCTCTTGCTTGCTCAGGCGTCGGATCAACTCAGCGAGTTGCTCGGATTTCCGTTGGACAGCAGCCTGGATTCGATCATCAATGCAATCCACCGAGCGGAGTTTCTGGCGAGGCAGCAGGCGTCCGGTTCACTTCTGGTGGCCATCGAATCTCGCCCGAACCACACCCCGACACGGATCGCTGCTTCTCAGCAGATGCTGTGGTCGGCGTCAGTCCTTCAAGGGATTGGTCAGGATGAGGAGGCTTCCCGAGCGTGGGATGGGGCTATCAGTCTCTTTGACCTTGAAAGTTTGGACGCAAAGGGGCACCGATGGCTCGGTAACATCCTTAGCGGCCGGGCTTCCGCTTTCCGAGACGCCAAAGACCGCAACTGGTGGCTCCAGAGCGCGATCGAGCACTATGAAGCCGCTTTATCCCTCACTCCCCATGAGCCGCATCTGGCGTATCAGATCATGATGATGTACGAGGAGCAGGGCGACAGCGAGCAGGCACGGGTCTGGGGATCCCGGGCAATCACGCTCCATGATCAGATGCGTCTGGACCCGATCCGTGGATTGACCCCGGATGAGCTTGAGCACGCCCGACGGGCACTGACCAACTGAGGATATAGGTCCGAGAATCTGGTGGTAATGATGGATTTTCTTGATCCGGTGCGTGGCTGCGCTACGATTATCGCGAAACGCGTCGCGGGGCGGACCCAAGCCCCTCGTATCGCGGTCACTTTGCCGGATGTCTTGCGTTGACAAGACTTTGAGATAGACCAGTACGACGCGGCGATGGTCGCCCGTCAGTAAGGAGCACGCCATGGAAGATTCATCGGACCCGGAACCGGCCGATTCTCTTTCGTGATTGCGCGCCGATCGGCAGAGTTCCCTTATACAAACCAGTCATCATGATCGCTTCGGGTGAATATCCGGGGACAGAGAGTCCCTCCCCCGACTGAGCGGTCTTTGAAACGAATCACAAACGCGAACCGTGAGAACACAAAGGATTGATCGCGATGGCCACTGACCTTTCCAACATCAGAAACATTGGTATTTGTGCCCACATCGATGCGGGCAAAACCACCGTGACGGAACGAATCCTGTACTACACCGGCAAGAACTACAAGCTTGGTGAAGTGCACGAGGGCACCGCGACCATGGACTTCCTTCAGGAAGAACAGGAACGCGGCATTACCATTCAGTCCGCTGCAACCACTTGCCCTTGGACCAAGGATGGCAAGGACTACAAGATCAACCTGATCGATACCCCCGGCCACGTTGACTTCACGATTGAAGTCGAGCGCTCGCTCCGCGTTCTCGACGGTGCTGTTGCGGTCTTCGACGGCAAGGAAGGCGTTGAAGCGCAGTCCGAAACCGTATGGCGTCAGGCGGAGCGCTACAAAGTGCCCCGTATGTGCATGATCAACAAGATGGATAAGCTCGGTGCGAACTTCGAGTACTCCTTCGAAACGATCAAGAAGCGCCTCGGCGCCAACCCCATCGCCATGCAGCTCCCCTTGGGCGAGGGCGATGAGCTTCGCGGGATCATCGATCTGCTCGGCATGAAGGCCTACGAGTTTGATGTTGAATCGCAGGGCGCGATCGTCACCGAGATCGAGATTCCCGACGACTTCAAGGAAAAGGCAGAGCAGTGGCGTCATGACCTGATCGAGTCCGCGGTTGCACTCGACGACGACCTCATGGAGCAGTACCTCGAGGATGAGGACTCCATCACCGTCGACATGATCAAGAAGGCGATCCGCAAGGGCACCATCGCTCTTGAGTGCAACCCGGTCTTCTGTGGCTCGGCTCTGAAGAATGTCGGCGTCCAGCGCCTCATCGACGCCGTCATTGACTTCCTTCCCAATCCGCAGGAAGTTCCTGAAGTTCAGGGTACGGATCCCAAGGATAAGTCGATCGAGCTCTCACGCCCGCACGACGACACCGCACCGTTCTCTGGTCTCGTGTTCAAGGTTGTCTCTGACACACACGGCGACCTCACATATGTCCGGGTGTACTCGGGCAAGCTCGAGAAGGGCACACGCGTGCTCAACCCTGGCAACGGCAAGCGTGAAATCGCGTCGCGAATCTTCGAGATGCACGCGAAGGATCGCCTTGCGCTCGACGCAATCGGGGCGGGCAACATCGTCGCGGTCGTCGGGATCAAGAACTCGATGACTGGTGATACGCTTTGCTCGACAGACGAGCCGATCATCCTCGAACGGATGGAGTTCCCTGAGCCCGTCATTTCGATGTCGATCGAGCCCAAGACAGCTGACGACAAGCGCAAGCTTTCCGAAGCACTCGTCACCATCCGCCGCGAAGACCCGTCGTTCCGTTCGGAGTACAACGAAGAAACCGGGCAGACGATCATCGCGGGTATGGGTGAGCTTCACCTTGAGATCATCAAGAACAAGCTTGTCCGTGACATGAAGATCGGCGTTGAAGTCGGTCGTCCCCGCGTTTCGTACCGCGAGGCGATCCGTGGCGGCGCAGACGGCTGCCGTGGCCTCTTCAAGAAGCAGTCCGGTGGTCGCGGTCAGTTTGGTGACTGTACCGTCAACATTGAGCCGTTCACCAAGGAACAGGCCGAAGAAGCGAAGCTTGACTTCACGGACAATGTCGCGTTCGAGAACGCGATTGTCGGTGGTTCGATCCCCAAGGAGTTCATCCCCTCGGTTGAAGCGGGTGTTCGCCAGACTGCGAAGAGCGGCGTGAGCGCACCGTTCCCGCTGATCAACATCAAGGTCACCCTCGTGGACGGTAAGTACCACGATGTCGACTCGTCGCAGGTCGCGTTCGAGCAGGCAGGGCGCCTCGCACTCCGCGAAGCAGTCTCCAAGGCCGGCTCGGTGCTTCTTGAGCCGATCATGAAGGTTGTCATCACGACACCCGAGGAATACCTCGGTAATGTCACCGGTGACCTGTCCTCGCGTCGCGGGATGATCCTCGACACCGAAGACAAGGGCATGATCAAGGAGATCACCGCGGATGTTCCGCTGAGCGAGATGTTCGGGTACACCACGGTTCTCCGTGGCCTCTCGCAGGGCCGTGCTGCGAACTCGATGGAGTTCAAGGAATACCGCGAGATGCCGATGAACCTCCAGCAGGAAGTCATCGAGGCATCGTCGTAATCGACGGCCTGATCGCAACCTGACCCCGTTCATATTCTCGGGCGTGGCACATCGTGCCACGCCCGTTTTTCTTTCTCGAACCGGATTCATGACGATGAAGGCCGCAATCGGTTCAGCCGACCTATGCTTTTCATCCTCCTCTTTCATGTGAGAAGAGGGAGGTACGAGATGGCGAGAACCGCAGCAGGAGCCCGCGATGGCGGAACAGTTCAAAACAATCTTGTTCTTCGGCGCCCCCGGCGCTGGCAAAGGCACTCAGGGCGAACTCATCGGGAGTGTCCCGGGGTTCTTCCACATGTCCACGGGTGACATGTTCCGCTCGCTCGATCATGAGTCAGAGCTTGGCAAAACCTTCCTCTCGTACTCGACGAAGGGCGAACTGGTCCCTGATGAACTCACGATCCAGCTCTGGCAGCAATACATGAACGAGCGGATCGAGGAGGGGAGCTACGACCCGGAAACGATGCTCCTCATTCTCGACGGGTTGCCGCGGACCGTTGCCCAGGCGAAGGTTATCGAGCCATTGATCGATGTGCTTGCGGTCGTGCACCTGAACGCCCGAGATAAAGAAGCCATGGTCGCTCGACTCCGCGAACGCGCGATCAAGCAACAGCGTGCCGATGACGCGAAAGAAGAAGTCGTGCGTAATCGTCTCGATGTCTACGAGCGTGAGACCCGCCCCGTCCTTGACCTCTATGACGACTCACTCGTGCACGATGTGGACGCGATCAACACCATGGCGATGGTAATGAGCGAAGTGCTCTCGATTCTCGCGCCGTTGCACGCGAAGCATACCAACTCGTAGATACCTACGGCTTCGTGGGCACCTCTCCGCCACGGACCGGGGTCATGATCGGCTCAACGACAAGTGTTTGAATCAGATACTCTGGGAGCGGTCGGGTTTCGTCGACTGAGCGGATGCCGTACAACAACGGCAGGCCGTACGATTGATATCGTGCTGGCGGGTGGAAGTAGTACGCGACCGGGATCATGTGACTGAGTTCGTCGTGTGTGCCAAAGTACATCCAGTTGCGCTGATACTGCGACGCTCGTGCACCGTTTAACCGCACACGGTCAACATCGATCGGGACCCAGAATGTCAAGTCTCGCTCCGGGTCATACATCGCGAACTCAACGATGCTCACGGTATTGAGCAGGCGATCGGGCTCATCCTCGTCGACACAGATCACGGTTCGCGCTGGTACTCCAACACTTCTGAGTACTGAAGTGAGCAGGACCGCAAGGTCATGCCTCGTTCCACCGGGCTCTTTCGCGACCACATGGGCAGGCCGAACGACATGGCCGCCCCAGGCGTTGGTTGTGACGAAGAACTCTTTTCGACCTCCGGCACTCGTGCGGGTTGTAAACTCTGTAGCGGGTCCACGGACCGCGACATACTCGACGACCTTGCCCGTCAGGAACTTCACGACATCGAGCTGTGACCCAGATTGAGGATCTATCCCCTCCCCAACCCAGAACTCGACAAGTTCGTCAATTATGTCATCCGCATCCTCTGGCACCGGCGCACCAACGGTGTCGACCACGGGTTCGAGAAATGCCTGTGCCGCGGGCGACCATTCCTCGGGCCAAGGGAGCTGCCGCGCGAGCTTCTCATTAAACACGGTATCCGCGCTGACAACATATGAGATGCGCTCCATGTGGAGTTGCCGATATTCGTCGTGCAAATCACTGGCATGCCAGAATGTGTACTCAGCATTTGTTCCTGGAACAAACTTATGCTCGATCGGCGAATCGGGGGCATCGATCGGGTTTTCAGTTTGCTGGCCGTGCCGCCTGTATCGCTCCAGGTTTGAGAATATCTCGTGATCATCCAATCGCAATCGAATCTCTATATCGCGATTCGGTGACCAATAGAACCCTCCTTCGCGGACGACCGGAAACACCAGCTCGAGCGAGCTTGGCTGCCAGAATGATGTGATGACTCGTTCGTTGATCGTCCGTCCGGGGGTGCCCGGATCATCCGAGAGGATCTGCCCTGATGTCAGAAAGAGTTGCGATCGCAGGGTCCATCTCCATGGGTCCGCGTAGCTGATGTAGGGATTATCTGCGACGGGGGGGGTGGCGTCGGGATGATTCGCCAACTGCGCATGCGTGGCAGAGCCATTGAACATGTACACGAAGAGCGTTGCTGCTAGCGTGAACGCCGGTGCGATACGGATTCTCATCTTCATCATGCGTGGTCTTCCCTTTGATACTGATTCATACGCCCAGAAAACACTCCGGTTTCGATGAGTACAGTCAGCTCGCGATCTATCATGATATGAACCCTGATGTTTCGCACAGTCTAAAGGAGTAAAGCGTGAGTTCAACCAGCACGATGTCCCCAGATTCGACCCGGATAGAGAAGGATTCTATGGGCGAGATGCATGTCCCCGCGGATGTGCTCTACGGGGCCTCAACCCAGCGAGCGGTTCTGAACTTTCCCATTTCAGGGCGTCCCGTCCCGAGCGAAGTCATTTTCGCATTCGCTCGGCTTAAAACCGCGACTGCTCGCGCAAATCAGACGCTTGGCAAGCTCCCGAAACCCAAGGCCGATGCGATCGTCGAAGCCTGTGATGAGATTCTCGCTGGGCTGGGTGATCGCGGCGGGGTTGCACGCCACTTCCCGGTCGATATCTTCCAGACCGGTTCAGGGACTTCTACTAATATGAATACAAACGAGGTGGTCTCGAACCTGGTTTGCCTCAAACACAATGCGCCTGTGGGCTCAAGCAAAGACGCGGCATACTTGGAACATGACTACGCCGTGCACCCGAACGACCATGTGAATATGGGCCAATCGAGCAACGACACCTTCCCCACTGCCATGCATATTGCGGCTGCGGTGGAGATCAAGAATCAACTCATCCCAGCAGTGCGAGACCTTGCTCAGGGTCTGGAAGACAAGGCGAAAGCGTGGGATGAGATTGTCAAAATTGGTCGTACACACCTGCAGGACGCAACCCCGATCCGTTTGGGGCAGGAGTTCTCTGGATACGCATCTCAGATGCACCATGCCACCGATCGTTTGGAGCGCGCACTCTCTACCCTCGGCGAGTTGCCCATCGGAGGCACAGCAGTAGGAACTGGGATCAATACGCATCCGGAGTTCAGCAAACTCGTATGTGAGCAACTGAGTGAAAGCACCGGAATCGCATTCCGTGAGGCGGACAACCACTTTGAGTCTCAGCATGCGAAGGACGGTTTCGTGGAGGTATCGGGGCTGCTCAAGACCATCGCGGTCAGCCTCTCCAAGATCGCCAACGACATCCGCTGGCTCGGATCGGGCCCCCGCTGCGGGATCGGTGAGCTCAAGTTGCCGGCGGTTCAGCCCGGTTCGAGCATCATGCCCGGCAAGGTCAACCCGGTCATTTGTGAGGCCGTAATGATGGCGTCATGCCAGGTGATCGGAAATGACGCTGCGGTGACAACCGGTGGTCTCGGCGGGGTTGGATCGTTGCTGGATCTCAATGTTGCGATGCCGATGATGGCCGCGAATGTGCTCGACTCGATCGGCCTGCTCGCGGGTTGCTGCAGCACCATGAACGACAAGCTCATCCAAGGGCTAGAACCTGATCGCGAGCGTTGCGCCGAACTGATTGAGGGGAGCCTCGCGATGTGCACAAGCCTCGTACCTGTCATAGGTTACGACGCTTCTGCGAAGCTTGCGTATCAAGCGTACGCCGAGGGTAAAACCGTGCGGCAGTTGGCTTTGGAACAGAATCTGCTTGACGCCGACCGACTCAATGAGTTGCTTGATCCACGATCGATGACAGAGCCCGGAGAGTAAGGATTGGGCCCGGTTGCAGTTTGCGTGCAACCGGGCGATTCTCCCGCTCGTATTGTTGCATAATCAAGGGGGGCGCTATCGAACTCTTCGGGATTGGCCGAGGAGCTCCGAAACACCCGATTACAGGGATGAAAACCCCGAGATTCCGATGCGGACGCACTGCGTTTGCACTATAATGGTTCCCAACCCCATCACACACCAGAGCGCAATGGAGTACACCATGAGCCAGTCTGCTCGTTCGATGATGCATAACCCGTCCATGAGCACGCTCTTCCGAGCGTTTGCGATCATGTCTGTCGCCGGGATGGCGACCTCCACACTCGCTGCCGGCCCACAGAAGGCGACTCAATCGTTCAATCAGGGCCAGAAAGCCACAGGCACTCGTGTCGATGCGACCCCTGTGCTCACCGAGAAGGTTTACAGCGACCAGCAGGTGCTCTCAGGGCGACTGATTCTCCGGGTCACCAGCATCAATGCATTCAATGCTGAGTTCGATGCCATTCTCGAGGATTTTCCCGGGTTGGTTATGGAGAGCCCGATCGATGCTGATAACGGCATCTATCTGTTCAATGCAGGCAGCCCCGCCGATGCGGTACGGGCGAGCCAGGCGCTTATGAACCTGTCGAGTGTCGAGCGGGTCGACCTGGAACAATCGCGTGAGACATTCGCGACCCGGCTTTACGAAGCCTTTGAGGATCCGCGTGTGCTTGCGCGTTTCAACAACCGCCAGTCGTCTGCTCGTCAGGGGTTTGATTTCCCAGGTGTCCGGCCGCTGCCCATGCCGTCACAGTCCCCTCGCGGTGCAGCAACAGATCCGCTTTTCGGCTCCACATGGCACTACAACAACACGCTGGATGCTGATCCGAATCTCAACCCAGATAACAACATCACGAGTGATATTTACACCACGATGGGTCTGAGCGGAACCGGCGTAACTATCGGTCTCGCGAGCCAGGGCATCAACACCCACATCGATACGGACCACACAGAACTGGATGGGAACTACAGCTTCGATCTGTCCATGCCCTTCGATCCGGTGCTGTTCCAAGACAGTGTACCAATGACGGCGCTCGCAGGTCTCATGACCGCAGAAGCTGACGGTGTCAATATTCAGGGTGTCGCGCCTGGCGCAACGCTGGGTACATTCACTTGGCCGTTCACCATCGACACCATCCCGTTCCAAGAGTACCAGGCCTACAACTGGAACTATCGCGAACTCGATATCAAGCTCTATGACACCGGATTCGGGTGGTACAACTTCCCATCGAACAACTACAACATTGGTTCCATCGATGAGTTCGTTCAGATCCCGCTTCGAAACTCGTACGCGTTTGGTCGAAACAATCGCGGCACGATCAATGTGTTCAGCACCGGGATGAACCTGTTCGCCCCCCTCGATGTCCTCTTCGGAGGATTCCCCAAGTGGCCTGATCCGTACAACTTCCCGCCCGCAGCATCTGCGGATTCATGGTCACCGCTCGACGAAGTGATCAATAGCGAAAATGAAGTTTCGATCACGCTTACTAACGGCTACTCATCCGGCCCGTACTACCCCAACGGCCAAGTCGCGTACTACGGCCCGGCGAACGATCGTCGCAACTTCGTCTTTGCGACCGTTGGTGAAGGGCGTGCCTCTGCCAATCCCGAAGAGATCTATGCGGACATTTACGCGGCTCAGGGCGCATCAGTGTTTGCATCGTTCTACGGCGGCACAACAAACCAATACCAAGCCGGTGCCCAATCCGTCGGTGGTCGCGGCGTCTTGACTTCCATCCCCGGCGCTGGCAATGTCAGCACCTTCCCCGCAACGACCGATGCGATCCCGACTGGCGATGAGGTGCTCAGTGGTGCGGCCATCGGTGCCGGTGTCATCGCACTCATGCTTGAGGCGAATCCCAACCTCTCGATCCGGGATATCCAGCACATTCTTTTCGAGAGCATTCAGGAAAGCCCGAAGGACGCTCGCATCAAGTGGCCGAACTTTGACATCAATCGTGGCTATGTCAGCCCCGGTGGCGGCAACAGCTTCTGGCAGGTGAACAGCGCCCTCTACACAGGCGGCTCCGTGACGAACCAGGCCATCCGCCACTCCGACCTGTATGGTTTCGGTGTCGTGGATGCGGAACTTGCTATCCAGAAGGCAATGAACTGGAGCGGCACCGATCCTTTGATCCTTCTTGATACAGGCTTGTTGACAGAGGATGACGAAGTCGAACTGGATATCCCCACTCCTGAGTACTTTGTTTCTCAAGATCCGGATGGCGAGATCGGCCTCGATGGTGCCGCGTCAATGACCGGCAGCGTCCCTGTTTCGCTACCGACGATCTGCGTGCGTCAGAACATCAAGATTGAAGCAATCGTTGTTGATCTGACTATTGAAGGCGCCGGCGCAACGGATCTGTTTATCACGCTGAACAGCCCAAATGCAACGCGTTCAGTTCTTCAGATGCCTTCGACATTGAATGTCTTCGGCACGAGTGACCCTGACTTCCCGCTTGACGACGATGCCGAAACCGATGGCGACATCATCATCGGTAACACGACATACGCTCTGTATCGCCACTCATTCCTGAGCTGGAAGCATTGGGGCGAGTTGTCTGCAGGTGACTGGAACATCAGCTTTATTGACCTTGGTGTAGACGAAGAGATGCCTGAGGGCGAGGAAGCTGAAACGGGCATGGACCCAACGCCTGGTGCGGACATGGTTATTTCGCTCGGCCCATACGGCGTTCCTGGCAGTGCTTTCCGTGACGAGAAATCGGTTACCGAGTACCGATTCCGGATTTATGGCACCGACATCGGTGAGCCCGTGTTTGAAGGTTGCAACCCGCTTCAAACGAGCTGTCCAGCCGATATGAACGGTGATGGCATTGTCGATGTCCAAGATCTCCAGATCTTCATCCAGTACTACCAGGACGGCAATGCTGTTGCTGACATCAACAGCGATGGCTCCATCGATTACACCGATCTGCTGTTGTACCGTGGCCTCTGGGTTCCCGGCTACTGCGATACGAGTGGGTTCGGTGGCGGTCGCCCCCGCCCCGGCGATACAAACGCTGGCGACGACAATAACCCGTCCTCGCGTCCGCTCTAAGACTCCCTTGATACAACACCAAACAAACGCCCCAAATGGGGCGCTTGTTTTTGCATCGAATCCGTCTTCTTGCAATTCCTGCAACCCCATCGGCTTCTTTGCCTGTATCCTTTGATACGGTGCAAACGCCCGTTCTGAGAGCGATTCGATGGAACTCTGGATCAGAGTGCCGTCTTGTACCGATATGTATCGTGAGTGTCATTCGACACTGAAGCTATCTGTTGGAGCAAAGCAGCGATGAGTCAGCCCATACAAGGTGGGAATGCACCGTCATCAAACTCGATGGTCGGTCTTTTGCGGGAGCGCGGATCGCAGCTCTCGACTGTAGTTGTCCTGCTGATTCTTTTAGCACTGACGGACTTGGTGCCGCCATACGCGATCAAGCTGCTGATCGATGATGTATTCACGGGCGGGGGGCACTCTGAATCCATCGGAGGGGCTTGGAAACTGCTGGGGTTGATCCTGGCAGGGTTATTCCTGAGCTATATCGCACGCAATGCACTCTTTTATGCGAGCAGGATGCTGTCGTTGCGGATGAGTGAGGACATCTGCTTTTCGATGCGCCGGCGTTTGTTTGACCACTTGCAGCAGTTGAGTCTGCGATTTTATCGATCAAACCAGCCCGGTCGTGTGAGCGCACGGGTCATGGATGACACTTACAAGATTCAGACCTTCATCCAAGAGAAGCTCCCGCTTCTCATGCTGAACCTGCTCAAGTTCCAGATCTTGATCTGCGTGATCTGCGTGATTAACTTTCGCCTCGCACTCGCTTCGATCATCATTCTCCCGCTCCAGTTCGTAACCTACCGGTTTTTCCGGGGCCCGATCCGTGTCAGTCACTCGGAGGCTCAGGAGAACCTCTCGCTCGCGTATGGCTCAGTTGTTGAGAAGTTTCTCGGGATTGAGGTCGTGAAGGGGTTTAATGCCGAAGCCCGAGAGAGCGAGACATTCCATGAAGCGATAAACGAGAGCCGCAAGTCACAGATCAAATCACAACGCTACCACTTTGCCCAGAAGGTAACAGCGGACCTGCTTGTCGGTCTTGGAACGATCATGCTCCTCGCGTACGGCGCGTTCGAGGTGATCAAGGGGCACATGAAGGGTGGCGAGTTCATGATGTTCTTCGGGTATGTCATGATGCTTTACCCTTCGGTTCTCGAGATCATCAGCGGGGTTGGACACTCTTCCAAGGCCACCGCAAGCGTCAGCCGCGTCATGGACATGCTTGAAGTCCCGATCCACGACGAAGGGGTCATGCATCGCGCCAGCATGGACTCGGGCGATCTTCTTCGTGATGAGATCGTGTTTGATTCCGTGAGCTTCGCGTTCGACGACACGACTGAAGTACTCCACGATATCTCATTCAGCATCCCCCACGGCTCCCGGGTGGCAATCACTGGCCCAAGCGGTTCAGGTAAGAGCACGACGATCAACCTGCTCCCCCGTTTCCTCAAACCCTCGAGCGGTTCGATCAAGATTGGCGAACGAGACACCTCGGAACTGCCGCTGACGACGCTTCGCTCAGGGATCAGTATCGCGTTTCAGGAGGTCTTCCTCTTCAACGCAACGATCGATGAAAACCTGCGTTATGCACGGCCGGATGCGACGCGTGCAGAAGTTGAACGAGCGTGCAAGATCACCGGTGTTCATGAAATGATCTCGCGATTGCCCAAGGGATACGAGACCCGACTCAGCGATTATGGGGTCGAACTCTCCCGTGGCGAAAAGCAGCGCATAACGCTCGCCCGTGCACTGCTCAAGAACTCCCCGATCCTGATTCTTGATGAGGCCACGGCATCGATCGATCGTGAATCCTCCCGATCGCTGGTCCAAACGATCTTTGAAGAAGTTCAGAACCGGACGATTATCATGGTCACCCATGAAGCGAACCTGCTCGATCTGGTCGATCGGGTCATCTGTATCCGAGACGGGAAGGTCGACTTCGATGGTGCCCCGCGTGTCTATGTCCATCGTGAGTACGGGAACGCCCCACTTTCCGTCTTTAGCGGGCCCATTCATGATGAAGAGCCTGTCAAACCCATGGACGAGGACCAAATATCAGAAGATTCCGCCGAGACTCCACCGATGGGTTATATTGAGCCGAGCGAGCGGACATCTCGTCACGGCTCACCGGGCCATTTCGATGCTGATGAGTACCCGGAAGAACTCAAATCGTCACAGAACCCATCTGATGAGGGGGAAGCCACATGAACCGAACCGGTCGCGCCGCTCACATGCTGAAGAATGCACTCGGCACGGCTTCGTTTCTTGGTGCACTCACGCTGATTGGTTGTGGACAACAGTCGACTACCTCGCAAGGTTTTGAAGTTCAAGCCCCAAGAGTCACCTCCGGCGGTGTGATCTTGGAGGAGGGCGAACTTTCAAGAGAGGATGCACTGTCCCAGATCGCATCAGCGCTCGATTCGATCCATGAGCCGAGCATCAACCCTGGAATGCTGAGCTCGATGCGCGATCGTCTGGAGTACGATTCGCTCAGAGTGGAAGAGGACACCCGCGCGAGTTCCCAGTTGATGGATCAAGATCATGCTCCGTCGGTGACCGCTGAACAGATCACCATCCCACAGAATGCGGGGCGTCTGATTCAGCTCGAGCGGATGAGCAAGGCGGAAATCAACGAGTTGATCGCCTCTATCACGCTCAAAATCCAGACTGAACAGGGTTACCGGGCCGCGATCCCAGGCGTTGAAATGCAGATGGGCGCTCGCCCAGAGGGCGTGAGCAAGGGGCCGACGCTCGTGCTGGATCATGAGGATGGTCGCCGATCACTCTTACGGTTTGGTTATGTGAGCTATCTCTCGCAGTTGCCTCAGGTGTGGGTACAGGGGATTGAAATCGCCCCGGATGGAACAATCACCCCCAACGCCATCATTGATCAGGTGCAGGATCTCGTCACTGGCAATCTAAGCCAACTTCAACAGATGCGGACGGGGCTCTCCCAGAAAGACCTCTCTCGGCAGATTGTCAAACTCAGCTATATCAATACCGCCGATGCGATGAAATCTCTGAAGGGGCTCGGGGTCCAGACCGTTGGGGGCATCGATACTCTCCCTGCAACACTGAACTTCGATCAGCTTCCCATTGTTGCGACGATGCCCGAGCCGCCCGCCGCGTCGATGGCGCTTGTCGGTGACCAAGCCGCCGCAACAGGCGCCTTTGGTCAGACCTCCACGCCAACGAAGGCCAGCCAGCTCAATAACGATGTCCTCATGAATCCGACATCCGAGATTATGGTGGTGTATCACCCCGCACACCCTGAGCAGTTCAGTCTCGTTGAACAACTTCTTTCTGAATATATCGATCGCCCCGCGAAGCAGGTTTTCGTTGAGGGCATGGTTCTCGAGATCAGCGAAGAAGGGCTCGACGAGCTGGGCGTGGAGTGGTCATACCAACAGGGAGCCCTCGACTTTGTGCTCGGCTCCCTCAATGCGACGGGTGTAACGGACACGCTTGGATTGAACAGCGTCGACAGCCGTGACCTCCCCAAAGACTGGGCGCTCGAGATTCGCGCTCTCGTGCGTGATGGCAAGGCCGAGGTCCTTTCCCGCCCGAGCGTGCTGACGCTGGATAATCGTCAGGCGACAATTCGTGTCGGCGAAGACATCCCCATTGCCACGAGCCAAGAGGGCTTCTCAGGCAACTCGAACAAAGTGGCGTTTAACTTCAAGTACCTCGCGACGGGCATCCTCCTCAACATCCGTCCCCGTATTGCAGAGAAGGGGGAAGTCGTATCGATGCTCATCGACACGGTTGTGTCTGCGCAGGTTCCAGGACGGGATCTTGAGATCCGTTCTACGGACGGCGAACTGCTGGCCTCCGCCCCGACCGTTTCGACCAGACGCGTCCAGACCTACGCGCGTATCGATAACAAAACCCCGCTGATCATCGGCGGGCTTGTCTCCAAGGATCTCTCGATAACACAGGACAAGGTGCCACTGCTCGGCGATCTGCCATTCATCGGGCATGCGTTCCGTTCTGAGAGCAAGTCTACAGAGAAGACCGAAGTGATTATCGTGCTCACGCCGTATGTGTTGGACGATGAGCAGCTCATCCGTCGCAATCTCCCCAAGGATGACGACCTGTTCGATAGCACAGGAAATCAGCTTTTCCGTGATGCCTACAGAATTCGGGCCGAGGATGTTTTCGATCTCCGATTCCTTGCGGAAAACAAGCGGCTTCGGATCTATCGAGATCTCGCGCAGGCTCTGATCAAGAACAACTTCGAGTTTGCCAATATACCGCCGTTCAGCGAGTTCGCCGGGGGCACTATTCCAGGTGAAGAAGTGCTCGTTCAGAGAATGGTGTATGAGCTGATCAAACGGACGGGTGTCGATTCTCGTATCAACCCGGAACGGATCATCTACTTCGAGGAAAAGGACTACGAGGGCTACAATGTCCGATTCCTTGACTCCATGCTTGCGAAGATCGGCGACGGTCAAAGCCCAGACAGCTTCTTCAAGCTAAACCCGGAGAAGGCGATCGCGATCACCTACACCTATTCGCGTGAGTCGTTGGAGCAACATGATCTCGCATCAGAACCCATCCCCGAGGTCGCGCTCGTAGATTGCCCCGATCGGGATACCTGGCAGCAACTGCTATGGGATCTGAATCAGCCGAATGCCGACGGCATCGATCGCTTCACCATACTGATTCAAGACCCTCGCGACATCGTTCGGCTCCAGCGTGCGATCATGCTCAAGAAGATCATCGAGCTCAACGGTGGCGAAGAATCTTTATCGCTGAAAAACTTCACAATTGGCAAAATTCTTCATACTCCCAAGCCGGGTGAAGACACCGTCACGGTTGTCGATGCGGATGTGGCTCGTTATTTCTTTCACACCGAGCTTTACTATTCAGCGATCATCAAGCGGATCGAGGAGACGATTGAGGACTTCGATGAAGCAATCGACACCCCAGATGTCCAGATGTACTTGGAGCCCGGACTGGGAAGAGCAGATCTTGAATGACCCAGTGCTGGTTCTGTTGTTGACCCTTGACGCGTGATCGTGAATAATCATCTTTGAGCCGATGGGTCACACAACCCCATAGGTTGATGTTTTTTATCGATCATCCGCGGGGGTATCTGGCATGACAAAGGAAAGCGGGCGGGGCACGCAAAGCGATAATGAGCTGATTATCGCGGCGGATATGCCCATTGATACATCAATATCCCCGATCGAGCCCCTCCTGCGGTCATTCCGGAAGCTGGCAGAACAGCGCGAGGATGTGCGGCTTCTGCTCGCTGGCAGACGCTGCAAGGACGAGATCTTCAGTATTCAGAATGAGCTTGATCGCCATGGACTGGGTGGGAGAGCTCAGTTTGTTCCTTATTACGATACATGCACAAGTTTCCCGATCCTGAAATCCGAGTCTGATGTGTGGATCTCTCGTCACACACCTGGCGATGTTCTCAATGAACAGTACTTGGAACGCCGACTCGACTCTGATGAGGAGGATCGTCCGAAGTATGCGTTATTCTTCACGAGCTTCCACCCCGCCAAGCAAGAGGGCAACTCGACGCTCATGCGTCGTTGGCTCGATCATCTAAAAGCCGCAGGATATCTAGTCCATGTCGTGTACTACATGTACGACCAGGGTGCAGTGAACGCCGATATGCGACGCTCGTCGTTGTATGAGTACGACCTCTACAGAGAGGTCCCGGTGGAATCCAAACTGACGGGTGCGAACTACAACGGGCTCAATGTCCATGTGGATGACTGGTGCGGGATCGAAGCCATGAATGCGGTGTCCGAGTTGTGCGCTCGGTATGAGTACGACATCGCGATAACGAACTACCCGTGGATGAGTGCCGTGTTTGATCGCGTCCACGCGTACACACGCAAAATCCTGCTCACCCATGACAGCTTTGTCGATCGCAACAAGCGGATGCTTGCGCAGGGATACCCCGAATCCGGATGGATCAGCATCGATCAGGAAGGCGAGCGCCTCGCGTGCGAGCGGAGTGATGTCGTCGTCGCGATGCAGGAACACGAGGCGGAAGGATTCCGCAAACTCGTCGATGCTGAGCGGGTGCAAGTGATCGGCCCCATCTTCGATCAGATTGAAACGCCGTCCCCCGAACCCGGAGAGAAACTCCGTATCGGGTATTTCGGCTCAAGCAACTGGGTCAACGAACAAAACCTCGGGGCATACCTGAAGCATTGGGCCGAAGACGATGAACTCCGATCGAAGAGTGAGATTCTGATCGGCGGGGGTGTCTGTGAAACACTCAAGGACTTTGTCCCGGCTTCATTGCTTGCGAGAGTGAACCCCACAATGGTTGGGCGAGTTCCGGAGCCCGGCGATTTCTTTGCTCAATGCGATCTGATCATCAACCCTGAACGCGGCGGTACGGGGATCAAGATCAAATCGCTCGAAGCGCTCGCTCACGGGTGCCCCATCCTGACCACAGCGGGCGGGAGTATCGGGCTTGAATCCGGATCGAAGTATCACAACGCGGAAGGCTTTGAGCAACTCGCGCACCTTACACGAGACTTTATCCACAATCCTGACCTGATCGATTCATTGAGATCTGAGTCTGCGAGCATCTATGAAGCGTATGTGCAAACGCAACGATCGCGGATGAACACGCTACTCGGTGAGCCCAAGAAACACGACACGATCGAACCGGACGAACCGCTCGGCGATCACATTGCTCCGGCTGCGGATCTGATCTGTGACACACGCCCCCTGCGCGTACCAAGCTATGTGCGGGACACCGCGGCCGAGTATCACTTCGAAGAGTTCGAGAAACTGCGCCATCGCGTTGATGTGCGCGGCAAACGGATCCTTGAGGTTGGTTCAGATTTCCATCTCGCTTCTGCTCGACTCTTTATGGCTAATGGCGCTGATTCGGTCGTTGCGACGAACATCGGTGATTGGAAGAGCGATGAGCCACTCCCGGATCGTGTCGACTTTGTCGTCGGCGATGCGAGTGATCTTGATCTTCCTGATCACAGCTTTGACATCATTTACGGGATCGCCATCATCGAGCATGTCCCCGACTTCGATCGATTGTGCGAGGCGATCAAACGCCTGCTCAAACCAGACGGGGTCGTTTACTTCCAGGGATGCCCGATGTGGGCCGGCTCGTTGGGACACCATGTCTGGTTCTCGTCCGAGCAAGACAGCGATCACGAAGAGACAACCGAAGCGGATGGGGACAGGAAGACCACGCCCATTCAGTACAGTTTCACCAAGAACAACCCGATCCCCGATTGGGCACATCTCGCGATGTCGCCCATGGAGTTGGAACAGCTTCTCGTAACAGAGAAGGGCATCCCCGAATCGCATGCTGAGGGGATTGTCAAGTATGTCTACAACCTCGACGGGTCGATGATTGGATCGTGCTCTAACTTCTTCAGCGCGAGCCAAGTGCTTTCTGTGATGCGACAGCATTTTGAGACCGAGATCGAGCGTATCTGGATTGATAGCAAACCCAACTCATACTTTGAGAAGGCGCTCGAGCGCTACACCGAGGAAGATTTAAGAACGCTGGGTATGCGGGTATGGATGACCCACAAGGGTGTGGAACTCAAATCGAACGCGCCCGTGCAGGGCCGATCGCAGCACCCGAAAGTTTCGATCATTATCCCATTCTACGGCGTTGAAGACTTTATTGAAGACTGTATCAAAAGCGTGTTGGCGCAAGACTACGAGAACCTCGAGATCATCTTCGTTGATGACCAGTCGCCTGATCACGCTCGCACGATTGTCGAGAAATACATGGCGCGTGATAATCGCATCTCGCTTATCACGCACGATGTCAATCAAGGGCTCGGCCCCGCACGCAACACTGGTGTGAAGCACGCGTCTGGCGAATACCTGTTCTTCCTGGATTCTGACGACTATTTCGCAAACTCCCGTGCGATCTCAACGCTGGTGGGAGAAGCGCGAACAAGCGGCTGCCCTGTTGTTGTAGGCAGTTGTGATCGGATCATGTCAGACGGCCAACGCCTGGGCTTTGATCGCGACTTCGACGCGTCGCACAACGGGCATCCTGGCGAGATCATATCGGGTGAAACGGCCTATCTTGGCGCATCGTTCATCCCGGGCGGGCAGTATGTGCCCATGCGGGCCTGGGGCACACTGATCGACCGGTTCATGTATCTTGATTCCAAGCTTGAGTATCCGGCCGCCGAGCACGAGGACCTTCCTCACACACCCTTCCTGTATTACTTCGCCGAGAAGGTCCTGTATATACCTGATGTCGTGATCACCTACCGTGATCGCAGCGACAGCATATCCAACACGGGATGGAACTCGGGCAAGATCCGTCGGCAGGCATTCATCTGGCGATGCATCAAAGAGAATATTGAACGCTTCGGGCTCCAACATCAGCTTGGAAACACCGCGATTAAAACCGCTGAGCATCTCGTGATGAAGCTTCGCCAGAACGGTATCCGTGCTGGGGCAGAGACCGCCGTTATCGAAACGCTCGAAGAGATTCTTCAGGACGCAAAGGGTGAGCTGAACAATGTCCTTCTCTTCTGGACGCTCGACTCGTTACGCGGCGTGTTCGATTTCCAGAAATATGACGCCACACTCTACACCCGTCTCACGCGAGGTATCCCGAGCGGGAAGATGGTGGAGTACTACCGGGAGCGAATTGGAAACCCACCCCCAGCCCTCGCTCCGATACCGATCAGCAACGAACCCGACATCGATCCAAAATCCCCGGCTACTCCGAAGCCTGCTCAGTTGATTGAGGCCCACTCGTTCAACGCTCGTCGGGCCATAAATGAACAGAGAGCCGCCGAACTCATCACCCAGCTCCACCGTGACGCCCCCCGCTCACTGATGGACTTCCCGTCAATGCTGACTGAGGGAGACTTCGCGATCTACTTTGATGCGGGTAAGCGTTTCCAGTTCCGAGGCAGCATCGTGGATGCGGGGTGCTTTGTTGGCGGCACGACGATGAGCCTCGTCCAAGGACTCATGCAGAATGACTTGTCAGAGGACAACAGAGACAAACTCAACGGACTTATCCGTGTGTACGACCTCTTCTGCATCGACGACGATTACATCCTCGGGCACCTTCAGAAGAACTACCCGAACCGAGACTTCGTCGGCCAGAGCAGTTTCCTCGGTGTGTTCGAAGATAATCTACACGAGTACTCGCACATGCTCGACATCCGGCCTGGCGATGTGATGCTCTCCGGGTATGACGACGCGGAAGACATCGAGATACTCGGCGTGGATCTCTGCAAGGCACTCCCGGTCACTGACTATGTTGTGCGAACATTTTTCCCGCGATTGCTCGATGACGCACTCGTGATTCAGCAGGACTTTATCCATCAGTACCACCCGCACATCCACCTCTCGATGTTGCTCCTTGATGACTGCTTCGAGCTCGAGCATGAGATGCGTTGGGGCGGATCGTTATCGTACAGGCTGAGAACACCCATCTCACCCGAGATGATCCGTGCACGATTCGGAGACGATGATGGCTGGTATCAAGACGCAGCACGAAACACATCGCTGCTTCGCTCGCTCGTAGAGAGAATGTTCTTCGATGAGAACAAATGGGTCATGCTGCAGGTGCTCGGGGTGTACCTGACAAACATGGGACTGCATGACCGCGCGCGTGAGGTGTACCAAGAAGCGAAAGATGGGTTCCCCCACTTCGAAATCCCTGCTGAGGTTGCCCGGATTGTCGGCGCTGAGGGAGTGAAGGCATGAACCAACAGTGGCTTATTGATCATGTGATCGACACCTTACCAAGCCTCGCAGAATCGCCAGATACTGGTCGCGAGTATTTATCACGGGAAGATGCGGAACAGATCGTCGAGGATACCCTCGAGTATCTCGGTGCCCATAGTGATGAGACCGAGTACACATACTTGCGCGGGCACAGAGCTCGTCTCGTGCATGCTCTCACCATGATCCCGAAAGCAAATCGCAAGGGCTCACGACTGCTCGATGTCGGATGCTATGGATATATGGCCATGTGGGCCAAGCTCTACCTGGGGTATGAGGAAGTCATCGGGATTGAGTGGCACCCTGAGAATGACCAGCCGCTCATCGAGCGCACATTGCGGATCGGCGACGAAGAGATGCGCCTCCAGTCTCATAACTTCGACATCAGCTCACGAGCTTGGGATTTCGAGGGCCAGTTTGACACGATCCTCTTCTTTGAAGTGCTTGAGCATATCAACACGGATCCGATGGGGGTCATGGAGCAGATCAACCTGGCGCTTGATCAGAACGGCACACTCGTGATGTCAGTGCCCAATGCCGTCTCTTACAAGACGCTCAAAGAGTTTCTGGTCGGGATGCCGCCGTGGACTTATTGGTTCTACGAACCCGATCTCTCACACGAACCCCGTCATTGTTTCGAATACACGCCGATCGTGTTCCAATCCCTGCTTGCTGCGACAGGCCTGAGGACAGACGCGTTCAGAACAATCTACTCTTATTCAACTCCTGAACACGAACAAGGCGTGCTTGAGATCGCCCGAGCCGTGGGATATGACGCTGATTCGTTCGGCGAAACCATGATCGCGCACGCAACAAAGACCCGAGAAGGCGTGGCCTTGCGATACCCGGATGTTCTGTACAGCCCTGATGGGTATTACCGGAATATCTACCCCAAGCTACAGCAGCGTCTGCAAGACCGGATCGAGTTGTTCCGAGAACAGCTCCGTCCCCCACCATCCCCGGAGGACCCGAAACTCCTCTCCCAGATCGTTGAACTCAAGGAAACGAGCGAATCACAAAGGAGCGAGTACGAATCGCTTGTTCACGCGCTCGAGCAACAGTTGGCGGAGGTCTCAAAGGATCGAGATGCGCATAAGAACTGGGCGGGTGACCTGCGTACGAAACACAATGCGATGGAGTCCCAAGTCACACAGCTCCTCTTCCAGAGTGATTGTTGGATGCAGCGTGAACAAGAACTCCGCAACTCGGTTCAAGCGTCGCACCAAAAGGTTGAGGATGCGTACGCCCTTCTCGCAGAATCAGAATCCCGGGTTGCGGAAGCGGAGAATCAGACTACGCAGGCACACGAACGGGCTGAAAAACTCGCACAGAAAAACGCTGATCTGCAGTCACAGGTAGATCAGCTCCTCTTCGCCTGTGATTGCTATCTGCAACAGATTAACGATCCTTCGCGATGTGTACAGATCATCCGGCAGCGTCGATTCCGGTGGGCGTTAGACCGTTCAAAGGCCATCGCCCGGAAGACTCCCATTGCTCGATCTGTACTTCGACCGATGTACCGCAACGCAAAGAGGGCGATCAAACGTCGGACCTGAGCATGGACGCGCGCACACATCTCGGCACATCACGCTCTTCGCTCGTTCACGCGCTCCATGTTGTTTGGTATCGCGCATTCGCGGAGCTTCGGGCAGAAGCCACCAGGACCTACGCCGGTTACCTCTGGTGGATTATCCAGCCGTTGCTCATGTTCGGGGTGTACTACATCGCGTTCACCTTTGTGCTGCATACGCGTGAAGAGAACTTCGCCGTGTTCCTGTTTACTGGGATCATCATTTGGCAATGGTTCAGTGTCACCGTTTTACGATGCGCGGGTTCCCTCATCGCCACGAGGAAACTCATGCTTCAGGTGAATCTTCATAAGTCTGTCTTCCCGTTCTCAATCCTGCTCGTAAACTCAGTGAAGTTCCTTGTCACACTTTTGATCCTTTTCATCGTGCTCTATGTGTCTGGCTACCCGCCGGGTCTCGCGTGGCTCTCGTTGCCTCTGATGCTGTTTGTCCAGCTGATTGTCATCGCGGGGTTTAGTTGTTTCTCCGCAATGATCTCTCCGTTTGTGCCGGATTTTCAACACATCCTCGCAACGATTCTTCAGCTCGCATTCTTTGTGAGCGGGATTATTTACGATCTTTCGGTCCTGCCTGAGAAATACCGGAGTATCCTGAGCTGGAACCCCATGTCGATCGTTATCTCGCAGTTCCGCAGAGTACTGCTGCATAACGAGTTTCCGCAGATCAGTGAGCTTGTCATCCCGCTATTGCTCTCGGTGTTCCTGCTCGGACTCTCGCTCGGGCTCATTCATCGTTTCGACAAGCTCTATCCCAAGCTCAGTTCATGACAGGCACCGACCGAACCATCACGCGTCTGAATGGGATCGGGCTCAAGTATGCCCGGCAGGGTTCGTTGCCGTGGAAACGGACACCGTTCTGGGCTTTGCATGATGTGAGCTTCGATCTCAACCGGGGTGACACGCTCGGGGTCATCGGCCGCAACGGAGCAGGGAAGAGCAGCCTTCTTCGCATCATCGCGGGAATCATCGCACCGGATGCGGGCACTGTTGAGCAACCCTACAAGATCCGCTGCTCGATGCTTTCAATCGGCGCGGGGTTTGAGCCCCGCCTGACCGGAAGGCAAAACATCATGCTCTCCGGGTTGCAACTCGGGATGCCACGCAAGCTCGTGAAAGAGCGTGAATCGCAGATCATCGAACTCGCCGATATCGATGATTTCATCGATCAACCCGTCCGCATGTACTCTACGGGCATGCGAGCAAGACTCGGCTTTGCGATCGCCTATTTCATCGAAACCGATATTCTTCTTATCGACGAAGCACTCGCGACAGGGGACGAAGCATTCCGTGACAAGGCAACGGGGCTCATCCGTGGAAAAATAGACTCAGATCAGACTGTGGTCATCGTGACTCATTCAATGCAGATTGTGAAAACCGCTTGCACACGCGTCATTCAGATCGAGCAAGGCAAATCGCTCTCCGAGATCGGCGTAGAAGAAACAATTAAGCGCTACCGCGAGACCGCTTTGCAGACCTGACGCCGAGAACCGCTTCACCGACAGCGTGCCAGGCGTCCTGCATTGCACATCTCCCCCTGGTCACAGCCAGAACAAATCGTGCGGTGTGCTTGCAAACACGCCCACAGATAACTCCCCAACCGTGCAATCGCTCGAATCCGTGGGTGTGCTTGAGCATAAACATGGTGTGGCTGGCAAACTCCGTATGCCAGTCTCGCTGAAGTGATGATGCTGTCCGATACTGACCTGGTGCATGGAGGTGATCGACAACCGCATCAGGCACATGTACTACCTCGCCCCCGGCTTCAAGAAGTGTGAGAAGAAGATCTGTTTCATCGAACGCGAACCGAAAAAACTCATCAAAGCGGACAGGATCTGGCGAGCGATCACGCCTGAGTGCGAAGTTGCACCCCTTGATGCTCAGGCAGTAACCGCGGGCAACAGGGTCAGTCTGCGCGGCTCGTACTTCAAGTTGACGACCCGTGGGATGAATCAGACCGAAGGCGAACTCCGGTGAGTGATCATCTGTGCGAGCATCCAACACTACCCCGCCCGCGATGCACGCCCGGGGACTACGGGTGAATGCATCGGTGTACGCATCGACCCAGCCCCCATGCACGGTCGCATCATCGTCGACAAAGAGCACTGTATCATGTGTTGCAAGCGTGAGTCCCTGATTCCGAGCTTTGGAGATGTTGGCTTCCACGCCATACTCAACCCGGATACTGCAAGTGGTGGAAACGGACTCGACCAGTTCGGCTGGACAACAGGACTCTGCCCCAGCGATCACAATGATCTCGGAGTTGCCAGTCACCTGAGGGACGATTGAACGCAGACATGATGCCAACGCCTCGGGACGATCCCTGGTCACCACGATGACGGAAACATCACGCGTCTCACCACTTCCATGGGATGTCATGCCAACACCTGTGAACCGAGCCTCGCCAGTTCATGCTTCAGAGCGCCGAGTGAACGCTCCCAAGTGAAATGCCTGCTGCGTTCCAATCCCGCGGCAGCGAGATGTGTACGCAAAGCTCTGTCTGCCATGACACGGGTGATCGCGTCAGCCCATTCTTCGGGATTGACCGTACTCGAATAGATGGCCGCATCTTGGCAAACCTCTCGATGCGCAGGGAGATCAGACGCGATCACCGGGGTGGCGCATCCCATCGCTTCCAAGCAGGGAAGCCCAAAGCTCTCATACTTACTGGGTGAAACAAGCGCGTGGGCTCCCGAAAGAAGCGCGGCAAGACGAGAAGTATCGTTGATCTGGCCGAGCGGTTCAATATCACCGCGGAGGGAAGACGGACACATCATCTCCAACTCTGCAGATGTGACCCCCGCGAGCAGTAGCTTCGGGCGTGACTTCATCATGGCGTATGCTCTGAAAAGCACGCCCAAGTTCTTGGCAGGAGAGGAGTTCGCGAGGCAAATTATGTACGGCTCTTCTGAAACACGCCCAGATTTGGGGCAAAACACGCTATCCAACCCGGGGGAGAGAACGCCTACCTTCCCACGAGCGTGGGGATACACATTCTCAATCTCCTGTTTCTGTGCGTCGGATACGGTCAATAGTCGATCTGAACGCTCGATGATCTTTGGTATCATCCGCTCATACCAGCGCACGAATGCAGACGAATAGCTGTTGGGGTAAAACCTGTACCGCAAACAATGCAGCACGACGACAAGCTTTACCTGCGATGGGGTGCGAACAGGTGCCATATTGGCTGGACAGAAAAGGACATCTGTGTCCCGTGCAAGCTTCGGGAGAGTTCGCTGCTCCCAGATTGCGGTTTTGAATCGCCCGGAGTGCGCGGGCATGACCCATTCCGCGTTAAGATCTGACTGCTCAATCGCGTGGGAGATCCCCTCCGCATAGCGTTGCACGCCGCTTGTACTCGCATGCGTTCGCCATTTCGCATTGATGAGTATCTTCTGTGTCATACCTGCGGGGAAATCTGTGGTCTAGGATCAAATACAGGAACAATTCCTCATCCGGTCGCAACCTGATCGGGTGTGGTGCGTTAGAACTATCTCATGGTACGCCGAGGCGTATCACAGGTGTGGAACTCTCAAAGGATTACGCGAGCTCAGCATGTTGAGCCGCCTCATGACAATGGATCTTCGCACACGACAGTGTCAAGAAAGCGGATCCATGCCGTTTGGGGTATCGAACCCCCAAGGCATGGGTATATATCAGCCGAACAGGCAACGACAACGGGTCGGGCAGATTGTCACTGTGGCGTTTACGCTCACGCTGACTTTTGCCCTCTCTGGGTGTCGCGCGCCGAGTTCGTACCGAGCAGAAGCTGACCAAGTCGCTGAGGATATTCTCAGCACAGCTTGGGAGCAGGCCACAGGCAAGCAGAGCGACGGTTTCACCATCACACCACCCGAGCAGACGCTCCGTGAGCGGCTTTTGCTTGAGCAGGATCTCCCGATGATCAGCCCTGCCTCCGCCGGGTCTGCTCACGATTCTCGGATCGAGCAATGGCCGGACGATGGGTACATCGAAGATCGCAGCTCAGGATATCTTCCAAGCTCCGAGCCCATCATTCAGGACACACCGATCCTGCTATCACTCGATGAAGCCCTCCAAGTCGCGGCAAACAACAACCGCGGATATCAGTCTCAGAAGGAGTCGGTTTACCAAGCCGCTCTCCGACTCGATCTCCAACGCGACGCGTTCCGCTCAACATGGTCGGGCGTCGTCGATTCTGTTGTCAGTGCTTCCCTGAGTTCGAGCGGTGAAACGAATGGTGTGGTGACATCTCCCGCGGTAGATGTCAGTAAACAGTTCAAGAACGGAATGCGTTTTACGAGCTTGCTCGCTGTGGATCTTGTGAACCTGCTGAACGGAAGCCGAGAGAGTTCCACCGGGCTCAGCCTGGACACCAGTCTGGAGATCCCCCTCCTGCGAGGTTCGAGCGAGTTCGTTGTGACCGAACCGCTGACACAAGCTGAGCGTGATGTTGTGTACGCGATATATGGCTTTGAGCGATTCAAACGAACCTTCGCGGTCCAGATCGCGAGCAGATACCTGTCGGTGCTCCAACAGAAGGATCGTGTGCAGAACGCCGTGGAAAACTACGAGCGTGTGGTTGCGTCTACTCGTCGCGCACGGCGTCTTGCTGACGCAGGACGACTCCCAGGGATTCAGGTTGACCAGTCGGTTCAGGACGAACTCCGTGCCCGAAACTCATGGATCAGCGCGATCCAGAGTTACGAACAATCCCTTGATGACTTCAAGATCACGCTCGGCCTTCCAACGGATTCCGCTATCGAGCTCGATCCTCAGGAGTTCGACAAACTCCTCAATCTGACTCGCTACGAGCGGTATTTGGAGACGAACACGGACACGCTTGAAACACAGGTTCCGCCTGCGGACGCGCCCGTGAAACTCGACCCGCCGAGCCGGGCAGACGCCGGACCGTTAGAACTTGTAGAGGATGACGCCGTTTTGATCGCATTGCTGAACCGACTCGACCTACGGGTATCGGTTGGCGAAATTGTTGATGCACAGCGCGGCGTCGCGATCGCGGCAGACAATCTGCGTGCAGATGTAACCCTTCTTGGCCGGGCTTCGCTCGGCGAAAGCAGGTCACTGAGCAGCGCGGATGAGCCCGACGCCCAGCTCCGTACAGACCGCGGGTTTTATTCGCTGCTGCTCGGCATCGATCTCCCATTCGAACGGACGAGCGAGCGAAACAGCTATCGAAACGCCCTGATCAACTACGAGCAAACAATCCGGGCCCTGCAGGATGCGGAGGACTCCGTTAAGTTTGATGTACGGAGCGTTTTGCGCGACCTGATTGAGTTCCGTGAAACAATCAAGATCCAAGCAGAAGCAGTCCGCGTTGCTCAACGCCGAGTCGATTCAACAAACCTCTTTCTCCAAGCTGGTCGAGCGGAAATCCGAGACCTGCTTGAAGCACAGAACGCGTTGAACTCCGCACAGGACTCACTCACGAACGCGGTGGTCAGCTACCGTATCGGAGAGTTGGAGCTTCAGCGTGATCTGGGCGTGCTTGAAGTTGGTAACGACGGGCTATGGGTAGAGTTTGATCCAAGCAGCATTGATATCGAAGAGATCAGAATGATGATCGGGTCGAACCGCCCCGCAGTAATCGACGGTGACGCGTAAGTCATCGGGAAGGAAGAACGATGCGAAAGTCAGTAAGAAATCTCATCCTCGTTGGGGTCGGGCTTACGCTCACAGGCAGTGTTCTTGCCGCGATGGCGGCGGCGGACCAGCGTTCGACCCGAGTCACATCGAAGATGGCAACCTACACGGTTCGGCGTGCCCCACTCTCTATCACACTCACTGAGACCGGCACGATCAAGTCACGCGATCAGTTCATCGTCAAGAATCAGGTTGAGGGCCGGACCTCCATCATCTATGTGATTGATGAGGGCACCCTCGTGAAGAAGGGTGATCTGCTCATTGAACTCGACGCGAGTGCGCTTGAAGACCGGCTCGTTGACCAGCAGATTCAAGTCGAGAACAGCGAAGCCGACCATGTGTCAGCGAAAGAAAACCTTGAGGTCGTGAAGCTCCAATCACAGAGCAATGTCGCCAAGGCAGAGCTTGATAACCAGTTTGCGATCGAGGACAAGGACAAGTATCTTCAGGGCGAATGGCCCAAGCAGCTTATGGAAGCCGAGACCGATGTCACGCTCAAGGATGAAGAACTCAAACGAACGACAGATGAGTTCAACTGGAGCAAGCGTCTATACGAAGAAAAATACCTCTCCGAAACCGAGTACCGCGCTGATGAACTTGCGATGAAACGCGCCCAACTCCAGCTCGCGCTCTCTGAAGAGAATCTCAAGCTCCTCAAGAACTTCACCCACAAACGGCAGCTCGCAGAACTGGACTCCAATATCCAGCAGATGGAACTCAATCTCGAGCGGGTTCGTCGAGAAGCATCGAGTGATCTGGTACAGGCAGAAGCTCGCCTTCGTGCGCGAGTGGCCGAGCTCAAGCGTCAGCAAGATCGACTCACCAAAATCGAGGACCAGATAGCCAAAACCAAAATGTACGCCCCAGCGGACGGGATGGTGGTTTATGCCACCAGTTCCGAGTTCAGTTGGCGTGGCGACACAGAACCGCTTGACGAGGGGCAGGAGGTCCGTGAACGCCAGGAACTCATCCACCTTCCGACCGCGGAGTCGATGATGGTACGGATGCAGATCCATGAGTCATCACTTGGGAAAGTCAAAATCGGACAACCGGTTCAGATCCGCATTGATGCGCTGTCTGAAATGAACTTCACTGGTCGGGTCACAAAGATCGCGCCCCTTCCCGATGCACAGTCCGTGTTCATGAATCCTGACCTCAAGGTGTATGACACCGATGTCATGATCGATGGTGTTCACCCCGAGCTTCGTACAGGAATGAGCTGTCAGGCAACGATCCTTATCGAAGAACATATCGATGCGATCTCTGTCCCCATGCAGTCCGTAGTTGGTCGCGGTGGCGACTCGATCGTGTATGTTGTGAACGGGAATGAGGCCGAACCTCGAAAGGTTCAAACGGGACTCGATAACAAGGCAATGATCCATATCGTGGATGGACTCAAAGCCGGTGAGCAGGTCCTTCTCGTTCCACCGCTGACTGATGACATGTCAATGTCGGGTACCCCATCTCGCCCGGACGAATCCGCATCCGCGAACTCATCGCCTGCTCGGAATCAGGGTGGCCCGTCTCGAGGGCGATCCGGAGGCGGGAATCGACCCTGATGAGCACAATGACTCAACAGAGCGACACCGAAGCCCCAAGCATTCCTCATGCTGAAGGCACAGATCTGGTAATTCGTCTCGAACAGGTCTGGAAGACCTATCAGATGGGTGACCAGGATGTCAATGCGTTGGCAGGAGTTGACCTCACCATCAAGCGTGGGAGCTTCTGGGCGATCTCCGGCTCGAGTGGATCGGGAAAGAGCACCATGCTCAACCTGCTTGGGTGCCTCGATCGCCCAACGAAAGGGACCTATCTTCTGGAGGGTCGGAACATCGCCGATACGAGCGATGATGAACTTTCGGACATCCGGCTGAAGCACCTTGGCTTCGTCTTCCAGAACTTCCACCTGATCCCTCAGCTTACGGTGCAAGAGAACATCGCCCTTCCCCTGTTCTACCAGGGCATAATCGGCGCCGAGGCGTCCGAGCGGGCGGCAAAGCTCGCGACACGAGTTGGTCTCGGAGATCGGCTTGAACACCGCCCAACTGAACTCTCGGGCGGTCAGCAACAACGAGTCGCGATCGCAAGAGCACTTTCGAATAACCCGTCTGTTCTTCTTGCAGACGAACCGACAGGTAACCTTGATACCGCCACGGGTAACTCGATCATGGAACTCCTCGGAGAGCTTCATGCGCAAGGCAAAACCATCATCATGGTCACCCACGAACCCGACATCGCAGCACACGCGGATTACGAGCTCGTGATGCGAGACGGCAATATTGAGTCGATCTCAGAGAACCCGCCCCACCCATCGCGATCCGATCACGGAGGGCATGGCTCATGATCGGCTCTCGGTTTTTCCGCAATGTACGCCTCGGTATCAAGACCCTGATGTTGCATAAAATGCGATCCATGCTGACGATGCTCGGCATGGTTTTCGGTGTCGGGGCCGTGATCGCAATGCTTGCAGTCGGTGAAGGTGCGAGCCGCGAAGCCCTGGATCAGATTCGCAGGCTCGGTAGTCAGAACATCATCATCAACTCCCAGAAGCCCGTTGAGCAGGCCGCAGCTGGAGCGATGAATGTGCGAATGAATATCTACGGCCTGCTCTACGACGATCTCGAACGCATCCGACAGAGCTACGAAACTGTAGAGCGCGTCGTGCCCGCAAAGCTCATTCGAGGACAGGGTCGGGTCGACGGTCGCACGCTGGAACTACGCATCGTCGGCACATCACCCGAATGGTCCCAGCTCGTCCAGCGGAACCTGCTTACGGGCAGAAACATGAATCAACGCGATATGGAAGAGCATTCCAATGTCGTGGTGCTGACAGAACACGGCGTGCGAAGATTGCTTGCGGGACGCCAGACACTCGGCTCAAAGGTATTGATCAACTCTGGGTATTACACCGTGATTGGAGTAGTACAGTCAGAGGAGTCGCAATCCAGCACGATGCAAACGCCTGACCAGAACATCGACGCCTACATCCCCATCAATGTCGCGATCGAACGCTATGGCGATATGAGCGTCACCCGCACGAGTGGCTCTCGTACTCGCGAACTGGTGGAGCTTCACCAGATCATCGTCCAGGTCGACTCCATCGATCATGTGGAATCAACCGCGGCTGCAATCGATCGCATGCTGAGCATTCATCATCCCAAGGGCGATTACAGCCTGAGTGTCCCGCTCGCGCTCCTCCGGCAAGCGGAATCAACACAACGCACCTTCAGCATCGTCCTCGGCTCAATCGCGGGGATATCTCTTCTCATCGGTGGTATCGGGATCATGAATATCATGCTCGCTTCCGTCACTGAGAGAACCAAAGAGATCGGAATCCGGCGAGCAATCGGAGCAAAGCGGAAACAGATCGTGGGCCAGTTTCTCATTGAAACCGTCGTGCTCTCTGTAACCGGCGGCTTGATCGGTATAGGGATCGGTATCCTTATTCCTTGGATCATCACGCTCGTTGCTCAGATGCCCACAGCTGTAACCGCTTGGAGTGTCGGCCTATCCGTCGTGATTTCAGTGGGCATCGGGATCGTTTTCGGGATGTATCCCGCGATGCGTGCGGCAAACCTCGATCCCATTGTTGCACTGCGACACGAATGAGTATAAGTATTTACGGACCAAGAACGAGACGGAACGGGTCCGTTCACCCTCTATCGTACGGTGTACCTGGACATCATCGACTGATGGTCCGATAGAGGCCGCATGGAATAAGCCCGTGTTGAGTTTCGTTTGACACCATAAGAGAACCGCTTTATAGTCTTCACGATCGTCATGCCACAACCACGAACAAATCCCGGCGCTTGGCTGCTGCTGATTCTTTTCAGCATCGGGCATGTCCTGCCCTCGGGTGCTGTTGACTTCTTGCTGTGTATTGGCTGTGATGACACTGGCTACTCGATCAATCTACCGGAAACAGCTTGGGCGTCTCTGCCCAGTGCTGTGCTGTGACGCTGAAGACCCAACTGATCGTGATCAGCAAACTGAGCGGCTGATGGATGAGTATCGATCAAGCGATTGTGACTGTGTACATATCACGATCAATACGCACGATACCGAGCTCATTACCAGCCCTTCTCAGCAATCCGGCATGAGTCACGCGATGCTGGAAGATTCAGATTCGCTGATCCGAAATCTTGGTCTGTCCTCGTGTGCCGCGAGCCCGCGTGGCCCGCCGAATCATGGCTTCACTTCTGCTCTTTCTACGCTTCTCGGCCAGCGTACTGGCCTGATCCTCTAGTTCCAATGTTGTGCACCAGCGATCCTGCATGGATCGCTGTCGTTCTGCGCTGCGTTCATTGCGGCGCGTGTGACACAACTTTGGAGCTTGTGCATGAAGAACCAGATATGGCCCGTGGCAACTGCTGTTGCACTCGTCGCGGCCTCCCTCAGCGGGTGCTCGAGCCCGTTGGCAGGGAACGACATCTACGACAGGCTTGAGCGAGCCGGCATCCCCCGCCCAACTCAGACCGACCAGAAGGCCAGCGCCTCTTTGCTCGTTGCGCAGAATGAAACAACCATCCTTCCAACGACAGATATCACGCTCGCAGATCTTCTGCGGCGAGCCGAGCAAACGAACCCGGAGCTGCGGTCTTCGCGGTACGCGGTCGGCGTTTCTGCGGGACAGGCGTGGCAGGCGGGGCTCTATCCAAACCCAACCATGGGCGTGAAGTCTGGCGAAATCGGTTTCGAGGGCGACTCGTCAAATACGATCCTGGGCGTAACGCAGCCGATTGTCATCGGGAACCGGCTCCGTGCAGCGGTGGCCGCCGCCGACGCTGAGGAAGCCGCGAAGCTTGCTGATGTCGAACGCGTTCGGCGCAAAGTCTTTGGCCGGGTTGCTGAACTCCATGCCAGAGTGCTGGAGCTTGACGCGCAACTCAAGCTCGTCGACGAACTCATCTCGGTTGCTTCTCAGACGCTCGGTATCGCGGAGACCCGATTCGAAGCGAGGGCCGTCGCCGAGCCTGATGTGATCAGACCCCGCGTCGAAGTGCACCAACTTCGCGCAGATCGACAGCGCATTGCCCAGGAACTCATCGCCGCGGAGAAACAACTCGGTCTCTTGCTCCGCACCGAGCCGATCAACGCAGATCGGCTCAACGAACACATCCCATTGATGCCCGCTCCCCTTGATGAGGCACAACTCGTCGCGGATGTTGAGTTGGCACACCCAGCGCTGATCGTCGCGGATCTAGAGATCGACGCCGCCGCTGCGATGCTCGATCGCATCCGCGCAGAACGCGTACCAGATCTGAAAGTGAGCGCCGGCATTGGCTACAGCGATGAGGGTGACCAAGGCATTGCGGAAATTGGTGTCAGCGCTGAGATCCCAGTCTGGGACCGCCGGCAGGGTGACATCATGTCCGCACGATTCGAACTGATGAAACGCCGCCAAGACAAAGCAATCACACAGACCCGGCTGCTCTCAGAACTTGCCGCCGAAATCGGAGCCTATAAGGCAGCACGCGATCAGCTTGAAGTCATCCGCGACCAAGTCGTCCCGGATGCTCAGAGGGCTTTCGAACAGATCGATGAATCGTACCGCGCTGGACGAGCATCGTTCATCGACCTGCTCGACGCACAACGAACACTTATGCAATCACGGCGCACACTGATTGAACTCGCGGGAAGAGCTTCGGTCGCCCGTGCGCGTGTTGCCGCGATCAGCGGCATGGGGAATCTCCCCGCAACGAACCAAGTCCAATCTCACCAGTTCGAACCAGACCCATTCACAGCCTCAAACGGGGCGGAGGAAAACAGATGAAGAAGATCGCGACGATAACCCTGTGCCTTGCGCTTGGCCTTTTCGGCACGATGCCCCTCGGCGGCTGCGGAGAAGATGACGCCTCGGGCACGACAACAACCGTAAGCGCCGACGGACGCTGCGAGCACCAGATCAAGGCCGAGACTTGCCCATTCTGCAACCCTGAACTGGCAAATGCAGAGGGTTTCTGCGGTGCTCACGGCTTCCCTGAAGCAATCTGTGCGCAGTGCAGACCCGGAATCAAAGTCGCATTCCGCGCCCAAGGAGACTGGTGCGAAGAACACAAGCTCCCCGAATCGCAGTGTGTCAAATGTAACCCTGAACTCGCCGAGAACATCCAAGAAGGTGTGCACGGCGGTCCGATGCCCGGAACTGACGGAGATGACGCGTCGAACTGTGAGCACGGGATTGCCATGGCGAAATGCCCGTTCTGTGATCCATCACTCATCGAATCCGAAGGCTTCTGCAATGGGCACGATGTCGCCGAGGCACTGTGCGTAAAGTGCCGTCCTTTCATGAAGACCGCGTTTATCGCTTCGGGCGACTGGTGCGCCGAGCACAACACGCCCGAATCTCAATGCGCAATCTGCAACCCATAATCAACTCCGGCTCCGCGGAGTTGATACCTGAGGTATTACCATGAACTTCAATATGCCAATCGCTGTACTCGCTCTGCTAACGGGAGTTGTTGCACCAAGTGTTTCCGCTCAGGACACTGCAGCAGCTCAACAGCCCAGCAGTGTGCTTGGATCATCATCAACTGCGATGACCGAGAACCCGCGCAGAGCCCAGCAACCGCCAGAAGCGGGATGCACCACAGTGAACACCGTGATCTCGCTTGCCTCGCCCGCCATCGCGCGAACTGCGGGGTTCGAGTACGCCCAAGTCGGAACCCGTGATCTGAGCCGTGAGATCGAGCGGAATGCTGAGATCGTCTACAACGCCAATCAGCATGCGAGACTCTCGTCCCGAGCACCTGGCGTCATTGTGGATGTCCACAAGGATCTCGGCGATCGATTGAAGAAGGGCGATGTCATCGCGACAGTCGAGTCCATGACTCTCGGTTCCGCCAAAGCCGACCTGCTCCAGTCCACCGAACTGCTCGCGCTGTGGCAGGCTAATGCAGGGCGTGAGCAGGCGCTCATGGAGAAGGGTGCAAGCACGGAGCGAGCCCTGCTGGAAGCCCAGACACATCTCGCAGAAGCGAAGATCGCGGTTTCTCGCGCAAAGCAGCAACTCCGGAATCTTGGTCTCTCAGACGAGGATATCGCCCGCGTCACGAAGGAGAATGATACCGGATCTCTTCTCCGTATCACCGCTCCGTTTGATGGAACGCTCGTCGAGCGTGCAGCGGTTATGGGCGAGGTTGTCGACGAAAACGACATGCTCTTTGCTATTGCCGATACGGGTGTGATGTGGGCGATGATCGACCTCAGCGAGCGAGACCTCGCCTCCGTCAAACGGGGGCAGGATGTAGTCTTCCGTATCGATGGCATCCCAAGCCGCGAGTTTCCTGGGCGCCTCACTTGGATCAGCACGCAACTCGACAAAAAGACCCGGACGATCAAAGCCCGTGCCGAACTCGACAATGGCGGTCAGATGCTCAAGGCCTTTATGTTCGGCCGTGCAACTATTACCGCCGGCGCTGGCGCTCAGGCAGTGACCGTTCCGAAATCAGCCGTCCAGTGGGACGGGAGCTGTAATATCGCTTTCGTCCGAGCAAATGAAGACGGCACGATGTACCAACCCGTCCAGTTGTTGCTGGGGTTTGATACGGGAGATCACTACGAAGTGCTCTCAGGACTATCCGTCGGCGACACAGTCGTCTCTGGCGGCAGCTTTGTGCTCAAGAACGAGCTGCTGAAAGATTCGATGGGCGCGGGCTGCTGCGAAGTCGGTCACCTTGACAAGTAAACGCATACTCAATCGCGTGGATGCGCTCAGCGAGTCAACGACCTACCTACTGGCTTGCTTAACCGGAGTTTCCAAATGTTGAACTGGATCATCGGGTGGTCGCTGCGCAACCGTCTCATTGTGCTCCTTGGCACCCTCGGCTTCATCATCTGGGGCGGCTACTCGATGTGGAGCCTCCCCATCGATGCCTTCCCGGATACAACCCCGGTCCAAGTGCAGATTAACACGGTTGCTCCATCGCTGACGCCTGAAGAGGTCGAGCAGCAAATCACGATCCCCGTCGAGAATGTCATCTCTGGCTTGCCCGGATTGATCGATGTACGCTCGATCTCCAGGTTCGGACTCTCGCAGCTCACCGTCACCTTCGAAGAAGGAACGGATATCTACTTTGCGAGGCAGGTTGTAAGCGAACGCCTGAACTCGGCCAAGCTGCCCGATGGCATCGATCGACCGCAGATGGGGCCGGTCGCGACCGGATTGGGCGAGGTTTTTCATTACATCGTAACCGGTAAAGGCGATAACCCAGCAAGCCTGACAGAGCTCACGACACTCCACGAGTGGGTGATTGAGCCCCAACTCCGTCAGGTTCCCGGCATCGCAGAGATCAACACATGGGGCGGGCGGCGAAAGCAGTATGAGGTAGTCGTTGATCCAACCCGGCTGATCGAGTACGGGTTGACGATGGACGATGTCGCCGAAGCGCTGCAGAAGAACAATCAATCCGTAGGGGGTGGACTCATCACCCGTGGAGGTGAATCAACACTTGTCCATGGCGTAGCGCTCACCACGACGATCGATCAAATCGCTGACATTGTCATCGGCGCCGAGGACGGCACGCCGATCTTTGTCCGAGACATCGCCTCTGTCCGAGAAGGCTACGAGATCCGTCGCGGTGCCGTCACCGCCCAAGGCGAGGGCGAGGCGATACTCGGGCTCGGCTTCATGCTCATGGGTGAGAACAGCCACGAAGTCACAGGGCTGCTCCGGGAGCGGCTGGAAGAAGTCAAAACCACACTGCCGGACAATGTTGAGATCCGAGTGGTGTATGAACGCACGAAGCTCATCAATCATGTGATCCACACGGTGCAGGAGAACCTGATCTTTGGCGCGATATTTGTCATCGTCGTGCTGTTCGCGTTCCTCGGAAATATCCGCGCGGCGATGATCGTCGCGCTGGCCATCCCGCTTGCGATGCTGTTCTCATTCAGCATGATGGCACAGTTCGGAATCGCCGCGAGTCTCCTGAGCCTCGGCGCAATCGACTTCGGACTCGTCGTAGACAGCTCCGTCATCATGACCGAGAACAGTGTTCGACGGATCGGCGAAGAACGAGCGCGTGGGAGTGACCGATCGATCATCGACATCGTCCGAGATGCGTCGATCGAGGTACGCAAACCGACAATGTTTGGCGAGCTCATCATCATGATCGTGTTCGTCCCGATCCTGCTGCTTGAAGGCGTCGAGGGCAAAATGTTCCGCCCCATGGCGCTCACAGTCATCTTTGCTCTTGCCAGTGCCATACTTTTCTCGCTCACACTGACCCCGGTCCTGTGCAGTCTCGGACTCAGCAGCAAGTCCCGCGAGCGAGAGAACTGGCTAGTGCGCGGTGTCCAATGGATCTACCGCCCATTTGTCCGGTTTGCCCTGCGATTCCGAATCATCACGCTTGCGATCGGTATCGCCGTGATCACCGGCGGCGGCGTGCTCTTCACGCAGCTTGGCTCGGCATTCCTTCCTCGCCTGTATGAGGAGGCGATCGCTGTCAATCTAGTCCGACTCGCCGGCGTCTCGCTTGATCAATCGACCGACTACAACCGCCGGATCGAAGAGATGCTTCTTCGAGAGTATCCGGACGAGATCGAGCATATCTGGAGTCGTGTCGGTACCGCCGTCGTCGCGACTGATCCCATGGGTCTCGAGATGACAGACACATTCATGACGCTCACCGACCGCGACAACTGGACGGCCGCGCACACCCAAGCAGAGCTGACAGAACAGATGTCCGCGACCCTTGAGCAGCTCCCTGGCGTAAGGGCAATTTTCACGCAACCGATTGAGATGCGCATGAACGAGATGGTCGCAGGAGTACGCGCCGATGTTGGCATCAAAATCTACGGCGACGATCTCGAACAGCTCCGCACAATCGCCTCACAGGTCCAGGCGATCATCGAATCCATCCCAGGCTCGGCAGATGTCTCGACCGAGCAGATCACCGGTGCCCCACTCCTCTCGATCGAGGTTGACCAACAGGCCATCGCTCGATTCGGTATCCCCGCACAGCATGTGCTCGAAGTTGTCGAAGCTCTGGGTGAGATCCGTGTGGGAGAAGTCCGCGAAGGGCAACGCCGATTCGATATGACCCTTGAGCTCGATGACCGCTACCGAAACGATCCGGACGCCGTAGCCGACATTCTGATCCCGGCCCCGGGCGGGGAGCGAATCCCCCTTGGGCGGCTCGCTCGTGTTCAACAGACCGAGAGCCCCTCGGTCATCAACCGGGATTGGAGCAAACGCCGCATCGTTGTGCAGACCAATGTTCGTGGCCGAGATCTTGGCGGCTTTGTTGAGGAAGCCCGCGAACGCATCGAACTCGATATCTTCATGCCCGAGGGCTACTACGCCCGCTTTGCTGGTCAGTTCGAGCACCTCGAACGAGCATCACGCCGACTCACGATCATCGTGCCGCTCGTCGTCGCGCTGATCTTTATATTGCTCTACTTCAGTATGGGCACCATACGCGATGCACTGATCGTCCTCACTGGCGTCCCGTTCGCGCTTGTGGGTGGTATCGCCGCGCTCTATCTGCGTGATCTCGATATCACCATCTCTGCCGCGGTTGGATTCATCGCGGTCTCGGGGGTTGCCATGCTCAGCGGTCTGGTGCTCGTGGCGAGCATCAAACAGCGGATCGCTGAGGGCATGTCTGTCAATGACGCTATCGAACGAACAAGACTCATCCGTTTACGCCCGATCCTGATGACCGGTCTCGTCGCCTCCCTCGGCTTCGTGCCGATGGCCATCAATACCGGAATCGGCGCAGAAATCCAGCGCCCGCTCGCCACCGTCGTCATCGGCGGCATCATTGCGGACAATGCACTGACGCTGTTCATGCTCCCTGCCATGTACTCACTATTCGGATCTCGGAAGTAACCGCTCGCAGCAAACTGTACATGCTTCACTTCGGTTCACACCCAATTGTCGTGGCATTTGGGTTTGACCACCTGGCCAACAATGCCACTCTGGAGACTGACACAGAAGAGGTCTCACAGGTGTCGTGAGTTCGCGAAGTAGGGCGAAGTGACGGAGTTGAGTACGATGCTGCTCAGACCAGGTGTGCCTTTTAAAGCAATCCACTTGGCCAATATCAACGCTCGATGCCATTTCAATGCGTTTTTGGGCTCTCTAGACCCCTGCTAAGGAAACGAATCTTTCAAAGCGGGCTTGACTAAGAAACGATCATTTCTTAGCATACAACTCTGTAAAAGGGAGCTTTCACAGGGATGAAGAGAACTACGGGCACATATCGAAAGATACACGCTGCTGGGCATGATGCCCAAGCGTTCATCCCTAAACCGCTGCCACCTTCATCTCCTCCGCTGCTGTTGAGCGATGAACTGAAACAACGACATGCCGAGGCGTTGGCAGCGCTGGGCCAGCTCAGAGTTGCTGGCTCAATGGTCCCCAGCATCGACTGGTTCCTGTATGGCTTTGTCCGCAAGGAAGCCGTCACCACTTCACAAATAGAAGGTACCCAAGCGACACTCCGCGATGTCGTCGAGTTTGAAGCCACCGAACAGAGCGAGCACCCCGAGGATGTAGAGGAAGTCTGCAACTATGTGCATGCACTGAGCTTTGCACGCGAAGAACTACGAAAAACCAATGGCATGGGACTCGGGGTCGAGCTTCTTTGTATCACCCATCGCATCCTTATGACTGGCGTGCGAGGCGAAGGGGCGCTCCCCGGCGTTGTACGCGACTCTCAGAACTGGATCGGTGGGGACAACCCGGGCAACGCGATCTATGTCCCGCCACCTCCCGAAGATGTACGCCCGTTGCTCGACGCGCTTGAGCAATGGATCCACCACGACGATGCTCTCCCGCCATTGTTTCGAGCTGGGCTGGCGCATGTGCAGTTCGAGAGCATCCACCCCTTCCTCGACGGAAACGGGCGCATCGGACGACTGCTCATCGCGCTGCTGCTTGAGTACTGGGGCGTACTCGAGCACCCACTGCTCTATATCAGCCTTGCAATCAAGCAAGACCAACTCGAATACTACGAGCGACTCAGTGCCGTACGCCAGAACGGTGACTGGGAAGGCTGGACAACCTATTTCCTTCGCTGCGTGCGAATCGCCGCAGAGGACGGAGTTCGCACGGCACGCGGGTTGCACTCGTTGGTGAGCAACGATCGGCAACGCGTCGTCGGGGCGCAGTCAGCCACCATCGCGGCAGTTCGGCTGATGGACGCACTTCCAGTCCAACCGATCGTTACCGTCGCGAGCGTCGCAGAAAACCTAGAAGTCACGGCCCCCACGGCACGCAAAGCTATAGAACTGCTTGAATCGCTCGGCATCCTCAAGGAAACTTCCGGCAAGCAACGCGACAGAGTCTACAGCTACATCGCCTATATGCGATTACTGACAGCCGCAGGGTAGGCAAGTTTCGTGATTCGATACCTCACGAGATGTGCCACACGCTCTAGAATGACAAACTTGCACCAGTCGCGATACTTAAAGCCCAGTTCGTGACCTTCTCGGGAATACTTATCAGTACGAAGTTGTTGCTCCCAAGGCATCTTCCCGGTAGACTGAGCCAAGACATGACCCGTTGGTACACCCTCATCTTGTTTACTTTTGGCGTCATGTACGCCTCGGGCATATCACTGCCTCTTGGGATGGGGAACGACTGTGCCAGCGTGTGCGGCTCACATTCCGCGCCCGAAGTTGAGCCCGTTTCATCATGTTGCCCACTGGGCGACACGATCGCACAAAGCCAGCAAGATCAATCGGATGAATACTGCCCGATGAGCGGCGGCCCCTGCGAGTGTGGCATCAACCCAGCAGACGATCGCCGCCCCCATGAGCCCATGCCCCTGCCGCAACGCGATCGCGATTCGCTGCAGATGGTCCGAGGTCCGCCCGCATCCATCCAGATTATCCTCACCGAACTCCCCACGCGTCTGATCTCGATCGCCCGGACGGGCTCGATCCGCGCGGGGTTCTCCCATAACCAAGCACAGGCACTCTTGGGCGTTTGGCAACGATAGAGACGCGTCTCTGAGGGACGGTACGCGCTGCGCGTGCCGATCCACGATGCGTTTCTATCGGACCAGACTTTACCAGGACATCTGCCATGAACCGGACCATCCTGTTCGCGTGCGCCTCGTCTTTGGCGCTCGTAGGGTGCTCGAGCGACCCGCTCGCCCCGCGCCCATCGCACACGCTGACTCGCTCGATCAACCCACCGTCGCCCTCGGCACCTGTGCCCTCGCGCTTCCGCGAAGGAACAGATGCGCCCACGCCATCGGATGTGATTGACAACCCAGCCACGCCCGATGACTATGTGCGCCTAGCGCTCTACCGCTCGCCTGAGCTTGAGCGTGCCTACCAACAATGGGTCGCGATGGGCGAACGCGTCACCCAGGCGGGGGTGCTGCCCGATCCGCGTTTGAGCGTGGGGTTCTTTGCCAACGAGGTCGAGACCCGCGTCGGTGCCCAGCAGGCCCGCATCGGGCTCACCCAGCAGCTCCCATGGACGGGTAAGCGCCGCGCAGCGCAGGACGTAGCAAGCGCCGAGGCCCGGGCGGCATGGGTCCGGTACACCGCGATCGAACGCTCCATCACCCGGCGCGTCATCACCACCCTCTCCACCCTCCACGAGCTCGACGGCACCATCGACATCACCCGCGAGAGTCTGAGCCTGCTCGCGTCGTTCGAGGACTCCATTCGTGCCCGCTACCGGGTCGGGACGGGTTCGCACCCCGACCTGGTCCGCGTGCAGGTCGAGCTGGGCATGCTCGACGATCAGCTCGCCTCACTCGAATCCTCGCGCGTCCCCCTCGTCGCCCAGCTCAACGCGCTCCTCGATCGACCCCACGACACACCCGTCGCGCCCATCGATGACCTCCCGATCCCCGCGCTCGACGCGACGCTCGAGGAGCTCATTGCCCGCGCCAGCAACACCAACCCATCGCTCATCGCGCTGGGCGAACGCGTCCGAGCGGAGCAGTCCCGCACCGAGATCGCCCGGTACGCGAGCAAGCCCGAGCTGGGCATCGGGATCGAGACGATCCTCACTAACGACGCGATCAACCCCAATACCCCCGAGAGCGGCGACGACCCGCTCATCCTCAGTTTCAACCTCAACCTTCCCATCTGGCGCGACAAGTACGACGCGCAGGTCCGCGAGTCCATCGCCAACCGGCTCACCCTCGCCCATGAGCACGACGCGCTCCGCAACGACCTGAGCGCCCGCATCGCACGCGCCCACTTCGACTACACAGACGCGAAACGGCGCGCCGGGCTCTACGAGCACACCCTCATCCCCAAAGCGACCGAGTCCATCCAGTCCATCCTCGCGTCCTTCCGCACCGGCTCGGGCGGGTTCACCGATCTGCTCGATGCCCAAAGGACCCTCCTCGAGTTCGAGCGCAGCGCCCTCCGCGCTCAGAGCGCCCAGGGCATCGCCCTCGCCCAGATCCACGAGCTCATCGGGATCTCCGACGCGAGCGCCAACCACAACGACTCCGAACCCACCAACACGGAGACCCACCCATGAAGACTCCACGCATCCCCAAGCCCGTGCGCTGGATCTGGAACCACACCGCTGCGTTCATCGCGCTGGCGCTCATCGTGATCGCGTTCGTGATCGGGGTCCGCATGGGCACCACCGAAGAGCCCACTGTCACTTTCCACGCGCACGGGCACGAAAACCCATCATCTGACAGTGACAGTGGTGACACCGATCCCCAGATGTACACCTGCTCGATGCACCCGTCCGTGCGCCTGCCCGACCCGGATGCCAAGTGCCCGATATGTTTCATGGACCTCATCCCCGTACGCGAGGGCGACACGGGCGATCCCAACACGCTCGTGCTTTCCGAGTCCGAGACCATCGCGGCCCGCGTTGAGACCACACGCGTCTCGCGTTATGTCCCCACGAGCACCCTCCGATTGTTCGGCACCATCGAACTCGACGAGACCACCGTCGAACGCATCAGCGCCTACTTCCCCGGACGCATCGAGACCCTGTACGCGAACTTCCTGGGCGCCCGCGTGAGCAAGGGCGACCACCTCGCCCAGATGTACGCCCCCGAGCTTCTCGCTGCGTTCGAGGAGCTCCGGCAGGCCGCCATCAGCGCCGAGCAATCAAGCACGATGAGCGATATCGTCCGTACTAGCTCCGTCGCGACGCTCATCGCCGCCCGCGAGCGTCTGCGGCTCTTCGGGATCGACGAACCCCTCATCGATCTGATCGAACGCGAAGGATATGAACAGGACACCTTTACCATCGACGCACCACGCGGGGGCACGATTACCCACATCGACGCACGCGAGGGCGCGTATGTCCAGACGGGCTCACCCATCCTCACCATCGCGGATTTGACGCACCTTTGGGTGGATCTGCAGGCCTACGAATCGCAGCTCGGGCAGATCCGATGGGGTCAGCGCGTCGGGTTCCGCGTCGAGTCACACCCGGGGGAAACCTTCGAGGGTCGTGTGTCGTTTATTGATCCGATTATTGACCCGATCACTCGAACCGCAACAGTCCGCGTCGCTGTCGAGAACCCCGATCGCACGCTCAAGCCCGGGATGTTCGCGAGCGCCACAATCACCGTGCCCATCGACGGGAAGGCGCACGCGATCGACCCCGAGCTGCTCGGGCGTTGGGTCTGCCCGATGCACCCCACCGAGGTCCAAAACGAGACCGGCGTGTGCTCGATCTGCTCGATGGATCTGGTCCCCATCAAATCGCTCATCGATTCGGTCAACCCCGAGGAATATATGCAACCGCCGCTCGTGGTGCCTGCCAGCGCGGTGCTCTTTACCGGGACGCGATCGATCGTGTACACCCAAATCGACGACGAAGACGGGTTCCGGTACATACCAACCGAGATCACGATCGGGCAACGCGCAGACGATGCGTACATCGTCCTGAAGGGGCTCAAAGAGAATGATCGCATCGTCACCAAGGGCGCGTTCCGAATCGACAGCTCGATGCAGATCGCTGCGAAACCAAGCATGATGTCGATGGGATCCGAAGCTCCTGCCACCACTGTCACTGTCACTTCACGCCCTGACGGGTTCATCAACGGGTTTACTGACAGTGTCAATGCATACCTCGACGCGCAGGAAGCGCTCGCGGACGACGATCTGAGTGCTTACAACACCCACGCGCAGCGACTCATTGATGCGATCGACGCGGTGCCCACCGCGGGGCTTATGGGCGAAGACCTGGGCATATGGCGTACCAATGCCAAGGCCCTGCGTCCGAGCGCACCCTACGACGACATCGAACACGCACGCGCGGACTTCGAGCCCATGAGTAACGCGATCTTCGCGCTCATTGATCGGTTCGGAGTACCCGATGACGCTCCGTTGCACATCGCATACTGCCCGATGGCTTTCGACTTCGAGGGCGCAGACTGGCTGCAGCGCACCGAAACGATCGACAACCCGTACTTCGGCGCCACCATGCTCCAGTGCGGCGAGATCGTGCGCACCATCGAACCAGACGCATCTCAACCAACGCCCAAGCATCCGCCCTCGTTCGCCCCCGCGCACGATCATGGAGGGCACTGAGCATGGATCAGCGTACACACCAAGGCCCCCTCGGACGCATCGTCTACTTCTGCCTGACCCAGAAGCTCGTCGTCGCGATCCTCCTTACGGGGATGATCCTGTGGGGCGTCCTCGTTGCGCCCTTCGATTGGTCGATCGCGAATCTCCCGCGTGATCCTGTCCCCGTCGACGCGATCCCGGACATCGGCGAGAATCAGCAGATCGTGTTCACCGAGTGGACCGGGCGATCGCCTCAGGACATCGACGACCAGATCTCCTACCCCCTCACCGTCGCGCTCCTTGGCATCCCTGGGGTCAAGGACATCCGCTCGTACTCCGTATTCGGGTTTTCCACGATCTATGTCGTCTTCGACGAGGACATCGAGTTCTACTGGTCCCGCTCACGGGTGCTCGAAAAACTCAACGCCCTGCCCGCGGGCACCCTCCCGCAGGGTGTCTCGCCCATGCTTGGCCCCGACGCGACAGCGCTTGGGCAGGTTTTCTGGTACACTCTCGAAGGCCGTGACGCGAACGGCAACCCCACCGGCGGGTGGGACCTCGATGAGCTGCGCTCGATCCAGGACTTTAATATCAAATACCTGCTCTCGGGTGTCGAGGGTGTATCCGAGGTTGCCTCCATCGGCGGGTTCGTCCGCGAGTATCAGATCGATGTCAACCCCGACGCGATGCGCGCCGCGGGGATCACCCTCCCGCAGGTGATGAACGCCGTGCGAAACTCGAACCTTGATGTCGGGGCACGCACAATCGAGGTCAACCGGGCGGAGTACCTCGTACGCGGGATCGGTTTCATCGAGTCCATCGAGGATCTGGAGCAGACTGCGATCGTCGCCCGTGACGGGCAACCCATCCTGCTTTCACAGATTGCCAAGATCGGCACCGGCCCCGCACTCCGCCGCGGGGTACTGACTAAGGAGGGATCCGAGGCCGTCGGCGGGGTCGTGGTCGCACGCTACGGCGAGAACCCCATGGCCGCAATCGAACGCGTGAAAACCAAGATCAATGAGATTGCTCCGGGGTTGCCTGCCAAGGTTCTTGAGGATGGCACCGAGTCCCGCGTCACCATCGTCCCCTTCTACGACCGATCCGGGCTGATCAACGAGACACTTGAGACCCTGAACTCAGCGATCGAGCAGCAGGTCCTCATCACCCTCATCGTTGTTGTGCTCATGGTCATGCACCTGCGTTCGAGCATCCTCATTGGGGCGATGCTCCCCATCGCGGTGCTGGGCACTTTCGTCGGGATGAAACTCTTTCATGTTGATGCGAATATCGTCGCGCTCTCGGGGATCGCCATCGCGATCGGGACCATCGTGGATATGGGAATCGTGCTTTCAGAGAACATGCTCCGCAAGCTCAAGGAAGCTCCCGATGGTATACCCCGCATCGATACGATCTACAGCGCGACAATGGAGGTCGGTGGTGCAGTCCTCACCGCTGTCGCCACGACGATCGTCGGGTTCCTTCCCGTCTTCACGATGACCGCTGCGGAAGGCAAGCTCTTCAAACCCCTCGCGTACACCAAGACCTTCGCGCTTATCGCGTCGATCGTGATAGCGCTGACGATCCTCCCCGCCGTCGCCCATGTGCTCCTCGGATACACACCCAGACGGGGCATGATTGACCGCATCGCCAAGTCCAAACCCGCGCGGGTGCTCGTGTGGTCAGTCAATATTGTGGTGGTGCTCTTTGTGCTCGTGCTGCTCACTCGATCGTGGGAACCAATTGGCCCCGAGCCGGGCTTCCTTGGCAACGGACTACTCATCGCGCTGATCATCGCGCTGCTGCTTGTTGCCTTCTGGATCGTGCGCCTCGCGTTTCCGCACATGCTGGCGTGGGCACTGCGCCACAAGCTTGTCTCGATGCTACCAGTGTTGTTGTTGGTGTTAACGGGAGCCAGCGTCTGGCTGGGGTTCGATCGTGTCTGGGGCTGGATGCCCGATCGAATCCGCGCCACTGATTCGATGATCAGACTCGCGCACGACTTCCCGGGGATGGGCTCGGAGTTCATGCCCTCGCTCGACGAGGGCGCATTCCTATACATGCCGACCACCATGCCCCATGCTTCAATTGGCGAGGCAACTGATATCCTCAAAGAACTCGATAGGCGCATTCTGAGCGTCCCCGAGGTCGAGAGTGCAGTGGGCAAGATCGGACGCGTGGACTCACCGCTTGATCCCGCGCCCATCTCCATGATTGAGACAATTATCGAGTACGAGAGCGAGTATATCGTCGACGAGCACAACCGACGGGTGCTCTTCGCCTATGACACCGATCGCGACGAGTTCGTCCGCGACGAGATGGGCAATCTCATCGAGGACAAAGACGGCAAGCCCTACCGGCAATGGCGCGACGGGATCGACTCGCCGCAGGACATTTGGGACGAGATCGTGAACGCCGCCCAGATGCCGGGACTCACGAGCGCCCCCAAGCTCCAGCCCATCGAGACCCGCATCGTTATGCTCCAGTCCGGGTTCCGCGCCCCTATGGGCATCAAGGTGTTCGGCCCTACCCTCGAATCGATCGAGTCGTTCGGGTATGAACTCGAGAATCTGCTCAAGCAGGTCCCGTCCGTGCAACCCGCAGCGGTCTTCGCGGATCGGGTGGTCGGGAAACCCTACCTCGAGATCGAGATCGATCGCGAGAAAATCGCCCGCTACGGGCTGCAAATCGCGGATGTACAGCAGGTCATCGAGGTCGCGATCGGAGGCAAGCCCCTGAGCATGAGCGTCGAAGGTCGCGAACGCTACCCGATCCGCGTGCGCTATCAGCGTGAACTCCGCGACCAACCCGACACGCTCGGCGACATCCTCATCGCATCTCCAAGCGGCGCACAGATCCCATTGCGTGAGCTTGCGACGATCGTCTACACCCGAGGCCCACAGATGATCAAAAGCGAGGACACTTTCCTCGTTTCGTATGTTCTGTTCGACAAGCTCCCCGAGTACGCGGAGGTGCGTGTCGTCGAGGATGCACGCGATTTCATCAACGCGAAGATTGCTTCGGGCGAGCTGCGTGTGCCCGCGGGTGTGAGCTTCGAGTTTGCCGGTGCGTACAAGAACCAAGTGCGTGCCGCCAAGACACTGGCTGTGGTCCTTCCGCTCTCGCTCGCGGTCATCTTCCTGTTGATCTATCTTCAGTTTCGGCGTGTGAGCGTGACACTCATGATCTTCTCCGGCGTGTTCGTCGCCTGGTCTGGCGGGTTCCTGATGCTCTGGCTCTACGCCCAGCCGTGGTTCATGGACTTCGAGCTGCTGGGTACGAACATGCGAGAGCTGCTGCAGATCCGCGAGTACAACCTGAGCGTCGCAGTGTGGGTCGGGTTCCTCGCACTGTTCGGGATCGCGACCGACGATGGGGTGGTCATGGCCACCCGCATCGAGCAATCGATGAATGAAGACAAACCCACGACGATTGACGCTATCCGCGCCTGTGTCGTAACAGGCGGGCGTCTCCGCATCCGCGCCGCCGTCATGACCAGCGCGACCACCATCCTCGCGCTGCTGCCCGTGCTCACAAGCTCCGGACGCGGATCGGACATCATGATCCCCATGGCCATCCCTACTTTCGGTGGGATGGCCGTCGCATCCCTGACCTGGTTTGTCGTACCCATCCTCTACTGCGGATGGGCCGAGCTCAGGCTTCGTCTTTCCAACACGCTCGGACAATCCGGGCATGAACAAAGGAGTTCCACATGAAGACTTCAGTGATAATCGCTGTCATCGCGTGCGCCTGCTGCGTACCTGCATCCCTCGCGCTTGACCACCATGAGCCCCACACCAACCACGCGCAGCACGATGAGGACACACCCGTAAACACCATGTGCCCCATCGGGCAGGAACCCATCGTCGAGGGTGTCCCAACGATCAAATACAAGGGCGAAACCATCGGATTCTGTTGCCCTGGGTGCGACAAGGAGTTTATGGGGTGGGACGAATCGAAACGCGACGCGTTCGTTGCTCTCGCCAAAGCAGGCAACGAGCCCGGTGAACACCACGCGCAAGCCGATGCGCAAACCGTCGTCCCAACCGCCGTCAAGAGCCAGCCCTACACCCTCACCACCTGCCCAGTCTCGGGTGAGGCGCTGGGATCGATGGGTGACCCGGTCGTCAAAGAGATCGACGGGCGCGAGGTACGGTTCTGCTGCAAAATGTGCGTGGGGCGGTTTGAGAAGAACAAGGAACAGTACTTCAAGAAGATCGACGAGCAGATGATCGCGGATCAGCTTCCGTACTACCCGATGACGACCTGCGCAATCTCAGGCGAGCCACTGAGCGAAGACAGGAAAGACATCGCGATCAACCTGATCCACGCGAATCGACTCGTGCGCCTCTGCTGCAGGTCGTGCGTCAAGGAGTTCAAAAAGGACCCGGGCGCGTACATCGCCAAAATTGACAAGGCCGCCGCCGATGCCCAGCGGACAGACTACCCGCTCGAGAAGTGCATGATCGGGGGCAAGCTCGGGTCTATGGGCGAACCCTCCGAGATTGTTCTTGCGGGCCGCCTCATCCGGTTCTGCTGCGCAATGTGCGAACCCAAGGTGCTCGAGAACCCAGCCGAGTACCTCGCAGAACTCGATAAGGCGAGGGCAAAGCAAAACCCGTAACGGATACCCGACTCGTGTGAATCCGCTTTAACGAGCGGATCACGCTTTGTTCATTTTATCTCATTTCAATATCTATATCCCCTTTTACTCACACTCACGAAGAGGAAGACAAATGAGCCACGAACACAATCACGAACACCATGAGCAAAGCTCGAAGAGCTCGCCGTACATCCGTTTCGCACTCATGATCGCCACATCCATGACCGTCATGTTTTTCCTGATGTACCTGCACTCGTATCAGATCCTGGACCACGCCTGGTTCAGTGAAACCCGGCTGTTCATGACCATGATCATGGGCGGCGGGATGATTATCGTGATGCTCTTGTTCATGCTCAAGATGTACAAGAACACCACAAAGAACATCGTCACGATCGCGATCGCGTTCCTTCTGCTTGCAGGCGGGGTCGCGTTGGTCCGATCGCAGATTACTGTATCGGATCGTGACTACATGGAAGGCATGATCCCACACCACTCGATCGCGATCCTGACGAGTGAACGAGCCCAGATCAAGGATGTTCGGGTGCGCAAACTCGCTGACGAGATCATCAAAGCCCAACGACGCGAGATCAGAGAGATGGAATGGCTCATCAAAGACATCAGTAATAACGGTATCGCTGACACGCAGGCGGATGCAGACGCGCGTCCCATCCCAGAGTTCAAGGGAACGCCCGAGTAGATTGATTTGGGGTTCTCCGTATAGCCCGAAGCCCACGAAATGAAGCCTCTCGCACACCCGACAACCGGGTGTGCGTTTTTTTTGAGGCTCCATTTCCTAGGAATTTGACTCAAACCGTATACATTCACTTGACAAGCCGGACACGCTAATATACCCTAAGGGGGTATGGGTAATAAAGAACGCAATCAGAAGAAGGCAGGGGCTTGTGATCACGATCGAACCCGTAACTTGGCAAGGCTCAAACGCATCGAGGGACAGGTGCGGGGCATCGCTCAGATGGTCGAAGATGACCGGTACTGCGTCGATGTGCTCACACAGATCGCCGCGGTCCAGTCTGCACTCCGCGCTGTCGGTAAAGAGCTCCTCCGCCACCACCTCAAGCACTGCGTCGCCGACGCGGCACGCCTCGGAGAGAACGAGTTCAACACCGCATCCGATGAACTCATCGAGATGCTCTATAAGAATGCGAGATAACCATGAACAACATCATCCACGCAACCATCGAGGGCATGCACTGCGGCAGCTGCGAGAACAAGATCCGCAGCGCCTTAGTCTCGCTCGAACAGATCTCGGAAGCGAGCGTGTCCGCTAAGAATGGCTCGGCTGAGATTCACACGGACACGGATATCAATGATGATACTGTCCGTGACGCAATTACAAGTGCAGGTGATTATCGAGTCACCGGGCTGCAACGCATCGCATCGGAATCCACCAAGCCGAGCCCGTCAACGACGCATCACACCACGACAGCCGACACGCCACCCGAGAGCCTGTACCCACTGATCCTGATCGTCGGATTCATCGCGGGCGTCACCCTGCTCATCGCATGGTCAACAGGTAATTGGCGCGTCGAACCCATGATGCGTCATTTCATGGCCGGGTTCTTCATCGTCTTCTCATTCTTCAAGCTGCTCGACCCGCCGGGCTTCGTTTCCGCGTATCGCGGGTACGACCTACTCGCCCGCAAGTCGGCCGCATGGGCGTGGGCATATCCGTATGTCGAGCTGATGCTTGGCGTGATGTACCTGATGGCCTGGATGCCAATGGTCACGAACATCATCACGCTGACTCTCATGCTGATCGGCGCGATTGGTGTGCTCAAAGCCTTGCTCGACAAGCGAGCGATCCGCTGCGCGTGCCTCGGAACCGCCCTAAATCTCCCCATGACCAAAGTCACCCTCGTTGAGGATCTCACAATGGCACTCATGGCAATCGTGATGCTTGGACTGATGATGAACTGAATACGACTCAGATCAGGGCGTACCGATTGAGAAACCTCCGAAAGGAAGGGGCCCAAGGAAGTCTACTTTGCCATTAACGGAGGAATCGAACCACAGATCTTCATAGCTCGACAATCCGCTCGCGGGGCCCCATAGTTCTACTGGCTCGACATCAAGGTCCGGGAGATGCGGAAAGCTGGTTGAAACACCGACCCAAAACCCAAGTGACCGAGCACCACAAAGTGCTGGACCGCTACTCGATTCGCATACAAAAAGAAAAATGACCCCGCCTATATTGATGGCGGGGTCAGCGATAAGCATGATTCAAAGCGAGCGTTTACGGGCAACCCACTGTGAACGCGGATAGGAACTCGCTCACATCAAAGAAGTTCAACATCCCGTCATTATTGAAATCAGCGATTGGATCGTTGGCACTGTACGCTGTAAGGAACACGCTGACATCAAAGAAGTTGAGAATACCGTCCCCGTTCAGATCCGGAGCACATGCACTTGCCTCGCCAACCTCGAACGGGGCCAAGACTACTCGGCCCGGAAGAAAACCTTCGCCCGATTCCGAGAAGCTGCCCACTGTGATGTCCAGCGTCCCCCCTTCGCTGCAAACACCCCCCACATTGATATCGATCCCAAACCCATCACTGAACAGGGCGTTATAACCAGATACAGCCAGATAATACGTGCCTGCATTCAAGAACAAATCGAGCTGGCTCTGAAGACCAAATCCAGGACCACAGAAGTCATCGTTCTGTGCGACAAGATTACCTGCTGAATCGAACACCGCGATCTCAGTATCAAAGTCACTCCCACAAGTCGAGATTGTGATCAACTCGTTCTCATACCCGATCACGCCAATGCTTCCCGAGCCGTCTGCGTCCGTCTGTGTGGGAACCTCGCAATCATCGGGGATACCGTTGTTATCGCAATCGAGCTCGGCACTATCTGGCGTACCATCCCCATCACAATCCGCATCGCCCAAAGAGAACTGGATGTATATGACACGGCCGCTCTGAATGAATCCAGAGAGCACCTCGCTGTTCTGTAGATTCAACCTCCAGTTGCCCGCGCTCGTACAACTATCCAGAGGTTCTACACTGAAATCTGGACCTAAGCTTACATTGTAACCTGAGATCGCTGCGATGTACTCACCCGCGGGCAGGTTGAAGTTGATCACACTCTGCAAGCTGCAATCACCATCATCATTCTGCGTCAGGAGCACCCCGTTCGCATCCCACAGCGCGATTTCTGTATCGAAGTCACTCCCGCAGGTATCAAGGCGAATGTCTGTGTTCGCATCTCCGATTGATCCATAGTCATACACGAATCCGAGATCATGGATGCGATCGATGAAGTCGTTCTCGCCGTTCCCGTCGCAATCGGTAAAGTTCAGGGCTTTGAGATGGCTGACCGGGATATCTTCCCAACCACCAAGCGAGCGTGACTCGCGGACCATCCGTACAAACGGCGTCGACTCGTTGCTCAGGACCTGCACGAGCACATCGTGCCAACCTGCCTCGAGCTGCATGAACGACTGGCTTGATAGTTGGGTGGAGCTGTTGTTGCGAAGGATCTGCCCCGCGCGATCGCTCTGGCCGATCACGAAGTTGTCAACCAACAGGTACATGTTACCCGGGTGTGCCACGCGGAACGCGTACTCGTCTCGCGACGGCACAAACATCGAGAACTCGTATTGGATCACACGCGTGTTGCTATTCGGGAAGCTCATCGGGTCATCCATATCCGCGATGATATTGCTCACCACCGGCGTCACGCTCGGGCTCATCGGATCGAAGAAGCTCAGATCAGTCAGGCCTGGAGTTTCGTAGATTGTCCGTGTGACGCCCGCGGCCGTAAACGGATCTCCAGCACCGACTGAGAACGACTCGCACTCGTCCGGGATCGAGTCGTTATCGACATCCTGCGAAATCCCGATTGCGATGTCCACGACATCAGGATTGCCGTTCCCATTGCAATCATTCAGATCAAAACCTGCGACTGGGCGCCATCCCATATCATCCAACGGTAAGATATCGTCTTCCGAGAAAATGTTTGGGCACCGGGTCGTGCCGCGCACGATCACAGGGTCCATAACACCGAGTTTTTCATCGGGATCAGACTCATAGATCAGGTGCGACGGCTGATTGCTGTCGCCAGATTCGAGCAGCGTTGTACCGCTTGTCGGAAAGCTTGAGTAGAAGTGCAACTCATCGGTATATCCCTCACCAAGCCGAGAGTTGTGCGTGAATCCCCCATCGGTAAAGGGAAGTAAGGGCAATCGGAATCTCGCCACATCGAGCCCCTGGATCTGGTCCGAATCGTTGTTACCCCCCTCTGCGATCCCGCTGGTGAATCCCATTGCATGTACGAACTCATGCACCGCGACATCAATAAGACTCTGCTGATCACCGCTTGGTTCAAAGTCGCATCCCAAGAAGTTCCAGGTCGTGTTCGAGTTGAAGGTGATGCTCACAGCCTGACCCTGAGGTACTACATTGTCACCAAAGATCGCACGCAGCTGCGCCGCCGTCACACGAATCTCCATTTCGGATGTCGCGCTCGATGAGCCGTTGTAATTCACTGCCAGCGCATTCGTCGGCAGTCCCAAAGCAAATCGTGCATCCTCACGCAGAGACTGCTGACGAAGCCCCTCAACATACACCGACCAGGGGATGGTGTACCGAGTCGAACCTGCAGACCCGATGACATCGCCAGTGAAAGTACCGAGCGACATTGTCGCTGCGATCTCAACCCGGTTGTCAAACTGATCGTCAATGTACTCTGCCGCTGACCGGATGACCGGCAGATACAAGCCAATAAACAGCGGGTCTGTCGCATCATAGCTCACCGCGAACGCGGGCGATTCACCAATGACTTCAGTTGCTGATCCACGCTGATTGGCAAGAACTCGTTGCAGATCGAGCTCCGCCGCACGGAAGAGGTCGGGGCCCGTGATGTGCGCCCCATTTGGCCCGCAAATCCCCTTGTACACCCGCTCCACGCCCGTGATACCAATGTCCGCGGCCCACCCCGGGGTTTCCATCGGAACAATAAGCATCGGATGCTCGGCTGTGCCGACTATCCGCGCGAGATCGATCGGGTTCGGTGACTGATGCTCATGCACCATTGTGGCCATCGTCTGCATCGAAACACATGCGATCATCCCCCCCGCCAGGGACGACCTCCAGAATCGACACCCATGCTCGTTGTACTTCTTCATCACAGATTTCCTCATTCTTGATGCTCGAACTGCTCTGTCTGAACGACACCCTCCGTGCCGCAGAACCTTCATTGGAGCAGTGCGATGAACGTAACCAACGAGCGCAAGAATCTCTGAAAATTTGTGAGTACACAGGGTAGGAATGCCGGCGAAAATGCTTTCCCGCTATTTAACCCGCACGAATACGCTCAAGCTCCGATTCCCAGAACCGGAGGCGCTCGCTGATCCGAGGGTCGGATTCAGATTCCCCCCACGCCTCGTACAAACGCACGAATGCACGGGAAACCGGCTCAAGCTGGTCCGCAATGGCACCCTCTCGATCCACACAATCCCAAGCTTCGCCCAGTGCGGTTTCCGCCTCTTGGAATCGCCGGAGATCCATGAGCACACCAGCATGTAGCGATAGATAATCCGCGATCCGAGTATCGCCCGAAGGGTATACCTTACGGGCGGAGTTCAATGCCCGACCCGCGACATCCAGGGCCTCCTCAAATGCCTCTCGCTCGATCAGACAGCCCGCCAGGATCGAAAGTGTGGCCATGCTCTGCTGCTGGAGCATCTCCGGATCCCTCGACTCAATTACCGGCAACAACGCAATGACCTCGCGCTCCGCTTCCTCAAACTGCCCATCGTCATAAAGTGAACGCGCATAGTTACTCCGCAAATAGATCGAAGTCGGGTGCTGCTCTCCCAAGCGACCGAGCGCATCCTCAATACCAGGCCTCAATAGCCTTTGTGACTCTTCATGCTGCCCCAGACGACCGAGCGCGAGCGTGAGATTGACGAGCGAGTTCAGAGTTCGCGGGTCTCCCACGCCGAGCACCTCTGCCTGTCCGTGGTAGGCCTCGCGCGCAAGCTCCAGTGCCCGCTCATTCTCGCCGAGTCGTCCCAGCACCACAGAGAGCGATTCCACGCTATTGAGTGTGGTCGGGTGTCGATCACCAAACTGCGCCTGCTTGAGTTCTAACACTTCTGTAAGAATCGGTGCCGCCTCCGCAACACGCTCCGTTTGCACGAGAAGCGCCCCCTTGTTACCCAACGACCGCAACCGGATCAGTTTCGATTCAGGTGTATCGAGTTGATCCAAGATAGCGAGCTGTCGCTGCGTGAGTTCGATCGCTTCCGCGTAGCGTCCTTGCATACCAAGGTCACCCACAACGCTATGCATGATGCGTGCGTTTTCGAATGATAACTCCCCGAACTCCTGTTCAGTGAGGGCCCACTCTCGCCGGTGATGATGCTCCGCTCGCTCGAGCACGCCGAGTCGTCCGAAGAGATACCCGAGCGCATTGTGAATCTTCATCTCAAAGTCTGGTCGGCCTTCGAACCGCCCCTCGATGTTCTCAGAGGCATTGAGCAACGCCTCGCGCACGCTTAGCTCACGATCAGATGTCCGGGCCGGGTCCACCGCTGACAAGACATCCATCACAAAGAATCGGCTGAGCTCCTCCGCCGTCTGGGCCTCAAGCGATGCCCGCTCCGCCTCACTTGCTGCCTGTTCCGCGGCCTCATTCGCCGCAACCTGCGCACGCATTTCCTTGTCCGCCAAGACCCGGGCTCGCTCCCGCTCATCGAGAGCCCAGAGCATCCCCCATGTCGTCCCTATGACCCCAAGCAGGAGGATCAACATCAACGACACAACCGCGATCACCGCCCCACGATTCCGGCGGACGAACTTGCGCGTTGCGTACATCTTGGAGGGCGGCCGTGCAGCAATGGGCGCATCTGTCAAATATCGCTGCAGATCATCCGCGAGCGCCCCCACGCTCTCATACCGACGCTCGCGATCTTTTTCTAATGCTTTCATGACGATCCAGTCAAGGTCGCCCTGAACCTGTTGAATCAGCTTGCGCGGCTGGCTGTGACGATGCTTCGCGATTTCAATACTCGAATCGCTCAAGCCAAGTCTGGTGCTCGGCTTAGGAGGCGTCGCCTCCCTTATCAATCGATGCATCTCTTCATAGCTCGACCGCGATTGTGTCTCTGAATCGATCGGTGTCACGCCCGTGATCAGCTCATACAACAGAACCCCAAGGGAGTAGACATCGCTCCGGGTGTCAATGCCCCTCTCTGTGACACCGGTCTGCTCCGGACTCATGTATGCCGGTGTGCCAACAAGGTGCTGCGCTTGAGTCTGTGTCATGATCGCGTTGAGCTTGGCATCGATCGCCTTCGCGACCCCGAAGTCAATGACCTTGGGAATGTGCTTGTCGCCCTGATTCAAAACCAACACATTGCTCGGCTTGAGATCCCGATGGATAATCCCCTTCTGGTGCGCATGCTGGACCGCGTCGCACACCCCGCAGAAGAGTTCCAACCGATTCTCGATACCGAGCATCTGATCATCACAATAGCTTGTGATCGGCAACCCCTGCACGAACTCCATCACGAAGTATGGTCGCCCACTCTCCGTCGCACCCGCATCGAACACAGTCGCAATTGATGGGTGATCCATCAGCGCCAACGCCTGCCGCTCTGTCTCAAAGCGAGAAATCACCTGCTTGGTATCCATGCCGAGCTTGATGATCTTCAACGCCACTTCACGCTTGATGGGAGAACCTTGCTCCGCGCGGTAGACACGCCCGAACCCACCCTCACCGATCTGCCCAATGATCCGATAGGGGCCGATCATCTCCCCCGCGCGAATATCCTCAGAGTCGAACGATTCAGCGCTCACCTCTTCCGCACCGCTCGTCGGCTGCCCGAAGAACCCGTCCTGCCCCGCCTCGTCCATCGCAGCGAGCAGCGATTCAACCTGTTCGCGCAGATCCCCATCACTGCCGCACGCTTCATCAAGAAATGCTGAACGCTTCGCGGGATCAAGCTCTAATGCCTGTGCAAAGATCTCTTGTTCACGCTCGTACGAATCACTCATCAGTTCGATTCCTCTCTCTCGTACCGCGAGAGCTCTCGATAGAGCCATGCGCGTGCGAACGCCCAATCAAGATCAACGGTTCGCGCTGAAACACCGAGCATCTCAGCCGTCTCATCGACACTCATCCCGCCATAAAACCGCAGGATCACCACCTGCGCCACCCTGGGGCGCTGTGTTTCCATGCGTCGAAGCGCTTCGTCAAGCGCAATAATCTCGAAGGTTTTTCCATCTTCAGCGAGATCCGCGATCGCAGAGATATCCAGTCGCACCCGTTGCCGATCCGCACCACCACGCTTCTCGGCGTTTCTTGATCGTGCATGATCAATGAGTATCCGCCTCATCGCCTCCGCAGCCGCGAAAAAGAAGTGCCGCCGGTTCTCGAACGACCCATCCCCCGGCGAAAGCATCCTCGCATATGCTTCGTGCACGAGCGCCGTCGCTTGAAGCGTGTGCCCAGCCCGTTCACGCGACATCCGCACCCGCGCCATCGCACGCAACTGCTCATACACCAATGGCAGAAGCTCATTCGCAGCGAGCTGGTCACCCTGAGCAACTCGCTGAAGCAGGACGGTCAAGTTCGGGTCTCGGGAAGGAACTTCGGGCATATTGCAACAGCATATCCGATTAAGAGTTCCGCAAAGCGTGTAAGGCCTATGAGTTTGCGGCGTTCCTGAGCTGTCGGTAGGGGCTGAAATCAGCCGTCAGATCGGGAATTCTCAATACCCGCCTTTGCAGCATCTGGCACCTGGTTGACTCGGTTGCCAACGCCATCCCCCAACCATACGGCATCGCACGAGCGCGGGCGCTCACCAACCCGATGGCTTCGATGCACATGATGGCACTGAGTACAGAGCGTAGTACAGCCAGCATCAGGTGCATGGGGCGCACCATGCGCACACGATTCAGGACAAGAATGAAGGGAGAGAACCGAAGCCCATTCTCTATACTGCACGAGGAGGAATCAAACCGCTGATCTTTGTCACTCGCCAATCCGCACGCGGAGATCCAAAGCTCTTCTGGCTTGACATCAAGATCCGGGAGAAGCGAAAAGCAGCTTGAAACACCGATCAGAATCCAAGTGGCGGAGCGCCACAAAGTGCTGGACCGCTAGTCGCACTGAACTTCTTCGATGTGAGTGCGTACTTGGTTGAGTATCAGGCTGGGTGCCCCTAAAACAGGATGGATGCCTTGGGCCCTGACAGACTCCCGAGGACATTGCAACAACGCGATTATATCGCCAACCCATATTTTTATGCATGACGAAATATACAAACTGTGCCGCACCACTACTTGACCACTTACTACACGTTCATCAATTTAGGAACTTCGATTCACTTGCACAATGCCCTAACGACCTTGCCATAACCGGACAATGCCAGGAGTTGTTACTTGCCCAACCATGGAACCTAGGGAGCCGCTCCCACTGAGTGCGATACTTATCGATAGCCTCGGCGGGCACTTCCTCCTCATCTGGGGCATCATTATCGCCAGATTGGCAGACTTCCCAGAAATGAACACCGGTAAGTCCCTTATCAAGAATTGTCTGACGGACCACATTATCTACAACAACAAATGAATGCAATCCCTGCACACGAAACACAATCGGACCGCTAGGGATTAAATCAGGCCTAATCACCCTGTTCCGAGGCGACCAACTACCCCCGAAGAATCGCATAGATCTTGGAAAATCCAAGCAATCCACCTTGCAAAGCACGATCATCAAGTAATATTTTTCATTAATGACACCCCTCAATTTATCAAAACATCGCAACGGAAGAAATTGCAACATTGACCCACACAAGGACCCCAACTCTTTTGCAGCACGCTCAGACACAATCGGCGACCCCCATGTCGTGCCTGGAAAATCATCGCGAGGCGTATCGGCCACGCCTTCAACAACAACATCACATGGGCCCCAATTAGCAATTGGAAAAGGGGAGTAAAAACAACGATCTTCATCAAATGTCCACGGAGTTCTTATCATAGTATTAGGCCTAGCCTCCTCCGGACTGAGATTGTCTAACCCAAAAAATTTTCTGTTCACCTTCTGCCCCCAACTATCCCCGACAATGAATTCCTAGGACCACTAAAACGGGACCGTTCACCGCCGACTGAGTCATTCAAATAGTCAGGGTTTTTTATAAGAAAAGGCTTCATGTCATCAAAACTACTCATAATTTTCATTTGTTTCAATAGTGGGCCCGCGACCCTCTTCGAAAGACTGCGTGAAACACTTTCTGCTCGCATCTCGGAATAACCGTTCGCAGTTGTGTTAAGCCGCAACCCATCCTCCATACTGCACGAGGGAAACCGAATCGCAGATCTCGGTGTCACGCCAGTCCGCTCGGGGAGATCCGAAGCTCTTCTGGCTGGTCATCAAGACCAGAGAGAAGCGGAAAGCTGCTTGAAAAACCGACCAGAAACCAAGTGGCGGAGCACCACAAAGTGCTGGACCACTACTATACTGAGTCTGAGAGAATAATTCAGCCGATATAGAGGATCAGTACCAAGTCAGTACTCCAATTTCGAGCAAAGCTCGACCGGAGCCATGGTATACTTAGACTGTGAAACATCGCCCCATTGCCATTCTGCTCACCGCGATCATCGCTTTTCATGCCCTTGCCGGCGGAGCAAGAGGTGTGGTGGTGTTCTGCCTTGGCGGCGGCCATCAGCATGCACCTTCAGAGTCCGATCACTGCGAATCCTCGTGCAGCCACGATGCGTCATGGCCACTCCCCGTGCCCGCGGGAGAGCATGAGCACGACTGCGGCTGTACCGATGTCGAGATCACGACCGCGGAACTCCTGACACTGCCCCGGAGTGACACTGGGAGCGATGTGCCGCCCGCGATCGTCATGTCTCCCTCGTGGGGCGTCATCCTTGCGGAGACCGGCCTTGGTCGCCGCGGCCCGCCGATGCCGCCGCCTTGGTTTGACCCCGGCGGGGTCCACAGGCTCGCGATCGTGGCTAGCGTTCGTCTGACCATCTGATTTCTGTCTGTTCCTTCGCGCGTGCCGCGGCGGCGTTGTCCGTTGCGGCTGTCATCGCTTTGGACCCAGACAGGAATCACAAACAATGGACAATCTGAAACGCCCGCGTCGAACGCGGGTCATGCTGCCGGGCCTCGGCTCGACATTCGCCCTGATCGCGCTGGCGGGCTGCCAGTCCTACGAGCGGGTACCGCTGGAGCTGGCCGACCATCGGGCCGCGCTCGACGCACGGCTCGCTGCCACTGAACCCATCTCGGATTTCGTTGAGCGGCTCTCCGAGGCCGGCAACCAGGTGCCGGAGCGGTTCGACCCGAACGACGGGCTCTCACCCGCCGAGGGCGAAGTGCTCGCCCTGTTCTATAACCCCGACCTCCGGCTCGCTCGCCTCGATGCCGGTGTCGCACTCGCGACCTTCGAGACGGCGGGGCTGTGGGAGGACCCGCAGTTCGGTTTCGACGGGGCGGAAATCCTCTCGCCGTCGGGGCCGTTCGAATACGGACTCACGCTGAGCCTGACGATCCCGATTTCGGGTCGGCTCGGCGTCGAGAAGGATCGGGCCGGAGCGGCGTACGAGGCCGAGCTCCGCCGGATCGTGGACGCCGAGTGGAGCACGCGGGCCGCGGTTCGCTCGGCCTGGGCATCCTGGTCCGCGGAATCCGAGCGGCTCCGCCTGCTGCGAGAGGTGATCGGTCAGGTCGAGCGGATATCCGCCATAACCGACCGGCTGGAGACGGCGGGAGAACTCACGCGGGTCGAGGCTCGGCTCCTGCGGGCCGAGTTGGTCGAGACCCGTGCGGATGTCGCCGAGGCGGTGTTCGCAGAAGCCCGGGCCCGTGTCGAACTTCTCGGTTTGATGGGGCTTCCGCCGGACGCCCCGGTGGAGTTGCTGCCGGCGCTTCCGCCCGCGTCGATCGCCGAGATCGCCGATGCGATCGAGCGACTCATCGAGGCGAACACCACCCTCGCGGTGCGGCGGGCCGAGTATCAGGTCGCCGAGGAGACACTCCGCCTGGAAGTCCGCAAGCAGTATCCGGACATCACCATCGGCACGGGCTATGGGAGCGAGGACAACGACGACCGACTCTTGCTTGGCGTGTCGATTCCGATACCGATTCTCAACGCCAACCGGGCGGGCATCGCGGAAGCAAAGGCTCGCCGCGAGGTGGCTCGGGCCGCGGCGGAGACCACCTTCGAGCGCCTGACTCGCGAGCTCTCGATGGCCCGTGCCGCGTACGACGCCTCGCGAACGCAGCGAGATGCGTTCGAGCGTGACCTTGTGCCGATGCTCGACGAGCAGGCATCCGAAGTTGAGCAACTGATCGACCTTGGCGAGGTCAACACGCTGCTCTTGCTCGAAACCGTCACGCGACGGTTCGAGGCCAAGAGCCGTCTGCTCGATCTTCGTCTGGCCGAGACCGACGCGGCGATTGAGATCACTCGCCTGCTCGGCCCGGACGAGCCGGAAATGCCGGCTGCTGTCGAGCCCGCGACCGACGATGACACCACATCCTTAACCACACCACACACCGCGGCGCGAGGCGACACGCCCGCCGAGGAGGCATCCCGATGAACATCATGGAACGGGCGATCGCGATCGCCCTCGCGGCAGTTCTGCCGCTGACACTGGCCGCCTGCGATGGCGGATCTCCGAAGACATCCGGCGAGGCCGAGCACGGCGAGGCGGATGGGCACGACCACTCGTCAGAGGCCGAGGCCGAGGCAACCGGGTCCGACCGTGTCGCGATCCCGGCCGCGGTGCGGTCGAACCTCGGCATCAGCTTCGTCAAGGTCGAGCGCCGGCGGGTTGAGCAGACCCTCCGCGTGCCGGGTCGGTTCGAGTATCTGCCCACGGCGCGACGCGAGTACCGGACCGCCGTCCCCGGTCGTGTTGAGCTGCTCGTCGAGCAGTTCGACCGGGTCCAAGCGGGCCAACCGCTCTACCGGCTCGATTCGCCGGCGTGGCGGGAGATGCAGCAGCAACTGGCCGACGCCGAGTCACAGATCGAGCGGCTGGGTGCACGTCTTGAGACCTTTGAGCCGCTGCTCGCAGCGCACCAGCAGCACGAGGACAGCCTCCACGAGAGTGTCGCAGTCTGGAACGAGCGGGTCGAACAGTTGCAGTCGGTCCGTGAGGCGGGCGGCGGCCGCGTCGATGAGTTCGCCCAAGCCCGGGCAGCACTCGCGAGCACTCGCGCTGACCTTGCCAACGTGATGGAGAAGAAGGCGGAACTTGGAGCGGACCGGCAGCAGACCGTTGCTGATCTTCGTGCGGCCCGGTCACGCCTGGACTATCTGCTCGACGCCGCCTCCTCCGTCGTTTCCCGTTCGAGGGACGAACTCGCGCGGACCGTCGAGACGCCTCATGGAACCGAGCCTGTTTGGGCCACGATCGCCGCAATCGAGGTAACTGCGTCTGAAGCCGGCGTCGTGGAGATGTTGGGCCTGACCAACGGCTCGTGGGCGGACGAGAAGACACCCGTCGTCACCGTCGTGCAGCCCGATCGGCTCCGTTTCCGAGCGTCCGGGCTCCAAAGCGACCTGGGCGTGCTGCGGGACGGGCTCACGGCTCGGATCGTCCCCCCGACGCCGACCGCCGCGGGACGCGCCGTGCCTCTGACCGCGACGATGGACGGCACCATCTCGCTCGGGCTGGCAGGCGACCCAAATGACCGCACGCTCGAACTGTTTGTCGTACCCAGTGAGCTCAGGCCCTGGGCCCGGCCGGGCGTCTCGGCTCAACTCGAAATCGTGACCGACGCCACGGCTTCGCCCGAACTCGCCATCCCGCTCGCCGCGGTGCAGCGCGATGGGCTCTCGCCCGTCATCTTCCGTCGCAACCCTAGCAACCCGAACGAGGCGATCCGCATGGAGGCCGACCTCGGTCTCGACGACGGGCGATGGGTCACCCTGCTCAGCGGGCTTCGTGACGGCGATGAGGTCGTCCTCGACGGTGCTTTTCAGCTCATGCTCGCCACCAGCGGGTCGATCCAGAAGGGTGGCCACTTCCACTCCGATGGCACGTTCCACGAAGGGGAGGATTGAGCCATGTTGAAAGCCGTCATCCGCTTCTCGCTCCGCTATTCCACGCTCGTGCTCATCGCGGCGGTCATGATCGTCGGCTACGCCGGCTATCGCTTGCCGAGGATGAGCGTCGATGTGTTCCCTGAACTTAACGCGCCGACCGTCACGATCATGGCCGAGTCCGGAGGGCTCGCCGCCGAAGAGGTCGAGCAGTACGTCACTTTCCCCATTGAGACCGCCGTCAACGGTATGACGGGTGTCCGCCGTGTCCGAAGCGCAAGCGCCATCGGGCTGGGAATCGTCTGGGTGGACCTTGAATGGGGCACCGACCTCTACGATGCCCGACAGCTCGTCTCTGAGCGGCTCGTCACCGCTCGCGAAAACCTTCCCGATGAGGTCGAACCATTCATCACACCGATTACGTCTATCGCGGGCGAGATCATGCTGATCTCCCTGTCGTCGCCCGACGGCTCGGCCAACCCCATGCAACTCCGCTCCTACGGCGAGTTCGAGCTGCGTAACAAAATCCTCGCGGTGCCCGGTGTCGCCCAAGTCGTCGCGATCGGCGGCGAGCTACCAGAGTATCAGGTCAACGTCGATCAGGAGCGGCTGATGCTCTACGACCTGACCATCACGGATGTGGTCGAGGCCGCGGGCGGCGCGCACAGCACCGCGAGCGGTGGCTACCTGGTGAATGTGGATAACTTCGAGATCCCAATCCGACAGCAGAGCCGGGTGACGCGCCCGGAGGACATCGCCAACACGGTCATCAAGTACCACGAGGGCGTGCCCGTGACGATCGGTCAGGTTGCCGAAGTTATCCTCGGGCCGGCGATCAAGCGGGGCACGGCTTCTGAGGGGGGCAAACCCGCTGTCGTGCTGTCTATCCAGAAGTCACCGGGCACGAACACGCTCGCCCTGACCGACAGTCTTGATGCGCTCTTTGATCAGATCGAGCCGACACTGCCCGAGGGCGTCGTGCTCAACCGAGATGTCGTCCGACAGTCGCACTTCATCGACCGGGCGGTCCACAATGTGACCAAGGTGCTCGGCGAGGCGGTCATCATCGTGCTCGTCGTGCTCGTTCTGTTTCTGATGAATCTGCGGACAACGCTCATCACACTTACCGCAATCCCGATCTCACTGGCCGTTGGCCTCTTGATGATGGATGCGTTGAATCTCGGGCTGAATGTCATGACTCTCGGAGGGCTCACTGTGGCGATCGGCGTGCTCGTCGACGACGCAATCATCGATGTTGAGAATGTTTTCCGCCGCTTGAAGCAGAACCGGGCCTTCCCCGAGGCGGATCGGCGTCCGTTTACTGAGGTCATCTTCGACGCCAGCAACGAAATCCGACCGGCGATGGTCTTCGCGACGGTCATCATCGTCATGGTGTTCGTGCCGCTTCTCTTCCTGCAGGGGCTCGAAGGCCGGTTTTTCCAGCCCTTGGCACTTACTTACATGATCTCGATCCTTGCGTCGCTGGTCGTGGCCCTGACGGTCGTGCCCGCGATGTGCCGGTTCCTTCTCAAGGGCAAACTCGGAGGCAAGCACGAGGACCGAGACGGATTCCTGGTCCGCCTTCTGAAAAGGGCGTACGAGCCTTCACTCCGAGCGGCCATTCGGTACCGGGCGTGGGTGCTCGGCACCGCCGGTGCCGTGACCGCCGGCGCACTCCTGCTCGCGAGCACGTTCGGCAGCTCGTTCCTTCCGTCGTTCAATGAGGGCACGTTCACGGTCTTTCTGCTTGCTCCTCCCGGCACTTCGATCGTCGAGAGCGATCGGCTCGCGACGGAGGTCGAGAAGCAACTCGTCCAGATCGACGGGGTCCGTTCCGTCTCCCGGCGTACCGGCCGGGCCGAACGTGACGAGCACGCCGAGCCGGTCAGTAACTCCGAGATCGAGGTCACCGTTGATGCGGGGAGCGACAGATTCGAGGTGCGAGAACAGATCGATCGCATTCTTGGGGCTGTCCCCGGCATCACGACGATGGTCGGCCAGCCCATCGAGCACCGGCTCAGCCATGTGCTGTCAGGTACGCCCGCTGCGATCGCAATCAATGTCTTTGGTGAGGATCTGACCGAGCTTCGTGATGTCGCCAAGGCGATTGAGACCGAACTCCAAGGCCTGCCCGGCGCTCGCGATGTCAACGCCAACCGAGAGGTATTGATCACTTCTTTGCCAATCCGCTACCGCCATGCGGAACTCGCGGCGGTCGGTCTCAGCCCCGCCGACGCCGCAGAGCAAGTCCGCGAAGCCCTCTATGGTGAGGTTGTGGACACCGTCAACCAAGGTGTTCGGCAGTACGACCTCGTCGTTCGGCTCGCACCTGAGGAACGTGAGTCGTTCCGGCAGGTCCGAGACCTGCTTCTCCGTGGCCGGGGAGGGGCCACCGTTCGTTTGAGCGATGTCGCTGATATCGGTCCGGAACGATCGAGCAATCTGATCACTCGCGAGAACGCTCAACGGAAAGCCGTGGTGTCGCTCAATGTGGCCGAGGGGTCCAATCTGGGCGACCTTGTCGCTCAGGTGCAGGAGCGTGTCGATCCCATTGTCCAGCGGGCTGGCATGACCGTGTCCTACGGAGGTCAGTTTGAAGCGCAGCAGTCCGCGTCACGGACGATCCTCGTCGCGGGCATTGCCGTCGCACTCATCATGCTCATGCTGCTCCAGATCTCCACTGGTTCGATGCGGGCGGCGGTGCTCGTCATGCTCAACATGCCCCTCGCGTTGATCGGCGGCATCGCCGCGATCTACATCAGCGAGGGGGGCGGCCCGATCGCAAACACGCTCGCCCTCGTCGGCATCGGGGGCCCGTATATCCCGCCGGTGATCTCCATCGCCAGCCTTGTTGGTTTCATAACCCTCTTCGGCATCGCGGTCCGTAATGGCATCCTGCTCATCAACCACTACAACCATCTGATGCAGCACGAAGGTGTGCCGCTCGGAGAAGCCATTGTTCAGGGGTCGATGGAACGGCTTGTGCCGATCCTGATGACCGCGATCTCAGCGGCGCTCGGGCTTGTCCCGCTAGCGCTCGCTGCGGGAGAACCGGGCAGCGAACTGCTCGCCCCCCTCGCCATCGTCACCCTCGGGGGTCTGTTGACCTCCACATTCCTGAACCTGATCGTTGTTCCGGCGGGATACTCGCTCGTTTTCGGGCACAAGCCTGAGCGTCGGCCCGCTAATCACACATCTGTGCTCACGCGTCTCGTAGGCATATTCCGCCGACCCAAGACCATCACCTCGAAGGAGTCCTGATCATGAACGACCGCATTAAGATTCTCGCCGCCGCCAGCACGACCTTCGCGATATTGATCTTGTTGCCCGGCTGCGGGGAGTCCTCAGAATCAAACTCCGCCGAGACACACACCGCGGACGACGGTCATGATCACGCTGGTGACGGCCATGACCATGGGGGGCACGACCACGGCGAGGGTGAACACGACGATCATACCCACGGTGATATGCGGTCGCTCGGCAGCGTGACGATCGCTGGAATAACGCTAGCGGTCTCAGTGTCCGGTAACATCGCACCTTCGTCGGTTATGCATCTCGATCTCGAAGTCGAGTCCGGGCCGATCCCCGCCGCCGTGCGCTTCTGGATCGGAGATGAGGCCGGTATGGGTGCGCTCAAATCTAAGGCGGACGCACACGACAACCACTTCCACGGCCAGACCGAATCGCCCTCGACGATGGACGGTGCGAGTCTCTGGATCGAGATCGAGACTGCCAGCGGCGAACGTCAGACCGCGGCCGTATCCCTCGAATAGGCATCCTCTATGAGTGGACATGGCCATCATCACGTATCCGATCTCGGAACCCGCCGGCTCGCCTGGGCCGTCGCCATCAACCTCCTATTGACGGCGGCCCAGGTGATCGGTGGCGTGCTGTCTGGTAGCCTTTCTCTGGTCGCCGATGCACTGCACAACTTCAGCGACGCCGCCGGATTGTTGCTCGCGTTGGTGGCCCGGCGGATCTCCAAGCGGCCCGCGGACGAGCATCGCACCTTCGGCTACGGCCTAGCCGAAGTCGTCGGCGGACTGATCAACCTCACGTCCATCATGGTCATCGCGGGCTACCTACTCATCGAGGCGATCACCCGGATGTTCGACCGGCCCGAGGTCGATGGGTGGATGATGGTGATTGTGGCTGGGATCGCACTGGTCGTCGACACGGCGACCGCCGTGCTCACCTATTCGATGTCCAAGGAGAGCGTGAACATCAAGGCAGCGTTCCTGCACAACATTGCCGACGCCCTCGCCTCGGTCGCGGTCATCGTCACCGGCACCTTGATCATCCTGTTTGACTGGTACTGGTCCGACATCGTCACCACTTTCAGTATTTCGGTGTACATCGTGTGGATCTCATGGTCCCCCTTCAAGCGTTGCGTCCGAATATTAATGCAAAGCACACCTGATGATCTCTCCATCCAGTCAATCGCATCGACCATTCGTGATGTCCCGGGAGTCGAGAGTATCAGCCATCTCCATGTGTGGTCTATTGACGAATCAACTGTGGCATTAGAGCTTCGAATCGAATCAGGAAATTGTACTTCGCTCCTTGAAGCAGATGATTTCCGCCAGCGGATTAAGGAACTCATCCGTGTTCACTATGAGATTCAGCACGCAACAATTGAGATCGTCCCGGCCGGTTCGCTGAGCGGCCAGCCCCTAATTGCCGCGCACGAGAAAGTCTCTGATCCACAGCCTAGACAGGAGCAGTAGTTGATCGACGTCACGCCACCTACACTCTTTCACTAAAATTGTTTGTTTTTGTGGGCCAATCACTTGAGACACAAGAGGGCAGGAACTCCGAGCAGCTATTGAGCGTCTTTACCATGTTTCTGTTACTATAATATTATTTTAAATGGACCTTTCGCTTCAACACACAACTCATCACGTGTGCGAGAAGCAATTCCTCAACTCCCTTCTGGTAAATGCTGACAATACTGAAGCAGGCTGCACAAATAGCGGTCCCGCAACCCTCTTCGAAACTCCGCGCGAGACACTTTTGGCGTGTCTCCCTGCAACAACCGCCTGCAGATTTCAAGCGAATCTCATTCTCGAGTATGTATCGAGGCTATTTGATGAGGTGGCTGCTGGGAAGTGGATCAAGAATCTGCGCAGTATTTTTATACACTTGGTAGATCAACGCGAAGATCGAGCGGTTTTTCCGAACCATGAAGATCTAGATGAGAACGACTTGGATGGTGCCGACGCAGCCGCGCATGCAGCAAGGGCTGGAGCAGTACAAGGCGTGGTACAATCAGCATCGGGTGCACGGGGCGCACGAAGCCCACACGCCCCAAGAGAAAATGGAAGGGCATGAGCCCAGACCCATCCTCTATACAGTGATAGGAGAAACCAAACCGCAGATCTTCGTGACACGGCAATAGGCACACGGAGAACCGAAGCTCTTTTGGTTGGACATCAAGGTCAGGGAGAAACGGAAAGCTACTTGAAACACCGACCTAAGACCAATAGGCGGAGCACCACAAAGTGCTGGACCGCTACTAGAGGACAATTATATACCGACGTAGTTATGTAGCATTATGTTGCAAGAAACCAGAAAACCCCGCAACAAGTGCGGGGTGAACAGAGAATCAATCTGTCAATCGCGTTACGGACATCCACCCGTGTACGCATCGAGGAAGTCCATGACATCCATGGCATCGAGTTCCAGGTCGCCGTTCATGTCGGCGAGCAGGTCGTCGTCGAGGTATGCGACGATGTAGTTCGATACATCATAGAAGTTCATCTGACCGTCCGGCTTGAAGTCCGCTGGGCATGACTTGAGCCCGTTGTAATACCGGCGTGCTTCTGTGAATGCTTCTGGGCCAATCTCCAGACCCATGTACCGACCCGGAAGATCATCCGCAGGCGGATGGATCCCGCCCCAGATGCGTGAGAGCGATGTCTGATCGGACGCGTCCGCGTACTTTGCCCATTGCAGGGTGATGTCCATGGACGGCCCATCCTCGAAGACAAGGAACTCGTTCATCGGTGCTTCAAACTCGCCCATCCCGCCGGGGAAGTACTCGCTCCCCGTGAGCATGGACATGATCTCCGCTGCGGCGCGAGAGAACACCGAGTGACCCGAGACATATCCCGCGAACGGCGGGCTGACAAAGCTGGGGCGCTGATAGGGCCACCAGTTATCCGCGAGGATCCACCCCACGCCCGCGACATCGTTATCGGGGTCATCGATGAAGTCTGGACCCTTCCAGGCTTTGACCGCGATCTTTCCCTCACTCCCCGCGAGGTGCGCATGACGCTCGCCGGGTGCGGTCGTTTCTGTTGTCACGACTTCAATGTAATCGGGGATGAGGTTGATGCCCTCAGGATTGAAACTGGGCATGTTCGGATCGGAGCATTGACCACGATCGCACATGTACCTGATCGCGGACACTGGACGGGGATAGTCGTAGTACCCCTTCACGGACCACGCGGAGATCGCGCTGTCGTGCATCCCGCCGCCCAGCGCGAGGTAGGACTTGACATCGTACTCGAGCGGATCGAGGACTGGTCCTTGCCCCATGAACTGCCCGTTGTGCTCCGGATGATCGGTGACATAGTGCAGCACCGAGAACCAGTGCCCGGGGGGCGTCTCTGAATCCGGACCATCCGCCCAGAACTCCGCGAGCACACGCGCGTAATCGCCCAAGGGCACCATCTGAGACTCGTAGGGCAACCCGGTGCTCGGGTTTACATCGTACCCCTCACCCCAATCGCCTCCGTTGAGCTTGTCATAGAAGTCGGTCTCCTCCGCAATCAAAGGGATCGGGGCGTTCCCGAATGTTGCGGGGGAGATATCCACCATGGTCCCCGTCGCGGGATCAAGGTGCGAGGACCAAGTCACCACCATCTCAAATCCCCACTTGTACCGGAGATCCTCTGCGGGTTCGCCGTTGATGTACGGCGGATCTCCCGGATCATGCCAGACCTGCCAGGTGAACCCGTCACGCTGCTTGATCTGGACATCGTCCTGATCCATCGCAAATGGGGTTACCTCGCCCCATTCTGGGCTTAGAAAATCTGGGTATCCCGTGGGGATCGGGTTGCCGGACTGATCCACGAAAAACTCGAGCGCGAGAGGCTGCCAGCGGTTCGGATCGAGCATGTCCGGGTTGCCCGGGAAGTCAGGGAGCAACGGAGGATTCACCGGCTCGTAGTACAGATTCGCGTAATCGAGCTGCTCGTTTGATCCATCCAGCAGACCGAACTGGATAACGGACTCCGCGATGCGATTGCCAAGCGCCGCGGGGGTATCACCCGCGGTGTCCGTGATGGAGATGTCGTACCCCAACTCGCTCATGAACAAGTCATACTCCGGGTACATCTCGATCGCAGCCGGGGACAACGCAAACCGATGACGGAGGATCCGATACATCGCGTAACTGATCGCTTCCTCCCGTGCGAGTTGCACATCGTCGGCGCTCATCGATTCATTGTGTAACACCTGATCCGTCCCGGGCTCGAACGCTGCCCACGCGTCCCACATCGCTGCAGAGGTGTGATACAGGTTGCGCGAATGGATCGTCGGGCGCGCAAAGTCACGCCGGATTGAATCGAGCAACAACTCGCTCCACATGCGAGCAACGGAGTGCTCGACCCCGCGCTGCTCCGCGAGATCTCGACGCACCGCGGCGGATCGATGCTCCAGCGGACGCATCTTGGTGGTCGGTATCACATCGGGGCTTTCCGATAGACTTGAAACCTGTGCTTCTACGGTTGCGGGTAGCCCCACCAACCCGGCGAACAGGGCAACTTGACAAAGTGAACGCTTCATGACGCTCCTCCACGAGACAGAGTGATGTGTGTAGGGCGATGATTCTGAGAGATCACCCCGCGTTAATGTACAGATCTGATCCCGTGACTCAACCCCCATCGTCCCAGATTTTGATCGCTACTCATTGAGAGAATCACCAAATGAACCGCCGCGCCGATAACTTCGCTACTCTATATATCGCACGCGCGAAGGTGATCGCATGTTTACTCCCCTTGATGAGGGTGAAAGTTTTTTTGGAAATACTTCCGCCGTCTCGATTGTTGATCGGATGATCCTGAATCGGTAGACTGAAACTGCACATGAACCGCGTCCACCTCATCCTGTTCATTGCTGCATCCCTGCTCGGGATGCGGGGGGTGGATTCCCTCTGGAGTTCATCGCAGTCCAGTGCGCCCGCGATGGGATCTGATCCGTGCGTGATGATGGGGTGTCACGAGGTGATCCGCGAGGTCTCGTGCTGTGGCACCGAGAATGTCCGCACATACTGTGCGATGAGCAACGGCCCGTGCACCTGTGGCATCACCCCCGACGATGCCCCCGCGCCCACCGAGCCCATGCCCATGCCCTCGCGTGATCGCGACTCGGTGCAGATGACGCGTGCTCCGCCCGCGAGCATCCAACTCATCACGACCGAACTCCCCACGCGCCTCCTCTCGATCGCCCGGACGGGCTCGATCCGCGCGGGGTTCTCCCACAACCAGGCACAGGCACTCTTGGGCGTCTGGCAACGATAGAGACGCGTCCATGAGGGAAGGTACGCGCTGCGCGTACTGATCCACGATGCGATTCAATCGGACAAGACTTTGCCAGGATATTGCCATGAACCGGACCATCCTGTTCGCGTGCGCGTCGTGATTGACGCTCATGGGATGCTCGAGCGATCTGCTCGCGCCGCGCCCAACGCACACGCTCGAGAGGTGCATGATCGATGGCAAGCTCGGTTCCATGGGTGAGCCCTCCGTGATCGTCCTCGCGGGTCGCCTGGTCTGGTTCTGCTGCCCGATATGCGAACCCAAGGTCTTTGCTGATCCCGGCAAGTACCTCAGCAACTCGACGAGTCATGGGCGAAGCAGAACCCATAAGCGTAAACCGTAAAAAAAATCTGTCCATAACGATGGATATGGAGGCCGAATCATGATCGTCAACTTCTTGCTCGGAACCATCGCGAAAGTATGTCTCTCGATTTCGTGCCTGCTGGCCCCGGTCGATTCACCCGCGACAGCCTCAACGCACATCGTGATCGCTGCCGCTCCAAGCGACGCGACACCAATCAACTCAATCTGCCCCGTCACGAGCGACGAAGAAGTAGACCCACGATTCACAGTTGTTGTGGATGGGCAGGTCATCGGGCTATGCTGCAAGAAGTGCGTGACTCGGTTCAAGGCAGATCCGGATCAGTACCTACCAAACCTGCGGGTGATGCTCACACAGGTAAACGCGGAGTTTGGTGAAGACCCACCCCCCCTAGAGCACATGCATGAGCATGCAACGGATGAAGAAAATCAACCCCACCCCGATGCGGATACTTCACACGAGCATGCCGATACTGGGGGTGAGCCGCATGCGGCGCATGACCACGATCACACTAAAGACCACTCGGACGGTGGGCGCTCTCCATTTATCGCCTGGCTAGGTAAGCTGCATCCGCCCTCAACGCACCTCCCTATCGGGCTCCTGTTTGGTGCGGTGCTCGCAGAGATCGGATTCCTCGTTCGCAAGGAACGCTGGCTGCGCCAGGCCGCGGGGTTCTGTCTGTTCATCGCAATGCTCGGTGCGCTGGGCGCGATGACACTCGGATGGTTCAACGCGGGCTTTGTGCTCCTCGATGACGATTGGGTGCAGGCCACCCACCGATGGCTCGGCACATCCACGGCTGCGCTTTCCATCATTACCTTCATCCTGTTTATCCGGACACGCGGATGTCTCACCAAGAGGCGTGAGCTTGCGTACAGGACGATGCTGCTGATTTGTGTTTCGGTGGTGGGCGCTACGGGGTTCCTCGGTGGTGCACTGATCTACGGGCTTGATCATTATTCGTTCTAAAGCACAGACGAGCCGATCAAACGAAAAATCAACTCTTGACTTGGAGGCAAAATGAACGAAACAGATACACAAAGCGTTTCTTTGTCATGGCCACTCACACGACGAACATTTATTCGCGCGAGCGGATTCGCAGCGGCGGCGGGATTTGCAATGCTCAGCCCCGGGGCTCTTGCGGAGGTCTTTCGGGCGCAGCGCCCTGAAATCCTGCCCGAACTCGATGCCACCTCACCCACGGGGATTGATCTCTACATCAAGAAACTGCCACTCAGGATCGACGGACGAGTATCCGATGCCGTCACAATCAATGGCAGCATCCCCGGTCCAATCATCCGCATGAGAGAGGGCGAGGAGGCGATTATTCGGGTCCATAACGAGTTGGACGAATCCACATCGATCCACTGGCACGGGCTGCTCCTGCCCTACACGATGGACGGCGTGCCGGGCATCAGCTTTCCAGGGATCGGCGCTGGTGAGACTTTCACCTATCAATTCAAGGTCCGCCAGAACGGCACCTACTGGTACCACAGCCACAGTGGTCTCCAAGAACAACTCGGCCACTACGGGCAGCTCATCATCGAACCCAAGGAACCTGACCCAATCCAGTACGATGTCGAGCACACGATTGTGCTCTCCGATTGGACACACGAGAACCCATACAAGATCATGCGAAACCTCAAGACAATTGAGGGTTACTACAACTTCCAACGACCGACACTCGCGAACATTCAGGAGCAGATGCGTGAATCTGGAATGGGCCTGGGCGATGTGCTCTCAGAACGCCTCCGCTGGCAACGCATGAGGATGGACCCGACAGACATCGCGGATGTGACCGGCGCAACCTACACATACCTGATGAATGGGCGTGGCGCGAGCGAGAACTGGACGGCGATCGCGAAGCCGGGTCAGCGTGTGCGACTCCGCGTCGTAAACGCTGCAGCGATGACATACTTCGATCTCCGCATACCCGGACTACCGATGACCGTCGTGCAAGCGGACGGGCAGAACATCGAGCCCGTCGAGACCGACGAGCTCCGCATCGCGGTTGCTGAGACATACGACCTCATCGTGAAGATGCCCGATGCACGCGCATACACCATCTTCGCAGAGACGATGGATCGGAGCGGCTACGCGCGGGGCACGCTTGCACCTGAGAACGGGATGAGCGCAGAAATTCCGCCACGCCGTGTGCGGCCGATGTTGGGCATGGAAGACATGGGCATGATGCACGGCACCGCCATGAGCGGCGACCACTCGTCCGATAGCAAATCGGCCGAGTCCGCTCAGAAATCGAATCCTCACGACGGGCATGCACCACAAGAAGATCGAACCCAAGGAAACCAGAGGACATCTGAAATGGGAGCTGATCACGACGGGGCACTCGCGATCACCGGGTTGCCCAAGCGTGTGATGCACGGGCCAGATACCCACGGGCCTGGGAGCATCACCATGGCCATGTCGGCGTACCGCCAGCTCGATGACCCTGGCGTTGGGCTCGGTGATGATGGGCGGCGGGTGCTGACCTACAGCCAGCTCAGATGCCTAGAAACACCAGTAGACCGCAGAGCACCAACCCGAGAGTTCGATCTCCACCTCACGGGGAACATGCACAAGTACATCTGGGGATTTGATGGGAAAAAGTGGTCTGAATCTGACATGATCTACTTCGAGTACGGTGAAAGACTCCGGATGAACATGATCAACGACACGATGATGAGTCACCCCATCCACCTCCACGGGATGTGGATGGATCTGTACGCTGGGCATGATTACGACAAGAACCCACGCAAGCACACTGTCAATGTTCAGCCCGCGGAACTGCTCACCGTTGATATCACAGCAGACGCGCCGGGTCAGTGGGCCTTCCACTGCCATCTTCTCTATCACATGGACATGGGTATGTTCAGGACCGTCGCGGTCGTGAAATCACTCGATCTGGAGGCAAGTCATGCAGGATCGTAAACAAACATCCGTTTCCACTCCCGCAGTTCGGGTCGGATTCTCGCTGAGCGTGCTTTCAACTGCGGCGAGTATCAGCATCTGTGGGCAGCCATTGCCACATGAGCAGCACCGGGATCAAGAGGAGAACCAAACACATCCGGATCACTCAACCGAGAGCTCCGAGCCGGTGCTCCCGAAAGGCAAATCACTTGAGGAGGTTCTCCGCGCAGCTGCGAACCCTCCTCCTGACCATTTTCCTGATCCAGTCCCTGACAATGAGCTGCGCATGTTCACACTCATTGAGCAAATCGAGTACCGAGTTGGTGAAGATGATCGCGATGAGATCGGTATACAAGCACAGGGGTGGATCGGCTATGATTATAACCGCTTTGTTTGGAAGCTTGAGGGCGAATCAGTCTTTGATGGCTCGGATGAGGGTGGCACAGAAACCGACTTGGTATTCTCTCGACTCATCAATCCATTCTGGTACGCACAGGCAGGCATTCAGTACGCGAACTCTTGGGAAGAATCAAACTACGACGACCAGTGGTCTGGTGTGATTGCGTTGCAAGGGCTCGCGCCGGGCATGTTTGAGATCGATACATCACTCTATGTCGATGAGAACGCGGATGTTTCGCTCTCGTTTGAAGCGGAGTACGACCTGCGGATTACGCAGAGATTGGTCTTACAGCCAAGGGCTGAGATGTCATTTTCAGCACAGGATATCCCTGAAGAAAGCATCGGAGCGGGACTCACGAGTACGCGCATCGATGCCAGACTCAGATACGAGGTAAAGCGTGAGTTCGCACCATACATCGGATTGCGCTATCAGTTCCTGTCAGGTGAAACACAGAACATTGCTGACGCGATGGGTCTCGCAACTGAGCAGACCTACTTCGTGTTTGGATTCCGGATGGCATTCTGAGATCAGTTGTTATTCTCTCATTCACTTTCCTGTCGCTGTGAGGTGAATCGCACGATGAAACCTAGAAAACTCATGTATCTCACGCATCGCTGGCTCGGCGCGATCATCGCGCTCCAGCTCCTTGCCTGGAGCGTCGGCGGTTTCGTGTTCAGCATCCTCGATATCAACGATGTGCGGGGCACCAGCGACGCGCGAGCGCAGACGCACGAGCCGCTCACCCCACAGTCGATGGCATCCCTGCCCGAGTCGCTCTCGGCGATGCTCGTGGACCCATCACAGCCACGGGTCGCGTCACTGACGCTGATCGATCGGGGGCTCGGGGCGCACTGGGAAGCACGGGACGCCGGCGGGGTGCTCGTGTATCGAATGCTGCCCGATGGCACGCCAGCTGGGCAGATCACCCAATCCCAAGCCGAGCAGATCGCGTTGCATGATTTTCTGCCCGAGTCAAGCGTTGCCCGTTCGCAACTCATCGTCGAAGACCCGCCAATGGAGTACCGCGGGGGGATGCTCCCCGCGTACCGCGTGGAGCTCGATCACCCGAAGCATCCGCACATCTACATCAGCGCCACCAACGGGCAGATCATCGCGCGTCGCAACGATCAGTGGCGGGTGTTCGATTTCTTCTGGATGCTGCACACGATGGATTACTCGGGCCGTGACGACTTCAACCATCCGCTGCTCACGATCGCGAGCGTTCTGGCGATCCTGACCGCGCTTGCGGGACTGAGCCTATGGATATGGAGATTCATTCCAAGGAAGAAACGATCTCGTCACACCTCGGAGGCGACGCCATGAACTCGCCATTTTGTCGATCTCGTTGCGCCTTCACACTCATCGAGCTGCTCGTAGTGATCGCAATTATCGCGGTGCTTGTTGGGCTGCTGCTGCCTGCGCTGGGGCGTGCGCGTGAATCCGCACGGGTCGTGTCCTGTCTGGCGAACCTGCGATCGCAAGGCCAGGCGCTCTCGATGTACACCGATGAGAACCGAGACGCGAACCCGCCTCGCCTGATCTGGGGCAACGCGGACGCGGACGATCAGGCGAGCGGGATCGACAGGACGCTGTTCAACCGGTACCTGGCGGAATGGCTGGGCAAGCCGTTTGAGCGGGACCCGGGCACGCCGCTCTTTATACCACGCGGGATGTGGCGTTGCCCCGAGATTCGTGAGGGCGAGGACGATCTCCGACTCACACACTCCGGGCGGATCCACCACGCCCCCAACTCCTTCCTGTTTGGGATTCTCGATTACCCGGAACCGGGGGCAGACCCGTTTGTCTCGGTGGACACCGTGCCCGGGTATGAGCTGAGCGAGTATGCGCACCTGTGGCCCAAGCTCGTGCGCGTGCAGCGGACTTCCGAGATCGTCACCGTGATGGACAATGTACGCACATATATCCCAATCCACCAGCATTACGACGCGAAGGAATCGATCGGGTACTCGGTGCAGGTCGCCGAGCACCCCAGGTCCGCGGTCAACATCGAGAACATCGGCTCGCACGCCAAGCTGCAGGTCCGCCCATCGGTGTTCGTCGACGGGCACGCAGAAACACTCCCGAATACGAGCGAGTACTGGGAGGCGGACCCAAGAGACTATCCAACCCCGATTGGGTTCGAGAGCACACTCTTCGGCGCAGAGGTGCGCCATTTCATGTACTACCTCGACCCAAGATGAAACGGATGCACCCACTCGAGTATGGAGTTCAATATGAAGACTGACCCGGTATGCGGCATGCGCGTCGAAGAATCTGACGCGGCCGAAAAGATCGAACACCACGGCGAGGAGTACCTGTTCTGCAGTGTGCTCTGTGCCCAGAAGTTCCGCAAAGAACCGAACAAGTACACCGGGGTGGACGGCGAGAAACCTGCCCCGGATCATGAGTGCTGCCATCGGCACAAGGACCACCCCGAGGGCGCAACGCAATCGCACACCGAGTCCGCACCCGGCACGATCTACACATGCCCCATGCATCCCGAGGTTCGCCAAGTGGGCCCTGGCACCTGCCCAAAGTGTGGCATGGCGCTCGAGCCCCTCGATGCCACTGCCGAGCAGGATGATACTGAGCTCAACGACATGACGCGTCGGTTCTGGGTTTCGGTGGTTTTCTCCGCGCCGTTGCTTGTGTATGTCATGGTCGGGATGTTCAGTGCACATCCATTGGAAGATGTGCTGAGCCCAATGGCACTACAGGTTCTCGAGATGTTGCTTGCGACACCGGTGGTACTGTGGTGTGCATGGCCCTTCTATGTTCGTGCGGTCCAGTCTGTCCGGCTTCGGAGCGCCAACATGTGGACGCTCATCGGGCTCGGTGTCAGCATCAGCTACATCTACAGTGTCTTCGCAGTGCTCGCACCTGAGTTGTTCCCCGAAGGACTCAGGGGCGAGGATGGGCGAGTCGGGGTGTACTTCGAAGTTGCCGCGGTCATCATTGCGCTTGTCCTGCTCGGGCAAGTGATGGAACTGCGTGCCCGCAGACAGACCGGCGGGGCGATCAAAGAACTGCTCGAGCTTGCGCCGCCCAGCGCCCGTCGCATCGAGCCCGACGGCTCTGAGCACGATGTCGCCGTCGATGAGCTCCGGGAAGGTGATCGAGTCCGGGTCCGCCCGGGAGACAAGATCCCCATCGACGGCGAGGTGCTCGAGGGGCGGAGCACGATCGACGAGTCCATGCTCACCGGCGAACCCGTCCCGGTCGAGAAGAACGAGGGCGACCCTGTTACAGGCGGGACGCTCAACAAGACCGGCGCGTTCATCATGCGGGTCTCTCGGACCGGGGCGGAGACTACGCTGGCGCAGATCGTTCAGATGGTGGCAGAGGCGCAACGCTCAAGGGCTCCGATCCAACGGATCGCGGACTCTGTATCCGCATGGTTCGTGCCCATCGTGGTGCTGATCTCGATCATCGCGTTCGTCGCCTGGTTGCTCGTTGGGCCCGAGCCCGCGCTGAGCTACGCGCTGGTGGCCGCGATCTCCGTGCTCATTATCGCCTGCCCCTGCGCGCTCGGGCTCGCGACACCGATGTCGATCATGGTCGCCGCGGGCAAGGGCGCAAAGCAAGGCGTGCTAATCAAGAACGCCGCGGCCTTAGAGACCTTCGAGAAGATCGACACCGTCGTCGTGGATAAAACGGGCACGCTGACCGAGGGGAACCCGAAGCTGGTGCGTGTCGAGCTGACGCCAGAGCAGGAATCTCAACGCGATGAGAACGAGGTCATGGCGATGCTCGCGGCAGCTGAGCGCGGGAGCGAGCACCCGCTCGCCGAGGCGATCGTACACGGGCTTGAGGAACGCACGGACATACGACTCAATGCGAACTCATTCGAGAGTGTCACCGGCAAGGGCATCGTGGCGATCGTCGATGGGCACCGGATCGCGATCGGATCGCCCGCGATGATGCAGGACGAGGGCGTGGATGTCTCGCCCCTGAGCGAGCAGGCCGAGCAATCCAGGCGCGAGGGCGGGACTTCCATGTTCGCATCGATCGACGCCCAGCTCGCTGCCTTGCTTGTCGTCGCGGACCCGATCAAGGCGACCACGAAGGGCGCGATCGAGCAGCTCCATGCGCTCGGATTGCGGGTCGTGATGCTCACGGGAGACAACCGCACGACCGCGCAGGCGATCGCGACGCAGCTCGGGATCGATCGGGTCGAGGCGGAGGTGCTCCCCGAGCAAAAGGCCCAGATCATCACGGAACTCCAGCGTGACGGTCACCGGGTCGCGATGGCGGGCGACGGCGTGAATGATGCGCCAGCGCTCGCCAAGGCCGACATTGGTGTCGCGATGGGCACCGGTGCCGGCGTGGCGATTGAGAGCGCCGCGGTGACACTCGTCGGAGGTGATCTCAACGGGATCGTGCGCGCTCGTGCCCTGAGCCGAGCAACGATGCGGAACATCCGCCAGAACCTGTTCTTCGCCTTTGTCTACAACGCCGCGGGCGTCCCCATCGCTGCGGGGGTGCTGTACCCAATCTTCGGTGTGCTGCTGAGCCCGATGCTGGCCGCCGGTGCGATGGCATTTAGCTCGGTCTCTGTGATCGGTAATGCGTTGAGACTCCGGTCTTCTCAGTGAGCCGAATATCTGGGACTCGGTTCTATATGGATTCAATCAATCTATCCACGATTGAATCCTCTTCCGGATTCAAGAACCATAACTCGAACCAAATACACCGTAGCGATGTATGCGCTGGGACCGCACTGAATCTACCGATAACATTGGGTCACGCTGGTCATTGACCTAATCATCGCTGTTTTAGCGAAGGTATGCTTGGAAGTATGACTGTTATTATCGGACGGGTTAGAGTACAGATTTACTGCCTTAGAGTCATTGATACGAAAATTTGAGTCGGATTTAGATGATCCAGATACTCAATCGTCGTCATCAACGACCGATGCCCCAGCTGCCGCTTGATCACCGCGACATCGATGCCCTCAGCACGCAACTCACTCGCGTGCGTGTGCCGTAAACCGTGTGCATGCACACGCTTGTGAATCCCCGCCGCTTGCGCCAGCTCCGGGATCTTTCGCCGTAGGTACCCCTGACTCAGCGGCAATCCGCACCGCGTGATGAAGAGCACCTCACCACTTGTGTACCCCATGCCCCGGTGCTCTTGCATCCAGCCTTCAAGCGCGTCGATCCCTATGCGATCAATCCCCACCGTCCGCGCTCGCCCGCCTTTGCCTTGCAACACCCGGATCGCCCCTCGCCCCAGATCCACATCACACGGACGCAGCGCCAGTGCTTCCGCGATCCGTAAGCCCGTCCGCCACAGCAGCACGAGCAACGCGTGGTTACGCCGATCGGTCCAAGTCACCTTCCCGCACGCTTCCAGCAGCGCGTGCACTTCGTCCTTTGTCAGCACCTCGATCGGGTATCGCTTCGCCATTCGCCCGCTCCCTTCCCCGGCATCCATGGATACGGATTGTCCGTAAAGTCGTATCCATCGTGTGATACCTCGGGTCGCGAGCATGGATCAAGCGTCGTCTGTCTGTTTCCCGCTCCCCTTCCACCCCTCCGGGGGCGTGCCCCGGATG
>Ga0189276_10104_pt1 | contig 118235 bp, 113 predicted proteins | sample N26A31minimetaG_FD_130321 | JGI IMG/M metagenome (GOLD analysis project Ga0189276, IMG submission 130321) | Marine microbial communities from the Costa Rica Dome - N26 A3-1 mini metaG | ecosystem: Environmental > Aquatic > Marine > Oceanic > Photic zone | place: Costa Rica: the Eastern Pacific... | reverse complement strand
GATGAAGGATTTAAGCTCATGAAAGCCCATCACATTGGTGCCTTTGGCAGGCCCTTCGATAAACTCATCAACTTTACTGGTGGTCCGGTTATAGACCGAGACCCTGAAGCCCTTGTCATTCATGTTAAGGACCAGGTTCTGACCCATCACAGCCATACCAACTAACCCTATATCGGCTAAACAGGGTGTTACTATTTCATCCATCGTTGTTTTTCTCTTTTGAAGTTTTGAAAGATATGAAGTTTTTGAAAGAAGCAATCTGTTCTTTCAATTCAAAATAAGCTTAAAAGCTCAAGCCAGATTAATTAAGCAGAAAATTATGTCCGTTATTGACTCGAAATTTATTGCAAGGGGATCTTCGGCAAACAGTGATAATTCTGTGGGCTTAACTTAGAAATGAGGTATTGATAATGCATCAACATAACCAGTACTTATCGCCGAATTATTTGTAGTCAGTATTGTGTCAACGACTTCTTTTGTGAGGTGTGGCGCAAATAATTCAATAAAGTCATATACATACCCCCTCAGCACCGCACCTCTTCTGAGGGCTATTTTTGTTACACAGTTATCAAACAAGTGACTTGCATCGACAGCAACAAGGTCTGCATCATCATCTGGATCATAAGCAACGCTCGCAATCACCCCTACTCCCAAGTCCATTTTTACGTAAGCTTTTATGATGTCTGCATCTGAAGCGGTGAGCATGATATTAGGCTTGATACTGGCTAGCTCGAACGCCTTATCTAATTGATATCGCCCTGTAAATCCACTCTCATAGGTAACCAAAGGGTATTTAGATAATTTTTCGAGAGTAAGTGGTAGTTCCTCTATCAGTGGATGCTTTTTCTTGACCAGCACAGCCCGATTCCATGAATAACAAGGCAAGGTGGCCAGGTTACTGAAATCTTGCATTGACTCCGAGGCAATAGATAAGTCGACTATTCCTTTGGAAACCATTTCACTAACTTGATGGGGATTCCCCTGTTTCAGGTGAAACGAGACAGAACTATGTTTATTGGTGAAACTCATTATTGTTTTGGGCAGCACGTAGCGGGCTTGTGTATGAGTCGTAGCAATAACCAATGAACCGTGTGTTTCATTGGCATATTCTTCTGCCACAGACTTGATGCTATTTATCGTATCCGCGACCTCAGCAGCCATTTTCAAAATTTTATTTCCGATAGGCGTAATACCTGTCAGCAACCTTCCATGCCTTTCAAAGATCTCTACTTTCAATTCCTCTTCCAAAAGCCTTATTTGTCTGCTGACGCCTGGCTGTGAGGTATAAAAGCTCTCCGCCGTTTTTGATACGTTCAAGTCATTCTTGACGATACCCAGAAGATATTTTATTTGCTGTAACTTCATACAATCTCCTCCGATGGGAGAATTCATATTCCTTGCACAAAAAATGTTCTGCACACTTTTTATACATACATATTCTTTATAGTTATATACTTATCCCATAAAAACATCAAACATATTCTTTTCGGGCAATGCGCCGACAAATCATTTTTATAAAATCAGTCCAAAGAATTTAGCAACCGAGAAATTCTGCATCAGCTTTAAAACACATCTAAACCCCTTTTAATAATAATAGAATCATGCACTTGAACCCTTATAAGCAAAGAGCATAACGGAGGAGATGTTACTTAAAAAAAATTCTAGACCTAGGAGTTGCCTTTTTTATATCACTGGGCTATAACTATATGCACGTGGTGAATATATGGAGGTGTTTTAATTTAGCCAATTTTGGCACGTTTATTCCTTATTCTTACGTAATGGTCACGTTGAACTAGAAGATGAATTTCTATTTTTGGCTAACGAACTGGTTCCCACATTTTCAACGTAACCTGCAGTTTATGAATAAATTTGCAGCCAATATTTAAATGACTAATGGAATAAGGTTTTTCTATTGATGCGTTGTTCAACTTTTAGAGGCTTCGTAAGTAATTACAGCCAGGAGAGAAAAATGAAATTTAATGAAGTGATAAAAATGAAGACTAAACCGGTCTTGAAGTTCTTAAGTCCGGTTTTTGTTAGTGCCGCACTAATAATAGGAGCCCCCGTAGCAGTCCATGCCGATGAAACCTGTATGTCACCCTACATGGCAAAAATTCAAGGTCAGGAAGATTTTGTTTATGTCTGGACATTGGGTGTGGAGGGACTTGGTGATGGCCAGGATAAACTGGTCACTGTCTCGGTCAATCCAGCTGCTAAAGATTACGGTAAGGTTCGCCACGTTACATCTGTCGGTGGCAGAAATGAAGCTCACCACTCTGGTTTTACTGATGACCGTAAATATCTTTGGGGTGGCAGTCTGGATAGCAGCAAGATTTTCATATTTGATGTTCATACCAATCCAGCTGAACCCAAACTTGTAAAAACGATTGATGACTTTGTCAGCAAAACCGGTGGTGTTGTTGGTCCGCATACACCTTATGCAGTGCCTGGCCGCATGCTTTGGACAGCTTTATCTAATAACCAGGATCATGGTGGTAGAACTGCACTGGTTGAATACACTAACGACGGTGAGTACGTAGATACCTATTGGATCCCTACCGATGACAACCTCCAAGGTGCAGAGAAAACCGGACAATATGCTGATGGTTATGGCTATGACATCCAGGTTTTGCCCCGTCGTAATGCGATGTTCACCTCATCATTTACCGGCTGGACAAACTACATGATGGATTTCGGCAAGATGCTGAAAGACCCTGAAGCCATGAAACGTTTCGGTAACACCATTGTTGTTTGGGACTTACATACACGTAAGCCTAAACAGGTGCTTGATGCTGAAGGTGCACCTCTTGAACTCAGATGTGCCTGGGGAGCTGAAAATAATTACTGCTTCACAATTACAGCTTTAACCTCTGAAATCATCTTAATTATTGAAGATGGTAAAGGTGGCTGGAAAGCAGAAGTTGTTGGCACTGTTGCCAATCCTTCAGACGTTCCGCTGCCGGTTGACTTCTCTATTTCAAGTGATGACTCCACGATTTGGGTGAATACATTTATGGACGGTATGACTCGTGGCTACGACATCACTGATCCCTATAACCCAACGCTTATGCATGAGCAATTTATAGACAAGCAAGTGAATATGGTTTCATCAAGCTGGGATGGCACTCGACTGTATTACACAAGCTCTTTGCTGGCTAATTGGGATCACAAAGGTGAGAAAGACGTTCAGTACATGAAATTGATGCACTGGGACCGCGACACTAAAACGATGACAGAACAATTCAAGATCGATTTCTATAAAGAAAAACTCGGAAGAGCTCACCAAATGCGTTTTGGTTCATATTCTCTTTACGGTAAAGAAGCGCCGATTGTTCCGGTTAGCAACCGTGAAGAAAAAGCCAAGGAAGCAATTAAAGAGCACGCTTTAGAAGCAATTGATAAAACTTTATAGAAGTTAAAACGGTAAAGGATAATTCATCATGAAACATCAAAATATGACCTCGCTAATAGTATCTTTCAGCTTCTTATTATTATCGAGTCATGTCTTCTCATTTGATGCTCCTCCAATTCCGGAGACAATATTGCCCGCCCCCGGATATGGTGAATTAGACTTTGAGGCACCTGATGCGGGTAGCTATAAGCTACCCGTATTGGGCTATGCCAAAAATGCCAAAGCAATCAACACTCAGAGTGAGCCAGTTTCCTATCATGAAATTTTGAGGGGGAAATATACCCTGCTGAATTTTATGTACACCCGATGTGATGATTTAAACGGCTGCCCGTTATCACATATTGTTTTCAGCAGAATCAGAGATATTGCTAAACAAGATCCCGTATTAGCTGAAAACCTCCAAATGATTAGTATGAGTTTTGATCCGAACTACGACACGCCTGAAGTTCTAAAAAAACTGGAAAGCGGTGTACATGATCAACACATGGATCATTCAAATCATGATGGCCATGATATGAATCATGGTGATCACAACATGCATCATGACAAAGATTCCAAAACAGTCGATTGGAAATATCTAACCACTCGCTCAGAAAAGGAGTTGGCTCCAATCCTGGACGCTTATAATCAGTCTGTCATTACCAAAACAGACGCTGATACCAGAATGACGGGAAATTTCTCGCATATATTGCGTGTATTTCTCATCGATCCCGATCTGAGAATACGTAATATCTACAGCGTGGACTTTCTCCATCCAGACATCATCATTAATGACTTAAAAACACTCATGATGGAATATGGTGTCAATGAAAAAAGTGCTAAAGAAAGCCATCATTCCCAGAACATCAGAATTGGTGCTGGTGACTCTAAAGCTGGTTACGAAAGCAAGGACTATATTACAAGCTCACTAAGCCTGAAAAGTCGCGAAGGTAAAGAGACTAATTTACTTCGTTTCGTTGAGAACCCGCCTCTGGGTTTACCCCCCGTACCGATCCCTGAAGATAACCCTATCAGTGAGGCCAAAGTTCAATTAGGTAAGAAGCTTTTTTTTGACCGCAGGCTGTCACTCAACAACACGCAGTCATGTGCAATGTGTCATGTACCAGAACAAGGCTTTACTAATCATGAGCTCCAAACTGCCGTAGGATTTGAGGGACGTTCGGTTCGTAGAAACGCACCAACTATCTATAACTCTGCCTATCTGGAGAAAGTTTTTCATGACGGCCGTGAAACCTCTTTAGAACTTCAAGTATGGCAACCCATGCTTGCAAGCAATGAGATGGCAAATCCATCTTTCTCTTCTGTCATCGAAAAAATCAAATCTTTAAATGATTATGCGGGATTGTTTGAAGAAGCATTCGATGGCAAAGAGGCTGGTATAGAGACGATCCCAGCTGCGATTGCATCCTATGAAAGAACGCTTGTTTCTGGTAACTCTAAATTTGATCGCTGGCATTTTGGTAATGAAAAAGATGTCATGTCCGATTCTGCTGTTCGTGGCTTCGAACTATTTACTGGTAAAGCGCAGTGCATCAACTGTCACACCGTAGCCAGTGACCATGCACTCTTTACCGATAATAGCCTTCATAACACAGGGATAGGCTGGCACCGCGCTATGAAGAAAGAACCCGAAAAAACCAGGGTTCAGGTTGCCCCCGGTCGGTACCTCAACGTGAAAAAAGAAATCATTGACTCTGTGGGCCACCAACCACTTGGAGACTTAGGACTCTACGAAATTACGCAAGACCCTGATGACAGGTGGAAGTACCGCACCCCTACCCTGCGTAATGTAGCTCTGACAGCGCCCTATATGCATGACGGTTCATTAGCCAGCCTGGAGGAAGTTGTCGACTTTTACAACGAGGGTGGTTTCGAAAATGAAACGCAGTCTGAACTTATCAATCCGCTTAACCTATCTCCCATTGAAGTAGAAGATCTGGTCGAGTTTTTGAAATCACTAAATGGTGACAATGTAGCTGAAATCATTTCTGATTCGTTTGCTACGCCAATTGGTGACTATTCCAAAGAACAACAGGATACAAAATAATGCTGAAATTTATTCTCTCAACACTATTGATTACGTCATGTTTTACTGCAAACGCGGATGACTTGATGTCACCCCTAACCCCGGTCAGGTCAGCCAATGACTTTACTCTTGATACACCGGCTGGTGAAAACTTAAGTCTGAGCGATTTCAAAGGTAAGTACGTCCTGGTCAACTTTTGGGCGTACTGGTGCTCACCCTGCATCAAGGAATTTCCAGAAATGCAGGAACTGTATGAGAACATCAATACGGATCTGGAAATCATTGGTATTCATGCAGGACCTTACACCGAAGAGGCTGCGGCGTTCGTGAAGAAGTTTGGCATCACCTTTCCCATCGTGAGCGATCCTGATACCAGCCTGAAAAACTGGGATGTAAGAGCCCTCCCTATAAGCTACCTGGTTGATCCTGAGGGAAATATAACTCACAGGGCCATTGGGGCAAAATCATGGGACGTAGATGAAATGAATGCTCTGATGCCAAACTCGGGCAATTTTTAAACACTGACTATTAGGAAAAGCGCCATGCTCTTCAAACAAATGTTCGACGATGAGAGTAGCACCTACACTTATCTGATTGCTGACACCTCCTCTCGTGAGGCCGCTTTGATAGATCCAGTTAAAAGTCAGATTGAAATTTATAAGACCATTCTGGACGAATACGGACTCAATCTTAAGTATTCACTGGAAACACACGTCCATGCAGATCATATAACGGCCAGTGGTATTCTCAGGCAGCAACTGGGTTGCCAAACAGGTGTAGGTCACGCTTGTGAAGCGAAAAATGCAGATAAACAAATTCATGATCATGATGCATTCCATCTTGGAGACAAGGAAACAATCACCGCTATCGCGACTCCAGGTCACACCAAAGGAAGCATGAGCTTTCACTGGCGAGATAAAGTTTTTACTGGTGATGCTTTACTGATCAATGGCTGCGGAAGAACAGATTTCCAGGGAGGCGATGCGGGAACACTTTACGACAGCATTACACAACGTTTATTTAGCCTGCCAGACGAGACACTTGTCTTTCCGGGACATGACTATAAAGGTCACAGCGTCAGCAGTATCGGGCAGGAAAAAAGGATCAATCCGAGATTAGCTGGTAAATCGAGAGAGGAGTTCATTGAATTGATGGATAATCTCAATTTACCTAAACCCAAGCTTATTGATATAGCGGTTCCCGCCAACCGATACTGTGGTGTAGATGAAGAAGAAACCTTCCAGTCTTCCGAACCCAGAGACGTAGTGAAATCACAACAGCGTTTGACTGCACCTCAAATTGTGGCGCAAACCAAACCCCAAATCACTGAAATAAGCCCTGAAGAAACAAGTAAATTAATTCAGAACCAGGACGTCGTTTTAATTGATATTCGAGAAGAAAGTGAAGTCGAGCAGGGTTCAATCTCAGGCGCTGAATTCATCCCCAGAGGCGTGCTGGAATTCAAGATCTCAGATCTGGATGCAATAGATAACCCCGATACAAAGCTCATCTTGTATTGCCGTTCCGGTGGTCGTTCAGCCCTGGCTGCAGCGAGCCTTCAGAATATGGGTTTCAAGAATGTGATGTCCATGGCCGGTGGCTATGAAGCCTGGAAAACACTGTCAAATTAACAATATAAGTATGACTTGGAGAGAGAAATGAATAGCATTCACAACGACAATACAGACAATGAATCACAATCAAAAGAACGTTTGACAGCCCCACAACTGGTTGCGCAGGTCAAACCTCAAATTACTGAAATCAGTCCGGAAGAGACCAAAGAATTGGTTCAAAACGACGATGTAGTCTTGATTGATATTCGAGAAGAGAGTGAGGTTGAGCAAGGTTCAATCACGGGGGCAAAGTTAATTCCTAGAGGTGTACTGGAGTTCAAAATTTCTGATCTGCAAGACGTAAACAACCCTGACACCAAGATTATTTTGTATTGCCGCTCGGGTGGTCGATCAGCATTAGCTGCAGCAAGCCTTCAACATATGGGATTCAGCAACATCATGTCCATGGCAGGTGGATATGAAGCCTGGAAAGCCCTATCAAATTAAAAAGATAATCAAAGCCCGGAGAGAGAAAATGAAAAATAGTCATTACAACGTGATTATCGTCGGAGGGGGTGCAGCAGGCATATCAGTTGCGAACGACTTGGCGAAAATGGATCCCAGCCAAACAGTAGCCCTGATAGAACCCTCTTCGAAACATTATTACCAACCCGCATTTACATTGGTTGGCGCAGGGCTGTTCAAGTTTAAAAATACAGAAAGAAAAGAAGAAAAGCTGATTCCTCCTAGTGTCACCTGGTTCAAACATTATGCCGTTGAGTTTCACCCAGAAGACAATATGGTTTATCTCAATACTGGCTGTGAGCTCTCTTATGACTACCTGGTCGTTTGCCCCGGCTTACAACTTGATATAAACAAAATTAAAGGCCTTTCTGAGACACTCGGTAAAAACGGTGTTTGTTGTAACTATTCTCCCGAACATGTTGAATACACTTGGGAAACAACTAAAAAACTACCCGCTGGATCAAGAGCGCTTTTTACACAGCCACCTATGCCAATCAAGTGTGCCGGTGCTCCACAGAAAGCCATGTATTTAGCGGCTGATTATTTTCGGGAAAAAGGCATCTTGTCGAAGATCGATATTGAATTCTTCAATGCGGGCCCAGCTATTTTTGGCGTGCCTTTTTTTGCTAAAGAGCTCGAAAAAGTTATTGATAAGTATGGAATTCAGACCAACTATGGCTGGAATTTAATTGAAATAAATGGGGCTTCAAAAACAGCCGTCTTCGAAAAGAAAGATGAGAAAGGTGAATCCTCAACCATGACCAAACATTTCGATATGATTCATGTGACGCCCCCTCAGAGCGCACCCAATTTCATCAAAACAAGTCCATTAAGTGACGATGCGGGTTGGTTGAGTGTTGACCAAGGGACATTACAACATAAGGTCTATCCCAATATCTTTGGCATTGGAGATGTCATTGGTACAGCCAACGCCAAGACTGCTGCCGCTGTCAGAAAACAGGTGCCGATTTTAGTCAATAATCTTCTGCATTTGATAAACACTCGCGATATTGTAGCCAGTTATAAAGGTTATGGTTCATGCCCGCTTACGACTTCCCGCTCCACAGTCATGATGGCAGAGTTCTCCTATGGCGGTGAGGTCACCCCCTCCTTTCCTTATCTGGACCCCAGAAAAAATAGACGCGTTTGGATGCTGTTTAAACGTTATGGGCTACCTTTCCTTTACTGGAAAATCATGCTCAAGGCACGTCGCATAGATCTACCCAGTAAAGCAAGTTATGCTGAAAAATTCCTGGACTCATAATCTGATATAAATATATACATATACTTATTTTGTATATTAAAATATAACCATATTCTGGTTATGATTTGGACTCTCAACCCAGGTCTGACCTTTGTGTAAATCTCACAACCCTATTTCAGACATGAGTCTATGTTAAAAAATTCTTTTATTAAATTGATGACCAGTGTCCCCCTTAGAGAATCATTGAGTTCTTATAACTGGCAGCTTTTTAATAGTGATATTTTTGCAGGCATAATCACTGCCATTCTTTTGATACCTCAAGGAATGGCATACGCATTACTTGCAGGATTACCGGTAGAAGTGGGGATCTATACAAGTCTTCTACCCGCAGTGATGTATGCATTATTCGGAACGAGCAGAATACTCTCGGTCGGGCCGGTTTCAATAGCCGCTATTATGGTTGCAAGTGCTTTATCTTCACCTGAAATAATGGCACTCGGCTCTCCAGTACAAAACGCCATGTTACTCGCGTTTGAAGGAGGACTGATTCTCTGTGTCATGTCTGCCTTCAAGATGGGAAGCTTGGTCCACTATATCAGTCAGCCTGTGCTTTCTGGCTTTACTTCAGGTGCGGCTATCATTATTGTCTGGAGTCAACTGCCAAGTATCTTAGGCATACATGTCGGCACCTGTGACGATGCTTTTTCCTGTCTTCAACATTCATATGCAAGCTTCAATAGTTATGAAATGTGGCTTGGACTCATGGCCATTGTCACTGTCGCTGTTATGGGAAAACCGCTAGTCAATCTACTGTTGAAAAGAGGCATAAATAAATCAATCAGGACTGGAATCAGTAAATCAGCCCCCTTAATTTCAGTAATTCTTGGGATAATCTTAGTCAGTATTTTCGCATTGGACAGTAAGTATAACGTCGCCGTAGTGGGTTCAATTCCAAAGGGATTACCCAGTATTGATTTGAGTTTTTTAAATGTATCTCTATCACACCTTTATGCACTGTTTCCGAGTGCTTTTTTTATCAGCCTTATCGCCTATGTGGAAAGTGTCGCTATTGCAAAAGTTATTGCCACGACAAGAAATGAAAAAATAACGCCAAATCAGGAGCTTATTGCTCTTGGTTCAGCCAACATCGCCTCATCAATATCCGGAGGCATGCCTGTTGCGGGTGGATTTAGCCGCACGATGGTTAACCACTCTGCAGGCGCTCAAAGTCAAGTTGCCATGCTTATCGCTGTGGTCATCATTGCCTTTGTTGTGGTTACCATCAGTGAGACTCTGGAAGTCATTCCAAAAGCTATTTTAGCTGCCATTATCATCCTGGCAGTCTTACCACTTATTGAATTCAGAAAATTAGTCTCAGTGTGGAAAGAGGATAAAGCAGATGGTGCCAGTCAGATTCTCACGCTCGTTGGCGTTTTGGTATTAGGCATTGAAGAAGGCATCATACTTGGTGTTGTAGTAACAATATTTTGTTACTTAAGAAGAGCTGGTCGACCGCATATTGCCGTTGTTGGCAGGATCAAAAACACCGACCATTTTCGCAATGTGAAAAGACATCGTGTCGAAACATGGAAAGATCTACTGTTCATTAGAATCGATGAAAATATCACCTTTGCAAATATAAATTACATTTCAGAATTTATTGAAAGGGAGTCACGTCGTAGCACTGCAAAACATGTGGTTCTTATTTTTTCATCCGTAAGCTACATTGATACAACCGCTATTAATTATTTGAAACAGTTGATCAACGACCTCAGAGGGAAAGGAATTTCACTCAATCTGGCAGAAGTCAAAGGTCCAGTCCTTGATAAGCTGGATAAAATAGATTTTTTCAAAGAGCTTCTACCTGGTCGTGTATTTTTTCAGACCAAAGATGCTGTAGAAACTTTTGCCAAAGCAAATCATTAACTGACGAAAACTTAGTAAGGAATCAGTTAGCTACTGCGTTTATCAGTTTAGACTTAGCCCTATGAATAGATACTTTGCTATTTGATTGACTGATACCCAAGTTCAATGCAATTTGTTCGTTACTCAGATTTCTGCTGAAGCTCATTTCTGCTGCTTTCTTCTGGGTTTCAGGGAGCGATAACCATGCCTGCTCTAGGCTTTGAATGGTCTGGAGCAATGAGAGAATGTTTTCTGGCATTGTCTCAAAGTCAGCAATTTCAGAATCACTGCTCTGAGCTCTGTCCGGGTATAAAATGTTATGATTCAACGACTCTGCTCTTTGCTCTCTTTTTTTCCTGTTAATCGATTTATTGACGACGACTTTATATAGCCATGCTTCTATTGAATGAATCTCTTTAGTCAGTGTTGATCCGTGAAGTAGGGTGAGCCAAGTATCTTGGACTACCTCTTCCGCATAAATATGCCCAACAATTCTCGCAGCTATCATGACTAACTTTTTGTGATGTCGGCTCACAATGTCTGTAATCAGCGGTCCCTCTGGATCCAGATACAATGTCATCATTATTTAATCCCGTTGGTGAGCACTTGTATAGTCAAAACATATATCTTAACTTAACAATATATACATATCACCATATAAAATAAAAAGGTTTATACAAGCTCATTCTTAAACGTTGACTAAACTATGGACATTGATCAGGCTCGAAGGAGCCAGTATGAATAGCACAGTACTAATCTCAGTACTATTTCTTTCGTAAAAACCATGACTTTTAATGTTAAGTTATACAATGGTAACCACATGATATAGTTAGTTGTTTAAAAATTAACTACGATTCTAGGAACCTTGCGATCAGAGGTTCGAATCCTCCCAAAGTAAATATAATTAAGCAGTTATTCGCCTTGCGATAACTGCTTTTTTTTGTGCCTGAAATTTGAAAAAGAACTCTTCCAGATAGCACTGTCTCATTTTGCTTGTGATCTGAAAGTCATCACAGACTTAGCTTGCTGAAACTGTCATAGTCCAAAGCATTAACGTGGAGGTATTTCGTATGAAGCTCATGATGATTTTATTTAGTTTGGGTCTATTTTCAGCACCGATTATGGCTGATGACTCATCCACGCTGGACGCGGCTGTCGGTGGCGGAATCGGTGGTGCCATCGGTGCGGCTGTAGGTAATGAAGTTGGCGGTAAGGACGGTGCCATGATTGGCGGTGCTGTCGGTGCAGCTGCGGGTGTCGCAGTCAATACAGATGAAGATGGGCATCGTAATGACAATCATCACGGTGAAGTCTATATTGATGATCATCATGGTGGTCATTTCTGCCCGCCGGGACAAGCCAAAAAAGGCAACTGCTGAGATGCAAAACTTAAAACGGGGCTGAGGCTTATAGTCTCAGCCCCGTTTTATTTTTATAGACTATGACTGGCTGAAACGCCGAATCATATTTAACAAAGCAGATGACTCTTCAGCGAGGTTTTCCGCATTGGTATTGACCAGATTGGCATTGGATACGACGCTTTCAGCCTCACTACTGATCTGTACCACATTGCGGTTTATATCATCACTGACGGCACTCTGCTCCTCAACCGCAGTCGCTATCAGTGTATTGAGATCATTCAGTTCCTGAACCTTATCCTTAATACTGGACACAGAGCTAATCGATGCGGAAATATCTTCGCGGCTTGATGAGGCTGTTTCCTGTGTCTTTTTCATCCCGGAAACAACCTTATCCACCGCCTGATCCAGCTTCTGGATAAGTGTTGAAATCTCCTGCGTAGATTGTTGGGTTCGGCTTGCCAATGAGCGGACCTCATCTGCCACTACGGCAAAGCCCCGCCCATACTCCCCTGCCCGTGCTGCCTCGATGGCGGCGTTCAACGCCAGTAAATTAGTCTGCTCAGCAATATCACTGATGACACCGATAATCGGATTAATCGCGCTGGAATCGTCTTCCAGTTCGCTAATAATGCTATTGATATCACTAAAAGCAGCATCCAGTGAACCCAGGCTGCTGACCGCCGTTGAGGCTTTACGCTCACTGGCTTTTGTCAGGTCATCCACTTCTGATGCCGTAGACGCGGCTCTGCTGGCATTATTGGAAACTTCCTGAATGCTTGAGGTCATCTCTGTCATTGCTGTGGCAACCTGGTCTGTCTGGGATGCCTGTGACTGAATCGACTCCATGATGGACTGTTGCGAACTGAAAGTGTCCTGCGCTTCTGAGTCGATTTTTGTTGCCGTATCTCTCAATCTTACCAACACCGTGTTCAGTTTAGCCTGAGTCAGTTTGTTCACCAGCGTCAATTGGCCAATTTCATCGTTGTTACCGGTATAGACCATGGTCATCAAGGGATTGTCGACTTCTTTACGGGCTTCTTTCAATGCACGGTCCAGACTGGCAAATACCCATTTGGTCAAAAGGCCGTAGGTTGCCGCACCGACCAGTAATGGAATGATCATGGGTAAGAAAAACGGTAATGCCTTAACCATATCCAGTTGGGTCGCTATCATGGTCAGCACAACGACAGCACCCATGCTTAACGCATTTTTATGCTTCAACCCGAAGCGGTTGAAGAAACTACCTAGCCGGGGCTTTTTGCCCGCATTGATTTGCTGGTAAAGCGTTTGTGCCCTTTTAACGTATTCCGCTTTGGGCTTGATACGCACTGATTCATAACCGACGATTTGCTGACCGTTGAAAATCGGGGTCACATAGGCATCAACCCAGTAATAATCACCGTTCTTACTGCGGTTTTTGACGATACCCATCCAATGGTCTTTAGCCTTGATGGTATCCCACAAGTCTTCAAAGGCCGCCGGTGGCATATCCGGATGACGGATGACATTGTGGTTTTTTCCAAGCATTTCATCGCCCGGAAAACCACTGACCTCCTCAAACGCCGAATTAAATCCGGTGATGGCACCTTTCAGATCGGTGGTGGAAATGAGTTCTTCTTCAAATGTGACTTCGTTGTCAGTAACGGGTAAGTTTTTCTTCATTGTTTCTACCTTAAAACGGGCATCAACTGAAACTGGTGTTGTCGTCTGCCCGCAGAGGTTATCGGCAATAAGAGCGAAGAGTTAAGCAAAATCACAGGTCAATGACCTGGATCAACCCATCCGACGTTGTTTGAAACTATCAGCGGCCGGCGCTGGCCGTCCATACAGGAAGCCCTGGAACTGCCTGCAGCCCAGTTCCCGCAAACGCTCCGCCTGTTCCTGAGTCTCGACACCTTCAGCAATGACCGCCAGTTCCAGAGTCTGTCCCAGTGCCAGAATCGTTTTGATGATTGCTTCATCATCAGGGTTATGGACCAGTTCGCGAACAAAAGACTGATCGATCTTGAGCTGATGAATGGGCAACAGTTTCAGATAGCTCAGGGATGCATAGCCGGTACCGAAATCATCCAGTGCGAATTGAATACCCAGTGACTGCAGTGTGTTCATACGTTCTGCCACCTGTTGCAGGTTATCAATAAGCAGGTTTTCAGTGACTTCAAACTTGAGTTTTCCGGCATCAATGCCAGCTTGGCGGAGAGTCTGTTCGACATGCTCAGCAAAACGACTATGCCGGAACTGACGCGGGCTGATATTGACTGCCAGCGTCCAGTCTGCTGTCTCTGAATCATCAGCCCATTGCGCCAGCACCTCGCAGGCCGTCTGGATAACCCACTCCCCGAGTGGAATGATCAAGCCGCTGTCTTCAGCAATCGGGATAAATTCGGTGGGTGCAATTGTTCCCATTGCCCTGTCATGCCAGCGAAGCAACGCTTCCATGCCGATAACTGTCCCGTTGTCATCAACCTGCGGCTGAAGATAGAGCGCCATTTGCTGTTTTTCGATAGCATCACGCAGAGCGACTTCGAGCACACTGCGACGATTAATGGCTTCCTGCATCTTCGGATTAAAAAAGCGCTGGCTATTACGACCGTGATGCTTGGCTTCGTTGAGCGCCAGATCGGCCAGCCTGATTAGACGCTCAGTCTGGCCCTCGGCATCGCTGAACAGCGCTATACCAATACAGACGCTGGCATTGTAATGTCCTTTGCTGAGTTGATAAGGGACAGAAAGAAGTTGCCTCACATCCCTGGCCATTGCCGTTATGAACTCTCTGGCATCTTGTTCCGCTGAAAGCTGAACCAGACAGGCAAACTCATCAGAGCTGATTCGGGCGACACTCATCGCTTTCTGATTATAGGAGAGCAGCCGTTGTGCAATTTGTGCCAATAATTCATCACCCTGACCATGGCTGCGTGATTCATTAATCATTTTGAAATCATCCACATCCACCACCATGACGGCGCCGTTGGCTGAAGCATCTTCCTGCAGCACAGTGTCAATTCGTCTGAACAACTCAAAGCGATTGGGCAGGCCCGTCAGGGGATCGGAGAACTCCAGCGCCTGGATGCGCTCATGCATTTTTTTGTTGTTAGTGATATCCGTTGAAATACCACACAAAGCATAAATTTTATTGAAGGCGTCCCGCAGTGGAATTTTCACAGAGAGAAAATGGCGTGTATCGCCGCTTCGGGTGTCACTGACCTCTTCTTCCTCAACCAGACGTTCGCCGTATTCAAGCACTTTCAAATCATTCTGTCTCAGGTGCTTACAGGTCTCATCATTAAAAATTTTCTCATCTGTTTCGCCAATCAAGGCTTCAGGTGTAAGGCCGGTCAGAACCGTCACTTTCTCATTGATATAGCGATAACGATGTTGGCGATCCTTGATATACACAATCGCATCCAGACTATTGAGTATCGTGTTCAGCCTGTTTTCACTTTCAAACAGGTCACGGGTCTTAAGGTTGACTTGTCTGCGCAGGGTCAGATTAAAAGTGACGACAAGTATCAGGATCATCATCAATGCCGCCAGGAGCCACCAGATGATGACTGGGATCGGCTTTTCTGAGGGCAAGGTCCATTTTTCCAGTGTCTGGTAATAGACCGAGTCGGGCATGACTTTCCAACGTGTCAGGTAGGCATCAATGACTTCCAGAATGGCACCGTCCCGATGGGGTGAAACAGCATAGAAAAGACGGGCGGGCTGAAACAAAATGGGCGTCGCATTGAGCGATAAGGCCTGCATTTTATTGTTGCCGTAATAGTGGCTGGAGACAACGGCATCAGCCTCGCCATTGACGACGGCATTAAAAGCATTATCGAGATTATTGGAAGGCAGCCAGTTCACATCAAGGGAGAAATTGGTAGCCAGCTTATGCAGATAATCTTCCTGAACCGACCCATCAAGGACAGCGACGGTTTTACCGTCCAGATCCAGCAAATTACTCAGTCTGACATCATCCGCGGTATAGACCTGTGACCAACTCATTAATGCCGGTTCTGTATGAAACTGATAGCGCTGTTCGCGGGCCTGTGTTCTTGCAACATCGGGCAGCAAGTCCAGCTCACCATTTTCCAGCATCTTGAGACAGACGCTCCAGCTACAGGGAACCGGGTCAACTCGCCAGTTCTCGCGACTGGCAATTTGCTGCAACAAATCCCCTAGAATGCCACTGACTTCACCCTGCTCACTGAGCAACAACTTTGGCGGGTTGTCATAGACACCGACCCGTAATGGAACAGGCTCGGCATAGCTTGCAGCGGTAATTGCCAGAATGGCAGCGGCAAACACAAACCTGAAGAAAACAACGCAAAGGCGTGGTTTCACTATCGTCCCCTGAGATGCTCCCTGGCATCCTTAACCTGCTACTTCGTCAATGCTGACCGCAGCAACTGATGGATTACAACGCTTATTTTTTGTTCTTAAGCTTTTTCTTATTCTTTTTTTTATCGCTTTTATCTTTTTTCTTAGTTTTTTTCTCTTTATTTTTGATTTTCTTTGCTTTCTTGGCTTTTTTATCTGCTTTGTCTTTTTTCTTTTGGGCTTTGGTCACTGGTGCTTCAACCGCTGTTTCGACAGCATTGTCAGGGCTTTCCTGCAAGACATGCAGGGCCTTCATTCCCAGTTTTCGAAATCGGGTAACAATATATTTGACCTGACCAATGCTAAGACTACTGGATTCGGCCGCCTGTGCATGGGTTTGGCCCTGATGAATGGCGAGCAGCGCAGCAGCGCGCTTGTTGTCGTTAAGTTGAGACTCTGCCAGTTGTTTACAGGCACTGACCTGGCTTGGTTTAAGAAGTTTTACCCTGGATTGTGGATTCGTCATGATCTCAATAGGTCCTTGTCAGTCGACAGATAAATCAAACTCCGGCTCGGCTTCTTGCTTTTTATGAGATTGCTCACGCAGCTTCGGCTCTGCCTCATGCTTTTTATAACTTCCCCCGACCAGATCGGGCTCGGCTTTTTTCGCTTTATGATATTGCGCTTTTTGCTCTGGCTCGGCAATGTGCGTCTGTTGTTCTCCCGGGTGTGTATCTGACTTTTGTTTTTTATCCTGCATCTCCGGCAACTGCGATTCGACTTTATTCCTTGTCTGCCTCGCCTGTACCGGGTCAAGATAGACCTTGATATCATGGCTGGGGCTTTCATCCAGTCTTATCGTCGGTTCCAGCAACATGGTGATTTCCTGGCGGATTTGTTTGTCGCTGAAGGCATTATTGACATCAAATATCTGAAATGGCAACTTGCCCTGCTTACATATCTGACGAATGAACTGTTGTCTGCTACCCAGTTTTTCCTGATGAATCAGAATCAGCACACAGGCGATTTTTCCGGTCGCTTTTTCAGTCAGAACCAGATCGGTTGACGTCGCTTCAATCCGTGACTGGATTTGCCGGGCTTTTTTATCCTTGTCCGGGTCTATCACCAGCAGATCCGCCAGCCGTATATGCGGATAGACATCATAATCTTCACCAACCGCACGCTCTAACTGCGATTTAAAATCCCACACCAGCTTATCCATCAGCATTTTTCTGGGACTGACTTTGAGTTTGGGCGATTTGCTTTTTCTATAAATACGAATCGACACCCACAGCAAAACCAATACAGTAATGAGTGACCATGCTAGCATCAACATCGTTACTCTCCTCTCAAGCTCAGGCCATATCTATAAGAACACGTTTGGCTCCCCAAAATCCGGGCATGGCTTCAAACACACCGGCACAGGGCGTACCACAATTAAGACAACAAGCTTTCTCATCCAGTTGCCAGGCTGACAACTGGTACCAGTCGCGACCGATCAACAGACTGCCACAGTGATGACACCAGGTACTGTCAGCTTCAATATCATGCATATTTCCCACATAGGCATAGCGTACACCCTGTTCGATAGCGATATCTCTGGCTCTGCGCACAGTTTGCGGGGGCGTCGAGGATTTATCCATCATTTTCCAGTCGGGGTGAAAAACACTGAAATGCATGGGGACATCCGGGCCCAAGTGCTCAATCACCCACTGGCACATCTCAGTCACCTCCTGCTCAGAATCATTCTCACCGGGAATCAACAATGTGGTGAGTTCAAACCAGACATCGGTTTCATGTTTCAGGTATTGGAGGGTTTCCAGTACCGGCTGCAGCTGTGATCCGGTGATTTTTTTGTAGAAACGTTCGCTGAAGGCTTTTAAATCCACATTGGCCGCGTCCATATAGCGATAAAACTCACTGCGTGGTTCCGGACTCACGTAGCCTGCCGTCACGGCCACCGCTTTAATATCCTGCTCATGGCAAGCTTGTGCCACATCAATGGCATATTCATGGAAAATCACCGGGTCATTGTAGGTAAAGGCAATACTTCGGCAGCCCAGTTGTTTCGCTTTTTCTGCCAGCTTTTCGGGGGTGGCCATGTCCATCAGCGTATCCATTTCTCTGGACTTACTGATATCCCAGTTCTGACAGAATTTGCAGGCGAGATTGCAGCCGGCCGTACCGAATGACAGCACCGGTGTTCCGGGGAGAAAGTGATTAAGTGGCTTTTTTTCAATGGGATCGATGACAAAACCGCTGGAGCGACCCCAGGTTGTCAGTACTACCGCTCCCTGATAATTGGCGCGCACAAAACAAAGCCCTCGCTGACCTTCGTGCAGTTTGCAAAATCGCGGACATAAATCGCATTGCACCCGGCCATCTTCCAGAGGGTGCCAATACTTGGTCGGCACCGCCTCGGAAAACGCGTCGCTTTGGCTGTTTTTCTGATTCATATGACACCTCCCCTGTTAGGAGATATTGCAATAAATCATTGATAAGATGATACTTATTCATACTACGCCGATAAGCGGAGGGTTGCCATGGAAATCGTTCGCCCCAGTGCCGTCGCCGGTCTATTTTATCCGGCCGACGCCGAGAAACTTAGCAATATGATTGCCCGAAATCTGCAAGCCAGTACGGTACGGGCAGATAGTACCCCTAAGGCCTTGATCGTCCCACATGCCGGTTATGTTTATTCCGGTCTGGTCGCTGCCAGCGCCTATAAGCATCTGGAAGCTCGCAAAGACATCATCAAATGGGTAGTGCTTATTGGTCCATCGCACCGGGTTCCTTTTGAGGGGCTGGCCGTTTCCTCGGTTGACTGGTTCGAGACACCAATTGGGCTGATACCGGTTGACCGCCATGCCCAAAGCCAGATCATGAAAATCGAGGGTGTGCATGTACTGGAACAAGCCCATGCCAAAGAGCACAGCCTGGAAGTGCAACTGCCCTTCCTGCAGTACTTGCTTGAAGACTTCAAAATTGTGCCTATTGTGGCCGGGCACGCCAGTCCCAAGCTGGTTGCTGAGGTGCTCGATACGCTCTGGGGCGGTCCGGAGACCCTGATAGTTATCAGCTCGGACTTAAGTCATTACCTTGATTACGACAGTGCCCGTGAGGTTGATGCAGAAACTTCCCAAGCTATCATCAGCATGGATAACCGTATCATTGATGGTTATCACGCCTGTGGCAGTGTCGGCATTAACGGCCTGTTGCACTACGCCCGTGAACACCATATGCAGGGTCAGATACTGGATCTAAGAAATTCCGGTGATACCGCTGGCAAGCGTGACAGTGTCGTGGGTTATGGCGCCTACCTGTTTCAGTAGCCATGATTGCCAGGCCTGATCGCTTTCTGCTGCGTAAAATCGCCCGTGATGCCATTAAATATGGCCTCAAACATCAGTCTGTGATGCCATTGGATCTAAATAGTCTACCGCCGAAAGTCAGGGCCGATAGGGCCAGCTTTGTGACTTTGTATTATGCCGGCGCCCTGCACGGTTGTATCGGTACACTGGAAGCTTATCGCCCTCTGGCTGTTGATGTCGCCACCAATGCTTACTCAGCAGCGTTTCAGGATAAGCGTTTTGAGCCGGTTAGCGACAACATGCTCGATGAACTGGATGTGCATATTTCAGTGCTCAGTAAAGCTGAGCAGATTTCATGCCACTCTGAGCAGTCCCTGTTGAACCAGCTCAAGGCTGGCGAGGATGGCCTGATACTGGAAGATGACCAGCATCGTGCTACTTTCCTGCCGGCTGTATGGGATTCACTGCATAGTCCGGAACAGTTTGTTGCCGCACTGAAGCGTAAAGCCGGCTTGCCTGCCGATTACTGGTCAGACTCTATCCGCTGCTACCGCTATCACACCGAGAGTTTTTAGCTGCACAGCTATAGCGAATAAATAACAACGGACATGCACGGATCTGAACAATGTCCGAATCCACTGAATGACATTGCCAAAAGGACCCGGAGATCTGAGTCAGGTTTCCGCCGCCTCGCGCTTGTGCAGGAAAACTTCGGTCACAGCCTCGACGACCGAGTCCGCCACGGCAGCCAGACCGGCCTTGTTTTCATCGCCGGGCAGGTATTTTCCAGTCCGCACCAGGCAGCCCTGAAGCCCAGCCTCCATCGCACCAATCACATCGGCTTCGACATCGTCGCCTATCATCAACACTTCGTCAGGATTGCAGCCCAGAGATGAGACGGCCGCATGGAAAAAACCGGCAGCTGGCTTACCCAGAATTTCGGCTTTAATATCGGCAGCGTATTCCAGTGCTTCGATAAATGGGCCGGCATCCAATTGCAGCTGTCCACCGCTTTTAAAATAACGGTTACGACCGATCCCCAATAACGGTGCCCCGTTAATCAGCAGCGCGAAGGCTTTATTCAGATGGGCATAATCAAAACGATCAGCGGCATCGGCCAATACCACGGCATTCGGATCCTGCTGATTGATCTCGCTGAATTCTGCTTCCAGATCGGGATGAATCAGAAAATAGGGACGCAGACCACGTTGCTGACAAACCGTCTTGACTGCAACCGGCGCAGTAAAGATATCCTCCTGTCTCAGTTCGAAGCCCATCTGCCTGAGACTCTTGAGAATATCCTGACTGGTGGAACGTGAGGTGTTAGTGACAAAGCGCATCGGAACGCCGTTTTGCTGCAATCTGGCTACTGTCTCGACGGCACCGGGAATGGGACGTTTATCCACGTGCAGCACACCGCTGATATCAAATAAAATCGCCTTAAGCATCACAAAGACCTCCCTTTTGTGAAAGCGATAGATTCAGTATGCACCTGCGGCTGGCAAGACTCAAATCGGCAGTGTCAGCTTGATGGCGGTCGCACATGCCGTTTCAGGATACGCCGGTTTTCCTGCTGGACATCGGACTGTTTACGCCAGGACCAGAGCAAATCACGGGCCCGTCTTGCATGCACCTGATAATCCAGAACCGGTTCGGGATAGTCTTGACCCAATATGAATTGATACATCTGCTCTTCCATTGGTGTTATTCGCCATGGTTGATGCAACAGGTCATCCGGCAAGCCGGCTAATTCCGGACACCACTCACGGATAAAAAAGCCGTTTGGATCCTGTTCCTGGCTCTGTTTAACCGGATTATAAATCCGAATTGTATTAGTTCCGGTAACGCCGGCCTGCATCTGAAACTGCGGGTAATGAATGCCCGGCTCAAAATCGAGAAACAGCTGCGCCAGGTGAGTGACCCCACGACGCCAGTCAATCAACAGGTGATGACTGAGAAAACTGACCAGCATCGCCCGCATGCGAAAGTTGATATAGCCGGTCTGCTGCAGGCAGCGCATGCAGGCATCAACTAAGGGAAAACCGGTTTTACCCTGCTGCCAGGCTGCCAGATCTCGTTCAACTGTTTCATCATCGCGATAGGGAAACGATTGATAGCCGCGATTGACCGGCCTGAATTCGATCTCGCATTCACTTTCAAACTTCTGAATAAAATGACAGTGCCAGTGCAAGCGTGAAGACAAAGCTACCAGACTGCGGCGCCAGCCCCGATCCTGCCAATGACTGAGCAGATGCTGATACATTTCTCTGAGGCTGATATTGCCCCAGGCCAGATAGGCAGACATCCGGCTGCAGGCCTCGCGGCTCTCGGACGGACTTGATAAGCGTCGGTAGTAATCCCGACCACGCCCCTGATAAAAGCTTTCCAGTGTCTGCCAGGCTGCCCGACTTCCGCCCAACTGAAAATTTGAATCATTGTGCAGCCAGGATTCTGGCGGAATAAAAGCCTGTTCGCCCGGTAAGGAAATTGTTTGCAGTCTTTCCAACGCCGGTTGCTGGATTTCGCTGCGCATTATCTTTTGCCAGTGTTTATCCCAGTCATCCCGGTTGGGTTTGGCACGTTCCACGGCAGCATAGGCAAATTCACACCACGTGACCTGGTTCTGTTGGCACCAGTTAGCCACTGTCCGGTCGCGCTCGAAAGTCTTGGCAAGACCAATTTCCTGATGGCTGAATAGATTACGGATAAAAAAATGCTCACTGAGCCTTTCTAACCATTGTGGCATCTCAGCCTGCACAATCATCAGTTGCAGATCATGATTTTGAAGCTGCTGCTGCATTTCTGTCAGCGACTGCCAGATAAAACGCCAGTGCCTGAGGCTGTAATGCGGGTCTTTTAACAGCATCGGCTCAACGACATAGAGCAATAAAACCGGCAGTTCAGCATCACAGGCGGCTTTAAGCGGTGCATGATCGCTTAAGCGCAAATCACGCTTAAACCAGACAATATTGATCTCAGGTCGGGGCATTACCGGTGTTTGGGCGGCATAATGGGCCAGTCAGCAGCATCGACCGAGTCCAATTGCGCGCTGGTAACTTCACCATGCCATTTGCGGATAAATTCACCGTCGGGATCGTACTGTCTGGTTTGCTTATCAATATTAAAGTGGCGACCACCTCGTGGGTCCATGCCAACGCCGGCAATATATTGCCAATTACCCCAGTTGGCCGCAACGTCATAATCAATCAGTTGCTGTTCGAAATAAGCCGCGCCAAAACGCCAGTCCAGTTGCAGTTCATTGACAAAACAGCTGGCCACAATCTGGCGGCCACGGTTACTCATATAACCGGTTTCATTCAGTTGCTTCATCAAGGCATTAATCAGCGGATAAGGTGTATTGCCATGACACCATTTCTGATAACGCTCAGGATAAAAACAGCAACGAATTTTCCTGTTAGCAACGCCGCCGGCACTGTACAACTTGTGTCGTAGTTTTAGAGCAACCCACTGAAAATACTCACGCCACAGCAGTTCGAAATAAATCCAGTAAGTAGACTCATTGGCTGTCTGCTGTTTTTCATAGCGTTTCAGTCTCTGGTGCAGGCGTCTGACTGACAGACTGCCGTTAGCCAGCCAGGCGGAAAACTTAGTCGAGTTGTGCCAGCCATCCAGTTCATTCCGCCTTTCTTTGTAATGGGCCGGATCAGTGCCGGAAAAATAATCTTCCAGATGCGCCAGTGCAGCACTCTCTCCACCCTCAAACGCGGCGGTTGTTCTGGGTTTAACCAACACGGTTTCAGACTCTGCCGTTAGACCCTGCACAGTAGGTGGCAAAGTTCTGGGCATCGCCAGCGGCGGATCAATATCAATCTCCTCGACCTGTCTGCGAAACTGACTGAATGTACTTGGCAGGGCCTCCAGCAGAAACGGTAACTGTTCCGGGCGAAATAAAGTATGTGAAGGTACAGACTCAAAACGCAGTCTCGGATAATCCGCCTTGAGATGCTGCCACTGACGATTTTCAAACACGCCAACATGGTGACTCCGGTAAACCACACCGATGTCATAACGACTAATCAGATCCGCAATAATCCTGACCGGATCGCCGCTGAGAATAATCAGTGACTGACCCCGTTTGGCTAACTGAGCAGATAAATCGAGCAACGACTGGTTAAGAAAATGACGCCGGTTTTCGCCCAGTGGTTTGGCATTGAGGCCGGTCGCTTTGTCCCAGTGATTATCAATACAGAACAGGCAAATCAATCGCTCGCAGTTTAGGCTGGCCTCCAGCAGTACCGGATTGTCATGTATCCGTAAATCGTTGTTAAACCAGACGAGTCCTGTTTTGATCATTTTTTGACGCCCACCGTGTCAGAGTGATGCATAGTCAAATGGAACCAGACCATGCCTGAACAAATTCAGTTAACTTTATTCTATGATGGCCGCTGTCCACTTTGCGTGAAAGAAATTCGCGTTTTGAAACGCAGCGACCATCATGGACGCATACGGCTTGAAGATATTCACGCCCCGGATTTTACCCGGCGTTACCCTCAACTTGACCCGATGCAAGCCGAAAAAATCCTGCATGGACTCAGTGCTGAAGGCGAATGGCTGACCGGTCTGGATGTGACAGTCAGCGCATGGCGACTGGTGAATCGCCATCGCTGGCTGGGCCTTTTGCGTTGGCCACTGATACGGCCGCTGGCTGATCTCGCTTATCGCTTTTTTGCCCGCCACCGGCAGTCTGTTGCACTACTACTGACCGGTCAGCGTCAATGTGAGCGCTGTGTAATTGACGATGACTGATCAGCTTTCCTGCAGCCAGTAAAAACTAAATGCCGGTATCACCAGCGCATTTTTGAAAACATCCGGTTGCTGGCCGCTGTATACGTCATACAACTGGCCATATTGTGGATCACCCCAGCCAGTTAAATCATCCAGATTAAGGTGTTGCGGCTTATCGTTGAAATTGGCAATAACCAGCACTTTGTCGTGTTGACGGGTGATGTTGTAACGTTCAAATACAAACAAATGTTCGTTGCCCACCTCAATCAGGTCCCGGTTATTGAAATCAGCGAAGGCATCAATTTCTTTACGCACGGCGATCATGCGTTTCAGTGCGGTAAATATTTCGTACTGGTAATGACCCGGCTGATTACGCAGCTCTGCTTTTTCCCAATCAATGACCGGACGATGCACCCAGCGGGAATCACCCTTTTTATGGGGATCAGACAGGAATGACACATCATTGATAGTACCCAGTTCATCACCGTAATACAGCAGTGGAATGCCGCCGAACGACATAATCAGGCTGTGTAGCAGCAGAATGATTTTAATGGCATTGTCTTCGCCATCAAGATCGCCGTTTTCCAACGCATATTCCAGTCCCACCAGTGAAGCCAGGGAGCCGGAAATACGGGCATCACCGGTCTTTTCATTCTGGCCAAACGGCAGCCCGCGGGCGTGGGAGTTGTCATAACGCCCCATAAAATAATCGATCAGGAACTTGCGATGGCCTGCCGGCTCATAACCGGCCAAATCAATATCCCGATCATCAAAGCCCAGGCCGATATCATCGTGGCAACGGATATAGTTAAGCCAGGTAGCCCGCTCCAGTTTGACCGGCAGGCTCTTGATACCCTGATTAAGCAGCTTGGCATTCTTGGTCGCCACCGCATCCCACATCAACGCCATAAAGGTGGCGTTATAGGCAATTTCACACTCCTTGGCGATAACCGCATCTTCGCCGAAATACTTGGTCACTTCCACCGGAGCTACTATCGCCTCAGCGATATATAACACGCCTGGTGCCGTGACCTGGCAGCAGTCCTTAAGCAGTTGCAGAATCAGATGCGCTTCACGTTCATTCTGACAGGTACTGCCGATTTTCTTCCACAGAAAAGCCACGGCATCAAGTCGCAGAATATCGGCGCCCTGGTTGGCCCAGAATAGAATGACATCGAGCATTTCGATGAAGACCGCCGGGTTGGAATAATTCAAATCCCACTGGTAATTATTGAATACCGTCATGACCCAGCGGTTCATGTCTTCATCCCAGGTGAAGTTGCCCGGCGAGGTTTCCGGAAACACTTCGGGCATACTCTGCTCGAACATATCCGGGACATTGCGGTTTTCGAAGGTGTAGTAATAATCCTGATAGGCTTTGTCACCCTGCCGCGCTTTTTGCGCCCAGACATGCTCATTCGAGGTATGGTTGAGCACCACATCCATGGTCAGCAGCATATCGCGCTGGTGCATGGCACGGGACAAATGCAGCAGATCATCAATGGTGCCAGCCCGATCATCGATCTGTCGGAAATCACTGACCGCATAGCCGCCATCACTGCTGCCCCTCGGGCATTGCATGATAGGCATGATATGAACCATGTTAACGCCCAGCTCCTGAAAGTAATTCAGGTGACTTTCCATCCCCTTCAGATCATTGGCAAAACCATGGCTGTATAAGGCCATGCCCACCCAGTTCTGGCTCAGGAACCAGTTATGCTCGGCCTCACGTTCAATATCACGCTGGCGCAAATCTTCCGGTCGGCGGATATACTGCCAGGCCATCGTTTCAACCAGACTTTGCGCCTGTTCCTTGAAATCATCTCGATCGCCATAGAGTCTTTCAAACAGGGAGTGAATGGCATAAAAATTCGCTCCCAGCCGCGTGTAGAAGTAACGCAAATCCTGCCTGGATATTCCCGCTTCTATTTCATTGAGGATATCATTTAGCAGTTTATGGGCCTGTTGTTCATACATATAATTAAGTTTAACTTTTTATTTTTAGTTATTGATATAGCTGTAAAATTCTAAATCATCAGAGATGGCGCCGCGTAGTCCTACGACTTTGGATGCAAATGCCTGGGCCTCATGCAGCATGGTGTTGATGTCCCAGTCATGCAGCAGACCGTGAATATACATCGCCGTAAACGCATCACCGGCGCCAACGGAATCCACCACCTGCTCATTCAATGTCGGTTTGACCAGATGAAACTCACCTTCTGTATCCCTGACGATGGCCCCTTTCTCACCACAGGTCACTATCAGTTGCTCGAGATGAAAATGCGTATGCATACGGGTCATATCCTGATGCAGATCGGCACTGCGAAAGCCAAGTTCCTCCAGTTCATGCTGATTGAGTTTGACCCAGCGTGCCTGCTCCAGCCAGTGATAAACATCATCTTTCTGCCACCAGGGGCTGCGTAGATTCACATCGACAAAAATATCGTAGTCCGGATTTTCGGTGAGTTTCTGCAGTGTCTGATGACTGGTATCACTGCGGGCAGCGAGAGAGCCATGATAAAACAGCCCCTTTGCCGGTAAATCATTGACTGCAGGGTAATCGATATAGTCCCAGGCACTGCCATCTGCAATATCATAGACAGGCTCGCCATCGTTAAAACTGACATTCACCCGTCCGGTCGGATGCACTCTGTCAAGCTGCAGTGTGTCCGTAGACAGGCCCCAGTCCTTCACTGACTGCTGAATTCGCTGTCCCAGTTCATCATTGCCAATACGGCTGATAAAAACCGGGCTGTCGCCCATTGCCTGCAGATGCCAGGCCACATTAAAAGGCGCGCCGCCCAGCTTATTGTCACCATCGGGAAAACAGTCAAACAGGACTTCGCCGAATATCGTTAGCGGGTTTGGATGCGTCATGACAATTTCTCTGTATTGCTTGTCTCTGCGAAATAAGGGGAATAATGAAATACGCCCTGCAGTACACCGGCCGAATAATTACCGTTATGTTGCTGCGGTTCATTGCTGGCGAGATAGAGCGCGTCGACATGGCCGTTATGCTGCGATAACTGCTGTGCTGCTTTTTTTATTTCTTCACTGGCATTGGCCACCAGCACCGACTGTATACCACTGGTCAGCACCGGCAGATCATTGCCACTGTCACCGGCGAAGATCACTTCCTTCAGATCGTAGCCCAGTTTGTTCTTTAAAAAATCGATCGCATGCAGTTTAGTGGCATTGCGGGGCAGCACATCAAGCAGACCGATGTTTTTGGGCTCATCCACGCTCCACAGAATGCTGGCCTCTACGCCGGCATCAGTCAGAAAAGCCTCAATGCGGGCAATAATACTGTCTTTATCAAGGTAGAGCGGCAGGTAATAACTCAGTTTATGCGTGTTTTGCTTACTGCTCTCCTGCAAGCGCAATTCACTGATAGGTTTCAGAATGGCTTTAAGCTGAGCATGGGTTCTACCATGCCAGTCTTGGTCGATTTCCGCTTCCCAGTCCGCCATTTGCTGCCAGCTGCCCTTGCCTATCTGGTAGATTTTGGTGCCGACATCGGTGATGGCAAAATCAGGCTCAGGCAAAGCGTAGTTTTTGATGGCCCGTTTGACCAGTGAGACATGACGTCCTGTCACGTACACCAGCTTGACATCAGACCTGCCGCAAAAGCGGTTAAACTCACGTCGAGCTTCAGGCGGCTCCGGCTGAAAACCGTTGGGAATAATCGTCCGATCCATATCGGTACAAAGCAACAGTTTGGGTTCTTTCATGACAGTGCTTTCTTGTTTTTGACGAGATCAAAGAACTGGTAATGGGCCAGTGCTTCCAGAATGCCGGCCGCATGTGGTTCAGTGGCAAAATAGATCCGGTCGGTATCCACCAGTTGCGATAGTTCTTCATGGTGTCGGTTGGCAACCACCGCTGCCAGGGTGTTGCCGCGCATCATATCTTCATCAGCACCGGAACCGCCCACCACCAGTATATGTTCCAGCGGTATCTGCCAGCGATCGGCGACATAACGCAGCGCCATGCCCTTGGAAGCGCGGATCGGCATGATATCAAGATACTGGCCGAATGCGAGCTGGGCATGAACTGATTGTTCCTCCTGGTGAAGCAGACGTTTGATATCTTCAATATCCGCCTCTTCCGGGTCGATGTAGTAACTGAGTTTAAAACGACTCTGTTCCGCTTTCGGCTGCCTTTCCAGCCCTGGATAATCATCCAGTAAAGGCCTGATTTTATGTGGCGTCCAGTGATAGTCGATATGTTCAGCCCAACCTTTGTCCGGTGTCAATTTAGGGGCGTAGTAAATTTCGGTGCCGGAGCTGGTGATCAGAATGTCCGGTTCCGGGATCTGGTGTTTTTTCATCAGCCGCAGCGCCACATCCAGTCGACGACCGGTGGCGATGGCAAATTTGGTGTTCTTGCGGTTCACGCGCAACAGACTGAGCAGTTCCTGCAATGAATCATCATCACCGATGAGATTGAGATCCAGATCACTGACCAGCGCCCGCTCGGCATACATCTGGCTGGTTCGCTCCAGCGGTTTGCGATGCAGAAAGTCTGCCCGCTCGGCAATCGGTCTGACCAGTTGCAGATAACGTTCCGCATGCGCCTGCCAGGAGTAATGCTTGGCAACCCCATCCAGCCCCTGACGTGAAAACAGGTTCCAGGTGGCATTATCCGAGAGCAGGTTCAGTAGTGCGTCAGTGATCGTCGTCGCTTCCAGCGGATCAATCAGAATGCCGTTATGACAGTTACCGATGATATCCCTGGGACCACCATCTTCGGTCGCGACAATCGGCAGACCGGAGGCGGCAGCCTCTATCAGTGTTAAGCCAAAGGGTTCCGTTAAAGCCGGATTGACAAATACCCCGCCGGAAGCCGCGGCAATGCGGTAAATCATGGGTACCTGATCGCGTTTGTGGTGTTTGGGTAAGGCCACCTTGCCGTATAAATCATAACGATCGATGGTCACCAGCAGTTCGTGAAATACTTCCTGGGCACCATGCTCCAGATCATCAATGTCATCACGGTTACCGGCAATAATCACCAGGTTCGCGAGTTGCTGAAGTTCTTCAGACTCCCCATACGCCTCAATCAGCACCCCGATATTTTTCCGTTTGTCCGGTCGTGATAAAGCCAGAATGATCGGTTTATCGGGGACTGTCAGGTGAGCACTGAGATAACTGAATAAGTCATCTTCCAGTTCTCCTCCGACCGGAGGTTTAAACTGCTTGATATTGGTGCCCGGAGGAATAACCCGCATCTGTTCAGGCTGGTAATGATCGTAGATTTCGTATTGTTCTTCGATTTCCTGATGCGTGCTGGTAATAACCCGCTCTGCCGTAGCCAAGGTGATTTCTTCGGCCTCGACCCGGCGTGACATGTTGTAAAGCGCTTCAATCTGATCGGCACTCAGGCCGCTGGCCAGCAATCGCCGGCGCTTCACCCGTCCCAGCGAGTGACCGGTATGCACCAGAGGAATGCCCAGCAGGTTAGCTACGTGGGAACCGACCAGGCCGGCATCGGCATAATGGCTGTGAATCAGGTCGGGAAACTGGTCCTGCTCACGGAAAAAGTCAGCGAGATTGTCAGCAAACACATCAAGGTGGTCCCAGAGATGTTCTTTGTAAATGTACTCATCGGGACCGGCCTCAATTCTGACAATACGAAACTTGTCATTGATGATTTCCAGCTCTTCGGCGTAATCGGGAGAGACATGTTCATCCTCGATGCGGCGGGTAATCAAATCCACCTGGGCGACGTCGGGCCGTTCGGACAGGGCCTGGGCCAACTCCAGCACATAGAGCGTTTGACCACCGGTATCTGCATCCCGTCCCAGTTCCAGATTCCGTCCGCGGATTAGTCCGTGAACACTGATTAGGGCGATGTAGATCGGTCCCGGTTGGTCGCTCATCTAGATTGATTCTCCGAAATTGATGTCTTACGCCACTGCAGGGGTACGATGCGTTGATCAATGATTCTGAGTCTACTATAGCATCCCTGCGGGCGAATCTGATGACAGTGAAGTCACAAAACCAGCATGCCGGCAAGTGAATCGGCATGCGATTAGGACAGGTGGGAACAGCCAGTGTTCCGCGATTAGCCTACCGTCGATGGCAGGCTTATTTGAATAAAGATTTCAGCTTGGCGCTCAGCCGGTGAAAGAAGCGATGTTTGTTGCCGGCCGCTTCGCTGGTCAGAAAATTGATTTGGATCGACTGGCGTTTGCCTTCGAAACTGGGATAACCATGCCAGCAGTTATCTGTGACTTTAAAAGCCATAAGACTGCCCGGACCCGGGGTAATTTCCTCGACATAATCTTCCATATCATGCCCACTGCGCAGCACCCGCAACCGGCCGGTTTCTGCCGGCCAATCCTGATTAAGATAAATCAGAATCGTTGCCACCTTGGTTTTGGAGTCAGTATGAATACGGCCATCTTTCTTGCGTGAATAACCACGCAAGGTCATCATCATCGGCAGGTCCATGACCCGGACATCAAACTTGTCACAGATAATGCGCCGAAATTCAGGCGTGTCGATAGAATCGATCAGGGACTTGAAAGTCGGATGCATCTCAAGATCATCGATATTGTAGCTACCACCGTCATTGATAGCGGGAAACGCTTTGATGATATCGTCGACTTTATCTGAATCGATCGCGCTGTCGACCGTGAAATAGGGATAAGGGTCAGTTTTCAGCAGCGCACTCGCCAGTGCATCCAGTTTGAATACGTTTTGCATAGAAATGTCACAATGTCCTGATAAGCTGTAAGGTTACCATGCGACAGTAAGGGCAGAAAGCAATTTATTCGTCCTTATTCAGGCTGAACTGCCCACGTTTGTCTCGCCTCAACGATAAAGTGCCAGCTCGCGCTCACAACGTTCACGATTGTTGTCTTCCTGAGTAACAACAGATTCAATCCAGGCAATGTAGTCAGCGGGCAACGCATGCTCGCGGGCCCCTTCCAGCACATGACGCTTGTACCAGGGGTAAGGCCTGAGTTCAGCATCGATCAGGACAGCAAGATAAGTCAGTGCCTCTAGCCGTCTGCCATCTTCCGTCTCGACTTCAACCTGAACGACTTTGTAGCCCTCGCCCTCACACATATCCAGCTGAGCCTGTTCATCAGCATCAAACAGGAACAGCACGCCCCGGGTCAGATCATTCGGATCACCGGTTTCATAGGCATCACATTTGGCAGAATTATCCACCAGACTGTGTTTATGAAAACGCAATTGATGTCCATAAAGCACAGCCCTGCCATACACTGCTGCTGATGGCACCCTGGCCTGTAGGCGACGGCTGGACATATTGGAGCCATAGGCAAAATAGATCACCTTCTCGCGCTGGCCTGTTTGCTCTGTATGTGTTGCTTCACTCACAGTTGGCGTTGATGAAAGTTCAAGCTGTTACTCATCTATAACTACAGAATAGCTTCAGCGTGAAGACAGCATCTCATCTATCTCTGTCATCACATTCTCGATATTTCTCGGGATCGTTTCCTGTGGACGCCCTTTCACTTCGGTTTTGAATTCCTGTAGCAACTCACCCGAACTCACGTCGACAACGCGGAGCATGATGTAGGAAAACAGGTAGGTCGGTTTGTGATAGCGGCCGACCACAATATAATCGGCACCGAACTTCTCGCCCAGGCTGGCGGCCGCCTCGGGCCGGTCAAACAGAAAGCCCACGCCTTTATCGGCTTTTTTATGCGCTTTGTCGTCAATCCTGATCAGCTCATACTGATCCCGTTTTTCAAACCCTTCACGCACCAGGGACTCTGTCAGTGCCACATTGCGCTCATCATTGGCAGCGATGTCTGCGTTTTTCTGCGGATCGCTCAATGCCATTGTCAGGTTCAGCAGTTCCATATCAAGGACCGCGACTTTGCTGTCAGCCAGCACGGTGCCCGATACCAAGAGGCTGAATGAAACAAGCAATTTCAACAATAACTTCATATGACTCCCATTAAATCATCTTATTACACTGTTTAATAAGACCACTATAACGGGACTGACCTGCACCGGGTCAACCGGCGCAGGTCAGAAAAAAAGCGCTCAAAGCAGTTATGATCAGCTCGCCAGGCTGACCTGAACCAGATTATCGGTAAAGGTTGGTGCATGACCCATATCGACAAATTCGGCCGAACTGACACAGTTAACCGTGCCTTTATTGAGCTGCCGCCAGTAGCCCAGCGTAGCAACCACAATACCCGGACTGACATCGTCAGTTATCTGTGCCAGACCTTCAAAAGCGCCACGCTGATTAAAAACACGTACCTTGTCACCGCTCTGGATATTGCGCATATCCGCATCCGCCGCATTGATCATGACAAACTGTTCTCCCTGGCCTTTGATCTTGTCTTCGATATTGGCATAGCAGGAGTTCAGAAAGCCATGGCTCTTGGGCGAGATGATGTTGAGCGGGTACTCGCTGGCCAGTGTCGGATTGGACTCGGGTGTTTCCCGTGACGGTACATAATCCGGCAGACTGTCGATAGGCTCGCCCGGTTGGAAACCTTCATACATCTGCCGGAATGGCGGTGCCACAAAGTTGGTGGCGCCTTCGACCATAAACTCGCATTTGCCGGAGGGTGTCGGGAAATTGCCTGCTTTGTGTGGTGCCCTGTTATCACGGGTACCGACATTCAGCCTGGCAAAGCCGTGCTGACGCATATAATCAAGATCAATTCCATCACAGGCCGGTGCATCCCAGTCAACGTAGTTTTCCAGACACTCCGAATCAGACCATTTGAAGTTCTCTTCTTGATAGCCCATTTTTGCCGCCAGACGACGGAAAATTTCATTATTGGGCAGTGCTTCACCCGGAGCCTCAGCGCATTTTTCGTTATAGGTCAGATACAAGTGGCCCCATGACAGAATCATATCTTCCATTTCTGCGCCCATCGCTGCCGGCAGAACAATATCGGCATAGGAGGCGGTATCTGACAGGAAATGTTCGGCAGAAACCATGAACAGATCCTCACGCATCAGGCCTTCCACGATCTTGTCGGTTTCGGCAGCCTGAGTCACCGGATTGGCATTCCAGCACATCATCGATTTAATCGGCACATCCAGATTCATCTCGCCATTGAGGGCACGGCCGATTTGAATCGCATTAATCACCCGGGTGCCTTCCGGAATCAGATCCGGACGGCTGATGACATCAAACTTGTAGGGATGCTCCCACACCGGAAACTGGGTTGCACCGCCGCCGACATGACGCCAGGCACCGGTCAGCCCGGGCAGGCAGGTGATGGCACGGATGGCCTGACCACCGCCGAAGTTACGCTCCAGTGCTACACCCAGACGGATCGCCGATGGTTCTGTGGTCGCATATTCGCGCGCGAATACCCGGATTTCTTCAGCCGGGATACCGGTGATTTTCTCGGCCCATTCCGGCGTGCGGGTTTTGACCCGTTCTGCCAGTTCGGCAAAACCGACCGTGTAGTTATCAACGTAATCCTGATCCTGCAGCCCCTCGTCAATGATGGTATGCATCATCGCCATGGCCAGGGCACCGTCGGTACCCGGTTTGGGCGCAATATGCCAGTCGGCTTCCTTGGCGGTTCGCGAGCGGTACGGGTCAATAACGACGACCTTGGCACCCCGTTTCTGGGCTTCTTTAACAATATGCCAGTGATGCAGATTGGTGCTGACCGAGTTACAGCCCCAGATCACAATAAATTTGGAATGAATATAACTTTCCGGATCAAGCCCCGCCGTCGGACCGACGGTCAGCAGCCAGGCCGTACAGGAACCCTCACCACAGAAAGTCCGCTCACAAACCGTGGCCCCCATCTTGTTAAAGAAGGCGTCACCGCCGTTAAGACCATGCACCAGCCCCTGGTGACCCAGATAGCTGTAGGGAATAATCGCCTGCGGGCCGTATTCGTCGATAATCGCTTTCCAGCGGGTGGTGATTTCATCAAGGGCTTCGTCCCAGCTGATACGCTCAAACTGACCACTCCCTTTAGGACCGGTCCGGCGCAGCGGATAGAGCAGCCGATCCGGATGATAGTGACGCTTTTCGTAATCTTTCAGCTTGACGCAGAGACCGCCACGGGTCATCGGGTGGTCGGCATTGCCTTTAACAGATAGCAGCTTGCCGTTTTCAACTTCAAATACCATCGAGCAGGTGTCGGGACAGTCATGCGGACAAGCGCCGTGGTGCGTGGTTTTTAAAACACTGGCCATTTCTCTCTCCTGTAATCATCTGATTTTTATTATTTTTGTTATTTTTTAGGCTTTAACCCCTAATCGGGACTATACACCATAATCAGACGGGAAATTTGCCCACAAGCACACAGGATTTAGGCTATAACTGTCAGCGCCTGTTCCAGATCAGCAATCAGATCCTGCACTGCTTCAAGTCCCACAGAAAGACGAATCATTTTGTCACTGATGCCGGCCTCATCAAGTAACTGTTGCGGCAATCCGTAATGGGAGGTTGTTACCGGCTGCGTGACCAGCGTTTCAGCGCCGCCCAGGCTGGGCGCCAGCTTCATTAGTTTCAGTCTATCGGCGAATCGTCTCGCAGCGACACCACTGCCTTTGAGATCAAAGCTGAGCATACCGCCAAAGCCCTGCATCTGACGGGCAGCAAGCTCGTGCTCCGGCGCCGACGGCAGACCGGGGTAATACACCGCCTCCACAGCCGGATGCTGATGCAGAAATTCCGCCAGTGTCTGGGCATTCCTGTTATGCCGCTCCACCCTCAGTGGCAGCGTGACCAGACTGCGTTTGAGTTTATGCGCGATTTCCGGCGCTATCGTCTGCCCCAGGCTTTTACGCCACTGGTTGAGTTCGTTAATGTCACGGTCTTTACCGGATACGACTCCCGCGGTCAGATCACTATGTCCTCCCAGGTATTTGGTCGCACTTTGTACGGCTAAGTCAGCCCCCAGAGACAAAGGCTGCTGATTTATCGGTGTTGCAAAGGTATTATCCACCACCAGCCGGGCGCCATAACGGTGGCTGAGCATCGCTATTTTCTCAATATCAAGCACTTTCAGAGTCGGATTGGCCGGTGTTTCCATATAGACCAGCGATGCGCCCTGTTCCAGCGCCGACTCAAGCGCTTTGTCATCGTGACTGGCGACAAAACGGGTGTGAATACCTAACTGACTGGCCTGCTGCTGCAAAAATACCGTCGTGCCACCATAGATTTCACCCAGACAGAGGATACCGCCACGGCCAAAAGCCAGGCACAGCGAACTGATAGCCGCCATACCTGAGCCGTAAGCCAGTGCTGATTCGGCCCTGTCCAGCGCAGCCAGTCTTTGTTCCAGAGAAGTGATGCTCGGGTTCATCCCGTAGCGTGTGTAAAAGGGCGCCTGCTTCTGGCCACCCACCACTTCCAGCAAGGCCTCGGTGTCGGTAAAGCTAAAGGTCGTGGAATCATACAAAGGCGATACCGCAGCGCCGAAAGGCTCATCAATCGGACCAGCGTGAATCGCCTGGGTCGAGAACTCATCATACTCTGCCATACCGCCCTCCTTTGTGCTGATACCTGTAAATAATCAATTCAACTTAGGAGTTCATGCTGATGAAGTCAATCGACAACGAGTAAGCTCAGCTTAAAATGCCACAAACAAAAAAGAGAAATTCCGACCGAAGCCGGAATTTCTCTCTCTTAATTGTGGCTGAGTTAAATGCTTTTCAGCATTATTCAGTCACGTCTCAGGCAGCTGCCTTGGTAGCTGGCGCAGAGGATTTTTCGGCAACAGGGTCAACATCAGGTTCGATACCCCATTTAACCTTGTCGAGACCTTCAGCCTGATCTTCATCAGAAACACGCATACCAATCGTATGTTCAAAGATGAATGACAGAATCCAGGCAGTGATGATACCCATACCCAGACTGACGGCAATACCGACAAACTGCATCATGACACCGATTTCACCATGCTGGAATGCATAGGCACCTTCGGTAATGCCCACATAGCCACCACGAGGAACACCAATGTGCAGTAAACCCGTCATGATCAAACCGTAAGAACCGACACCGGCAAACAGTGGCAGCAACTTGTGGTCATCAATCTGACGTTTTTGCAGGGCTTCATAAATCACATACGAGACAATCGGTGCACCCAGTGCAACCAGGAACATCTGCCATGGTACATAAACATCAAAACCCGACGCACCTGATACATAACCCGCCAGTGGACCAAGCAGCAGGTAGCTGTATTTACGTTTCCAGTAAGCCAGTACCGCACCCATTAATGCACCACCGGCCCATGCCGCACCAAAGTTATTGAAAGCCAGACCCACGCTGGTGTCAGCCATCGTCACACTGACTGCCAATGCTTCAGGATCAAAGAAGAACAGGCAGGACAGGATAACCATTGGCAAACTGGCGAAAACACTGAACACACCCACCGTGACCAATGCCAGACTCGGTTCTCTGTATTCAGTGACTTTAGGGTGAGCCGTGAACATACCAGGACGTGGCGTAAGCTTTCTGGCAAAAACGATCGCCATGCCTGCAGGGAACAGATAAACAAAACCCACCCCGAAGAAATCATGGAAACCGAGGTTGGTCAGTGGGCCTACAGAACCCCATGTCCACCAGCTCAGAATCGATGACACAATCGTCGCCACAAAACTGGTGATGAAATAAGCTGACGCCTTCATTCTTTCAGATACCGCAAAATGCAGTAACACGTTGATGATACCGGCAAAACAAGCCAGGAAGAAAATGAATATCTGGAAGTTGTTAATACCTGGGAAAATGGCCGGGTCGACATTCTGCGCCATCTCATTGGAGAGCGCACCGCCAAACCACCAGTCCTTGATACTATCTGTTAAGGTGTAATCCACCATGACGTAGTATTGTGCAGCCCAGAACGCAAAGCCAATCAGAAAATAAGTCGAAAACCCTATAAAAAAGCCGATCATTTTCTCAATGGTCGCATTGAATGCACTTCGCCTCCTGACACCGCCAGCATCAATCAGTAGTAAACCGACCACTACGAAGATTGCCCCGACAGTACCGGAGGCATAGACAAGGTTTTGCACGAGCGAGCTAAGAGAAACTTGCTCGGCAAATTGAGTTGCTATATCAAATGCCATATCTCTATTCCTTATAGTTATCACGGATGTGAAGTCATCCGCTGCCCCCGAATCTATGCCCTGCCTCAGATAAGTGTCTATTACCACTAGTAATTAACACTTTGGGAGTACAGCAGGGTGATCCGAGTACCAGAGCAGGTTCAGGAATAGTGATGTTCAGAGTGGGTGCGGTAATTCGAGATGCTGAATCGCATAAATCGACTTTGTTCAAACTTTCGGGTTTTGGCAAAAGCGCATCAGTTAGCTTCCTCATCACTGACTGTCGCAGTTTGCCACTATGCAAGCGTCAATACATGATAAAAGCCACTATCAATGAATTGACTACCCCTAAAAGAGTAAGCCTTCTTAATAATTGTTGGGTGGTATTAATGCAGATTTAATAGCACCTGTCTTATGACACAAATTTTAGGAGGTAAGATATGAAATATGTACAACAAGCGATTAAAGCTGATCAACCGTCCATGGGTGTTGAAGGTGTCAATGCCACGCTCGGTGATACCGTTGTTTCTGATAGTAAAGATAAAACCTTGTGTGCCGGTTTTTTCCACCTCAACAAGAGTGATAAACCACTGGTTTACACCTATGACTATGAAGAAATGAAAATCATCGTTGACGGTGAGTTCATTATCACTGATGAGTCAGGTCAGAAAGTCAATGCCAAAGTCGGTGACGTTTTGTATTTTGCCGACGGCGAAACCATTACCTTTGAAACCCCCAACAAAGCGACTGGTTTTTTTGTAGGCCAACGTAACCCCCTGTAACCTACAAAACAAAGAAAGGCTCGAAAAAGCGCCGGTAGCATCGTACCCCTTGCTACCGGCGCTTTTTTTATTTCTGTTGATGTTTCCACACTGCCGCTTCCAGACGGCTGGTTAAATTCAGCTTTCTCAAGATATTCTTGATATGCACTTTCACCGTGGTATCGCTGATACCCAGCTTGCGGGCAATATTCTTGTTATTCATTCCTTCAGCCAGACAATCCAGAATCTCGTTCTCACGATCAGTCAGGCCGGCGGAGGCCACGCTCACTTTGGTATCAGGTTCCGTCAGCGCTTTTTTCAATACATCGGTCAGGCTGTCCTGTAATACCGTTACACCAACAGACGCTTTCATCAGGTTGGCACGCAAATCTTCCGGTTCCATATCTTTGAGAAGATAACCGTCAGCCCCCGATTTCAGCGCCTCCATCAGGTCGTCTTCAGAATCAGACACTGTCAAAATGACATAACGTGCCAGCAAGTCGGTCTGTTTAAAACGACGCAGGGTTTCCAGCCCGTCCATCCCTTTCATATTCAAGTCCAGCAGGACCAGATCGGGTTGTAGCTCCTCTCCCAGATCCAGTCCTTCCTGGCCCGAAGCCGCCTCACCCACCACTTCAAAATTGGGGTCATCGGAAATAATCTGACTCACCCCTTTTCTGAATAAAGGGTGATCATCGATTATCAATACTCTTATGATGTTATGCATGATATTTATCTCAAAAATCTGACTTTTATTATTGTGCTAATTTCGGCATGAAATACAGGTGCACTCGCGTGCCGCCATACCGCCTTGCCATAACCTCGACCTCACCGCCCAGCGACTGGGCCCGCTCTTTCATTATCACCTGTCCATGGTGATCATAGGTGCTCGATGCCGGTGTGTAACCCACACCATCATCATCAATTATCAGTTCGACCTCACCACTGGCCTGTAGCTGCATCAATATCGTGACATTCTTTGCCCCGGAGTGGCGAACAATATTCGACAGGGCTTCACGCACCACGTGCAGGATATGAAATTCTTCGTTGACGGTCAGACGACAATTGACCAGGCGGTTATCAAAACTGATATTCAGTTGCGAGCGCTGCGAGAACTCATCAATCGTCGCCTGAATGGCGTAGCCCAGCCCCCGAAGATCCATATGAACCCGGAAAGTGGTCAGCAGCTCGCGCAATTCACGATAGGCATTGTCCAGCCCTTCCCGCAACTCCTGTACTACCGGAGCCAGTTCACTGTCATTGGTTTTGGACTGTAAACGCGCCACCTGTATTTTCATGAACGACAGTGACTGCGCCAGTGAGTCATGCAATTCACGTGCAATCGAAGCCCGTTCTTCGAGCACCGCGAGTCGCCTGCCCTCTTCATCATGACTCTGATACTTGGCTGTCATGGCCAGCAAACGAGCGGTAATTTCCAACACTCTTATTTCAGAGTCTTCCAGAAACCGTCCCTGCTCCATTTCAACCAGCAACACACCAATGCCGTTACTGACACCCGAGAAAGTCACGCCCAGACAACTCAGTTGATCATCGTCTGCAGATCGATAGTCAAAGGTCGTCACGCCGGACTGCATTAATTCATCGAAGATCTGATTACTCAGGACTGGCGGTTTATGGTGGGAAAAGATAATACGTTCCCTGGCAATCACAGCGGCATCATCAGTGTATATCAGTGCCGCATTGGCGAAGTTCATGGTACGTTCCAGTGAATACAGGAATTTCAATAAGGTGCGTTCACTGAGTACATCCTCACTGGCGGTTTCAATGAATTGAAGCAGAAAGTCCTGGGCGCGAATCAACACCCGCATGTGTTCACTGGTTCGGTGAGCCCAGGTGACTTCTGATTCATAACTTTCCATCTGTGCGGAAAGTTCAGAAACGCGGTGTTCCAGTTCAGCAAACTCATCTACAGCACGTCGTTCAGGCTTTTCGCCGGTTTTTAGGTGAATGAAGCCCAATAAATTATCGATACGCTCTACCAGCAATTTCCTGGCACTGACAGCCAGCACCAGAATGCAACTGAGCACAAAAATCAGGCTGATAGCCTGCAGCAAGCCGATGATGGATTGTTTGATTTTGCTGTCGTTATGCAGCGCAGTTTCGAGTTCATCGTAGGCACTGGCTACCCGCTCAGCGACGCGTAACTGCGCGGTCACCCGCAGATTAAACTGGGCCACATCAATAAAGTTTTTCTGCTCACGCTCTACTTTGTGGACTGCCGTCACCACTTCCGGGTTGTCCTGACGAAGCATCCAGAGCACTTCGGGATCCGCTGTATCCAGAAAGTGTCGCTGCATTGACTTAAAAGTCGCACTGGCTTCCTGTAACTGTATCGCCTGAACATGGGAGAGTTGCCTGTGCCAGTAAAGCTTCTGTTCGTTGATTTTGTTTATGGCTGACTGGCTTGAAGGGATATAATCTAGCAGAAAGATGGTGCCCGCCTGCATCAACAAAATGCTGGTGGCGATACACAGTAACAACATAATCAACTTGGCATAGAGTGCCCGCCGGCTGAAGCTGTTCAGGAAACTGAGAATAATATTTCGCTTTGCCGCCATGACTAATTGCGCTCTTCTGACCAGGGTCTGAAATGAAAGGTAATCGTGATGACCTTATTACTATTTTGTCTCGTCATGCTTAGCGGCATTTTTGCGATGGTTTTCGGCTTCTGGTGGGATAGCACCGCACCTTTCAAAGTCCATGTGTCGATGCTGGCATCGGTGCTTGCTGTGTTTCTCTCGGCACTGCTAATCATCAATATTTATCCCAGGGTTCAACGGCGCAGCCTCAGCGCTAACCAGCCCAGCAAGCTGGATCACGTTGGCTGGGGGCATGATATTTCTACCAAACTGTCGACACCGGCCGCGGTGGTCGAAGGCTACAGCATCAAATTTGCCAATAATGCCTTTCTCAAAGAACTGGGCATGAGTGGTATGCGTGACTTCATCACGGATATGCCCCTGACCAATCTGGTTCACCCCAGCAGCCATCAGGTGTTGACCGATTTGTTCAGTGAACAGAGTGACCAGGCTTCCACCGAGACCATGGTGATCAGGATGCTTTATGTTGATGGTACGACAATCCCCGTTCATATGTCATTATCTCCTCTGGCTGCTGCTGAGGCCACGAATCAGTTTCTGCTGCAATTTACCACCACCAGTTCACTTGAGCCCGCCTCACAAACCGCTGCCGAAGAGCTGACTTACCACACGCTGATTGATCGCATTGAACAGGTGGTGTTTCAGATTGATGTCGATCAGGCTTTCATTTTCCTCAACCCCGCCTGGCAACGCTTACTCGACTACGGCCCCGAAGAAAGCCTGAACAAACCCTTATTCTCATATATCCATCCGGAAGACATCCCATTGGCCGAAGCCCGACTCAATGCGCTCACCGAGGGTAAACGTCAGCAGTGCCAATTCGAGCTGCGACTGATCGCCAAAAACGGCCGGTCTCAATGGTTTGAAATGCGCGCCTCCACCACCTCCAGACTTAAAGGTGAACGGACCAGCATCATCGGCACACTGACCGATATCAGCCGTATGAAACTCACTTCTGCCGGTTTGCGCGCCAATGCCCGCACTGCCACGGATATGATCATGCCCAATATCCCCTGCATGCTCTATCGTTGTAAAAATGACCGTAACTGGACCTTTGACTTCGTCAGTGAAGGTTGTCTCGAAGTCACTGAATACCAGCCCTATGAAATCACCAACTCGCTGCACTTCAACTATATGCAGCTTATCTACCCTGACGATCAGCAACGTGTCTGGGAGCATGTTCAGAGCCAGATCAATAAACAGCGCAGCTTCCAGATTATTTACCGTATTCTGACCCGCAGCAATAAGGTGAAATGGGTCATGGAACGGGGCAAAGGCATCTTTTCCGGCAGTGACGAACTGTTAACCCTGGAAGGCGTGATCATCGATCTGACTAATGATGATTATTCGGCACTTCAGCATGGCCTTGAGCAAGTCATCAATGACCACACAACAATATAAAAAGCGCTGTCCTGGACAGTGAGGCCAGACTGCAGACAAAAAAAAGGAGTCACCATGTGACTCCTTTTCAGCAGTCAATCTGATTAGAAACTGCGGGAGATATAGGCGATAAACTGGTCATCACCGCGATCACCCCACCAATCTTCATCAGCATTGGTGTCGGTATAATTCACACCCACGGTCCAACCTTCCGAACCGGCAAGTGAAAAGTCCTTGCTCAGGCCGATCAGGTAATCCGTGTAATCAAAGTCGCTATAATTTTCAACATCCAGACGACCCACATGGGCAGTAAAGTTAATTCCCATCGGCAGGCCATAGTCAAAGTTCAGCTCATAATAACCCGTACCTTTTGTGTCACCGTTAGCATAGCCATCGATGCCGGCAGATTTATTATTGATGCCGCCCCAGTCTGTCAGTGTGCGGCTGTATTTGGCGGTAAACCATTTCCAAGTCGCAGCAACATAAGCTTCGGTTGTATCAAAATCCTCTCCGTTGTACTTTTCACGGTCCGGATAGTAAAACTGCAGCAGACCCACATCCACAGCAAAGTCTTCTGTGAACTGATGGTAATAACCGCCATAGAAATCGACTTCAATGCTGTTACCGACGTTAAGATCCTCTTCCAGCGTCGACGCCCACACGCCCGCATACCAGCCACTGGCATGCGCATAGTCAAAACCGCCCTGTAAAGCGACATCTTCATCACTATAGTCAATGCCACGGAATACATAGGAACTGAACAGGCCGACATTGGAGCTGAAGCTGTGTGGTGAAACTTCTTCAGCATGAACCGCGGTATTGGCAGTAACTGCAGTCCCCGCCAAAGCCATCATTGTTAATAATTTTTTCATTCTTAAATCCTTCCTCTTGGTTGGTGAATATTTACCCCTGACTACAACTTCATCGTTCTGTTTGGTGTTTATTCGGGATGTGTTCCCAACCCAAGATCCGCGCCATCATCCATCGGTGCCAGATAATCGATAACCAGTTGCCGATAGCTATCCAGCCCTTTGTATTCAGATAAGTCGGGATGCAGATTGGTGAGAACCCGGCGCAGACGTTTAGCCCAGCGTGGATAGGTTTTTAAGTCGTCAATGCTGGCCAGATATCCACGGATACTGAAGGCCATCGCATTACTGCGAGGCAACCTGAACAAAGCCTGCAACTCCACACGAAGATGCACTTTTTGACCCACGTTATCTGCGGTGACTGAGACATTATCCGGTCCCCACAAAGGATATTCTTCCGGAGAGGTATCCAGACGCGGGTTGACGGTCATAGTCCAGTTGAGGCGTCGAACAGGACTGCCGTACTGCAAATGCAGCAGATATTTCAACGCCCGATCGAAAATACCCAGTTCATTCGCCTGTGGTACGGGACCATGCCATTCTTTGAAAGACATTCCGGCATCAAATGCCAGCGACCAGTCGGCCTGGCTGGTGATAATACCCATATCGGCAAACAGATCATCGTCACGTTGATCCATCACCACCCAGTCGCCCTGAACCTGACGACCAACATACTCAAACGGATCCATAGGCAGTGTGGACTCGTCACCAAACACGAACTTTTGGTCGATGTTTAATGGCTTATTAATCCAGTGCCAGTTGTCACCATCTTTGCTCAGCTGGAATAAGTCCGGGTAATCGGTGGAAAGCGATTCCATCACCAATTCCACCATATCCCACTGCGCATCCATCATATGTGGCAATGCGATATAGCGGCCGGGGTCTTTTTCCAGCGTGATGCGTCTGTCTTCACATTCCGCCACGTAGTGTTCATCAATATCGATAGCATGCTCAAATACGGAACCCGGGGCACCGCCGTCATGCTGTTCAATATTGACGCTGTACATGTATTCATCTTCAGCAAAAGGGAACGGGAAACGACGAATCGCTTCTGCAGAGTTGCTGTAGGTATAGTCGTCGCGGAAAGTTTCTTGTTTAAATGCGATATTTTTAGCCATATTCATCACTTATTCCTCAAAGGTTGACCACCAGTTTTGAGCACTTGGCACGTGATACGCACGGCATGATGCTCCTGCCCTCGGATTTTTCGTGGTCGGACAGATAATGGTCGTTGTGCATAATGACACCGTCGCAGGAAACCACTTCCAGTTCACACCGGCCGCAGGCACCGCCACGGCACAGGAACGGTGGCTCGGCCCCGGCTTCTTCCATGGCTTCCAGCATGCTCATATCACCAGACACGGTCACTTCCATACCGCTCAATGCCAGCTCAACCGTGAACTCATCACCCGAAGGCGGCGCGGTAAACTCTTCGCTGTGAACGTGATTGTCGGGCCAGCCCAGATTTTTGGCATGCAGATGCAATGCTTTCACCATCGGTTCAGGCCCACAGGTGTAAACATGAGTGCCCAGCGGCTGGTGACGAAGTAATTCCGGAATATCCAGTCGCTCGCCTTCACTGTCGATATAGAAATGAACGCGATCGCCGCACATGGCTTCAAGCTGTTCACGGAAGGCCGCATTCTCTGGCGAACGATAGGCATAATGCAGTTCATAGTCGTAGCCCAGTCGGTTCAAATCCGAGATTTGCGACATAAACGGGGTAATACCGATACCACCGGCAATCAGAATGTGTCGACGGCCCATTTTGGAAATCGCAAACAGGTTTGTCGGGTAAGTGATCTGCAGACTGGCGCCAGGCTTGACCTGTTCATGCATGAATACCGAGCCACCGCGCGAGTTTTCCTGCTTACGGACAGAAATATGGTAACTCTCGGTATTGGCAGTCGAGCCCATCAAAGAGTAAGGATTTCGGTGGATACGGCCATTGATATTCATCGACACCACCACATGACTGCCTCCGGAAAAGCGCGGTAAAGGTTCACCGTTTTCCTGGACCAGGGTGAAGTGTTTGACCACATCGGTCACCTGTTCCACCTCAGCCACTTTGACATTCAAAATACTCATGGATAAATCTCCTCTGCTGCCGGAATATTGCCCGGCTCCTCAGCATCGACCATGACGCCCATATAAGCGCCCAGCCTGCGGGAAAAGTGATCACGGACAAACAGGTGACGACCACAGCCACTGCATTGGTGAATGCTGTGGTGGACGTTTTTATCTGTTGTCTTGCAATGCACGCAGTAGACTGAGCGTGCCAGGGTCCCACTCAGCTCTTTCTCGACGTTTCTGTCCTGCACGCCATAGACTTTCAGTTCGTCCATCACCGCCCAGATAAAGGCTTCACTGCCGGCGACATAAAACTGTGTTCCCATCAGACAGTCAGGTAACTGCTTTCTGAGCTCGGCCAGAACATCCTGTTCCGACTCACAAATCTGCAAACCTTCCGGCACCAGTGACTGAATAATGTCAGCGTATTTTCTGGTTGCAGCATCATCATCAGCAAACAACAACTTGATTGGTTCACGGGGACACATTTGTTGAAATAATTTCAGTACCGCAATCCCGCCTTCGCCCTGGGCGATAACGACATGACCGGTCGCCTGTTGCTTCCAGACCAGTGAGTCATACAAGGGTTTGCTTCTGATCCAATATCCTCTTTCCATCGCTTTTTCCTCATCTTGTTGCCCGGTCACCTCCCTGTGACGACTCAGGCAGGGTCTTTACTATTGTTCGGGATGGGTACGAAGACGCATCGGGTCGTAGAAAGGAGTCTTAACAACGTGGGCTTTGACCGGCGTGTCAGCGGCAACTACCACCTGCGTCCCAAGTTGTGAAAACTCGGGTTTGATATGTACCATCGCTAGCGATTTCATCAGGTAACGGCTAAAGCTGGCACTGGTGACAACGCCGATTTCCTTACCGTCTTTGATAATTTTGGCGCCTTCCGGCATGGCTTCACTACTCTGGCAAACGAGGCCTGCCTGTTTGAAACGTTCACGGCCTTTCAGTTTCAGCAGGGCGTCTTTACCGACGTAGTCACCTTTCTTGTTCTGGTCGATACACCAGTTCATATTGACTTCCCACGGCGTTGTATCGCCCTCAGGCATATCGAATGGATAGAACAGCAAGGCGGCTTCAACGCGGGTCAGGTCAAGTGAATCCCAGGAGGCAGCAATCACGCCGTAACGATGGCCTTTTTCCAGAATGCTGTCCCACAGATGCACCGCATCATTAGCGCTGCAATAGACTTCGTAACCGCGCTCACCGGAATAGCCACCGCGGGCGATAATCACATCACAGCCAAAAAGCTGTGTTTCGACATGTTTGAAATAAGGTAATTTGGCCAGGTCGACATCGACTTCAGGGTTCAGCACATCTACGGAGCGTGGCCCCTGTAGTGACAGAATATGTACGTCATAATCCTGTTCTATCGTCACATCCTGACCTTCGGCCAGTCTGGCCAGTGTCTGTTGCGTGCAACCGCCCCCGTGAGAAATACGATACTGGTCCTTGGCATCACAGATAATCATGATGTCGTCGACCAGGGCGCCTTCCTCATTGACTTCAGCTGCCAACCGGGACGTGCCGGGTTCCAGTTCGGTGACATCAATCGCCACAAGTTGGTCCAGCACTTTCAACGCAGCGGGCCCACTGACATTGACAATATTCAACGCTGATACGTCATAAAGACCGGCACGGGTTCTGACCGCGACCACCTCATCGTGGGGATCAGTATGGTAATGCTGAGGGATTGGCATACCCCAGATAACATCATCCAGCTTTGATCCAAGCTCGCGATGACGTTCATTCAGCACTGAGTTACGGGTGATTGCCGAATCAACGGCTTCGATAGGTTGGGTAGAATTGCTCATGGCTCTGACTCCGGATGTAACAAAAATGTAAGCTTAGGAAAAACATATCGGAATCAGTCCTGTGCTGAAATTCCCATCATGGCGTACTCCTTTTTGAGTAGCGCCCATGCGCTGAGATCACCATTGTTGCCAAACAAAAACGCTATCGGATCAATGCTGGCCTGCCGGTGTTTTATAACTGGCCCAGGCTCTGCAGTTCCTGCACCATTTCCAGTACAACCTGAGCCGCCTCGGCACCTTTTATTGTCATTCTCTGTTCAGCCTGGTGTTGGTTCTCAGTGGTGAGAATGGCGTTGGCAATGGGAATGCCGGTATCAAGCTGAATATTAGAAATGCAGCGAGCTGACTCATTGGCGACCACTTCGAAATGATAGGTTTCCCCGCGGATAATGCAGCCCAGTGCAATCAGCCCATCAAAGCCACCGGTCAGTGCCATTTCATTCAGCATAAAGGGGACTTCAAGTGCCCCGGGAACCTGTTTGATAACGATATCCAGCTCTGCAACACCATTCTGTCGAAGCTGATCCAGGCAGGCGCTGAGCAGGCCATCACCAATATCCCGGTTAAAGCGCGCACGGACAATGCCGATTCTCATACCGCTACCGTCCACATCAGAGCGGGTGACCGCACTGTTTAAATCTGTCGCCATGGGGGAGTCCCTGTGTGAGACCCGGCGGACAGACTTCAGATCCGGCCGCCGGGTTGGTGGTTTGCTACGCTACTCGAAGTGGGTACGCAACTCTTCTTCAATCTCGAAGATATCGCCGACAATGCCGTATTTGGCAATGGTGAAAATCGACGCGCCCGGATCGGTATTGACCGCGACGATGGTAGGGACATGTTTCATCCCTGCCATATGCTGGATGGAACCGGAAATCCCCATCGCGACATACAACTTGCAGTTCCCAACAACCTTGCCGGATTGACCGACCTGTCTGGATTTGGGTAACCAACCGGAATCGGCGATCGGTCGTGAGCAGCACAGGGTCGCACCGGACAGATCCGCCATTTCACGGAACTCGTCGACGTTGCTTTCCTCACCAATACCACGGCCAATCGACATGATGAAATCAACCGAGGTGATATCAATATCATCCGCGCCTTCGGCTTCGACATAACGGACATTCTGGCAGCGACTGCCGATATTCGTCATATCCAGACTGGTGGTAGCAGGACTACCGGACTCTTCAACCGCTTTGAACACGCTGGAACGGATGGTCAGAATCACACAGTCCTTACCTGGAAAGTCCATTTCAACATGTACTTTTTCGTTGTAACCGGCACGGGTAACAACCAGATCCTGACCATCATATTCCAGATTGAAAACGTCGGTGGCAAAACCATAGTTACCTTTGCGGGCCAGTGTCGGTGCAAAGCCGAGGCTGTCGACCGAGTGAGGCAACAGCACCACTTCCGGTGTGTAGCTTTCCATCAGGGAAGTGACGGCAGCTTCGTGAATATCAGCATCGAAGTCTTCGGAGCTGACTTTTACAGCAACGATTTCATCGACACCTTTCAATGACAGGTCATCGACATAGGATTCAGGCTGCTGACCAATGATGGCAACCACTACTTTGTCATCAGCTTCACGCAGCGATTGCGCTGCACTGATCACTTCAAGCGAGATCGAACGGAGTTCATTTTGGCGGCTTTCCGCCACGACAAGAATGGTTTTCATTACGCTTCTCCCTTGAATTCTTTGATAATTTGAGCCAGCTTGGCGGCCTGCTCTGCGGTGGTACCGTCAATCATGGTGGCCATGCCTTTTTCAGGAATGTACATGCGACGAACCCGTGAGAACGCCGCATCGGCACCCACTTCTTCTGCTGTCAGACCCAGATCGGACAAACTGACTTCATCAATCGGTTTGGCCGCTGCCTGCTTAATGCCGCGCAGTGACGCATAACGCGGTGTGTTAATACCCAGCTGAATCGTCAAAACGGCTGGACAGCTGATTTCTACTTCCTGTCCCAAGCCGCCTTCGAGTTCACGGCTGGCGGTCGCTTTATTGCTGCCCGGGGTGTAATCAAGTCCGGCCACGACCGCTGCGTGAGGCCAATTCAGATAGGAAGCAAGTGCAATACCGGTGGAGGCATCGGCATTATCAGAAGATTGCACGCCGGCAAAGATCATGTCCGGTTTCTCTTGCTCAGCGACGGCTGCGAGAATACGTCCGACAGTGATTGAATCAGAGCCTTCCATTTCATCGCTCCAGACTCTGATCGCCCGATCAGCGCCCTTGGCAAGGCATTTTCTGAGGCTTTCTTCGACCTGTTCCGGACCCACCGAGACGACTACCACTTCCACTTCGGTATCGGATCTTTCTTTGATGCTCATGGCTTCTTCCAGGGAAAAGTCATCCCATTCGTTCAGCTCATAAAGCAGGAAATCCTCGTCTACATCCAGTTGATCGTCACGAATTTCAAAGTCTTCATCGAGCGATGCAACTTCTTTGACTGCAACTAAAATTTTCATGCTATTTCTCCTAATTTGCTGTCTACATCAGCTTTTTGGTGCAGTGATTTACTGCTGGTATTGCCTGGAAAACCAGGAAAACAGGGTGAAGCGTACTGCCGGATCGGGATCATCAGACAGACGCCACTTATCTTCAGGACTGAGCACCGGATTGCCGACCAGCATCAAACGGTTCAGATAAAAGGGGTCTTCAATTAAAGGCAGCAGCGTTTCGCGTTTAGCGGCTTTGTTTGTCGCTACCCCGCGACGCACATCAGCCAGAACTGAATGCGTCAAACGCTGCAATATGGGCTGGGCTGTATTCGGGTTGTGTGCGACTGCCGCTAACACATCCACCTCTTCCTCATCTGCCAGCACCGACAGAATCTCAGGCGGTGTGTTGGGCTGATTGGCTACAGCGGCCCGAACCCAGGTTTGTTTGTCCTTTGCCAGCAGTTGCAGTAACTGCGGTGGGGTTTTGCCATTTCTGGCGACAGCGCGGCGGACTTCTTTGTCCTCATCTTCTGCCAGCAGTTGTAACTCCTGATCGGATAATTTGCTACTCAGTGCCACCCATTGTCTGACCCAGTGATCAGCATCATGAATCAACAGCCCGATAATCTCGGCCGTGAGGTCCTGACGTGCTGCCACAGCGCGCCTGACATAATCAGAACTGTCCTGCGCCAGTTCTTTGGCCAGTGTGGTCGACAACCGTTGTTGTGAGGCAATCGCCCGTCGTACGGAATAATCAGGATGACCGGCAAGATATCCCAGCAGTTTGACGGCTAATGTTGGATTGGTCGCTGCATGACGCACCACCACGACATCGTCATGACGGACTGCCTGCTCAAGCACTGCTTGCGGACAGTGAGCATGTGCCGCTACTGCCGCCTGAACGAAGTGATTACCTCGTTCATAAAGCCGCTTAAGGATATTTGCCGAACTGTTTTCATGACTGGCCAGTTCGGCATCAAATTTATTACCGAAGCGGGCTTCGATAACCGCCAGCACTTCATTGCTGGCATTGGGGTTTCTGGCTGCAGCACGGATGATAGCGCCACTACTGACCTGCTCAACAATCGTAAACAGAACCGATGCCGATGTATGACCATGTTGGGCAACCAGCCCAATCAGATCCTGACTGTCCTGATGATTGAACAGATCAGCCAGGGTCTGACTATGGGTCGCCGGATTCTTCTCCACCCGCAAGCGGATGGCATCATCATCCAGCCCGGCCAAAACGGCCAGGACTTGTGCCGGTGTATGCTCCCAGCGTGCCAGCTTGAGCGCATCACGTCGGCGACCGCAAAGAATCGCTTTGAGGGCATCGCGCTGATTTTTATCGGCAATCCCGAAGACTGCCGCAGCACTGTAGATATCGCCCTGCTCGACGGCCGCTTCGACCAGTTCCGTCGCCGTTTCCGGCATGGCGATGTCAAGCGGCAGCTGTGTCATCGTCTTCCGGCTCTTCAATATCGAACTCGACACACTCGGTGATAAGTTCAATCAATTCCTTGACCACGAACTTATCTTCGAAACCCGCTGTTTTACGTGCATCCTCAAACATCGTCAGATCTTTAGGACAGGAGACGATAAAGACATCCAGATCGTCGATCGCACCCGCTTCACGAATACGGTTTTCCGATGGTTTTTCCAGACCCACCGGATCCGGAATCCAGATACGGCCACCACCGGCACCACAGCAGAAGGAGTTATCGCGGTTACGATCCATTTCCACCAGTTCGCAACCAATCATTTCGATCAGTTCACGTGGCGCGTCATAGCCTTTGTTGTAACGGCCCAGATGACAGGGATCATGGAAAGTGACACGGTAGTCGAGTTTTTTCTTGATTTTCAGCTTGCCTTCTTCAAACAGATGTTTGAGTACGGTCGTGTAATGCTGAATTTCAAACTCACCACCAAAGTCCGGGTATTCATTACGGATGGTGTTGAAAGAATGCGGATCAGTGGTGACAATCGAGTTAAATTCGCATTGTTCCAGCGTGCTGATATTGGAATTGGCCAGGAATTCATAAAGCCCTTCCTCACCGACACGACGCACATCATTACCGGCATTCATTTCGGCTTCGTAGAGCAATCCGAAATCGACACCGGCCTGCTGCATCAGTTTGGCAAATGATTTGGTGACCACCTGGTTACGTGGGTCGAACGAGGCATAGTCACCTACGAACCACATCACATCAACCGGTTCTTTACGGGCGTCTTTGATCTCAAATGACAGATCTTTGGTCCATTTGGCGCGTTTACGCTTGGACTCGCCCATCGAGTTGCCGTTTTTGTGGACCGATTGCAGGGTTTTCTGCAGGATAGGTTCCATATTGCCTTCATCGACCAGCTTACGGCGCATCTGCACAATAATGGGCACATGCTCTACCGCCACCGGGCAGATTTCGACACAGGCCATACAGGTCCGGCACGACCACAGAGTTTCCATAAATACCTGGCCAACATCCTTGCCGTGAACGTCGAGCTCGACCTCGTCCGGCAGTTCCTTTTTTTCCAGCGCGTTGTTGGCAAATTCACGCAGCGACAGAATCACATCGCGTGGCGACAACGGTGCCCCCACCGCATTGGCCGGGCAGGCTTCATGACAACGACCACACTTGGTGCAGGCATCCAGATTAAGCAGTTGCTTCCAGGTAAAATCAGTAATGGTTTTAACACCGATGTCTTCCTGGTCTTCCGGCACGGTCGGCAGTCGTTTACCGGCCATCGGATCACGGAACATCAAAGACGCCGAGGCGGTAAAGATATGTTTGACCTTGGTAAAAGGGATCAGCGCGACAAAGGCCAGCGCCAGGATGCCGTGGAACCACCACAGGCCGGTACGGAAGTCGCCTGCTGCTTCCGGGCCCATACCGAGGCCATAAAACAGATGCGCAATGCTTGCGCCGACCGGTGACCACCAGCGGTACTCCCAGACAGTCGGATCCTCCATCAGCCAAATCAGACGGGACGCTTCCAGCAGGAAACCGGTAATGAGAATAGTGATAAAGACCCACAGAAATGCCCAGTCTTCACGACGGTAGGCACTGCGGTCATAGTCCGGATCGCCGGGTTCACGATCAGGACGTGTGTAATCCAGTTTGGGTAATTTGAGCCATTTACGGCGATACATCATGTAAATCAGGCCGGCAATAGCTGCCACACCTGCAATATCCAATATCAGCGAGAACCAAAGATAGAAATCGCCATACCAGAATGTAATCCCGAACAAGGGTTCGAGAATGTCGTATTCCAGCGTAATGGTGGCGGTGCCGATGAACAGCAGGACAAAACCGAAAAATATCCCTGCATGCGCTTTACCCGCCGCTTTATCGCGACGTTTGATAGTGCGATGCGTCATCATGGTTTTGGTCATGTCCCAGAAACGCGCCAGGAATTCACCCCAGGCGGCATCCGGTTGGCCGCGACGATACTTTCTAACCTGCACATAACAGCCATAGAGAAAGATCGCGATGGCCGTATAGCCAATCACATAGAACAGATAAACGGATGAGGTCTGAAAACCTTGGAATAGAATTCGGGTTATTTCTTGTGCTTCATTCATGACACACCTGCCAGCTTGGAATAGGAATAATGAGTGCTGAGGTTAGGGAAGGTGCTGCCACATGACTGTGGCAGCACACAACCAGTTACTGCCTAGATCTTGTATTCGATCTCATGGTTGCCACCCGGCATATGCGGGGTGCCCCAGGCAACAGTTTCACGTTTGTACGGCAGAGGATATTGTGGGTTTTCTTCCTCAATTTCCCTTGCGATACGCTGTCCCGTGAAGGTTGCATCGGCAATCAGACGAGGCGCTTCGGCGTCACCAATCAGGTAGATACCCTTGATGTCGTTTTCAGCCCATTCACTCTCCCGTGCTTTCAGTTCCTGATAGAGGCTGTTGTCGGACTTACGACCGGTAACCAGGACCAGAGAATCGAACTCAAGCCAGCGATGGGTTTTGTTCTCTTCGCGAGGGAAAACGCCAGGACCGCGGTAAGTACGTTTAGAGCCATCTCCCCACATGTTGAAGATTTCCAGACGGTTTTTCTCAATGCGCGAACAGAAGTGGTCACCGATTTCTTCAATGCCCAGTTCATGCAGGCGACGCATCATGTTTGGAAATTCAAGTGTGAATTCCATGTACTTCGCCAGAGGCACACCTGACACGACAGTCACTTCATGACCTTCTGTGGCCAGTTTTTCAGCCAGGCTTGGCGCCATGAAATAGCTGTCGGCATTCAGAATCACAACACGTTTGCCGATTTTCTTGTCGCCGGACAAAACTTGTTCCGGTGTCAGCTGTTCCGGCTGTGACGCATCCGCACCGGGGATAGCAGCATGAGTCAGACAGTTTTCACCATCGGTTGCCCAGTGGGAACCGGTCGCGATAATGACTTTTTCTGCACCGTATTCCAGTACGTCATCTGCTGTCAGCGCTTTCTGGCCTAAAGCGAGCACATTGTGCTTGTTTTTCTTGACCAGTTTATCCAGCTGCGTTTCACGGTAATCACGGTGATAGCCCCACTCACCCAGACCCGGCAAGGTGGCAACCTGATTAACATGACCACCGACTTTTTCAGCTTTGTCATAGAGGTGAACGGTGTAGCCGCGTTCCATCAGGACCCGGGCCGCTTCTGAACCGGAAGGACCGGCACCGACGACCAGCACAGAGTCTTCTGAGCCCGCTTTGGCAAATTTTTCCGGATGCCAGCCACGACGATATTCTTCACCTGCTGTCGCATTCTGGGTACAAATCATTGGCGGACCACCGATTTCCCAGCGTGAGATACAGACGTTACAACCGATACAAACACGCACATCGTCGTAACGACCTTCTTCAATTTTCTTGGGCAGGAAAGGATCGGCAATTGAAGGACGGGCGGCACCAATGATATCGACAATGCCTTTGGTCACGATTTCGGTCATTTTTTCCGGGTCGGTATAACGACCTACACCCAGTACCGGTTTCTTGGAAACCTTTTTGACATGCTCAACCCAGGGAACGGTATGACCTTGCTGGTAGAAACGTGAGGGACCGGCATCTTCACCCCATTCAGCAATATCACCGAGTGTGATGTCCCACATATCAACGAAGTCGTCAGCCATTTCAATGAACTTAACGCCATCCTCTTCAGCTTCAATTTGACCTGGGCCGTAGATGGTATCGATAGCGAACCGGGTCGCAATGGCGCAGTCATCACCCACTGCTTTGCGGACTTTTTCCAGGGTTTCAATCCAGAAACGGGCACGGTTTTCCAGTGATCCGCCATAACCATCGGTACGCTTGTTGTAATACGGGTTCAGGAACTGCAATGGCAGATAGGAGTGGGCACCGTAGACATAAACGATATCGAAACCGGCATCGCGGGCGCGATAGGCTGCTTCCACGTAGTACTGCTGGACCATCTTGATATCATCAAGGTCCATTTCTTTACAGTAGCTAAGATGCTCAAATTCAGACGCATATTGGCTGGGGCCTCTGGGGGTAGAACGGGTTTCAAGACAAGGTGCATGAGCGCCGCCGTACCACATTTCAATACCGGCTAAGGCGCCGTATTTGTGTACTTCGTCAGTCATCGCGCGCAGATTGCGTACGTCACCTTCGTCCCAAATCCGTGCCGATAAGCGCATGGTGTCGTCAGATTCAGGATGGATCGAGCAGTATTCCGTATTCATCGCCGCCCAGCCGCCTTCCGCTTTCATCGAACGGTGTGCAGCCTGAAAACCGGGTCTGTCGGATCCTGCGCCGATACAGTGAGGAACCTGATAAAAACGGTTCCGGAGTGTTTTGGGGCCAATTTGGATAGGCTCAAACAAAATATCGTGTTTTGGATCGCGTGCCATTATATTTCTCCCTTCTAGTGAGTGTTGGCAACGCTATTGTCTAAACTGGGGAGAGGCTCAACAATTCCTAAGAGGGGTTACCTCCTAGGTAGTAGAAAAAGGCATTTTCGGGAGTATGTCAGCCTGAAGTGTATTGAAAGCGGACCATGAGTCAGCGGCACAAGCCGATTGGGTCAGCTGAGGTAACTGCCCACAGCCAAAACGACAGCACCGCCGAGCAGGGCCAGATAAGGAAGGACACCGGCACGCTTGACGGTATAGTCTGTCCGGCTGAGGTTAATATCTTCAAGCATCGCTCTGGGGAATCGGCCCCGATCCACCACATAGTGCCGCCAGACAAAAATGGGGAAAATCAGGCTCGCCACTATCAATCCGCTCATCAGCGTACCGCCCCCCCAGACATTGGCGCCCAGCCCCATCAACAGCATATTGATGTAGGCCAGGATCGTGCCGGCCACAATCAGACTCGTCGGCGCTTTATAGGGTCGATCCCAGTTGGGTCGATCAATCCGATGAATCCAGCCGGCATTCAGGTTCAGGAAATTGAAAATGATATAGCCGACATTGGAGGCGGCAAGCAGAAACACATAATCGGACATACTGAGCAGCATCAGATTGATGATCAGATTGGTCCACATGGCACGGGTCGGCGCCCCATTCTCATTCACCTTGGATAAATAACGCGGCAGCAGGCCGTCAACTGCGCCCTGACATAGCGTCCGTGAGGATCCCGACATCGTGGTCATAATCGACAGCAGTAATGCCAGCACCAGCATCACGACAAACAGATTGGCGATAAAGCCACTGCCGCCCACGATACCTGCCAGCGCACTGGCGACCCCCATACCGCTGTAAATATCATCGGACAACATGCCACCATACTCAGCCGGTGCAATGACCTGACCGGCCGTATTCAGGGTTTCCGGCTGCACCAGCTGCCCCAGCCCCAGATGCCCCTGAAACGCGAGCGGGATAAGCGTAAAAGCAACAATACAAAGTAAACCGGAATACAAAATCGCTTTGAAAGTGTCGGTTCTGGGATGCTTGAACTCCCGGGTATAGCAAACAGCGGTTTCGAAGCCATAGGTCGACCATGCTGCAATGAACAGGCCACCGGCCATCAGTACCCAGCCATCCAGATTCCATTCCCCTGCCATCACATGCCCTTCACTGTCGTAGGCCAAGGGTGACAGAGGGAAGAAGTTTTCTGCAGGCAGATCACCGGTAATCAACGGCACCAGTGCCAGCACCATCAGCGGCACCAGACTGGTCATACCCAGAATCATGGTCGCTCTGGCTGAGCGCAGGATACCGCCATTCTGAATCGCAAAAACAATAATCATCAGTGCCGCACCAATGATGAAGGTGGCATTGATACGTAAGGTCAGTCCGACTTTCAGCGTACTTAAATCAAGTAAAGTAATTTGCCAGGTATTGATGACCGCATCAGGAGGAAACAGCGCGGTCAGAATATAACCTGCAGCCAGACCGGAGCCGATGGCCAGCACGGGTCCCCAGGCAATCCAGTTACACCAGATAGACAGCGGTGCGATAGGTTTACAGTAATTGATCCAGGCAACTGCCCCATACACCGACGCCCCCCCGGTCTTATGAGGAAACAAACCCGCAATTTCAGCGTAGGTAAAAGCCTGAATAAAACCGAAACTTATCGAAATCAGCCACACCAGCCAGGCAGGTTTGCCCACCGTGGCAGCGATTGCGCCCATTGAGAACAGAACCAGCGCCGGAACACCACTGGCAACCCAGAAAGCGCCGGTCCAGTTAATGCTGCGATGAAAAGAAAAAGCCGCAGATTTAACCTCCGTGTCGGTGTCGCGGCCCTGATTATCGTTTAGTGGTGGCTGTTGCACATTTCAATCCGATATTCCCTGACCTTATAACCGTTTAAGCTGTTTCAGGTCGTTCATTTAGCATGGCAGCGTGCAGGCAAAGACACAATCTTTTCAGTCTCGACAACAAACGTTGACAGGACAAGCTCTCACATTCGGCTGACAAATAGCCGAGCATGATACAAGGCGATCGCACTGAGCAGGGTTATCGTGATAATCGCCACGACATCGGCCCCCATATATCCCCAGAATTCAGACACTTTACTCTCCTCCATCAGGCGTTTATCAGCTAGGCTGATACTTTCAAACCCACTATGCCGGTCAAAATCAGACAAACACTGGCAAGCCTGACAAAACTCGACGGTTCAGCCAGAAACATAATGCCGTAAATCGCCGTGCCCACTGCACCAATGCCGACCCAGACACCATAAGCCGTACCGACCGGCAGTGAACGCATCGCCAGTCCCAGCAGCCAGAAACTCAGCAACATGGTGAGCACAGTAAATACACTCGGCCACAACCGGGTAAAGCCGTCCGAATATTTCAGTCCCACTGCCCAGACCACTTCCAGTAATCCTGCTATCACCAGTACCACCCAAGCCATGATTCACTCCTTATGGGGCCGTCCCCGACGAAAATAGCACGGTGAGGTCGTCCTCACTTGCTTAACGAGATTTACAGCAATCCGGTATCTTGCATACGCTGGCGGCCGAAACCGGATAAAGCATACTGGAATATCAGCCGATCGGTCCTATTATCCAGCCGGTGATCTTCACGGCTTATCAAACCGGCTGAGGCCAGTTCATCAAGGATGATGCGAAAATGATTCAGCCAGTAACGACCGGACAGTTGATATTCCTGCATCGCCTCGCCAATCAGCACATCGTCCCACGCCAGTTGCTTTCGTTCCAGCAACACCAGCATATAGCCTTTGTGATGCAGCTTCATCCGGCCCCCGGCGTTTCGGTGACCGAACGCAGTTGAGCCACTGCCTCTGCAGGTTCCCGGAACATCACAAAACTACCGATAATGGTTAAAGCCAGACCGAGCAGAAAATACCATTCCGGTAATTCCAGCGTGACCAGTGCCACAAAGATCACGGCAAACACACCGTAAAGATTACCGATGGCTTCACCCCGGCTGACGCCAATCAGAGAAAAGCTCTTGTAGAATGCGGTATAGCAGAATGCATGACAGACCGATGCCAGCAACATCCAGGTCATGGCAACAGGCGTCAGCAGGGTTTCTTTTAGCAGAAACCAGACCGGTTGATCGGTCAACACCATCACCGCGGGCAGCACCAGTAATCCCCAGAATAAAATTTCAAAACTGAAACGGCACTGGATACCGACATCCGGATCGGTGACATCCATCGCTCTGGAAGCGACCGCACCCTCTGCCCCCCAGCCGATAGCGGAGAGAATCCCACCGAGATAACCGAGCCAGACATAACTGCCGTCATCACCCAGTTCACCGAAGAAACCCGGTCCGTAAATCACGACGCCACCCATGATAATGATCGCCATGCCCAGTGCCGCCTGTGCGGAAATTTTTTCCTGATACCAGAGCCGGGCTATCACGGCCCCAACGACCGGATAGAACAGTGATGTCACGGCGGCAAACACTGGCCCGACGAATCCCATTGCCATGTAGGAGCCGAATATTGCCATGGGACCGCCGAACAAAGAGGCCAGTGCATACCATTTGGAAATCTTCCGAAACCGCACCAGGGTACGGCCGTAATCTCTGAGCTTGCCGAGGCTGCCATTCCAGACTGCAAGGAAAACGAAAACGGCCAGCGCATGAATCCAGGTCATTACCGCCGTAGCAACCAGGCGTTGTCCCTGATTATCCGGACTGATGCTGTTATAGGGATATTCGTACCATAAGGCCGTGCCCGGAATATACCAGGCACCCCATAACACGGCGGTCCACAACGCCCATCTGAAGCCCCAGCGCTGGTGACGTACAAAATGTTGCTGAAGCGCGTAATCGCTATAGCTGCTCATCCGGCTCTCCTAAGCCCGTGATAAATCAGCCAGCGCCCGTTCGCTCAAATCTTCAGGCAGCACATACTCCTCGACGGAAAGGCCAAAACCACTCATCGAGGGCAGTTTTCTGGGCCAGGTCATCAACCGCATACGGCCGATGCCTAACTCTTTGAGAATCTGGGCACCAATGCCGTAGTGCTTGAGCACATACTCTTCTTCAAAGTGACGTTCGCCTTCAACCTGTGCCTGCCATTCCTGTTCATCGCCCTTGATCAGCAACAGGACCCCTTCACCGGCTGCCTGTATATGCTGCATGGCTTCGGTGACGCTCCAGGTGTGACCGTGACGCTGGTTATCCAGAAAATCAAAGTTATTGATCGGGGCATGAACCCGTACCAGGGTGGCATTCTGAGTTTGTGGCTCACCACAAATCAGCGCCACATGGGTTAAGTCTGAAGTGAGATCACGATAGCTGACCATCTCAAAGCTGCCGTACAAAGTGCTGATATAACGACGATCTTCAAAAGCAACCAGACGCTCATTGCGACGACGGTATTCGATCAGATCGGCAATCGTGCCCACTTTGAGCCGATGTTTATCTGCAAACTTCAGCAAGTCCGGCAGTCTTGCCATGCTGCCGTCATCATTCATAATTTCACAGATAACGGACGCGGGTTCGCGCCCGGCCAGTTTACTCAGGTCACAACCGGCCTCGGTATGACCGGCTCGTGCCAGCACCCCGCCCTGTTGTGCCTGAAGCGGGAAAATATGACCGGGGCTGACAATATCTGTTGCTTGCGCATTTTTGGCCACTGCTGCCTGAACCGTTCTGGCCCTGTCTGCCGTGGAAATACCGGTAGTGACGCCCTCAGCCGCTTCAATCGACACGGTAAAGTTAGTGCCTAGTCCAGTCCCGTTATTCTTCACCATCAACGGTAATTCCAGCTGACGGCAACGATCTTCTGTCAGTGTGAGGCAAATCAGACCACGGCCATGCATCGCCATAAAATTAATAGCCGCCGCATCAACCGCATCCGCAGCCATGATCAGATCGCCTTCATTTTCACGATCCTCATCATCCATCAGTACCACCATTTTGCCCTGACGGATATCGGCGATGATGTCCTCAATCGGTGAAATCGCAGTCTGGCCCGGTTTGGGCGCAAAGGGGAGGGTCGGACTATTCATGACGGCCTCCTGACAAACGATCGATCATGGCGTAGGCGGAGTGATTGTGAATCGATTCAAAATTTTCACATTCGACCCGGAAGCCGCCAATGGCAGGGGCTTTGTCCAGTGCACCGGCGATATCCCGCACCAGGTCTTCCACGAACTTCGGATTGTCATAGGCGTATTCGGTGACGAATTTCTCATCCGGACGCTTGAGCAGGCCGTAGAGCTGACTTGATGCCTGTTCTTCAACCATTCGAATTAATTGATCCAGGCTCATGCTGTCATCGACTTCAACTTCCACCGTGACCAGCGAACGCTGATTGTGAGCACCATAGGCAGAAATCTTCTTGGAACAGGGGCAGAGGCTGGTCACCGGGATCTCGGCTTTGACCGTCAGCGCAAAGCGCTCTCCAATATCAGCCTTGAGCGTCAGATCGTAGTCCATCATGCTAGTGACACCTGAAACCGGTGCCGACTTGGCCAGAAAGAACGGGAAGCGCATTTCGACATGGCCGTTTTCCGCTTCCAGCAGATCCAGCATGTCACGCATGAAGGTATGCATATGATTGACTGCAAAAACCTGTTCGGGTCTTTCCAGCAGTTCAATAAAGCGTGACATATGGGTGCCTTTCACATGATGAGGCAAACGCACATACATACTGAAGTCAGCCACCACGCGGGTCGGACCAGCTTCATCGCTTCGGAAAAAAATCGGGTAACGTAAGGATTTGATGCCGACCTGGTCTATAGCCAGCTGGCGTTTATCGGGGGTGTTCTGAACATCTTCCAGACCAGTATTGAGCGGCAGGTTCATAACGCTAATCCTTATCTTATAGACTTTCCAGTCGTTGTTATTCGTGGTTACCAAAAAAAGGAGGGTGAACTGTCGACTGCCTTGTCACATGCCATTGAGAACAGTGGCTCGGCTGTGACAGTTCACCCCCAACGTCCCAACGAGAGAACGGGTTAGAGGATAACCATGAAGAAGCTGAATCGCTTTAATCAAAGCAGCTTCAGTTTCATTATCTATTCCGTCACCCCTGCCAACAATTCCAAAGAAGGATTACTACCTAGGGGTTACGAAACGCTAAAAAAATGCCGGTATCCAACTTCGATACCGGCTATGGCTATGACTGAATCAAATCAGCTCAAGCTGTGAATCTCGACCAGGCAAGCCTGAATCTGTACCCGGCACGGTGTTGACCGAATGATATTCCCCGGTCAGGACTGCCCCGGTGTAACTGCCCGACATCCAGCCGTTAACCATCAGGCTGAGCAGACTGTTATAAACAGACTTCAGGATTCGGGACAGCTTTAACAGGGCCATCTCACTCACCTGCCGGCGCGGCTGCAGCCAACGCAGTTGACTGGCGGGTTTCGTACTGAGAGTAAAGCCATAACGGCAGATACAGTGACAGTACGATGAAACCAATCCAGGTTGAGAACCAGCCGACTTCCAGACTGTTGAGATACACCACCCCAATCAGACACAGCGGAATATTGAATAAACCGAACATCAAGGCCACATTTTTCCAGCCTTTGGGTGCGCTGAACGGTCTTTCAAGTTCAGCAAAGTTTGGATGACTTTTCGCTTTGACGTAGGCAAACAGACTGATGCCATTGGCACAGGTATAGCCAATCGCTGAAGCGGCCAGAATGGCTGCCGGCGTTCCCATTGAAATCAGTACCAGGTTAAACAGGCCGATCGCCACCATGGCTACCACCGGTGTGCCATGTTTATTGACTCTGCCGAACACCCGCGGCAGATTGCCTTCAGTGGCCATGGAGTGCATAGCCCGCGCGGAACCGAGATAAGCCGTCTGGATAATCAACACCATCGCCGCAATCAGCATGACGATAGCGATCACCGAACCCGATGCGCCAAAGGCGGCCTCTGCCACCGGAATCATCGGGGAAATGGGTTCGGCCAGCACGCCTTCTACGCCCAGTACACCAATGACTGCAGCCTGTACCAACACAAACGACAACAGGCAGATGGCACCACAGACAAACAAGGCTTTGGGTACATCTTTCGACGGGTTTTTATACTCAGGTCCGTAAATCGCGGCTGTTTCCCACGCACAGGCACTCCATTGGGCAATCGCAAACAGTCCGAACAGAATCAGAATATGATGCAAATCCCAGGACCAGTCGACCGGTAACCAGTTATTACTGATGTTACTGATATCTACCGCACCGGTAGCAAAGGGTGTCAGCGTCATCACGACCAGGGGCACCAGCGCCACACCGGCCAGCACATAACCCAGCACCGCACTGTCTTTCAGGCCAAAGTAATTGATCGCAATCAAACCGCTGAAAATAACCCCGCCGGAGAGCAGTGAGAGTTGATATTCAGTGAATAGCTCACCCAGACCGGGGAAGAGTCCGTGTAAATAACTGCCGACCAGTATGGCGAAAATAGCCAGTACCGGATTCCAGGCAAACCAGTAACTCCAGGCACTGAAACCGCCTATCAGCTTGCCTTTGTCAAAGTCACCCTGGTAATCCCTGGTTTTAAACACATGCTGGGCAAAGCCCGGCAGACCGGATGATTTTGGAAAGGTTGTCGCCAATTCAGCATAAGCCAGGTTCTGCATAAATCCCTGTAACACAGACAGCCCCCAGACCAGGATGGCAGCAGCTGCGACCCACATCGGGAAGTAACCCAGCGAAGGTAAAATCAATAATGGCACGCCCGATGCTATGGCGAGTCCCTGTTTCCAGTCAATCGACCGTTCCAGGGATTCATCCTCATGCACCGAGCCTGCCTGCGCTGCACCGGAACCGGTGCCTGTATTGTTCAGCTTAATATCACTCATAGTGTCATCTCCGCTTCAGTTCGACAGTCTTGTTGCCGGGACTTTGGCTGTTTATTTCCAGGAAGAAAACAGCGCCGCTATTTCCCCCTTTGAGACTTCAGAAAGTCTGATTCGAACTTAGCGTGTTAAGACGAACTTGATAATTCCCTTGTGGCAGTACTTCCAAGGGAGTAGTGGATCAAAAAATATTTAAAAACTGTCAGACGTATCGTGCCTGCTGCCAACGCACTCGCGCCCACAAATACGCATCCATGACTGACAGGGCGTAAATAAAGATGCCACCGGCAAACTGGCCGATCACGGAAACCTCCGGCCCGGCAAACTGAAATGTCACCATGGCCAGGACCATCATGAAAAACACCATGGTCAGGCCCCGCAATGGTGTCTGATTCAGTACCTGTCCGACCCCGGGGAGAACTATGGCAACCAGTAGCACCAGGTAGGGATGCCATGGTCTGATTGTTGATGCATCACGCTGCTTCATCACATCGCACTCCATCCAGCTTAGCCAGCAATTTTTGTAACTGACGGGTCAGGGCCGCTATTTCGGCCGAATCAATCGGCTGCATATCAAACTCGGCGCTGCGTAAAAGCAGGTATTGACCCCGCTCCGCCTGTCGAATGAGATAGGTCAGTCGTACCGTCTCAGGTGTAATCAATAATTCCTTGGCCCTCTGATCGGCAAAAATCGTCTTTACATCACTGTCGATAGACTCCAAGGACGGCGCACTCTCACGACTGACATAGCGGGCATGTTGCGGCCAGCCTTTAAGCGGTGTTACCGGTTTATTCCAGTTCCAGCCGGGACTGAATACATCGCTGGTATGCGGTCTAACCAGGATATCAAGACTGCCCCTGCTCTCCTCCGGCCGCCGCATCGTGATATGCAGCCACATCACCGGTAACTTACGGGCAGTCAGATTATCCACTTCCAGTTTCAACCCCACGCTGGTGCCATCGAAATCGCCCAGTAGATGCTGAAATCCTGCCCGGTCAGCCACACTCTTTTTGATATTGATGACCTTGCTGCTCTGACTTAACAGATCCGATCTGGCCTGCATCACCATGCGATGATGATGCTGGTACATCCGCCACAACAAGACACTGAAAACGGCTGCCATAACAAAAATAAATTGCGTCATTTTTGCCTCCTTACCAGCAAAAAAAGGCCCCGCAGCGTAATGCCGCGGGGCAAGGAATCAGCGCACCACCGTCACCGGACAGTGCGCCTTGCTGATAACCTGCTGGGCAATCGAACCCAGCAAGACTTTGGAGACGCCGGTGCGTCCCACCGAACCGGTCACCACATGGTCGTGGTCATTGCTTTCGGCATAATCAATAATCGCCTTGGCAATATTGTGTCCCGGCACCGTGGTACAAAACACCGGCTCCAGTTCCCGGTCATGGGCCTTTTGCATCGCTTCATGCAGTTCCATCTGGATCTGATCATCCGCTGCTCCCAGTACATTCGAGTCCCAGAAGTAGGTATGAGAGATTTCCTCAGCCGTCGACATCACGACGTGAATAAAGGTCAGCTCGGCCTGCGCCAGTTTTGCCAGTTCAATGGCATAGTCCACGGCTTTTTGCGCGCTGTGAGAGCCATCAGTTGCACATAAGATCTTTTTCATTTGTCATCCCTCCTCAATAACCCCGTGGCCGCGGCCAGGGCATGGTGAATTGATCACCGCGTTTCACGAACTGATAACGACGCATCACAAACCATGCTGAAGCCACGATGTAGAAGGCCATGATCGACAGCAGTGAAGCGCCATAACCAAGGAAGGTCGCAAAATAGACGGCTGCGCAGAGACCCAGCAAAACCAGCGCCGGAATCGGATGGAACGGATGGATATAACCCCGCTTGATCACATCCAGCGGCCACATTTTTCTGAACCGCATCATGTTGATCGACATGAAGGTGTAACCCAGCAGACCTGACAAAATAGAGAAAGTAATGACCTGATCCAGCAAGCCGGTAAAGGCAAACGACACCGCAATGGGAATCAGAAAGATAATGGCTCTGAACGGTGTCCGGTAATGCGGATGAATCGCCCCGAACCAGGTCGGCATATAACGATCCCGTCCCATTGAGAACCAGGCACGCGCCGCATCATTGATACAGCCATTGGCAGAAGCAATCGCTGCGAACATCGTACCGATGAACAATACCACCTGCAGACTTGGATTACCGATAATGGAAGCCGCATCATACAAAGGCGTGGCAGCTTGTCCCAGGTACTGCCACGGCATCAGACCCGTCGCGACATACCATGTCAGAGAGGCTGCTACCAGCAGGGTCAGAATCCCACCGATAGTACCCAGTGGTATAGACCGACCGGCACTGCGGACCTCTTCCGCCGCCTGACAGGTACCCTCGATACCGAGGTAATACCACATGCCAAACTGCAGGGACGCAACCACTCCTATCCAGCCATAAGGCAGTTCTGTCAGCAAATCACTGTGGCGGAGGATATTGCCCGGATTGAGCGGATCAGTCCCGATAAACAAGGCAATAATGGCCAGGAAGGCAAACAGTGTAATGACAAAGTTCACCGTCAGGGTCATAAATACCCCGCGGTAGTTGAGCCAGGCCAGAAATGCGATCGTCAGTACCACAAAGGGTTGTGGACTCAAACCTTCATAACCGGTCGCCGCCGCCACTGCAGACATCAGATCCCCGACTATCAGGGCATCCGCCGCCTCCAGCATGGTATAGGCCATCACCAGAAACAGACCGACATTAAAGGCCATTAACGGGCCGATAATATGCTTGGCCTGGGTATACTGGCCACCTGCTGCTGCCACTGTTGAGGTGACTTCCGAGTCGATCATGGCGACACAGCTATAGAGCAGCCCGATCACCCAACAGGCAATCAGGGCACCATATGCCCCGCCCTTGGCGACCGAAAAGTTCCAGCCCATGAACTCGCCGACTAAAACGATGCCGACCCCCAATGCCCAGACATGGAAAGGGTTAAGCACCTTGAACATCGAAATGCGTTGCGGGTTTTCAGCCGCCTTAGTTTCTGCAGTCATTTGATGCCCCCTTCTTCCTTGATTTCATCAAGAATCTCATCGACACCCTCACGGGAGCTGATAAGCAGTTCTTCATCGAACTCCCGCGATACGCTAATGGCATCGACCAGGATCCACAGTAAGAGCAACCCGGAGATAATCCAGGCGGCATAACTTAGAATTTGCCAGTAAATCATTGTGTCGCCTCCCGTTTGGATGGGTTTTCATCAGCACCAAATTTTTCTTCTATGACTTCGCGATACTGTCTGTCTGAGATTCGTATGACGAAAAAGAAGTAGCCGATGATGACCAGCGCGGTAATGGCCAGCATCAGTGGGTCAATGGTGTAATCAAACTTGTCGTTGATGATCTCGGCAGCAGCAGCTTCGTCGTAACCAAGCTTTTGCCACTGTTCCTGTTCAACGGCGGAGACGCCCAGTGATTCCCAGGTATAGGACTGGACTGTGACTGTTTCCTCGGCTGACTTGGTATCAGACTCAAGAAACAAGGGAATATAAAGACTGACGTAAACGAGTACCAGGATAAACAGACTGTCAATTAACTGACCGCGTTTATGCTGGATCTTGGGTATATATGTAGACATGGCATTTCCTCATTAATTGACTCTTGCATCATTTTTAGCTGCCCGATTTTGATCGAGATGCTTGATATCCAGACCGTATATAAAGTCCTTGTCTTCCGCGTAATGATGGGTCATAGCCCAGACTGACGTGGTATTGAAAAGAACCAGTAAGGCACTGGAGATAATCATGACCCATCTAATAACTGGATCATCGACAATGCTTAAGATACTAATGAGGACGAAGCCCACAGCCAGCCAGAGTAGAATGATGTCCGACCAGGCCATGATACAGTCCCGTACATACATGTTTTGTATGCGTTTTTTTAAATTATTATTCATGATTATTTCCTCTCTCTTGTTAAAACTAGTGAATTACACTGATTCCTCCTGATAAAAAAATGCAAAAAAGATAAGGGCCGATACCACGCTGAAAAAAAGCACTTAATGACGGGGTAAGGATCAATTAAGTAGTTTGATTCATTGCGGTACCGGCCCTTATTTCGATCGCTCGTTAAAAACGGGGCTTAGAAAGACTGTTGCTGACCCGGAATCCAGCTGGTGCCGGCCAATGGAACACGGGCCATCGCAGCAGATTCAACAGTCAGGGCAACCAGATCTTCCGGTTCCAGGTTACGCAGGTCGTTCTTACCACAGGCACGGGCCAGGGTTTGCGCTTCCAGGGTTAAAACACGCAGGTAGTTCGCCAGACGACGGCCACCTTCAATCGGGTCAAAACGTTTCATCAGTTCTGGATCCTGGGTGGAAATACCGGCCGGGTCACGACCTTCATGCCAGTCATCATAAGAACCAGCTGTAGAGCCCAGTTTCTGGTACTCGTCTTCCCATTTCGGATCGTTATCACCCAATGCCACCATCGCAGCGGTACCAATGGCGACCGCGTCAGCGCCCAGCGCCATACACTTGGCCACGTCGGCACCGTTACGGATACCACCGGAAACAATCAGTTGAACCTTACGGTGCATGCCCATTTCCTGCAGTGCCTGAACGGCTTGTGGAATGGCCGCCATGGTCGGAATACCGACGTGTTCGATAAACACATCCTGGGTTGCCGCGGTACCCCCCTGCATACCGTCAACCACGATAACGTCAGCACCGGCTTTAACCGCCAGCTTCACATCGTAGTAAGTACGGGTGGCACCGACTTTGATGTAAATAGGCACCTGCCAGTCTGTGATTTCACGCAGTTCCTTGATCTTGATTTCCAGATCGTCCGGACCGGTCCAGTCAGGGTGACGACAGGCAGAACGTTGATCCACGCCTTTTGGCAGGGTACGCATCTTAGCCACACGGTCAGTGATTTTCTGACCCAGCAGCATACCGCCACCGCCCGGTTTCGCGCCCTGGCCCAGTACCACTTCAATGGCATCGGCTTTACGCAGATCATCCGGGTTCATACCGTAACGTGATGGCAGGTATTGATAGACCAGCTTGGTGGATTGGCCCCGTTCTTCCGGGGTCATACCGCCATCACCGGTAGTGGTGGATGTACCTACCGCTGAGGCACCACGGCCCAGCGCTTCTTTCGCATAGGCAGACAAGGCACCGAAGCTCATACCGGCAATCGTGACCGGGATTTCCAGCTCGATGGGTTTCTTGGCAAAACGGTTACCCAGGGTCACCGAGGTGTTGCATTTTTCACGATAGCCTTCCAGCGGGTAACGAGACATACTCGCGCCCAGGAAAAGCAGATCGTCAAAATGCGGCAGCTTACGCTTGGCACCGGCGCCGCGGATATCGTAGATACCAGTATCGGCAGCACGACGGATTTCCGACATCGTCGAGCGGTCAAATGTCGCTGACTCGCGCGGTACCGTCATGTATTTTCTCTTTTCACTCATTTCTATTTCCTCGCAATATCAGCAATTAATAAGCACCAGCGTTATCAACTTTGAAGTTGTAAAGCTGTCTGGCAGAGCCGTAGCGTTTGAAATCTCTCGGGTCCTGATCGGTCACACCGGCACGTTCAAACAGTTCGGTCAGTTCCTCGATGTGTTCTGCACGCATTTCTTTTTCAATGCAGTCCGCACCCAGCGATTTGACTGAACCTTTGACATAGATGTGTGCTTCGTAGAGTGAATCGCCCAGCGCATCGCCAGCATCACCACACACTGCCAGAACGCCGGCCTGTCCCATAAAACAGCTCATATGACCAACGCTGCCTTTAACGAGGATGTCGACGCCTTTCATGGAAATACCACAGCGAGAGCCGGCATCGCCTTCAATCACCAGCAGACCACCGTGTGCGGTCGCACCGGCTGCCGATGAGGCATTGCCTTTAACGCGAACCAGGCCTGACATCATGTTTTCTGCCACACCCTGACCGGTATGACCGTGAATGGTGATTTCGGCTTCCTGGTTCATGCCGGCACAGTAGTAACCGGCTGGTCCGTGGATATCGATTTTCAGTTTCTGGTTAACGCCGACAGCCAGGTTATGGTGGCCTTTCGGATTCAACACGTCCCATTTTTCAATGCTCATTTCATCGTGTTGGTCATGCAGTGCCTGATTCAGGTCACGCACAGTCTGCGTTGCCAGGTCGATCGTGCCTACGCCATTGATAGTCTCGATGGCTGAGGTCTCTGCTAAGTTATTTGTACTCATTATGTTCTCCTAATCACCTAGTCTTAGTTGCCGTTACGTTCCCAGACGTAAATGCGCGCAGGTTCCGGTTCCCAGACCTTGGCGTCTTCAATACCGGGCAGGGTTGTTAAGGCCTGGTATTCTGAAGCCATCGCCACGTAATCATCCGTTTCTGCAATGACAGCGGGTTTACAGGCAATCGGGTCACGCACGACGGCAAAACCGTCTTTGGTGCCAATCGTTAAGGTGTAAAAACCATCCAGCGTTTTCAGTGCGTTTTCGAGTGCTTCATTCAGCGAATCACCCTGCTGCAGACGATGGGTCAGGTAACCTGCCGCGACTTCAGTATCGTTTTCAGTAGTGAATTCGATGCCTTCACGTTTCAGTTCCTGGCGCAGACGGTTGTGGTTGGAAAAAGAACCGTTATGAACCAGGCACAGATCCAGACCGGTTGAGAATGGATGGCTGCCTGCCATGGTCACAGCAGATTCAGTCGCCATGCGGGTATGGCCGATAATGTGGCTGCCTTTCATATTTTCCAGCTTGAACATATCAACGATACGTTCCGGCAGACCCACTTCTTTCAGGATTTCGATAGATTTGCCTGAGCTCATGACCAGCACGTCAGCGTGGCTTTGTTCCAGGTAGTCTTCGACTTTTTCAGCCTCTACGCCGACTTTGAAAACGGCGACTTTGCTGTTCTGGAACCAGTCCACTTTGGTGTCCAGGGCTTTTTCAATGTCTTTCGCCAGTGCAGCCCAGTCATAGTTTTCGTCTTCATGACGCAGGGTCAGCTTGGTACCGTCATCAACGGCATCACCGTAGACCGCGAAACCGGCACTATCCGGGCCGCGATCGGTCATGGCAATCAGCATCGGTGCGAACAGTTTGCCCAGTTCGCTTTCGTACTTATCGTTTTTCAGATAAAGACCAACGATTCCACACATAAGATTTCTCCTAAAAAACGCCTCTCAGGCGGAGTATTAATAAAACTCAACGTAGCGGTTGATTTCCCAATCGGAGACATGACGCATGTACTCCACCCATTCCATGTGTTTCAATTCCAGAAACTCCTTGGCCAGTCCTTCACCCAGCGCCCCTTTGACGACGTCATCTTTCTCCAGCGCCAGCAAAGCCTCATGGAGGTTCTGTGGCAGGATGCCGATGCCGTTTTCTTCCAGCTCAGCCGGAGACATGTCATAGAGGTTGGAGTCGTGACCTTTGCCCGGATCCAACTGGCGTTCCACGCCGTCCAGACCGGCCGCAATCGCCGCTGCAGCAGTCAGATAAGGATTGCAGGTGCCGTCCGGCAGCCGCAGTTCGATACGGCCGTAAGGGATCCGCACCATGGTTGAACGGTTGTTATTACCGTAGGAAATATAGGCCGGTGCCCAGGTGGCGCCGGACAGCGAACGACCCACTACCAGACGTTTGTATGAATTCACGGTCGGTGCAGCAATCGCAGTCAGTGCCGGTGCATGAGCCAGGATCCCGGCCATGAAGTGATAAGCCAGCTTGGAAAGCCCCATACCAGATGGATCGCTATCATCCTGGAACAGGCTTTTTTCACCATCGCCAATCGACATATGCATGTGCATGCCGTTACCAGGACGGTTGCTGAACGGTTTCGACATGAATGAGCAGATCATGCCCATTTCATTGGCGATTTCGCTGGCCCCCATCTTGAACATGATGTAGTCATCAGCACTCTTGAGCGCATCAGCATAGGTGTAGTTGATTTCAAACTGACCATTCGCATCTTCGTGGTCGATTTGATAAATATCGAGACCGACCTGCATCAGTGCTTCAGTCATTTTTTCCAGGTATTCGCCCTGACGCTTGATGCCTTTATAGTCATAGCAAGGCTTTTGCAGGGTGTCAGTGACATCGCAGGGTGATAATTGACCGGTCACCGGGTCTTTATGCAGCAAAGAAAATTCAGGTTCCAGACCGGTGTATAGGATCCAGCCTTTTTCTTCCAGCCGTTTCAGTTGTTTTTTCAGTACTACACGGCTGTCGTGATTGTAGGGTTCACCATTAACGTGACCGTCACAGATAATGCGCGCATAGCCCGGCTGCCAGGGCAGCAAAGTCAGCGTGCTGAGTTCGCCGACGGCCATATAGTCCGGACCATTAGGCGCAATGCCCATGCCCCAGATAGCACCACCGGCAAAACCGGCACCGTTTTTGAGAATGTCTTCCAGATGCCCGGCGGGAACAGACTTAACCTTCGCCACACCATGGATATCAACAAACTGGGCCAGGACGTATTTAACGTCATTGTCTTTCAGAAACTTCTTGGCCTGCTCAATTTGGGCTGACTCCAGAAGTGTGTCGTTATGTTCGTATTTCATGAGCTCTTTCCTTCTGTTTATATAAACAGCGTTGGTGATTAATTAAGCTTGTAATAAAAGTTGAAACCGACCGGGCCGCCGCCCTGTTCTTCGATGATGCCGAGCAGGGTTTTCCACAAATAAGGTCCGAAGGTTCCGTCACACCAGATGCGATAAACAGATTGGCCGTTAAGCGTCTGCTTCAGCAGCGTTGCCGATACACCGGCGATGACAGTCATGACCAGACGATTTTCTTCCAGTGTTGCGCCTTCTAAATCGATGGCACACACTTCAGAAAACAAGGCTGGGGTCAGCTCCCCGCTGACGATAAAAGCTGCGTCATTGCGCAAAACTTTATGGACGCCGCTTTCATTCACAGCAGTGTCATTGAGCGTGCGGGCCATTTCGTTTTCCGGCTGGTCTTCCAGCAGGAATTCGGTATTACCCAGACGCATTACCAGACTGCCGTTATCCTGTGGCGTCCAGCTGTTGGTGGTGTCAGGCAGCTTGATACCGGCCGTCTGCAACCAGTTAGCAGCTCGTGGCCCTTTCACACCAAAACGGTTGAGATTGCTGACATCACAGATACTCAAGGTCTGGCTGTGTTTGGCTTCCACATCGGCTGCATTGAAGCTCAATGCAGTCTCCATGCCATTGACTTCCCCGTTGACCGGCTTCCTTAATGCGTGAGCAAAGGCCACCGGACTCATTAATACGGCGTCTTGCATATTCATTCTCCTCGACTCTCTAAAAGGTGGAAAAACGGGGCCTTACAGGCAGTCGCCGCAACCATCGCACCGGAATCGGTACGGATCTGGAAACGGGCACCGGCATGGCTGTGCTCAGGAGGCACAAAGGCAAAACCAATGTGGCGATCGAGATAGCCGCTGTAAGAGATACTGGTCACACGACCCGCGATCTGGCTTGCACTATCAATGATCAGGTTGCACTCATTTGGCACTTCACCATTAAAGTCCGCGTCGAGGACAAAAGTGGTGAGCTTCTTATTCAGAGGCTTCTTCTCCAGAATCTTCAGGCTGCGCTGGCCGATAAAGAACGGCTTGTCCATCGCCACCAAAGATTCAGAATGAGCTTCAAACGGATTGGTCAGACCATCAGTATCGTGACTGACCAGGTGATGCCCCATTTCCAGGCGCAGCAGACGCTGAGCATCGGTACCAAATGGACGGATACCTGACGATTTGCCCGCCTCCATCAGCGCTTTCCAGACATGCAGACCGGCTTTGTATGGCACATGAATTTCAAACGCCAGATCGGCGACAAAGCTGACACGCATGACGCGGGCATCGACACCAGCCACTTTGCCGGTACTGAAAGCCCCTTTGCCCATCGCCTCAGCTGATATATCAATATCAGTCAGTGAGGCCACCACATCGCGTGATTGGGGGCCGGCGACAGTCATCGCTGCCATCGCCCCGGTCAGATTGACCAGCGTGACCTGCATTTTCCACAGCTGCACATTGCGTTGCATTTCACGGTAAACCGTGGCCGCGTTAGAAGAGTTGGTAGAAACATAAAATTGATCTTCTGCCATTCTCACGGCGACGCCGTCATCACTCACCACGCCTGCTTCATCCAGAAGCATGGCAATGCGACTGCGACCGACTTTCTGATCAGCGAATTTGCCGGTATAGAAACGCTCCAGGAATGCACCGGCATCACTGCCGAAGACTTCAATTTTGCCCAGCGTACTACCGTCAATCATGCCCACGCTTTCACGCACAGCCAGCGTTTCCTGCTGCACCGCCTCACTGGCAGTCAGGCCGGAACCGGCCGGTGCGTAATAAGCCGGCCGCAGCCAGACACCGGCTTCCATCATTTCACCGCCATGTTCCACATGCCATTGGTGCATCGCGGTGTAACGGTGCGGATGGAAACCGCGGCCACCCAGGTGACCAATCGGGGTCGGATGAAAGAATGGCCGTGCCGTGGTGGTACCGATCTTCTCTACCGGCAGCTGACGGATGCGGGCCAGGATTCGGATGGCATTCATATTGGAATGCTTACCCTGACTCGGGCCCATGCCGACAGTAGTGAAACGTTTCATCAACTCAATATTGTCGAAACCTTCTTTGGCGGCATTGATAAAGTCTTTAACCTGGATATCCTCGTCAAAGTCGACAAAGTTCTTGCCTTTGGGGTGATTGACGATGGGATAAGGATGGCTGGGACGGTTAACGGATGCCGCTTTAAAGCTTTCCAGCTGCACCGCTTTACCCAGGTAACTGGCTGCTTCAGTCGCAGCGCGGCGACCATCCTGCTGACGCGATTTCAAGTCAAACACGCCATTGACTTTACCGGCGGCGAAAACGCCTTCCGGTAACTGCGCCGGCACGAACTGCTCAACGTCGTAGTCGTAACCCATTTTGGTGCCGGCCTGATATAACAAGGCCGCTGCCGGCGCCCAGCCGGCACTCATGGCGACGCCATCACAGCTCAGCCGAACGCTTTTGCTGGTATCGGCTTCAGCGGTGTTTTCGTCATAAGGGCACACCACCACTTCTTTGATGCCGAGTTTGTTACTGCTTGGCACCGCTTCATAAATACAGCTGCCTTTATGCACACTGATGCCGCTGTCTTTGACTTTCTGGGTCAGATCCTGACCGGCGCCGCTGCTACGCATATCAATCACAGCGACAACCTCAACACCCACTGAGGCCAGATCCAGCGCGGTACGGTAACCATGATCATTGGCCGTCACGACGACGCCTTTTTCAAATGGTTTCACTGCATAACGATGCACCAGCCGCTGAGCGGCAGAACCCAGCATCACGCCGGGCAGATCGTTATAGCGGAACACCGGCGGTTGTTCGAATACACCGGTTGCCACAATGACCGATTGCGCACGGACCTTGGTAATACCGCTTTTTTCGACAATCGGTACCAGGTGATCAGTGTAGTAACCCCCAGCGTAAGCATCGGTAATCAGACGGATGTTGTGATTGGCTTCGACTTCGCTCAGCAGTGAATTCAGCGTGTCAGCTGAGGTCTGATCGCCAGCATAGTCATAGCTCAGACTGCCGCCGGCCTGACGGTTTTCATCAACCAGAATAACGCTGAGCCCTTCAGCGGCTGCCGTTAGCGCGGCAGACATGCCGGCAGCACCGGCTCCCACCACGAGCACATCACAATGAGCGTGGCGTTTAGGGCGGATATTGCGCGGGTAATTAAAGTTCACCTCGCCCAGACCGGCCGCTTTACGGATTTTGTCTTCCCAGAACGGGAACATGCGCTTGGGCTTATAAAAGGTTTTGTAATAGAAACCCACCGGCAGGAACGGTGACAAGTAGTCAATGTACTTGTTCTTGTCCTTGATAACGCCGCCATCGGTGTTGACCGCTTTTAGAGCCATGCCATCACTGACCGGCCAGACGTCAGCGCGGATATTAGTATCCTCGCCGTCGGTCATCAGGGCGTTGACATCATGGTTGGCAAAGCTCAGTAAACCGCGGGCACGGTGATATTTAAAGCTGCGGCCCAGCACCCGGATACCGTTGGCCCACAGTGCACTGCTGATGGTATCGCCTTCATAACCCTGTACCTGCTGACCTTCGTATTCAAACGTCAGGGGCTTGTCGCGATTGATCCACTCGCCTCTTTTCTTTGCAATTCGACTGGTCATTTTGCTTCCTCCTGACCGGCAATGTAGGTACGGATGACTTTGTCAGCCATCGTGTCGCGCTCGGCAATAAACCAGGTGCCGCTGGGGCCGTGGTACCACCATTCCTTCTTCACACCGGGTGCGCCGTTGCGGTAATGCACATAGGCAGCCCATTCCTTGTCGCTGCAGTTATCGGGATCCGGCATATCGCGGTACTCACCGCCATAAGTGAATTCGCTGAGAGGCCGGATGCCGTTGATTGGACATTGAAGTAATTTCATCGCTTAGCTCTCATTAATGGCCGACCGAGGCTGCGCCTTTCTCGCCGGTCAGCTCGTAGTCTTCAAAACGGGATAAACGGAATGGCTGGATCAGATCCGGCGCCACATCACGGGCGATGGTTTCGGCCATCGTCTTACCGCTGATCGGGGTCGCCTTGAAGCCCCAGGTGCCCCAACCTGCATCCAGGTAGAAGCCTTCAACCGGGGTCTTACCCATGACCGGTGCGAAGTCCGGCGTCAGATCAGCCATACCGGCCCACTGACGAACCACTTTGACGTTGGAAAGGAACGGGAACATATCAACGATGTGGGATGTGAGACCTTCGACAAAGTCCAGCGAACTGCGCGTCGAATGGACTTCATACGGGTCCAGTGATGACCCCATCACCAGCTCACCGCGTGAAGACTGGCTGACATAGACGTGCAGGCTGCCGGAGACCAGAATGGTGTCGAGCCAGGGTTTCATCGGCTCACTGACGCAGGCCTGCAACGGGTGAATCACAATCGGGGTTTCGATATCGACCATGTCGGTGATACGCGGAGTGAAGCCGGCGACCGCAGACAAAACCCGGTTGGTTTCGATATAACCTTTATTGGTGTTGACGCCAACGACCTTGCCGCTTTTTACATCAATGCCGGTCACTTCCGTCATCTGGAAGATTTCCACGCCCAGACGATCAGCTTCTTTGGCATAACCCCAGGCGACCGCATCATGACGGGCGACAGAACCGGGGGCGTGATACAAAGCACCCAGGATGGGTGCCTGGCCACTACACTGGATATCCAGTTGCGGACACGCCTGGGAAATTTCATCAGTTCCTACCACGCGACTTTCTACACCAACATGCTTATTGACCTCGGCACGCCAGCGCATCGTTCGCATCGCGGATTCGGTGTGAGCCAGCGTGAAGTGACCGCGGGTGGAATAGAACAGATTGAGATCCAGCTCTTCCGACAGATCTTCATACATCTTGACGCTGGCATCGTAGAAATTGACGCCTTCCGGTGTCAGATAGTTGGAACGCACGATGGTGGTATTCCGGCCGGTGTTACCGCCACCGATATAGCCTTTTTCCAACACCGCGACATTGGTGATGCCATAGTCTTTGGCGAGGTAGTAGGCAGCAGCCAGACCATGCCCCCCACCGCCGATAATGACGGCATCGTAGCTTTTCTTGGGCTGAGTACGGTCCTGGAAAAACCGTGGTGCCGGATGTTCCTTACTGAGACCGTATTTCAAAAGTCCTAATGGCATTCTTAACCTCCACTGCCGTGGTGCTTGCTTCTACTACCTAAGGAGTAGAGAGGGCTACCACCTTTTTAGTAAACATTGTTTCACTATATGAAACTTGATTTCCATTTACTCATGACTGATTTCTGATGTCAACACTTCTTGGAAACTTTTTTTCATATAAGGAATCTTTGCTTGGTCTGAAGCCTGAAAACTGATGTATAATCAAAGCCCTGACAGAGGCATACAACGGAGTATTTTCAGGCGTGAACAACAAAGAACCGCTCATCACAGCAGGGATAGCCCCCCACTCACTGGATAAACATCTCGGCAATACATTGCGCCACTTACGGATGGAAAACGGGCTGACCATTGCCGAAGTCAGCAAACGTGCCAATGTCAGCCGTGGCATGCTGAGCAAGATTGAAAACGGTCTCACCTCACCCAGCCTCGAAAAGCTGGAACATCTGGCCAACGCGCTGGGTGTCACCCTGTCCCGCTTGTTTCATGATTACGACACGCCCAAAGCCGGTGCCCAGTACGTCCGTCATGGCGACGGCATGGAAGTGGTTCGCCGCGGCACCAAGAGCGGTCACACTTATCATCTGCTCGCCTACGACACGGGCCCTAAAAAACTGTTTGAGCCGTTCCTGATTTCCCTGGATGAAGACAGTGAAGTGTTTGATCCTTTCGAACACGCTGGCACTGAGTTCATTTATATGCTGGAAGGTAAACTGGAATATTCGGTCGGTGATAAGCTGTATATTCTTGAACCCGGTGACTCGCTGACCTTCGATGCCGAGCAACCGCACCGACCGATGGCAAAAATGGAAATGCCGATCCGTTACCTGGCCATCATCTACTACGACAGCCTCGACGATATTGACAGCGAACATCATAGCTAACAGGGGATCATGACTGAGACTGCCGCACCAGGATGGCGGCCATATCAGTAAAACTTTGCATTAATTGCTGTTTGAGCTCAGGGGAATAGGCAAGCTTGTCCAATGCCATGGACATACTGGTCAACCAGGCCTGACTCACGCTCTCGCTAATATCGACATGGGCATGAATCTGACGCACATTCGAATGTCCCCATTTTTCAGCATAAAGTTTGGGACCACCGAACATCCCGGAAAAGAAATTGAACTGCTCCATACGGGCATGTGCCATGCCATGACCACGCAGATGTAATAAATAGACGGGCTTGCCGACTTCAGTCGTTTCCAGGATGCTGCAAAAAGTCTCAACCAGTTGCCCAACGCCTTCGGCGCCACCAATTTGCTGGTAAATACTTTCACGACGTTTTGATATCGCCTGCGTCATGTTTACCCCCTGACCACTCAGCAACCATTTATTAAGTTGATTCTAGAGAGGGTTAACAGGGCAAATAAATACCGATGAGTGTGTACTCCCAAGGGAGTAGAGACTTTGCTGAGACCGCTTTTCACAATGTCAACGGCCTGTGTTAACGTCATAAAAAAAACAGTCGGATTCGTTATGTCTCTCAGCCTACTGGTATATAGAAGTCGCTCAACTACCGAGCTAAAAAAAGATAAGGTTGTGGCGATGTCAAAGCACTTTGCCTACAGAAACCGTGACCGCAACATCACGGGAATGCTGGTGTTCGATGGTGAATATTTCATGCAGGTGCTGGAAGGTCCCAGACAGAAAATCACCGCTCTTTATGAACTCATTCAGTCTGATCCCAGACATGAAGAAGTCGTGACCGTCCTGGATGAACCTATCTACAGGCGCACTTTTGATGACTGGGGGCTGGGTTTTATCGTTATCAACGACGAAGGCGGTGAACACATCATCTCCAGTGACATCACTTTTGATAACCAACTACACAAGCTGGGGCTGGACGACCTCGGGAGGGTTGATGAAACGCGTGCTTCACGGATTATCGACGCCTTTGCCAAAGGCCGCTGGCGTGAATCCTACACTGTGCCATCCCAGGAATTTTATGAAGACTTGACCGCAGGCGCCGTGAGTCAGCCGAGCAATCAGAAAGCCATCGGCCGTTATCCGATCAATTTTGCCTTTCAGCCTATCGTTAACCCGGTCAGCAAACTCGTCAGCTCTGCCGAAGCGCTTCTGAGAGGACCGGATCAAGAATCACCGGCATCGATTCTATCGCAATACAGTGGTATCGAGCTCTATCGGTATGATCTGGAATCGAAACAGTATGCTTTGCAGATTGCCGCAGATATGGGTCTGACTTGTCGAATCTCTCTCAATCTGCTGCCGATGTCGCTGATTGTAATTCCGGATGCGGTCGATTTTCTGTTGGACAAGATTGAAAATCTGGGTCTTTCCAGCGAACAGATTGTGGTCGAGATTACCGAAGAAGAAGCTATCACCAACCATGATGCTTTTTTTGGTGCGATTAGCCGGCTTAGAAGTGCCGGCATTAAAGTCGCGATCGATGATTTCGGCGCTGGTTATGCGGGGCTGTCATTGCTGGCGGAATTTCAGCCGGACAAGGTCAAAATTGACCGTAAACTGATTCAGGGTATTCAAAGGAGCGGCCCCAGACAGGCGATTGTCAGGGCAATTGTCGAATGTTGCTACTCGCTGGGTATCTCAGTCATTGCTGAAGGCGTTGAGCAGGAAGCTGAAATCAACTGGCTGCTGGAGGCAGGCATCAGTAAATTTCAGGGCTTTTATTTTGCCCGCCCTGCTTTTAACAGTTTCCCTGATATTAACTGGTAAGTTCTTACCAGTTTGCTACCCGGTGCATGATATGAAAAATCAGGTTCTGTTCATTGACACCTGACACCGCTGAAGCGCCCGGGCCGATGGCATAAATCGCTACATCCTCACCGCCATGCGTTTCCGATCCCAGCGGTACCAGAGCCTCCTGATGATAACCACTGGTCTCAGTATCAACATGACTTAAATCATGGCGCCCGCTATCGGCTGGCTGATTGTAAGCCACATCAGCATCGGTTTCATCGCCCAGGTCACGGAAACCCAATCCGTTGGCATAACCCAGTGTCGTGTAAGGCTTGCCATCGTTGGCATGAGCCGGCGTTTCTTCACCGATATTAATCACCTTACCCAGAATCGGATTGCCCCGTTTAGGGTAGCCCGCCATAGTAAACACATGGCTGTGATCGGCGGTCACGATGATCAGGGTATCTTCCGCATTGGTTTTCTCCAGTGCCACCTCGACCGCGCGGGCAAATTCAATCGTATCAGTGAGTGCATTAAAGGCATTCCCGGCATGATGGGCATGATCGATACGACCGCCCTCCACCAGCAGGAAAAAGCCTTTTTCATTGTTATCCAGAATATCAATCGCTTTGTCCGTCATCTCGCTCAGTGACGGCTCACCGGCTTCATCATTAAGTCGATCGGCCTCATAACGCATATGTGAGGCTTCAAACAGGGCCAGCAGTTTATTCGTCTTTGCCGGATCAACCGCATCAAAACCGGCCTGATTTTCAATGTAATGTCCGCCCGGATATTGCGCCTGCCACTCATCAATTAAATGACGCTGGTCGCTGCGATTGCCAGTGAATAAGCCAATTTCATTGATGTTGTCAGATGCTGGCTTCTGAGGCAGAAAATGCCGGCGGCCACCGCCCATCATCACTTCAATACCGTTGATATTGGTTGCATCAGGAAAGCGCTGCTTGAGATTATTCTCAAAATTCACCAGTTGCAGGGCAATATCTTCGCAACCCGCAGTGACGGCTGCCTCCGGCAAATCAGAAATATCTTCCCAGTTACGCTCAGGCGCTTTGGCATAAGTCGCCGCCGGTGTCGCGTGGGTGACACGTGTTGTTGTCACAAATCCCGTGGACTGCCCGGCCATTTCCGCCAGTTCCAATCCCGTGACCAGCTCATTGCCATTCACCGTGCTGCAATCACCGCGCTTCACATCTTCATCAACACTGATAATGCCTGCATCCGTTTTCACACCGGTGATCATTGCCGTCATGGTCCCGGCAGAGTCCGGTGTCTGGGCATCGACATTGTAGGTTTTGGACAGGCCGGTAAAAGGGAAGGATTCAAAACTCAGTCTGTTCTCTTCGCCTGCGAGGCCTTTGTTCTGCCCGTCCAGAATACGGGCAGCGGTAATCGTGGATACCCCCATGCCATCGCCCACAAACAAGATGATATTTTTGGCTTTTTTATCAGCTTCAAACAGGGGTTTGCCGGCTAATGTATTTTGAGCTGATTGATACCAGGAATTACTGCTTTGATGCTCGGGAACCAGAAGCTGCTCAGCATGAAGAACTGAGTTTAACCCCAGGATTGCAAATATTGCTAACCACAATGATTTTCTGATGGACAATCCTATACTCCGTAATATCTTGTATGCATTAATGGGAAAAGAAAGCGCTTATTCTCAGCGTATCTGCTGTTGATGACATTACTATTTCTCGTTACCTGAAGGTGCCAAATCAAAAGGTGTAAATACTTATTTGTCTCTCTCAACAGCTCCCAGTGTTTCAACTAATGTTAATAGCTCATTCGAAATAGCAATCAGTTCATGCAATAACTGTGGGGTGATTTCCAGATGTCCTTCGTACTCAGCGATATTTCTCTGTTTGTGGCATTTATCTAAAATACGCCACTTCACTGTCTCCATACCCACAGTGTGCTGCAAACATTGAAACACCAGATAACGATTATCGGAACGATAACCATGCCAGCGCATCGCTGCCAGAGACAATGCATGGGCTGCACCATAAGCCAATGAAAACCGACTGTCGTCAGATAAGCTTTCCAGACTTGCATCGTGCAAACGGCGCCTGGCAGAACTGACCATGCCATCAAACTCTTTTTGGTCAGCAGGCTCTGCTTTAAGCTTGCCGGTTTTTACCAGATTATCCAGCTGCGCTAATGTCATTTTCTGATCCCTTCAGCCAAATCTTCGGTTGCTCCATCACCTTTGAAATAAACGCATTACCTTCTCGCCACTTCCGTTTGAATTGTTCTGCATCATAAACGGAAGGATTAATTGGACGGTATAAAACCTTTTCTGCTGCCATCAGATTCGCCATCAAATCTGCATAAGCCAAGCTATCAGAAATAACTAGCAAATCAATATCACTGTTGGCGGTGGCTTCACTCTTAGCGACAGAACCGTAGATAAAGGCAGAATCAAATTTTTCATCAAGGCTCATTAATGCTTCTCGAATCACATCAGCCACACCAAAGGTTTTACGGGCTATGGATACCAGCTCCTCAAAAATTGGATTATCCGCATTTGCCTGATAGTGTTGTTGATTTCCCTCTTTTGACACAACGACAAGACCGGCATTAGCCAGCTTTTCAAGCTCACGCGTGACTGTGCCGCGTCCCATATCAGCCAAGCGCAGGATCTCGTTGGTATAAAAACTTTTATCAGGCTTGCCGTAAAGCAGGCCAAGCACCCGTTGTTGCGTTTTTGTGAATAAAGCATCGGCTACAGAAACGACTGACATAGACCACCAATAATAATACCCAATATGGGTACTATAATCCCCATAATGGGTATTTTCAAACAAATATCAAAATATTTAAGCCGTTACAGGCTGAGTGGCCTGTCATATTCAATTTCTGAATAATACTCACCCAAAACAATCTCAATGCGAAGGCGCTCAGCAGTCTTGGCCATAGCCACTGGATTAGAGACCTGTTCCAGCCATTGACTGGCTTGATCAGATGGAATCAAATTACAGATATCCCCGATGGGCCAGTGGAAATAAACCTCATTGTTTTTCTTCTCAGCCAATACATCCGGATCAGTCGTTTCCGGAATGGGGATATAGGAACTGAACATTTCCAGACCTCCCTGCTGCTCCGGATCATCAGCAAAGTATTCCAGCGAGATATCCCAGCCCCGGACTAGGCCCGCCGTGTCATCGCCCTGCTCCAGGCTGAAACCGTACATCGCCAGCGTGCCGTCATTGATTTTGGGCAGCTTGTTCAGCGATTTCTGAACGGCTTTGATAGCCTGTTCATCCTCATTGCTCAACCCTTCCAGTGACAACAGCCAGTCCCCCAAATCAATTGCTGATTTGATGAGTTTTTTATGTGATTTGTCGAGCAGTATATTGGCCATAGCTATCAGATAATTATGCGAAAACGGTGGTGATGAGGTACGTGGTATAAGCGACATAAGCTGCCAGCAGAATACCGCCCTCAATCCGGTTTATCCGGCCCTGTCCACGGAAACCGTAACCGAAGATAAACAGCGAGAGAGTCAGCACAATCATGGTCATCACATCGCGATAGAGCAACTCCGGACTGACCGCCATCGGCGCGATTGTGCCGGCGATACCGACCACTGCCAGGGTGTTGAACAGGTTGGAACCGATGATATTACCGATAGCGATATCATGCTCGCCTTTACGGGCAGCGATCACCGATGAAGCCAGTTCAGGCAAAGAGGTACCGATGGCAACAATGGTAAGACCAATGATCAAATCACTGACACCCAGCGCGACAGCGATTTCCACGGCGCCCCACACCAACACACGGGAACTGAGAATCAGCAGCAATAAACCGACTATCAACCAGATTACGGCCCGCTTAAGCGGCATCTGATGCTGTTCAAGCTCCTGGGCGATTTCAGTACCGAATTCATCAGTCTTTTTCTGCATCCCCTGCCAGATAGTCCAGCCCATCAGCACAGCAAAAATCAGCAGCAACACGACCGCATCGGTGCGTGACAAATTACCATCCCACAACTGCCAGGCAGCAGCGAAAGTAATAATGGTCAGAATCGGCAGCTCTTTTCTGAGCACCTGCGAATGCACTGCAATCGGACTGATTAAAGCGGTGATACCGAGGATCAGAGCAATATTGGTGATATTGGAGCCGTATGCATTACCCAGCGCAATACCAGGGTTACCCTGTGAGGAAGCCAGCGCTGAGACCACCATTTCCGGCGCCGAAGTACCGAAGCCGACAATCACCATACCGATTAATAAAGCCGGCATTCCGAAATGTCGAGCAGTAGCCGCCGCGCCTTCAACGAATTTATCGGCACTCCAGACCAGCAGAATCAGCCCGAAAATCACAGCAGCAATGGCAAGGCTCATAAAGGTAAAACTCCGATAGTGTCAGCAACAAACAAAAACCCGCCAGATCATAGCAAGCCTGACGGCGCTTATCAGAAGAATCTTAATACGCAGTCATTTATGTTTTTTTCTTACTGGCGGTTTATGGTGCGCCTGTTGGAATTGCTGCACCCAGTCGAAGACCTCATCGGCAGGCATTGGCTTGGCGATGTAGTAGCCCTGAATGGTGTCACAACCAATTTCCAATAAGGTTTCACACTCGGCTTTGGTCTCAACCCCTTCAGCAACCGTATGTCGCTTGAATGTCTGTGCCAGCTCGATAATCCCTTTCACGATTGCCATATCGCCTTCACTTTGATGCATCGTGCTGACAAAAGATCGATCAATCTTCAAGGTTCTGACCGGTAATTGTCTCAGGTAGGTCAGTGACGAATAACCGGTACCGAAATCATCCAGAGCAAAATACACCCCGAGTCGTTGACCCGCGTCTTCGACCACCTCTGCTGTCTGTCTGGTCTCCAGTGCAGAAGTTTCCAGTAATTCGAGCTCCAGCAAGGAGGGGTGAACATCCGGGTAGGTGGCCAGTAAACTCTCCAGTTTGTTAACAAAATCAGGGTGCTGTATTTGCCTGGCAGACACATTAACACTGACCTGTAAATCAAGCCCCTGACCACGCCAGTGCTGAATTTGCTGCACCGCCTGCGCGAGCACCCAGTCACCCACGGCAATGATCAGTTCATGTGATTCGATAACCGGTAAAAAGTCAGCCGCGCCCAATAAGCCTTTTTCAGGATGATGCCAGCGTAGCAATGCTTCCATCCCCGTTACTTCATGCGTCTTCATGTTGACCTTGGGCTGGTAGAAAAGACAAAACTCTTCGCTACGTAACGCCGAACCGATACGCTCGATTCGGGCGTGATGTTCATGCACCTGCTGGTCAAGTTTGACATCAAAAACATGGTAGCAGTCACGTCCCGCCTGTTTGGCTTCGTACATTGACAAATCCGCATGACGAATCAGGGTATCCGCATCGACATTGTCCAGTGGATAAATGGCGACACCGATACTGGCCGAGACAGAAAAAATATGACTATCCAATGAGATTTCTTCTGCAATTTTCTGATTAATGCGTGTCAGAACCGGTGCCAGCTCTTCTATATCATCAATATTGGTGATCAGCAGTACAAACTCGTCGCCCCCCATGCGGGCAACGGTATCACCACTCCGAACCACGGCATTCAATCGTTTTGCCACTTCAATCAGGAGCTTGTCGCCCACATCATGACCATAGCTATCATTGATGGGTTTGAAGTTATCCAGATCGAGGAAACAGACGGCCAGCAGGGTATCTCTTCTGCGGGCCTGGGCCAGTGCTTGTCCAAGACGGTCCGACAACAAAGTCCGATTGGCGAGTTGTGTCAGGGCATCGTAATGTGCCAAATCTTCCAGTTGGCGCTCGGTATTTTTTATCTCGGTGATATCCGCAAACAAGCCCAGGTAATTAACAACCTCCCCTTGTTCATCTTTGATAGCACTGATAGTCAGGATTTCAGCATAATAGTCGCCGTTTTTCTTGCGATTCCAGACCTCACCACGCCAGCGTCCTGTCTCGTTGATAGATTGCCACATTGATTGATAGAAATTTTTATCCTGACGGCCCGAGGCAAGAATGCCCGGGTCCTCCCCTATCAACTCTGACTGCCCGTAACCGGTAATTTCGGTGAAAGCATGGTTCACGGTAATGATACGGTTGTTTTTATCCGTTATCAGAATGCCTTCCCAGGCATTGTCGAAAACGCTGGCATGCAAGCGCAGCGCTTCCTGTGCTTTCAACCACTCGGTGACGTCATAGAACCAACCGATGACACAGCTTTCGTTCTCGTATTGAATAGGTACGTATGTGGCCAGTACCGCTTTGTCCCCCTCACCGGGTATTTGCAAATGTGTCAGGACATCAGACACTTTACCCCCCGAATTTATCGTGTCGAGATAAGCCTCATAGTGATCCGGATCCACATAATACTGAGTAGGATCGATGTTCAACACCTCATCCTGATGCAGATTGAGCAGTTCCGAATAGCGTCGGTTGGCATAGATCACTCTGCGCCCATCATTGGAGGCAATACGTATGGCAGTTGGACTGAACTCAAGCAACTCGTGCAGTTGTTCCGTGCTGGTACGCAGCTCCGTCTCAATCTTTTTAAGATAGGAAATATCGGTATGCATCCCAATCATGCGGGTTGGCCGATTTTCCTGCTCCCGTGTTACCACTGTCGCCCGTGACAATATCCACTTCCAACTGCCATCCTTGCATTGCATGCGGAATTCCACTGAAAAAGCAGTTTGTCTGCCCTTAATATAAGCTTCCAGCTGTTGCAGTACATTTTCGATATCCTGCGGATGGACCAGCTTTTCCCAGGATGAAAACTCTTCTGTAATCTCCTGTTCCTGATAGCCCAGCATGAGGAACCACTGTCGGGAATACAGCACCTCCCCGGTAGTGATATTCCAGTCCCAGACGCCATCACCTGCGCCTTCCAGAGCCAGATTCCAACGCTCTTCGCTGTCGGCCAGCGCCTGTCTCGCAGCAGCGACCCTGTCCGCCATCACATCAAACTCACGCGCTGCAAGCGTGATTTCATCATGCCCGCTCACCGCTTTGGCAACCTGTTTCCGATCACCGGATTCATAGGCACTGATAGCGCGGGTCAGACGGCTGATTCGTGAAACCACATTCGTATGAATAGCCCCGGTTATCAACCCACCACAAACCGCCGTAATCACGAACACCATAATGAACAGCATCAGCAATAACTGCTGCAACGGCTCAACGATATTGGCCACCGGGACCAGTCTGAAATAGGCCCAATTCACAGGCGGAATGCGCAAACCCAAAGCAATATACTTTTCCCCTTCCACCATCAGCGTCCGGGACAGTAATGTCGGTGTATAAGATAAGATTTCTGTATCCAGTAATGCCTGTAACGCTGCTTCACCGTGCAGAGCGAAATTATTTTGATCAGTCGCCGCCTCCAGCTCTCTCTGCCATTGGCCTGCAAGGATAAAATCACCATTGGCATCAAGCAAAAAATGCTGCGTATCCGGATATATTTGTTGATCCCGGAAGATGAATCCCAGCACATTGGTCAGTTGCATATCCTCGCCAAGCGATCCCAGCCAGTTTCCATCCAGATATAAGGGATACAGAGCACTGACCATCCAAACCTTGGGCACAGGGTCAAAAAGTGGTGGTGTGAATGTATAACTTCGAGCCGGATTTAATTCTGGAGAGGTAAAGGTCACCCATGGCGTCTGGGTGTAGTCATTGGATGCATTCTGGTCAAAGACGAAATCGGAGAACGTTTTGTCAAAGATTACTTCACTACGGTAGCGGGATAGATACCAGACATTCTCATGAAGCCGGTTGGCTGCTGCACCGAAAGTATCCATCACCTGTTTGATTCTCAGGTGCATGACTTTCTGGCGCTCTGTCAATTCTGGAGAATCAGGCAAAAAGACTCCTGACTCCTGCCTACCGTCATAGTATTCTGAACGGTTTCGCCATACCCCATCCTCACTCAGGGTCATTAGCTGATAGAAAAGATTGATTTCATTTTGGGTAACGGGCCGTTGCAGTTCTTCCTGCAACAATCGGGCAAGCTCCTGGAGCTTTTCCTCTCCGGCACGCAGGCGCTCTGAAGCAACCTCAACCTGGTTGTGAGTCATGCTCAGCAGGTTCTTGATTTCGCGGCTGAGAATCTTTTCTTTCACATAAGCCGTTATCAAAATTGCCGTAGGTATCGCCGTGACAAGGATACTGACAATAACGATAAGACTGATTTTTTCTCTGATCCGCATTTCAACCAGCTTTCCCGGAGGTTATTAGACTATCTTCTTAAGCTGGGAGGTATTCGTCAACATTTCTGACGCCAACTCACTACGAATACAGTGAAAACAGCAGCAAACAATGACACTAGTATTGACTGAGAGATTCGTCACCAAAGCATACTGATGCAGATTCTTATGAGCTTATAAACAAAAAAAACCACCCGAAGGTGGCTCTCTTTTGACTGGTGGAGACAAGCACAATCAGACCTGCTTCAGCGTACTCAATATCGATAAACTCCCCCATTTCCATATGCAGATTTGAATACAATAACATCTTCATCCCTGGCTCCTCTCGTTATCTCTTTTTACTCTCTCATAGACCTCTTGCAGGTAACGGACATCCACTTCCGCCCGGTGCACGCCACCGGCTGCCTGCCGTGCTGCAGTTCTAATCTCGGCCATGCGTTCTTTATCGGTCACCGTCCAGTGGCCAAAATCAAACAACAGCAGGTCATTAAAGTGCTTCATCCGAAATGGCAGCTTGCCTGAATAGCCTTTGTAGTCGAATAATTTCTCACACCAGACCACATCAAAGTCGCCGCCGTCGACATAGACATACTGGTCTTTGAGCTTGCCACGCATGCGGCCGACCACCCACTCAACCGGCAGGCCTTTTTCCATCAGCTCATCCCGACCTATGCCGTGAATCTCATCCTCAGCGTGTTCATCCCAATGTGTCCAGGCAAGTTCTGGCCGAATCAAATAGCTTTCAATGCTACCATCAGTATTGGACCAGGCGACTTCAATCGGATAGCTGTCTTTGCTGAGTCCCGAGGCTTCGAAGTCCAGGAAAATCGGCTGGAGCTCTCTTTCGCTCACAGCTCAGCGCCTGTTTCATCCTTGCAGCAAGCAAGGCCGACGCCATCGACGAGCACGGTGTCCACGTCCCGTTTGAGCTCAGCTGAGTAATTGATGTGATGATGGCCATGAAAAACCCGTTTGGCATTCATCGCAAACGCCAGATCATCAATCTCGGTAAAGCCATGATTGTGGGATGAAGGCGCTTCATGAGTCACCAGAATATCGGCTTTTTGGTCCCACAGTTGTTCGTAGTCTTCCCACCAGATGGTGCTGTGATGTTGCCGCAAAAGGCCGTCATATTGCTTAGCAGCCATCCGCTGTATCACGCGGGGCTGGGCCAGCATGAATTCCTCTCTATTCCGCCATTTGGGCTGAGAGCCGTTCAGGTGGGGATGCCAGACCTTACCGCGGAATACACCGCCGAGACCGGCAATCCGGAGGCCGCCAACGGTCTCAATGCGGCCATGCAGGTTTCGATGGGCGAGTTCGCTTTTGAACAGGCTGTGATAGAAGCTATCCCGGTCTGTATCGTGATTGCCGTGGATAAACCAGAACTCGGTTTTATCCAGGATTGGCGCCACTTGCTGTTCAAGTGGTTTATCCAGCATAAAATCACCGAGGACCACGACGGCATCCGGTGAGTAGTGTTCAACCGCATTGAACAGCTTTTGATAGCGTCCGTGTGGATCGCCGTAGAATAAGACTGACATATACCCCTCCATGTAAGAACTTTCGTTCCTTCGGGGCATAAAAAAGCCCCGGCTATCAAGCCAGGGCTTTCATGTTTTTCGCTGACTCGATGATCTGCGATCACCGAGTTGTGGTGATCACCCTAAAATTTGCTCCAATTTGATATTCGACTCATTTCATCTCACCACGCTTTACATTCTGACTTGCTGAATCACTCTAAGGTGAATAAATACTCATTTTAATGCTTTTAGATCTGCCTTTCTTCGCCGACTCATATCACGGTAGAAGTTTTCATGTGGCCCAATGGACAGCAAGGTCAGGGTTAGCCTTCCCTCATTCCAGTTGTAGCCGAGCAAGACCTGCTCATCATTTATTTTAAACTTGTGAACACGCACATGGGAGAGATCTCCCTTTTTAAGAATGCCAATTTCAGGGTTCTCGATGATTGAGTCAATCTCATCATCAACTTGATCTCGAAGCGGTTCATCTAATTTTTTTAATGTCTTTTCAAACGTTCTGGTTTGATAGACATCAATCTCTGGGCTTTCGTCGGACATACTTGGTTACCTTGCCTTGCTTCAACTCAGCAGTAGCAACCAATGAATCGCGAATAAACTCGTAAGGAAGATCCGGATTGTCCTCTGCGATCCGTCCAATTTGAGCCCAGTGCTCAATTTGTTTCGGCACGCTTCGGTGGTTGGCCTCTGCATAAACCTGCGCATCCTGGACGAACTCATCATCCAAGCGAATACTTTTAGCCATTTTTTCTCCTACCGGTTAACGTTGGATAACCGGACCGCTCCTTATTTAAGTAATATTTTGCTCTGATTAAGGCGGTTCAAAATCTGAGCTTCCTCTCAATTTTAGTAGCCGTATTTCTCAAATATTGTGTTTTCAGCTTCATTTTCGGCTACGCGACATTTTGTCGCTATCTGCAATTATACGCAACCAGCTCACTTATGCAACCTTGAATCACTCACCACCCTTGGCCACCGGTGATGAATATAAGCATTCTCCGCTTCCGGTGGTACCGTCACCACATAAACCCGCTTCTCAACGCCTACCTGGGCCAGTAAGCCCTGGATGAATTCCCCGGGATTCAGACCGTACCAATGGCTTTTCCCCTGGTTATCCTTTTCCATGAAGTTCAGTACCGGGATTTTGAGCGGGATCGGATTATAGCGCTGCCACTTACCGGCTTAGATGGAGTCCAGGCGTGCCCAGCCGGTGACCGGCAGATGGCCAGCCTGTTTTTCCCTGCGCCCCCACTGAACCAGCTCGGTATCGCCGTCTTCGGTTAATACCGGAAGCTGAGCTTTGGGGTTGGGAAAGTAAGACCGGTATGATTCACCGTCTTTTTTGTAATGAACGCCGCCGCACATGCTGAGTATTGTAACGTGTTCTCACAATTTTCTCACCACACATCACACCTGGCCACTTCACCTCTGTGGGCCTTGCCTCTATAAAATTCATGGGGCCAGAAATCAGCATAAGCCGCTTCTGCTAAGAGACCTTGTTGATAAAGTGCTTTGATGTCCATTATTTGTTACTCCCTAACTTTTCAATTATTTCTTCAAATGCAAAAAAATTTTCGCGACTATCCATGTGGCCAGACTTCTCACACGACGTTATCTTCAACCAAAACTTTAAATCTGATAAGTCATTGCCAGCCAAGGCCAAATGCGTTTGGGTTGTGTAGTAGTCAATATATTGAGCTATGACTTCATTGGTTTCGGTATCAATAATCTTTTCATCTTTTTCATAAACGATGTGCCAGACTCTTTCTTTGGTTGTCTGCCAAACAAAGCGTTGATTTAGAGGCACCCGGGTGATGTTGCCTTCTCTTTGCCACTTGGCATTTTTAATAGGGGTTAAGGTTTCTGCGAGGCCAGGGTTTTCCTGTTTCCACTCATCCAGGTTTTTATAAACGTTGAAACCGGCGTTGGCATTACATTGATAAGCATGTACTGCATAAACTGGAATCAAGTCCCAAAACACCAGCAGATACATCACCAATACCGCACCCCAGCCCCAGCGTTTTTCATTTTTATTATTGTTTCTCGCATAGCGTTTCACTAAGGCCACCACGCCGAGAGACAGAAGCAGATATAAAGCAAACACAAAAAAGATGACCAATCCCATGTCTATAATCGTCCTTTTAAAAAACTATGATTGTTCCGTTGAAGATGACTGGTATGCCAGCTTCATCAAGGCAAGAAATTCATTCCCCAGTGAAAGCTCTCATAGCCTTCAAAAAAGCAGGTTTCCCGCGGCTCGATATCGATTAGCTCATCACCTATCTGAATCTTGCCTAAATGGATTGTCCATTTCGATTGTGGCGCCGGCGGCGGCGTATCAAAATGGATGTAGACATTGCCGTAGGTCACATTGCCATGGCGGTTGTACTGCAGTTCGTCCGTGTTGATATCAATCAGGTTTTTTTCAAATGGCCGGCCTGGCTGAGAGGTATCTGGATCTGCAGTTCGGTAGATAGTGGGCGCTGCTCGTACCCGGGTCCCGTCCTCTTTTTCCACATAGGTGTATTTTGTCGAATAAAACATCGGTATGCCTTCATCACCTGATTCCCAGCCGCTATGTCGTGTGTGCCACTTCCTGCCTCGGTTGTAGCCAGTCATTCGCAGCCAAAAAGTGCTTTCGTTAATGGGCTGATCACGATTGGAGATATCTGACACGATGGTGAACGTCACGGGCTTGAGATAACCATTCTTATCCGGCACCGTCAGGGTGAAATCATCAGCCTCTCTATCAAAACAGATCCGGGCATGGGAGTCGGCCTGGTGAATGGTGCAGGCGTTCAGCAGAATTGGTGAAGCCAGAATAAGCAGACGCTTTAAGTTTTTCAAAGTCACAATCCTTGTTATGTGCTATCCAGAGCTTATAAAAACTATCAGGGTGATAAAAATGATGACCTCATAGTTTTTATGATAGTAATAGTTTTTACGAGTATCGAAACAGGATGGGAATACTGCTCAATCGTCATCAGGCACTTCTTTGTAAACATGTCTGGCCAGCTGTTTATCAGTAAACAGCATCAGCATGAATAATGGGTATGTGGTGGCAAGGACCACCATGTGTAACCAGCCCCAGGCGTTATAAAAAGCGAAGGTTGAGGGCAGCATAAACAAGAGCAGCATGAGCGCCCAATATGAAAGCAAGAACAGGCTTTTTTCCCGGGCGGTGGGTAACCGCTTTTTCGTCCTGCCCCAGATTTCAATCATGATGAGTGCCGTGATTGAAGCGCAAATAATGGAAGACAAAGCATCGAAAGCCTCAAAGACGAACATCGAGATTAAGATGCTGATGAATGCGATGACGGTCGCTAAAAGAGAATATTTGATCACTGGAAGTCCTTTTCACTGGTTTTTCTCAACTGTTTTCAAATTTTTCCTGCATAAGATTGACTAGCCGTCTTCCATCCTGGGTCAGCCGAACCTGTTTACGTCTGGATTCAAATTTGTCTTCCACTTTTTCAACCAGACCATAACCCGCTTTTTTAGTCCATGACCAGTCTGCCAGTGCAGCCACGGCTCGGGAAGCGCTGGTCGTAGTCATGCCAAGGCGTTTGGCAATTTCACCAATGGGCGTATCCGGATTGGCCGCCACATCCATCAATACCGTTAACTGCTGTGATGGAAAATCGGTACCGGTGACCGCTCTAAGTTCTGATAGTGCCTTTTGCATTGAGGTGGCGAAGAAGACAGAATTGATTGTAGCTTGTGACATTGGCTTTCCATGTTAACTATTAACATGGAGAGCCTAACAGCCGCCATCACATCCGGAAAGCCATAATTTTTGGAATTTATAATTATCCTTATCTGGTTTTAATACATCTCAAATAAGGGGGTCTGTTTGCTAGAAAAACCGTGTGATTATGTGGAAAGTAACTTCAGTTCTAAACTCATACCAGCAAGTAACTTTTGGCCCGCCCCCGATCTTTAATCCAGCCTCAACTTAGTAACGTTCGTGGTTTTTGAATCAATTTGTCAGTTAGCAACAGCAAACTCAAACGGCGTTTGTTAGCCAAGAGAAGAATGCGGTCGGTTTTCACTGTAGTCTACTCGCCAGTTGTTAATCAGTTCTCTGGCATGAGCCAGATCAGTAAACCAGTGCTCATTCAGACATTCATCCCGAAACTTACCGTTAAAACTCTCAACATAGCCATTTGCATCGGGTTGCCCGGCTGTATCAGTTTCAGCTCAACACCATGCTGATAAGCCCACTGGCCCAGTGCCTTACCAGTAAACTCCGGCCGCTGGTCAGTTCTTACTGCCATAGCGTATTGACCAATATGCGTGTCACCTCTTCACCAGAGATACCATGTCCCACAGGTATATCCAGACATTCCTTGCTAAAATCGTCCACTATGGTCAAACACTTGATACGCCGGCCATTGGCCAGAAAGTCCGTGGCAAAATCCATCGACCAGGTATGGTTTGACGTTTCCGGCAGCAATAATGGCTGACGTTTAACCATAACTCCTTTGCGGTGCTTGCGTTTACGTACTGCCAGTTCCGCCTCCCGGTAGAGGCGGTATACCTTCTTGTAATTCACCTCAATACCCTCACGGCGTAATAACTGATTTACTCGTCTATAACCAAACCGGCGGCGCTCATAGGCTATCGCTTTGATCCGCTCAGTCAGTTCAGTCTCTTCAGGCAAATGGGACTGGTAACGCATAGTGGCGCGGTTCAGACTGACCAGTAAACAGGCTCTGCGTTCAGAAACTGCTGTCTTTGACAGCATTAAACGTACTACCTTCCCGCTTATCCCTAACGGTCAGTACTTTCGGTTCAATACGGCCTTGAGGCTTCATTATCCAGCATGGATTCTGCGAGTAGCTTCTTGAGCTTGGCGTTTTCCTGCTCCAGCCCTTTGGGGCGACGTACCTAGAGACCTCAAGACCGCCATATTTTTTTCGCCATGTGTAGAAGGTGACATCGGAAATGTTATGTTTCGGCAAAGTTCTTTGACTGACGAGCCCGCTTCAGCCTCTTTCGAGATCCGGTTGATTTATTCTTCTGTGAATCGTTTTTTTATGCTCATCTTCCTTTTCAGTGATGAACATTACTAAGTTCTTTGTGGATTAGAAAGTGGGGAGCAGGTCAATCAGGCTTAATACCGGGTTTTAAGTTTCTGATTTTAATGTACGTGAGCGATATTAGGGGTATCTGTCCTTGCAAATTACGTTACCCCTTAAACTACCCCTTTTTTTTGTGGTATGTCAAAGGACTGCATAGGATCTCAAGAAATGGCAGGTACAAAAAAACCCGTGTAAAAACGGGCCTTTAAGTACGATGTGGGACATTATAAAATGTCGTATTGGTGGAGGCGGCGGGAATCGAACCCGCGTCCGCAGATCCTCCGCCTTTGGATCTACATGCTTATTCCATCTTTTATTTTAACTGCTTGCAACCCGATGGACAGGGCAAACAAACAGCGAGCTAGTTAAAGTTTTAGTCTCTTCGCACCTAGCTTACGTCGAGACGATCTTGTGTGAGTCGACGCCCGATACCAGTCGCACAAGCACGGGTCTGGTCGGACGGCATTTGCTGGTTATTAAGCAGCTAGTGCGTAGTTGTTATCGTTAGCAACTATTTTAATTTTCCAGTCTGTTTTACGAGAAGAACTGAAATACTCGGCATGCACCTCAGGTTTTGCGATCCCCGTCGAATCCAAGTCGCCCCCTAAAGCTGTACTACATGGACATTATAAAGAAACCGGAGTTTCCGGGCCAGATAAAGTTATTTCATTTTCATGATACGGGCTTTATCACGCTGCCAGTCGCGTTCTTTTTCAGTAGCGCGTTTATCATGAAGCTGTTTACCTTTGGCGAGGGCAATTTTTAGCTTGGCCATGCCTTTTATCCAGTACATGGTCAGCGGTACCAGGGTGTAGCCCTTGCGCTCGACGGCGCCGATGAGTTTATCCAGTTCACGCCGGTGCAGTAACAGTTTCCTGTCACGTTGCGATTCGGGCACGATATGGGTGGAAGCCGTTTTCAGCGGAGAGATCAGGGCATTGGCGAGATAGGCTTCCCCATTACGGATATGCACATAGCTCTCGTTCAGTTGCAGCTTGCCGTCACGCAGGCTTTTGACTTCCCAGCCTTCCAGGGAAATGCCTGCTTCAAAGGTTTCTTCGATGAAAAAGTCATGACGTACTTTACGGTTGACCGCAATGGTGTTGTCACTGAGTGTTTTCTTTTTGCTCTTTTTAGCCATCCGCGCATTATAAAGTTTTTAACGTTGGTATTCATTATTTAAGTAAATACATTCAGGTCAGTGCTGTTTGTTGATTTCGTTCAAATCTGGTTACAATCGGAGCAATTTGTGCATCAAACAGGACGCAAACATGGCAAGACCTGAAAAGTCGATACACGGTGAGTGGACATCCCGCTGGGCGTTTATTCTGGCGGCCACCGGTTCGGCTGTTGGGCTTGGCAATATCTGGAAGTTTCCCTATATCACCGGTGAGAATGGGGGTGGTGCTTTTGTTCTGGTCTATCTTGCCTGTATTGCGGTGATTGGTATTCCACTGATGATGGCGGAAGTCCTCATTGGCCGCCGCGGTCGTCAGAACCCGATTAACAGCCTGAAGTCGCTGGCAGAAGAAGAAGGTCGTAGCACAGCCTGGCGCTGGCTGGGGGCGATGGGGATACTGGCCGGTTTCTTTATTCTTTCCTATTACAGCGTCATTGCCGGTCAGGCGATGGCCTATATTCCCCGTACTTTCTTCGGCGTGTTTGAAGGGGTCACCCCGGACGGGGCTGCCAGTATTCACGCAGCATTGGTCAATGACCCGGAACGGCTGTTGGCCTGGCATACCCTGTTCATGGTTATCACCATGTTTGTAGTTACCCGTGGTGTCCAGCATGGCCTGGAAAAGTCGGTACGCATTATGATGCCGGCTTTGTTTATTATTCTGCTGATGCTGGTCGCTTATGCTGCCAATACCGGTGAAGCCTTCACCCGCAGTCTGCACTTTTTATTTGATGCCGACTTTTCCAAGCTAACGGCCAACTCGATACTGATTGCGATGGGTCATGCGTTTTTCACGCTGAGCCTGGGTATGGGTGCCATTATGGTTTATGGCTCTTATCTACCTAAAAAGACATCTATATTTAAAGTGTCAGTCACTATTTCGGTGATGGATACCGGCGTTGCCCTGCTGGCCGGTATGGCGATTTTCCCGCTGGTGTTTGCTAACGGCATGGAGCCCGGCGCCGGTCCCAGTCTGATTTTTGAAACGCTGCCGATTGCTTTCGGCCATATGCCAGGTGGGGATTTCTTCGGCGGCATCTTTTTCCTGCTTTTAGTTTTTGCAGCCTGGAGCTCGGGAATTTCACTGGTAGAGCCGATTGTGGCGTGGATGGTGGAGAATCACGGTTTCAGCCGGCGTAATGCGACCATGCTTTCCGGTGGCATTATCTGGCTGCTGGGTCTGCTTACCCTGTTTTCGTTCAATATCGGCAAGGAATGGACGCTGTTCGGCAAGACGCCGTTTGGCTTGCTTGACTACCTGACTGCGAATATCATGTTGCCTTTGGGTGGCTTACTGATAGCCATTTTCGCCGGCTGGATAATGAAACCCGCCAGCACCGCAGATGAGTTGGCGATCGGCAATCGCGTATTGCATACCTGCTGGCTGATATTGATTCGTTTCGTGTCACCGCTTGCAATCCTGATTGTGTTTGCCAATCTGACCGGTCTACTGAAAATATAAGATATTAACCCGAGCTAATGACTACCATTACAAGAAGTTCTTTGGTGATGTATACACCTGACCAGATGTTTGATCTGGTCAATGATGTGGAAGCCTACCCGCGTTTTCTGCCCTGGTGTCGTGGCAGTCGCATCCTCAGCAAAAATGAAGATGTGATTTGTGCGGCACTGGATATCGCCAAGGGCGGCATTCACCATGAATTTTCCACCCGCAATGTGCTCGACCACGGCAATGCGATCCGTATCGAACTCATCGATGGCCCTTTCCGGCATCTGGAGGGTCACTGGCAATTCAAGCCTATTGGTGACAACCAGGGTTGCCGGGTGCAGCTGGATATGGACTTTGAGTTTTCCACCCGCCTGCTGGATTTGGCTTTAGGCCCGGTCTTTACCCAAATCTCCGGCTCGCTGGTTGATGCCTTCTGCAAACGTGCTCAGGAAATCTATGGAAAACGCTGAACCTATCGTGGTGGAAGTGGCCTACGCCCTGCCCGATGAACAACTGATTCTGGAAATTGAAGTCCCTGCCGATTGTCAGGTTGAAGAAGCAATTAAACGCTCGGGTATTCTGGAACGTTACCCACAGATAGATTTGAGCACCGACAAAGTCGGTGTTTTTGGCAAGATGTGTAAACTGAACGCCACGCTTAATCACAAAGATCGGATTGAGATTTACCGTCCGTTGATTGCCGATCCCAAAGAATCCCGCCGCCAGAAAGCGGAAATGGCTAAGAAAAAAGCCAAACAGTCAGAAGACTGATTCAGGCACGTTTCTTATACACTGCCTGCGATTCCAGTAAGGCCATTTCGGCCTCGCTGAAACCGGCTGCCATTCTGGCATCGGTATGGAACGGGCCTCGGATTTCACCATTAAAATAGGTTTCCAGCAAGTCTTTGAAAGTTTGGTAAGGGTCCATCTCACGCTGCTCACAAAGATAGTTAAACCAGCGGGTACCGACTTTTACGTGCCCAATCTCTTCCCGCAGAATGGTTTCCAGGATTTCAACAGCTTGATGATCACCAGAACTTCTGAGTTTGTTCATCATCGACGGGGTCACATCTAAACCGCGGGCTTCCAGGACTCTTGGCACCAGCGCCATGCGGGTTAAAGGATCATGATGAGTTTTTCTGGCCATTTCCCACATACCGTCATGTGCTGGAAAATCACCGTAATTAAAGCCCATCGTTTTCAGATGCTTGTCGAGCATTTCAAAATGAGTGGACTCTTCATAAGCCACCTGCAGCCAGTCGGCATAATAATCTTCAGGCATCTCATGAAAACGGGCGATGGCATCGAGGCCCAGATTAATGGCGTTGAACTCGATGTGACAAATCGCATGAATCAGAGTGGCATGACCCGTTTGCTGATTGTTACGCCGGCGTGGCAATTCCCGAGGCGGCACCAGTGCCGGTTCATCCGGCCTGCCGGGAAATTCCGGTACGTTCAGTACTGCCCGGGATAACACAAAGCCTTGCTCCTGGCTCTGTTTATACAGGGCCTGCGTAGCAGCGGCTTTGAGCCACGGATCAGCGATAAGCAGACATTGCAAAGCCTGCTCACGAATTTGAACCGACTCAGTCATCGAGCCGAACCCGCGGGTCGACCACCGTATAGGAAATATCGGTGAGCATCAGGCCGATGATATAAAGTACGGAGCCTAGGAAAACCATAGCGCGGACAATGGCAAAGTCCTGCGCATGAATGGCATCTATCGTGTAGCTGCCGAGGCCCGGAATACCAAAGAATGATTCCAGTATCAAACTGCCCATGAACAGGGTTGGCAGAACCACAACGATGCCGGTCAGGATGGGGATCATCGCGTTTTTCAGGACATGCGAAAACAATACCCGAACCTCAGAAAGCCCCTTCGCCCGTGCAGTGCGGACATAATCTTTGGAGGCTTCTTCCAGAAATAAAGTGCGGTACCAACGTGAGCCACTACCAATACCGGAAATAATACCGATGGCCACCGGCAGGATCAGAAACTTGGTGGCGTCAAAGCCTTCCGCATAACCCGATATCGGAACCAGTTGCATGATTTTTCCGACCAGAAATTGACCGCCGATAATATAAAAAAGGCCGGAAATCGACATCAGAACCACACATAAAATCACCCCGCTGAGATCGACATAGGTCGCCCGGAAGAACACCATCAGCATGGCAAAAGTAATGTTGACCATGAGTCCGATAATCAATATCGGTATCGCAATGGCCAGGCTCGGCCACATGCGGTTCTTGATATCCTCACCGATATCACGGCCGTCATCGGCCTGCCCGAACTCAAACACAAACAGGGTTAAAGATTTGGCAAAGAAAATCGTATCGGTGACCTTATCGATGCCCTCTGATTGACTGTTCCACAGTAGCGGCCGGTCATAACCGCGTTCCTCTTTCCAGGTTTCAATCGCCGCCTCAGTCACATACTTGTTACCGAGATGCATACGCGCCATATCTTCCGGCGTGTTTACCATAAAGAATAAAACGAATGTCAGTGCATTGACCCCCAACAGAATGGGAAAAGCATAAAGAATCCGTCTGATGATGTAAGCGAGCATGAAGCGATACCTGTCAGGGAATAACTACTTGGCAAAACGTTAGATTAATGACCGATGCGCTTGCCTCAAGTTTCACAGAGCCACATTGTAGCAGTTGCCGGCAAGAATCAGTGAAGGCTGCTTTCGAAGCGGATGCAAACAGAACAATGCTCGGCCATAATGGTCACAGAGAGAGTGCTATTACCCTTTTACTGAATATGAGGTCTGCCATGAAGAAATTGATTGTTGCCCTGCTCCTTCCCTTTTTTATCACATTGAGCCTGCCCGCCAGTGCCGAAAATACCCAAATCATGGTTCGCGCCAAGGCAGTTGATGCCAAATTTATCGGCACCAGCGTCGGTGGTATTCGCGTGGTGGTAGAAGATGCTGAAACCGGTGAAATCCTCGACGAGGGCTGGATCAACGGGGGTACCGGCGACACCGATGTGCTGATAAAAAACCCGGTTGAGCGCGGACAAAAACTGACCGATGATAAAACTGCTGGTTATCTGGCCGAAGTCGATATCGATGCACCGCGCCTGCTGAAATTCAAACTGATGGGCCCTTATGGCTACCGTCAGTCGCTGCAGGAAGCCACTGTGACCTCATGGGTTGTACCGGGCAAACATCTGCTGGGTGACGGCATTATTCTGAACATGCCCGGCTTTATCGTTGATGCCTGGACCCAGGTGCTGGAAGGTGGCAAAGTCGAGTTTTACACCAAAGCCTCGCTGCTGTGTGGCTGCCCTATCACCAACGATGGCCACTGGAAGCCGGATAACTATGAAGTCAAAGCGGTGCTGATGCAGGATGAGGACAAAATCGCTGAAGTACCATTAGAATTTACTGGTCCGGTGGGCATGTTCTCAGGTAAAACAGACATTAAACAGTCCGGTCACTACAAAGCCATTGTCTATATGGTCGACCCTACTACCGGCAATGTCGGTGTCGATCGCACTATGTTTGAGGTCAATCTCGACTGAGACTGCGTCTGTAACAATCTGCCGGCCTAAGCGTCACAGTGATAGAGTCTGAATGCAGGAGTGTTTTATGAGCAGAAAAACCTATCCGTTCAATGGTGCCGGTCTCGGACTGCGCCGAAGCTTTATCGATGAACTGGCTGAAATGGAGAACACCGGCATCGATTTTCTCGAGGTGGCACCGGAGAACTGGATGGAAATGGGCGGCGCATTCGGTCGTAAGTTCTCGGCCATGGCTGAACGCTACCCAATGCTCTGCCATGGTTTGTCCCTGTCCATTGGCAGTCCGGCGCCACTCGATGAACATTTCCTGCAGCGACTGAAGCAGTTTTTCGACCAGCATTCTATCCGCAGCTATAGCGAACACCTGAGCTACTGCAGTGATGACGGGCACCTTTACGATCTGATGCCGATTCCTTTTACCGAGGAAGCGGTGCACTATGTCGCTGATCGTATCAAGCGGGTTCAGTCTATTCTGGAACGCCGGCTGGTGATAGAAAATGTGTCCTATTATGCCGCGCCGGGTCAGCAGATGGATGAAATCGCCTTCATCCGTGCCGTTGTTGAAGAAGCTGATTGTGAGTTGTTGCTGGACGTTAACAATGTGTTTGTAAACAGTGTCAATCATCACTACGACCCGCTGGACTATATCAAGGCACTACCTACTGAGCGCATCGCCTATCTGCACATTGCCGGCCATTACAACGAGGCGGAAGACCTGATTGTCGATACGCATGGCGCGGACGTGATCGATCCGGTCTGGGATTTGCTGGCAAAAACTTACCAGCACCATGGCATTATTCCTACTCTGCTGGAACGTGATTTCAATATTCCACCGCTTCCACAGTTACTGGAAGAAGTCAGCACGATTCACCGTTATCAACAACAACCACAGCTTCAACATGTCTCACACGGCTGATTCATTCAAAGCGACACAGTACCGCTTCGCCGCCCATATTCGTAACCCGGAACATGAGCCGGCGCCTGAACAGGTTGAAGACCGCCGTATGGCGATTTATCGGGATCTGTTTTTCAACAATATCAGTGGTACTTTGCAAAGTGCCTTTCCGGTGATCCGCAGTCTCTTCAGTGAGGACAGATGGCAGACGCTGGTACGTGACTTTATGGTCAAGCACCAGTGTAAAACGCCGTTATTTGTCGAAATCGCCCGCGAGTTTATGGCTTATCTTGAAAATGAACGACTCAGTGATGATGACCCGCCCTTTTTGAAAGAACTGGCACACTATGAGTGGGTGGAACTGGCTTTAAGCATTCATGAAGCTGAATTTAAACGCACGCCGCTTGCTGACGAAGAGTGTCTGGCTCTGCATTATCAACAATCCGGCTTGGCCTGGCTGCTGGTCTATCAGTTTCCAGTGCATCAAATCAGTGTGGAGAACCAGCCCCAGTCACCAAATGACACGCCCATCTGCCTGCTGGTGTTACGAAACGAAGCTGATGAGATCAAGTTCATCGAACTGAATCCAGTCAGCGCCCGTCTTCTGGAGTTATTATCACAGGGACTGAGCGGTCAGGAAGCTGTTCAGACAATTGTTGAGGCGATGCAGCACCCTCAGCCGGAAGTCGTTGAACAGGGTGCTCGGCAGTTGATTGAAGATTGGATTGATCGTGGTATCTTGCTTACTAACAGGCAATAAAAAAGCCGGGCAATGCCCGGCTTTTTTAATCTTCATGCGCTGATTGCTTCAGGCTGTTGCCAGTTCAATCGCTTCTGCTGAAAGACGAGTGATTTCATCCCAGTTTTCAGCATCGACCAGGTTAGCCGCACACATCCATGAACCACCCACACAGCCGACATTAGACAGCTTGTAGTATTCATTAACGTTTTTCTGGCTGACACCACCGGTCGGGCAGAAAGTGATTTGCGGAATCGGCGCACCAATTGATTTCAGCATAGGCACACCGCCAGCCGCTTCGGCCGGGAAAAACTTCATCGCGGTAATGCCTTTTTCCAACAGACGCATTGCTTCACTAGGATTGGCAATACCTGGCAGCAATGGCACGCCGGTTTTCAATGCGGCATCAATCAGGCTGTCAGTGGTACCAGGACTGACGATAAATTCTGCACCGGCATCAATCGCGGCATTCAGCGTTTCGATGTTGATAATGGTACCGGCACCGACGATAGCATCAGGGACTTCTGCCTTGATACGACGAATTGATTCCAGTGCGGCATCGGTACGCAAAGTAATTTCCAGTACCTTCAGGCCACCTTTCACCAGCGCTTTGGCCAGCGGCACAGCGTGGTCGGCATTGTTAATGACCATCACCGGCACAACCGGCGAGACTTTCATAATTTCATGAATTGTTTTCGACATGGATAATGCTTTTCCAGATTGTTGGTTATTATTCGACGTTGAACATGTTGATAGCACCGGTCTCAGAAGTCGAGACGCCCTGGCGGAAGCTGTCGAACAGCTCACGGCCCATGCCATAGTGATGTTCCGTATTGGCCATTACGCACGCCATGCGTGAATTCAGCTCTTCCTCGTCAACCATTACGTTCAGTTCACCCTTCTGGGTATCGAGACGAATCATGTCACCGTCACGGACTTTGGTCATCAGATTGCCATCGGCACATTCAGGCCACAGGTGAATCGCTGACGGAATCTTACCGGATGCACCTGACATGCGACCATCGGTGACCAGCGCCACTTTATAGCCTTTATCCTGTAATACACCTAATGGAGGCGTGAGTTTGTGCAGCTCAGGCATACCATTGGCTTTCGGTCCCTGGAAGCGTAGAACAACGATAACGTCTTTGTTCATTTCACCACGCTTAAAGGCTTCAACCACGTGATCCTGATTATCAAACACCATAGCCGGTGCTTCCACCACTTGATGCTTGGGATCGACGGCAGAAATTTTAGACATACCACGACCCAGGTTACCCTGGATCAAGTGCAAACCACCGCTGGTGCCAAACGGCGCGCTGACACTGCTGATAACTTCCGGATCCAGTGAGGCTTCAGGGCCGTCTTTCCAGGTCAGTTCACCATTTTCCAAAGTCGGTTCACGGGTGTATTGTTCCATACCCTTGTCATCACCGATGGTCAGGATGTCGGTGTGCATCAAACCATTCTGTGACAATTCACGAATCAGCACACCCATACCACCGGCGGCCTGGAAGTGATTCACATCCGCGGTACCGTTCGGATAGATACGGGTCAGTGATGGAATGATCTTGGACAAACGGTCAAAGTCATCCCAGTTAATGATAATACCGGCAGCACGGGCAATCGCGACAAGGTGCATGGTGTGATTAGTAGAACCACCCGTCGCCAGCAGACCAACCAATGCATTAATAATGGCTTTTTCATTAATCATATGACCAATCGGACGGAAATCGTCACCCAGCGAAGTGAATTTAAGCACTTGCTCGGTAGCACGCTTGGTCAGAGCGTCACGCAGTGGTGTGTTGGGATTAATGAATGAACTGCCAGGCAAGTGCAGACCCATCATTTCCACCATCATCTGGTTACTGTTGGCGGTGCCATAGAAGGTACAGGTACCCGGACTGTGATAAGACTCGGATTCTGCTTTCAGCAGTTCGTCGCGTCCCACCTTGCCTTCGGCATACAACTGGCGGATACGGACTTTTTCTTTGTTGGGCATACCACTCGGCATCGGACCGGCAGGGACAAACACCGCCGGCAAGTGACCAAAGCTGAGAGCGCCAATCAGCAGACCCGGTACAATTTTGTCACAGACACCGAGATACAGCGCCGCATCAAACATGTTGTGGCTGAGGCCGACCGCTGTGGCCATAGCGATGACATCACGGCTGAACAGAGACAGTTCCATGCCTGGCTGACCCTGAGTAATACCATCACACATCGCAGGCACACCACCGGCGAACTGTGCCACACCGCCAGCCTGGTGAGCTGCATCTTTGATGATGGCTGGAAAATCCTTGAATGGCTGATGCGCCGACAGCATGTCGTTGTAGGAAGAGATAATCGCGATATTCGCTTTTTGGTCACCGGCGAGGTCGGCTTTATCAGTCATTGAGCAGGCTGCAAATCCGTGAGCCAGGTTACCGCATCCTAATACCCCGCGATGAGGACCTTTGCCAACGGCTTCATCGATTCGCGACAGATAAACCGATCGCGTTTTTTTGCTTCTTTCGATTACGTCATTGGTGACGCTTTCTAATACTGGATGAACCATAGTTTCCTTCTCTCTTTAATGCTTTGCCTGTTGTATTCGCAAAGGATTGCCGGGCTCGGAATGTCCCGAAGATTTTATGTCAAGACCCACCATTATACCTTGAAAGGTCTATTTTGGCATACGACGAATTCGTTTTAATTGAGTCATAATGCTTTGTGAACCTATTACTGGCGCCGCTTTGACGCAAAATGTGCACAACACAAATATTGTCATTCTACCAGTTTGGCTGGCGCTGAAATACAACAGTCGGATTGACAGATTAATCCATGACTTATGTTCAGATCCTAAACCTGTGAACCATCACAAACAAGCTAACTGACCATCCCCAGAGAACGACCATTCAGGTATGATCGCAGGTTTATTTTCACCTGCAGGAAAACAGCTCACCATGTCCGAATCCAGAGTCATGCGCCCTATCCGAAGTTTTGTTCGCCGCGAAGGCCGGCTGACCCCGGGCCAGCAGAAAGCGCTCGATGAACTCTGGCCCGCATTTGGCATTGATGACAATCACGAGCCCATTAATCTGAACATGATGTTCGGCCGCAGTGCGCCAGTAGTACTGGAAATCGGTTTCGGCAACGGCGCTTCACTGGCAGAGATGGCAAAAAATCAGCCTGATCAGGATTTCATCGGTATCGAAGTTCACCGTCCCGGGGTCGGCCAGTTATTGAACTCTATTCAGACGCTGGAACTCAGCAACGTTCGGGTCGCCTGCACCGATGCCGTTGAATTACTCAAACACCGGATTCAGGATCACAGTCTGGACCGGGTCCAGATTTATTTCCCTGACCCATGGCACAAAAAACGTCATCACAAACGCCGCATTATCCAGCCCGACTTTATCAATGTGCTGGCAAATAAACTCAAACATGGCGGTCACCTTCACCTTGCCACTGATTGGCAGGACTACGCCGAACAGATGCTTGTCGATGTTTCGGGTAACCAGCGATTTGTTAATTGTGGCAATGACAACGGTTTTATTGAACGTCCAGACTATCGCCCTGTCACCAAATTTGAACAGCGTGGGCATCGACTGGGCCATGGCGTCTGGGATTTGTTATTCGAGCGAATTTAACAAGTTTCTTGATAAACACTTGCGTCCGTTGAACGCTTAATATAGCTTAGACCATTAATTAAGATAATGACGCAAGTGGTTGACTATGAACTCGAAACTAAAAAATATTTCAGCACTCATATTATTAGGCAGTCTGCCTCAGACGGTGTCCGCAGCCGGCTTCGCGATTAAAGAGCAAAGTATCACCAGTCTGGGCCGCGCTTTTGCCGGTAGTGCTGCCGTTGCTGAAGATGCCAGCACAATATTTTTCAATCCTGCCGGTCTGACCTATCTGGAACGCGGTGAACTCGATATGGGGCTGAATTACATCAAGCCACAGTCTGAGTTTCGTAATGAGGGTTCATCAGTACCAGACTTTGGTGGCGCCGGTGGTTTCTCCGGTCAACCACTCACCGGTGGTGATGGTGGCGATGCCGGCCATGAAGCTTTTGTACCTAATTTCTACCTTAGCCATCCTGTCAATGACAAGGTCAGCCTCGGTCTTGGCGTTTCGGCACCTTTCGGCCTGGTCACTGAATATCGGGATGACTGGGTAGGCCGTTACTTTGCCGTCAAATCTGAGATGCTGACGGTTAACTTCAATCCGACTATTGCCATCAAAGCGACGGATAAGCTCTCCCTGGGTTTTGGTGTCAGTGCTCAGTACATCGATGTGAAACTGACTCAAATGGCCGATCTTGGTGCCAGAGCCGGGGCTCCCCAAGCCGCCGATGGAAAAGTCAAGCTTGGAGCTGATGATTGGGGCTATGGCTACAACCTGGGTATTATTTATCAAGCTACGGACTCGACCCGCGTCGGTCTCTCCTTCCGCTCCAAAATCTCACATACGCTCGAGGGCGATGGTACGCTGAAGGATTCCGACGGCAATACGCTGGTAGATGACAATGTTGAAGCTGATGTTGATCTCCCAGAGACTTTATCTCTTGCTATACACCATCAAATTAACAGCAAATGGGCTGTTTCGGCGGATGCCACGCTCACTCGATGGAACCGCTTCGAAGAATTAAATATCAAGTCTGACGGTGGTCAGCTATCTTCACTCAAACCTGAAGACTGGGAAAACTCAATGCGTTATGGCCTGGGTCTGAGTTATCAGCATAATGACAAATGGCAGTTCCGTACCGGCATTGCTTACGATGAAACCCCCATCCCCAGTAGTGAACGGCGAACTGCTCGCATTCCGGGTACTGACAGGAAATGGGTCGCTTTCGGTGCAAGCTATCACTACTCTGATAATATTGTGATTGATGCGGCCTACGCCCATTTGTTTATGGATGATCCCAGCATTAATGAAACGGATGACAGTGGTTACAATCTCCGCGGTGAATATGACGCCAGTGTTGATATTGTGGGGTTGCAGCTTCGTTGGCTGATGTAGGCCGGATTGATGGCTAAAGCAGAGACAGATTACATCTCAGCAGAACAGGCAGGCACGCTTTACGGCCTGTTTCTGGAGCGCCTGGCCCGCTCCCCTGAGCAGATTGCCTATCAAAGCTATTCTGCCGACAGCAATAACTGGCATGGCACAAACTGGCGGGAAGTCGCCCGGGAAGTTGCACGCTGGCAAAAAGCACTGGCAGAGGAAATGCTGGAACCGGGCGACCGGGTCGCACTGAATCTGCGTAATTGTATGGAGTGGGTCTGTTTCGACCAGGCTGCTATGGGGCTGGGCCTCATTGTTGTTCCGCTGTATCCCGATGACAGGCCGGACAATGTCGCCTATATCCTGCAGGATGCCGATGTCAAATGCCTGTTCCTGCAAAACAATAATCAGTGGAAGCGTCTGCAGCCATCCATCACCGAAGAACACAGCCTGGTCCGTATCATTATCAATAATGATGACGATGAGCCCGTCGATGGTCCGGTGGTCTATGCCAAAGACTGGTTACCAGAAGAAGGCGGTGACGTAAGAGAATGGGATGCCGATCCTCATCAGCTGGCTTCTATTATCTATACTTCCGGCACCACCGGTCGCCCCAAAGGGGTGATGTTAAGCCATCATAATATGCTTTCCGTTGCTGCCGGCTCACTGCAGTATTTTGATATTCTGGCTGATGACTTATTCCTGTCATTTTTGCCCCTGTCGCATACGCTGGAGCGTACCGCGGGATATTATCTGCCCATGATGGCCGGAGCCACCGTCGCCTACTCAAGAGGGGTTCCGCAGCTGGCTGAGGATATTCAACGGGTTAAACCAACTATCCTGATTGCCGTCCCGCGAATTTTCGAGCGCATTTATACCCGCCTGCAGACCCAGCTGTCTGAAAAAGGCATGTTGAGTCGTATGCTGTTTAAAGCCAATGCCCGTATTGGCTGGTCTCACTTTCTCTATCGGCAAGGCCGCCGAAGCTGGCGTCCCGGTTTTATACTGCTGCCACTGTTGAATAAGCTGGTCGCTGGCAAAGTACTGGATCGTCTGGGTGGCAGAATGCGTCTGGCTGTCAGTGGCGGCGCTCCATTGCCGGAACAGGCCTCCAGATTGTTTATCGGCCTGGGCCTCAATTTATTGCAGGGTTACGGTCTGACTGAGACCAGTCCGGTGGTCAGTGTCAATGAGCCGGATAATAACTTCCCTGCCAGTGTCGGACGAGCCATTCCGGGCGTTGCTGTCAAAATCGGGGATAATGATGAATTGATGGTACGGGGTCCCGGTAATATGCTGGGTTACTGGAATAATCATAAAGCCACTGCCCAGACCATTAATGCCGAGGGCTGGCTGCATACCGGTGACCAGGCAAGGATCGGGGATACCGGTCATATCTTCATTACCGGCCGTATCAAGGACATCCTGGTTTTGAGTAATGGTGAGAAAGTGCCGCCAGCTGATATGGAGAACGCTATTCAGTCAGACGCACTGTTTGAACAGGCGATGATTGTCGGTGAGGGCGAATCCTACTTATCTGCTTTGCTGGTGCTTAACAGTGATAAGTGGTTCAGTCTGGCCAAACAATTAAATCTGAATCCGATGGAGAACCAGAGCCTGGGTGATAAATCGCTGCAACAGTTTGTTATCCAGCGTTTGCGTCAGTTACTGCACGATTTTCCCGCCTACGCCAAAATACGGAGAGTGAGTCTCTCGCTTGAACCCTGGACGATTGAAAACGGCATGATGACACCCACGATGAAGATCAAACGGGCTAAAGTCATTGAGCACCATCAGGCCGACATTGCCCGCCTCTATCAGCATTGAAAGATTAACTTGCCTGAGAGACCGGCTGCTGACACTCCGGTAGGAACAGCATCGCTGCCTCAACGGTATGGAATGAACCGAAAATCAGTACCCGGTCACCGGGAAGCGCTTCATTCATGGCCGCCTCGTAGGCCTGTTTGACCGTCTCCGAACAAACCGTTTTATCCTCACCAATGAGCGGCGCTACCTGACTGCCAAGCTCTACACCACTCATCCCGCGGTCACCCTCGAGACCGGCAAGGAACCAGCCATCGATGGCCGGGCTCAATGCTTCAACGACAGCCTGACAGTCTTTATCCTTAAGCATCGCCAACACAGCATAGGTTTTACCCTCACTCTGAGTCTCTTTAAGCACGCTACAGAGGTTCTCAGCCCCCTGCTGATTATGGGTGACATCCAGGATTCGGGTGACCTGTCCCGGTATCAATTGAAACCGTCCTGACAGGCGTATTCTCCTTAAACCATCACGAATAGCTTGCTCGCTAATCGTCAGCCCCTGCTGATTCAGTAAGTAACAGACCTGAAGTACCGCAGCACTGTTCTGTAGCTGGTATTTTCCAGCCAGTACCGGCAAGGGCAGATTTTGGAAGCTGATATTTGCATTCCGCCAGTGCCAGTGTTCGTTATCATCCTGATAATAAAAGTCGCGTTCGCGCAGAAAACTCGGTGCTTCCAGGCTATCTGCATAATCAATCACTGTTTGCGGTGGTGTGGCTTCAGAACAGACCACCGGTTTATCGCGACGGATAATACCGGCTTTTTCGCGACCTATCAGTTCCCGGTTATCACCCAGCCACAGCATATGGTCGAGGCCAATTGGCGTAATCAAAGCCACATCGGTATCAAACAGGTTAACAGCATCCAACCTGCCGCCCATGCCCACTTCCAACACCGCAATATCAACCTTTTCGCGGCAGAAAATATCGGCAGCGGCCAGGGTCGCGAATTCAAAATAGGTCAGTGAGGTGTCACCGCGGGCATCGTCAATACGCTGGAATGCCTGACAGATATCATTATCATCAGCGGCAACACTGTCGATACAGATCCGCTCGTTATAACGCAGCAGGTGAGGTGAGGTATAGGTTGCCGTTCTGTAGCCTGCTGCCTGCAGGACAGCGGCAGTAATCGCGACTGAAGAGCCCTTGCCATTCGTGCCGGCAACCGTGACGACTTTGAATGGCAGCCTGCTACTGCCGCCCATGCGCTGCCACACCTCGCCTACGCGTTGCAGGCCGGGATCAATATCCCTGAAATGCAAGTGCTCCTGCCACGCCAGCCATTGCGACAAAGAAGAGAAGCGCATTGAAGTCCTTATCAGACCGCAGCTCGTTTTTGCAGCATGGTCAATACATTGGTCAAACGGTCACGCATATCGCGACGGTCAACAATCATATCGATGGCACCATGATCCAGCAGAAATTCAGCACGCTGGAATCCTTCCGGCAGCGTTTCACGAACGGTTTGCTCAATCACCCGTGGACCGGCGAAGCCGATCAGGGCTTTGGGTTCTGCGACATTGATATCACCCAGCATAGCAAGACTGGCCGATACGCCACCCATAGTGGGATCGGTCATGACCGAAATAAAAGGAATACCGGCATCGCTCAACTGGGTCAGAATCGCGCTGGTTTTTGCCATCTGCATCAGCGAGAACAGACCTTCCTGCATCCGCGCCCCACCACTGGCAGAGAAACAGATTAATGGCATATTGTGCTTGAGCGCGACCTGTGCGGCACGGACAAATTTCTCACCGACTACCGAGCCCATTGAGCCGCCCATAAAGCTGAAATCAAAGGCAACAGCAACCACCGGCAGATTGTTGACCTTGCCCTGCATCGCAATTAAAGCATCGTTCTCGCCGGTGTTTTTCTGGGCCTGGCTGATGCGGTCACGATAACGCTTGCTGTCTTTGAAACGCAGCGTGTCGATTGGTTTAACTTCTGTGCCGATTTCTTTGCGTTCATCCTCATCAAGAAAGTTTTCCAGACGGCTTCTGGCACCGATACGCTGATGATGCTCACATTTCGGACAGACCATCAGATTGCGTTCCAGTTCAGCCCGGTATAGCACGCTGTCACAGCTTGGACATTTGCACCAGACCCCTTCAGGCACTGACTTGCTGCGGCCAGTAGTACGAATCTTCGACGGAATTAATCTTTCAAACCAACTCATCTTTTCACCTTAAAATTGCAATCAGGCACTGGCCAGGTCACGGGCATTAATCGCGTGGCGCATTTCTGCGAGTAAACCGGCAACTGCGGCCGGCAATTCATCCAGTTTGTCTGCATGCTCTTCAATACAACGCACCAGAGTCGAACCGACCACGACGGCGTCAGCAATTTCAGACACGGCAGCTGCTGATTTACCATCACGGATACCAAAGCCGACTCCCAGCGGCAGCTGGGTCTTTTCACGCAGTTCTGAGAGCTTCTGAGAAACTTCGTTGATATCCAGTGCTGCTGCACCGGTCACGCCTTTGATAGAGACATAATAGATAAAGCCGCGGGCAAAGCCGGCGATGGTGGCCATCCGCTCAGGAGAAGTGGTGGGCGCCACCAGATAGATGGTATCGATGTCATGCTCGTCCATGATCTGACGGAACTCGTCAGACTCTTCAGGCGGCACGTCGACCGTCAGCACGCCGTCAACACCGGCATCCTTAGCGAGTTCGGCAAAGTTCTGATAGCCTATGGCCTCGATAGGATTGGCGTAGCCCATCAGTACGATAGGCGTTTCTTTATTTTTCTCGCGAAACTGTTTCACCATCTTCAACACCTGCTTGAGGCTGACATCATTTTTTAATGCCCGCTCACAGGCTTTCTGGATGACCGGACCGTCACACATGGGATCCGAAAACGGAATACCCAGCTCGATAATATCGGCACCGGCATCGACCAGAGCGTGCAACAGCGGCACCGTGACCCAGGGTTCCGGATCACCGGCTGTGACATAAGGGATCAGTGCGGTCTGACCATCGGCTTTTAAACTTTCAAAACACTGGCTAATGCGACTCATTGTGGCTCCCTAAAAATTCAAACCAGCCATAGCTGCGACTGTATGCATATCCTTGTCACCGCGACCCGACAGGTTGATAACAAGTGTTTGATCCGAAGACATGGTCGGGGCCAGCTTGCTGGCGTAAGCCAGAGCATGACTGGATTCCAGTGCCGGAATAATGCCTTCGGTACGGGTTAATTCGTGAAACGCGGCAAGCGCTTCATCATCAGTCACGGAAATGTATTTGGCGCGACCGATATCTTTCAGCCAGGCATGTTCAGGACCGACACCCGGATAATCCAGGCCGGCTGAAATCGAATGTGTTTCGATAATTTCGCCGTTTTCATCCTGCATCAGATAAGTACGGTTGCCATGCAGAACGCCCGGTCTGCCCGCACTCAGTGGTGCTGAATGCTGACCGGTTTCGATACCATGGCCGGCGCCTTCAACGCCGTACATAGCCACTGACTCATCTTCGATAAAGGGATAGAACAGACCGATGGCATTAGAGCCACCACCGATGCAGGCGAGCAGCGCATCCGGCAGCTTGCCGGTTTTTTCCAGTACCTGTTGCTTGGTCTCGCGGCCAATCACAGACTGGAAGTCCCGCACCATGGCAGGATAAGGATGCGGGCCGGCGACAGTGCCGATAATGTAGAAAGTATCATCCACATTCGTCACCCAGTCACGCAGGGCTTCATTCAAGGCATCTTTCAGTGTGCGCGAACCAGATTCCACCGGTACGACCTGGGCACCGAGCAATTTCATCCGGTAAACATTCTGTGCCTGACGTTCAACGTCTTCAGCACCCATGTAGACCACACATTCCATCCCCAGCCTGGCTGCGACCGTGGCAGTAGCGACACCATGCTGGCCGGCACCGGTTTCAGCAATAATCCGGTTTTTCCCCATCCGTTTGGCCAGCAGTGCCTGGCCAATGGTGTTATTCACTTTGTGCGCGCCGGTGTGATTTAAATCCTCACGCTTGAGATAAATCTGGGCACCACCCAGCTTTTGCGTCCAGTTTTCAGCCAGATAGAGAGGTGAAGGCCGGCCGACAAAGGTACTCAGATCCTTATCCATTTCGGCCAGAAAGTCTGGGTCATCACGATATTGCTGGTAGGCCTGTTCCAGTTCGTAGATGGCCCCCATCAGGGTTTCACCTACAAAACGGCCACCATAAGGGCCGAAATGTCCCCGTGAATCGGGGAAATTCTTAAAGTAATCGTGGATATGCTGTTCAAGCATTAGCTACCTCTCTCATAAAAGCGCTGATCTTGTCATGACTTTTTATTCCCTTTTCACTCTCGACGCCACCACTGACATCGACCGCGAAAGGTCGCACTTGTTGTATCGCTTGCTGGACATTGCCAGCATTCAAGCCTCCGGCCAGAATCACGGGCCGGTCTATATCGGCAATCAGAGACCAGTCGAATGTTTTACCTGTCCCACCGGGAACACCCGGTTGATAGGCATCCAGCAGAAAACCGCGGGCTGCCCGGTGAGTTTCAGTCACCTGTTTCAGGTCCGTGCCCGGCTTCATTCTGATGGCCTTGATATAGGGCCTGGCAAACTGCTCACAGAAAGCCGGACTTTCATCACCGTGAAACTGAATTATATCAATGGGTAGCGCGTCAAGGCACTGTGAAACCAGTTCTTTATCCGGGTTCACAAACAAGCCAACCACTGTGACAAACGGTGCAATTCCCGCCACAACTTCCTGAGCCTGCGCAATAGTGAGCGCGCGTGGACTGGGCGGATAAAACACCAAACCTATCGCATCTGCACCGGATTCGGCTGCAAAATCAGCATCTTGGCGACGGGTCATGCCGCAGATTTTGACACGGGTTCTCATTACGCTCTGAAATAGTTCTGTAATCGTTGTGATACTTTACCAGAGCACCGGAAAACCCGACACTGTTGGTAAAGAATATTGTTCCGGGTAGCGGACATCGACCAGATACAAGCCTTCCGGCGGCGCAGTAATGCCGCCCCGGCTTCTGTCTGCGCTTCTCAGCACTTCCCCCGCCCATTCGACCGGCTTGCTGCCATCGCCAATCGCCGCCATCACTCCCACAAGGTTGCGCACCATGTGATGCAAAAAGGAACGTGCCTCAACATCAACAGCGATACAATCGCCTTGCTTGCTGATTTCGATTTTATCCAGTGTTTTTATCGGGCTTTTGGCCTGACACTCACTGGCGCGGAAAGCTGAAAAGTCGTGACGGCCGACCAGTTGTGACGCCGCCGCCTGCATCCGCTCGATATCCAGTGGATGATGGTGCCACCACATGCGCTGATGATGTACAGCCGAACGGCTCAATCGGTTCAGAATCAAATAGCGGTAGCTGCGCTTGATCGCGGTAAAACGGGCATTGAAGTCATCATCGACCTGTCTGACCCAGGTGACGGTGACATCTTTGGGAAGGTTGGCATTGATACCCAGTAGCCAGCCCCGTAGTTCACGGAGCGAGGGGGTATCAAAATGCACTACCTGATTGAGCGCATGCACACCGGTGTCGGTTCTGCCTGCGGCGAAAACTTCTATTTGATGATTGGCGACTTTAGAAACAGCTTTTTGCAGTTCATCCTGCACGGTTCGGCCGTGGGGCTGATACTGCCAGCCGCAAAAAGCTGTTCCGGCATATTCGACGCCGAGTGCAATCCTCACATCCAGACCCGCTTATGACAGGGAATTGAGCAAATCGTGAGCCCGGTTCTTCTGCTCGTCGTTACCTTCTACCAGCACTTCATTGAGTATGCTACGGGCACCATCCGGGTCCCCCATATCGATATAGGCTGCGGCTAAATCAAGCTTGGTCTCGGCCTCGTCGATCTCATCCAGGTCATCGATATCAAATTCAAGGTCTGGTGCTTCATCACTCGTTTCAGCGAATTCTGACTGATTTGATAATTCGTCAACCTCTTCAAGCTCCGGCGGAGCAGGCTCGATGTTCTCATCAAAGGACAAGGTGTCATCACGCTCGTCATCTTCAGTAATATCAAGTTCCAGCGGAGCATCGGCCTGGTCATCTTCGGATGCTTCGACTTTGTCATCAAGACCGGAGTTTGTGTCAAATGACAGTAAATCATCATCAAGGTCATCAGCCGGTTTTTTGTTGCTAATGACCTCTTCCTCTGGCTCGGATTTGACTTCGCTGTCTGCAAAGTCATTCAGATCAAACTCGATATGGCCGTTGTCCTCGGTTACGACTTCAGCTTCCACATCAGAGTCCGGTTCTACCTGAGCACCGTCCGTTGCTATGTCCGAGTCTGATACTGTCTCAACGTGGCTTTCTTGAGCCTGTACCGGTTCTGCTTGCTGATCAGCAAACAGGTTGTGAGTGGGAGCCAGTTCTCTACCCCATTGTTTAATCTCAAGCCATTCAAAGCTGTCGGTTTCGAACGGCACTTCTTCTGCCAGGGCAACGAATTCATCCGTTCTCTGTTGTTTGTAAAGCACAAACAGCAGCTTGTATGCAACCAGGGTATTGCCAGGCTCCATACTTCTGGCCTGTTCCAGCGAAGAACGCGCCTGGACATAGTCGGCATAGCCGACAAACATATCCGCCTGTTCAATCAGTTCTGAAACTGATTTTTCCTGTTCGTGTTCCTGTTCTGACAAGGGCGCATCGGTCATATCATCATCATTGACCGGCGTGATAACTGTCGATTTAGTGGCCTCATTTTTATCGGCCTTATCCATTTTCTGAACGGCTTCATCCCAGGTCACTTCACGACGACTGCGGCGAGCCAGCAGCCACAGGAGTAACAACACTAACAATAATCCCAGCGCCGTCGGCAGTTTGTTGTCATTAACAAATTGCTTGACCTGATCGATGGTAGATTGTACCTGGTCAGCATCCAGGTTCAGTGCTTCAGCGGTATTGTCGATAACATCGCTATCTGCGCCAGTTTGCCCAGCTTGTGACGGTTCGGTTTCCGATGTGTTGTCAATGCCCGTTGCTGCCATTTGAGGCTCTGCATCAGGCATGGTATCGGTGGATGGGACATCTTTCGCCTGGTCTTCTGCTGCGCTTTCACCCGCTTCCGACTCGACCACAGCGGCGGCCTGTGCAGCCAGTGCCGGGTCTTCTTCCTCAAGCATGGACTGCAGGCGGGCCAGATCAGCATCTTTCAGTGAAATCAGTCGACGCATGGTTTCCAGTTGCTCTTCCATGGCATCCATACGTTCTTTGAAGTCGATGTTTTCCTGGGTCTGGGTTTCGATGGTTTCCTGAGCCAGCGTCAATTGCTCAGTAAGCTTTTTGATATCTTCGTTGCCAGCCACATTCGGTGAGGCATCATCTTCAGAAGTGTCAGCATCTTCGGGCGCAACCAGTTGCAGACGCCCTTCTGCTGTTTCAGTGTCTGTGGTGTCTGCGCCGGTAGTCAGTTCCGGTCTGTCAGCAGCAGTCGTTGTATTCGCTTCAGCCTGTGTTTCCGGCTCGGCTGTCGCTGTTTCCTGTGTTTGTGCAGATTCAGCATTGGCCTGGGTCGTCACTGCAGCGGTTTGTGTTGGCTGACGGTTACGGTTGCTCCAGGCTTGGTTCTGCTCGGCAAAAGCGGCTCTGGCAGCAGCGGAGGACATGGCTGTAATCTCATTGCGTGAGGGAATCTGCAATGTCACGCCCGCTCTGAGTCCGTTCACATTCTGGTTGGTAAAAGCATCAGGATTCGCATTGAGCAAGGCCATCATCATCTGATGCACACTGACATCACTGCCCGGCCGTGTCTCCAGTGCGACATTCCACAAGGTATCACTTCGTTTTACGTCATAGCTGCTGCCACTATAGCCACTGCTTTGTGCGTACTTATAACGGGTCGTGCTGGATTCCTGAGCTGCGGTTTGGGCCGGTTTCTCAGCATAACCTGAAGAGCTTCTGCTCGCTGCGGTTACATACTCTGGCGGATCCAGCAAGACAGTGTATTCACGAATCAGAATCCCGGATCCGGCAGTTGCTGAGATGAGAAAGTCCAGGAAAGGCTCTTTGATAGGCTGTTTGGAAGTAATGAGAATCTTATTACGACCACCGAATTCAATAATATCGAACTGCATCTGGTTAAGCAGCATGCTCCGATTAAGCCCGGCTTTGGTGAATTCAGCATCGGATGCCATCTTCACCTGCAGATTATCTTTCTCTTCGGGTCGAAGTGCCGTCAAGCCAATCTCAGCTCTGAAGGGTTCGTTCAGCGCTGACATGACATCAATCTTGCCCAGCCCGAAAGCGTGGCTGGTGAGGGGAGTGAAAAAGCCCATCGTGGCAGCAGCCACCATTCCGGCCAGAACCTGTTTCTTCATCTTCATCCCCTCATCTTCCTTATGCGCTGATCAAAGGTAGTTTTCGACCAGGACTTCTGCAATCTGTACGCTGTTCAATGCCGCGCCTTTACGTACATTATCCGCAACCACCCACAAATTCAAACCTTTGGGATGCGAAATATCTTCACGGATACGACCGACGTAGACCGGGTCATGACCGGATGCTTCAGACACTGCGGTGGGATAGCCACCATCATTGTGCTCATCGAGTACAACAATACCCGGCGACTGCTTGAGTAAAGCCGTGGCCTGATCTGCTGTCATCTTGTCACGGGTTTCAATATGAATGGCTTCAGAATGACCGAAAAAGACCGGCACACGAACCGCTGTCGGATTGACCAGGATGTTCTCATCACCCATGATTTTGCGGGTCTCCCAGACCATCTTCATCTCTTCCTTGGTGTAACCGTTATCCTGGAATACATCAATTTGCGGCAGCACGTTAAATGCAATTTGTTTGGGATACACGCTGGCTTCAACCGGACGACCATTGAGCAGATCAGCGGTTTGTTTGGCCAATTCATCCATTGCCGGCTTGCCTGAGCCCGATACTGCCTGATAAGTGCAGACATTAATGCGGGTAATACCGACCGCATCATAGATAGGCTTCAGTGCAACCATCATCTGAATGGTTGAACAATTAGGGTTGGCAATAATGCCCCGGTTTTTGTAGTCCGCTACAGCATCCGGGTTCACTTCCGGCACGACAAGGGGGATGTCTTTGTCATAACGGAACTGAGAGGTATTATCGATGACCACACAACCGGCTGCTGCGGCTTTAGGGGCATATTCGGCCGAGACACTGGCGCCGGGAGAAAACAATCCGACCTGCACTTTGGAAAAATCAAATGTTGCCAGGTCCTCTACAACCAGGGATTTGTTACCGAAACTGACTCTGCTGCCGGCACTGCGCTCACTGGCCAGGGCATAGACTTTACCGACCGGGAAATTGCGCTGGTGCAGAATTTCCAGCATGGTTTCACCGACAGCGCCAGTGGCGCCAACGACTGCAACATCAACTTGTTTACTCACATTTCACCTTTTATCTTGGGATTACAGAGCTGCGACAACCGCATCGCCCATTTCCGATGT
>Ga0189276_10103_pt1 | contig 118886 bp, 139 predicted proteins | sample N26A31minimetaG_FD_130321 | JGI IMG/M metagenome (GOLD analysis project Ga0189276, IMG submission 130321) | Marine microbial communities from the Costa Rica Dome - N26 A3-1 mini metaG | ecosystem: Environmental > Aquatic > Marine > Oceanic > Photic zone | place: Costa Rica: the Eastern Pacific... | reverse complement strand
GGACCAAACCCGCCTGGATTCGATCATCACCTTGATCGATGCAGAAAACTTCGACGACGTCGTTCTGGACACGGAAGTTGGCCGGGCCCAGGTGATTTATGGCGACATCCTGCTGCTGAACAAATGCGACCTCGTCTCCGAAGAGCGGCTTGAGGCTGTCGAACAGCAACTCAGAGCCGTCAAGAACGATGCGCGGATCCTGCGGTCGGTGAAAGGGGAGGTGCCTCTTGCCCTGTTGCTCAGCGTTGGACTGTTCGAATCCGACAAGGTGAGTTCTCCCGCCGACGATCCGAGCCTGGATCACAGCGACTGCGACCACGACCATGGCCACTGCAGCCATGACCATGAGCATGACCACAGCCATGGGCATGACCACGGTCACGGCCACAGCCATGAGCACGGTGACCACCAGGACATCGAGGGCTTCACCTCCCTGTCGTTCCAGAGTGATGGGCCCTTTGCATTGCGCAAGTTCCAGAACTTCCTCGACAACCAGATGCCCCAGGAGGTGTTCCGGGCCAAGGGAATCCTCTGGTTCAACGAAAGCGAACGCCGCCATGTGTTCCATCTGGCAGGCAAACGTTTTTCCATCGACGACACCGACTGGACCGGTGATCGCAAAAATCAATTGGTGCTGATCGGCCGCAACATCGACCACAACAAACTGCGGAAGCAACTCAAGGCCTGTGTGGCACCGGATGCAGGAAAAGGTTTCAGCTGATTCAGCAGAACCCAGGAATGGTGCTTATTGTGCGTGCCATGGGAGAAACCTCAATGGTCGAACCACTGCTGCTCGGAACGGTTTTTGTTCTTGCCAGCCTGCTGCTGTTGCTTCTGGCTGATTCCGATGATGACAACGGCGGTGGCGGCTTACGCCAGCCGGTGCTTGTGCCCATCCCGGTGCGTCATCACCAACGCTGAAACCATCAATTCTTTTTCCCCAATCCTCCGCTGCAGCGGGGGATTTTTTATGCCAACGCCTGGCCAAGCGGAAGCAGCGTGACTCTGGCCCCATCCCTGAAGCTGAGGCGACAACGGGTGTGGGGAGGATGCTCCTGTTCGATCGGACAGTGGGCCCGCACCAGCACATCCGCGACACGGATTCGGTACTCCCATGCATCCCCCAGAAATTCACGGCCCAGGACGCTGGCCTCTCCTTCGGCATCGGCGACGACAGTGATGTCGTGCGGATCCACGAGCACACAACAGTCACCGGAGGCTTCGCGGTCCGCCTGGACCCATGGGGCCGATGCATCCAGATCTCCCAGGAGACAAGACAACTGGCCTTGGCCATAGGCCTGCACTGGAATCAAATTGCGTTGAAGCACAAAGGATCCAACAAAAGGCGTCGCCGGTGACCTCACGATCTCGGGGGGCGATGCACATTGATGCAGCACGCCGTCCCGCATGACGGCAACGCGATCGCAGATCGCCAGAGCTTCTCCGGGGTCATGGGTGACGATCACGCCGCTCGCACCGCAGGCGTCCAGTACGGAGGAGAGCTCACTGCGCAGGCGGAGCCTCACCTCCACATCCAGGCTTGAAAAAGGCTCATCAAGCAGAACCACCCTGGGCGCTGGGGCCAGAGCGCGTGCCAACGCCAGCCGCTGCCGCTGGCCACCGGAGAGCTGGTGCGGGTAGCGCTGCTCGAGCCCCTTCAGCCCCAGCAATGCAAACAACCAGGCCACGCGCTCACGGTTGGGATTCCGCCGGGGCAAACCGAAACTGGCGTTCTGCCAAGCGTTCAGGTGAGGGAAGAGGGCGTAATCCTGGAACACCATGCCAACGCCCCGACGTTCCGGTTCCATCCAGATCCCATCTCCAGCCACCATGCGCTGATCCAGCTGCACCGTGCCGCGCCGGGGGCGTTCGAAGCCGGCAATCAAGCGGAGCAGAGTGGTCTTGCCACAGCCGGAGGGGCCCAGCAGGCCCAGCAGCTCCCCTGGCGCCACCTGAAGATCCACCCCCTTCAGGGTCCAGCCGTCAGAGGCGTCGCCGTAGCTGTGCCAGACCCCGTTCAAAGCAACCGTTGGCTCCATCGGGAGCAGCTGTTCCACAGATCAGATGAAGCTTGGGAACCGACCGAGCTTATGAGTGTGACAAATGATCGAAGCCGGTGTGCGGTTTGCACGCCCTCGAGCAGATCCCCATCGTTCATCGCCAGACTCGTTCCATGGCAATGTCGCAACACCACGTCGCGACAACGGTGTCCGGCCCATCGCTGAAGTGAAGTTGCTGCCCAACCGGAGTGTTGTTCCAAGCCCAACCCGGCTGGCCCTGATCCTGATCGCCTCCATCACTGGCCTGGTTGCGATCTGGCCGGTGTTGACGCTGGTAAGGGAGGCCCTGACGTCTTTGCACAGCGGCTTCAGCGATCTTGGCCCCGATGGCATGCGCCAGATCGTTGGCACCATCCAGCTGCTGCTCGGAACAGCAACGCTGGGCACCTTGCTTGGCACTGCGAACGGTTGGCTGCTGTGCAACTGCCGTTTTCCCGGTCGGGCATGGCTGCGCATCGCCCAGCTGATTCCCCTGGCAACGCCGGCCTATCTCCTCTCGGCGATCCTCGTTGATCTGGGCAGTCGCCACAGCTGGACCATTCACGGTATGGGGTGGGGTATCGCTATGGGGTGGGGTATCGCTGTGATGGCCCTGACGACCTACCCCTATGTGTTCCTGCTGAGCACGGAAAGTTTCTCCGTCAGCGGCCAGCGTCAGCTGGAGGCATGCCGGAGCCTGGGGGTTGGTCCCTGGTCAGCCTTCCGGCGTGTGGCCTTGCCCATTGCACTGCCCGCGATCGGAGCCGGCGTCGCTCTCATGGGCATGGAAGTGGTCAATGAGCTGGGTGCCGTGCAGCTGCTCGGCATCCCGAGTCTCTCCGCGGGCATCCTTGAAACCTGGCAGTCCAACGGCGATCCCGCAGGCGCCATCAGCTTGGCCTTGATCACGCTGGTGATCGTGTTGACGTTGGTGGTGTGTGAACGCAGCCTGCGCAGGCGCAGTCGGCGCTGGAGTGATGGCGTGGCCGGCGGGGATGCAACCGCTTGGCACCTGCATGGATTCCGCGCTGGGGTGGCGCAACTGCTCGCCGTGATCCCTCCGATCGTGAGCCTGGGAACCCCACTGCTGTGGGCCGCCAGCAACTTGGACCAGCTCCAAACCAGCTGGAACGACGATCTGATCAGTCTGAGCGGCCGCAGTCTTTTGCTGGCTCTGGTCGCTGCTGTTTTGGCGGTAACGGCAGCACTGGTGCTGGCCATCGCCAAACGCTGGTCCAGCGCCCCATGGCTGAAAAGCCTCACCTTCCTGGCTGGAACGGGCTACGCCATCCCCGGCACCGTCCTGGCTCTGGCCCTTTTGCTCACGGGCGCCCCCTGGCAGGTCGCCCCCTTGCTCCTGCTGCTGTGGGGCTACAGCGATCGATTTCTGGCGGTGGCGAAAGGAGGCCTGGACGCAGCCCTGGAACGGATCAGCCCGAGCCTCGATGAGGCGGCGACGGGGATGGGATCACCGTGGCAGCGCGTGCTCCAACGCGTGCATCTCCCCCTCTTGCGCGGACCGATCACCGTCGGACTGCTGCTGGTGTTCGTGGACACTGTGAAAGAGCTTCCCCTCACCTTTGCCCTGCGGCCTTTTGACTTCGACACGCTCTCGGTACGCGTGTTCCAGTACGCCGGCGATGAACGGCTGGCCGAAGCGATGTTGCCGGCCCTGATGATCCTCGTTCTGGGGCTGGTCGCCGCCATGGCCTTGGTGCCAACCCTGGATCACGCCTCCAGACGAGAGGGCTCGTCACCCCCGCAGCAAACGCTCTGATGCGTTGCGCTGGAGCAAGCCAGCACGGGTGTTGAGACGGAGCGGGAGTGTTGACCAGGAGATCGGCCGTCCCGTGGACACGGCGTAGGTGGTCTCCCGCAGGGTGCCCCTGCCCCCATCGATCTCCAACAAGGTGAAGCTCTGCTGTGCTGGCGCTTCACCACGCAACAGGCGCCGGGGGCCGCTGCCCAAGGCGCCGAGCTGGATCAGATCGAGCTGTCCACGACGGCTGGAGAACCAGGTGTGGTGATGACCACTGATGTAGGCCTGCACGCCGGCGGCATCCATCAAGGCCTGAAGTGCACCTCCCTGCTCCAACACCTCACCGGGGCGGTCCTTGCCCAGACCAACCCCAGCCAGGGGGAGATGACCCACCACAAACCGAGCACGAGCCTTTTGTGCCTCGGTGCTGGCCAACTGCTGTTGTGCCCAGATCAGCTGATCCTCAGGAACACGGGCTGAGCTGGCATCCCAGACCAACCAGAAGATCCCGTCCTGCAGCACCGAGTAGCGAAACGGGAACTGCGAGGCATCCACAAACGCCAATCCCATCCGTGAACGGATCGGGGTCCAGAACCGACCCACAGCGGCACGATCCGCGGGAAACCCCGGTGAACCGTCATGGTTCCCGATCGCTGGCAGCAGTGGAATCTTCGCCGCCTGAAGCCGCTGCAGAACCGACGTCTCAAAGCCCCGCCACATGGCATCCAGCTGCTGACCCGTGAGGCCTCGCATCTGACCCGCGATCATGTCGCCAGCACACACCACCAGATCCGGCTGCAGGCCAATGAGCTGATCAAGCCCCTGATCCACGGCAGGGATGTAGCGGGTGGAGCCATAGCTGCTGTTGAGATCGCTGATCAGCCCAACCCGTTGAACAACTCCCCTGGCGGCGCTCAAGGGCAGGGCCGCTGCCGTAAGACCGGTGCTAAGCACCAACTGCAGCATCCGTCGACGACTCAGCAACACAACAGCACGGGGGTCAGCGGTGGCGTTTCAAACGTTGGCCCAGCATCCGATCGGCCACCAGGGCCCCGCTGGCAACAACATCAGCCAGGGTGGAGAGAAGTCGGTAGCTGAGAACCACTGCGAGCAACTGCGCCTCTGGTACGGCAGCACCCAAACGCAGCAGCAGGGTGGCCTCAAACACCCCGAGCCCCCCGGGGGCACCAGGCACCACCAGCCCAACGGCATAGGCCAGACCAAAGGCCGCAAGCCAGGTGAACGGTGCCGGACTTTGAATGCCGAAGGCCTGCACGCTGCACCAGAACCCGGCAAAGCGGCAGAACACAAACAGCAGCTGAAGGCTGAGGGGCCGCCAGGGATAGCCGCCGCGGCCGCTTCCCTCACTTTCCAGGGGCCCACTGCCAACCGACTGCAATTGCGCTGCCTTGGAACGCTCCAGTCGACGCAGAAGGGGCTCGCGCCAGCGGGACATCATCAACAGCGCGGGCCACGGAGCCAGCAGGGCAAGGCCCTGCTGCCATCCACCAGCAACCACAACAAGAACGGACGCCGCCACGATCAGGAGTGGATCAAGGATCACCCCAGCCAGGGCAGGGCCGCCGCCAATCGCCGGACGCAGCACGCGGACCCGCTCCACCAGATGCCAGATCCCTCCCGGCAGGTACTTGAGAAGGTTGCTCCGCACAAACAGCGGCACCACCGCAACCCCCTGGGGAGGATGTCTCAACCAGATCAGAAGGTCGCGCCAGGCCAAACCATTGATCAGGATGCTGAGCCAGGTGAGGCCCAGCCCCAGCACCAGCCACCACCAACCGTTGGCCACCAAGCTCAGCTGGCGAAGTTGGCCCGCCTGCTGGGCCAAAGCCACAGCGATGAAGATCAGGCTGGCCAGCGTGATCCAGAGCTTGGGTTGCCGGAGAACCTTGCCCACTAGGCCCAATCGTCCGTGCTGACGAACGGCGCTACTGCAACAGCAGCCCGCAGCTCATCAAAGGAACACCCAGTGCTGGCCTGAAGAGCCTCAAGGGCATCCGCCTCGGCTTTGACGGTGCAACGGCCATCGGGGCGACGCACCTGTTTGGCAGCGACGGGACCCCAGGGGGTTTCGAGCACACCCTGCCGCCTCGGCAACACCCAGCGTCCCTGGCGCCGCTCCCGCAGGCCGATGCTGCTGCCAGCACTAAGCCAGAGGCTGCGGAGCTGGTTGGCATCCCCATCCCGCACCAGCGCCGTGAGCAACTGACCACTGCGGCCCTTTTTCATCAGCAACGGCTGCACCGCCACATCAATCGCTCCCGCATCACGCAAGCGATTCATCAACACCGCAATCTCCTCTGGAGTGGCGTCATCGATCCAGGCTTCCTGCACCACCAACGACTCCCAACGGGGACCTTCCTCCGCAGTAACGGCTGGGGTGTGCAGCACAAGGCGCACCAGGTTGGGGCGATCCAGTTGGCGGTGGCCGAGGCCAACACCAACCTTGTCAGCCACCAAACGTTCAGGAGCGACAAACTGATCCGCCAGAACCGACACCAGGGCGAGGCCCGTGGGCGTCACCAACTCACCTGTGGGCAGATCTCCGCCCTGAAGCAGAGGAATGCGGTGACGTCGTGCCAGTTCAAGCACGGCGGGCACGGGCACGGGCAACAGGCCATGGGCGGTTGCCACCGTTCCGCTCCCCGCAGGCAACGGAGAACAGACGATCCTGGCTGGATTGAGGTCGTCAATCGCCGCACAGACACCCACCACATCCACGAGGGCATCGATGGCTCCAACCTCATGGAAGTGAACGGCCTCCACCGGAGTTCCATGCACGGTGGCTTCGGCTTCCGCCAGACGGGTGAACACGGCGAGCACCCGTTGCTTCAGCGATGGCGCTAGAGCAGCTGCATTGATCTGATCACGGATCCCCGACCAATGGCGGTGGGGCGGCTGATCCTCAAGACCCTCCACATCAACGCGGATGCCTCGGAGACCAGCACTGCGCTCCTCCTGCTGAGTGAGGCGATAGCGCCCCGTCAAACCGAGGGCCGCCAGAGGCGACTCCACCACGGCCTGGTCCACACCCAGATCCAACAGTGCGGCCAGGAGCATGTCCCCTGCCAACCCTGTTGGTGCATCAATCCAAAGCGCGCTCATCGCCCCAGACGCGGAGCCGCCTCCAACAGAACAACGGCCTGCTGGTCAAGCACCTCCCGCTGCTGACGCAACTGCTGCTCGATCTCCCGCCGGGCGCGGCGCTGCTCCCGCTGGGCGGTGGCCACGTCATGGCCCGACAGTCCCCAAAGCCGTCCCAGCAAAGCGCGGTCATCGGCCCCACCACGGGCCTTGCCGAAAACCACGGTCTCAGCAGCGATGCCGGCCTGAAGCACCCGGCTCCAACGGCGTAGATCCTCAAGCGGCATGCGGACGCTGTCCGGCACGGCGAACTCCGTGGCGCCGCTGCTGCGCAGTCCTGCACGCACACAGGCCAGGGTTCCCACCAGCACCTGCTGAACCGGAAGTTGCTCCGCTTCCGCGATCAGAACATGGCCCGCCTCATGCACCGCAATCCGACGCAGACGCTCCTGCCCACCGGGCAAAGCTTCGGCAAGGATGTGCCCACCCATGCCTTCCCAGGTGGCGGCATCAACGCTGAGGGTGACCAGGGCACCCCCAACCGCCACAACGATCCAGGCAGCAGACAGACCCAGGGCAGGACCAAAAGCGCCGAGGGCAGTGATACCGGCAACGGCAATGCCGGCCCGAAGTGCCCCCGTGGAGCCCTGCCCCCCCTCGGCCATCAGCTGCGAGCGCGGGAGGTGGCACGGCCACGACCTCCCTTGGATTTGCCGCCACGGGTCGGCATCGGAGCAATCACGTCGTGATTTTCGAGGTGCAGTTCCTGGCCCTGGCGGCGCAGGTCAAGGCTGACGAAGTGACGCAGGTTTTCGAGGGGAAGCTCTCCCTTGATCTGGAGCTTGAAGGGAAGCGGACGGTGGCCGTCGGCACGGGCCTGCTGCCGCACCTTCACCACCATTTCGCCGGTTTCAGGCTTGGTGAAGATCAACTCGCCTCGAACGGAAAAGAAGTCGTCCCCTTCCGGCAGGGTGTCGGAGGCATCGGCTTGGTCTGGAGCCAGGGTGCTGGGTTCCCAGACCCCAGCGATCTGCAGATGCAGATGATCACTTTCACGGCTTCTGGGATACACGACCCAGAGGTGGGGTTGATCCAGGGACAGATGCCGCCGCATCAGAGTGAGCACCCGACCGAGCACGACGGTTTCCAGGGGGACCCCCTGGGCATCGGTCAAGGTGCCACGGGTGAGTTGCTCGGGGTCGGTTGGGGCGTAAGTGCCGCGCACAAGACCGATGGCCCGGTACTGCAACGGCTCTGTGACCGGGGGAATCGGATGGGCGCGCATTGATGCTGAACCGGGCGGAGTCAAAAGCTCTTGTGAAGACTGTAGCCAGCCCACTGCAATCTCCTCAGACTGAAGTGGCTGATTCGAGATCGGATGCCCAGCCCGCGCCGGATTCTGTTGCTGCTGGCGTCCATGGTGGGGGCTGCACTGGTCGGTTGGGTCGCCACGGCATCGATGGCCCCGGAAACGCGAGCGCGCAGCACTCGCCAGGCTGAAGATCTGCAGGTTGAGCTGCTGATGCAACAGCTCCAGAACCAGGAGGTACTCAGCGAAGCAGAACGGGGCCTACTGCTGGAACGCTTGGTGACACTGGAGCGCCTGCAAGAGGCCGAAGTGGTGCTGCAACCGTGGCTGTCTGGCCGCTCGACGCCGCGCGAACTCACCCTGTTCAAAGCCGATCTGCAACGTCGCAATGGCCAGCCCGAGGCCGCCCGACGCAGACTCCAACATCTGCTGCGGCTGCATCCGAATGATCTGCAGGTTCTGCAGCTGCTGGTGCTCCTGGGCCAAGAGCAGGGACGTCAGCATCAGGTAACAGCAGAGCTCACGGCCCGGTTCAAGGGCCTGGAGCCTGGCCAGCGTTTGGAGATCGGTTTGCTTTTGGCAGATCTGCTGCGACAAAGCGGATCCGATCAGACCGCGATGGGGTTGTACGGCCAGCTGGCCACGGAGAACAAGACAGATGCAAGGCCCCTGCTGGCCTTGGCCCTATTGCGGCAAGAGCAAGGCAATTCGGAGGCGGTTCAAACCCTGCTCAAGCAAGCCCGAGAAAGGCGGAACGCCAACGGAAGGATCGATCCTTTGATCGATGTTGTGGCAGCACAGCTGGGATTGAGCGCAGCCCGCAGCATCGGATCAGAACCCTCCAACGCTACGGCGTCGCTGGAGGGTTCTGATAGGCCTTGAGGGCAGCATCAATGGCATCGGAGGGAGGCGTGGCGTCGTCCATGGCCGTCGCCCGTCGGATCTGGTTCAACAAATCCATGGGGTTGGCGGCATCCAGAATTGAGCCGCTGCCGTTGGTGTCGCCGTAGATCTCGCGTTCCTCGCGGTTCTGAAAGGGAGCTTCAACCTGGGCCCCTGCACCCATCGGAAGCGTCGTCACCACCAAGGAAGACAGCAGAGCCTGAGCGACAGCCGCAAGACGGCGAGACATCAGCGGAATCCAGAGTTGGCTGATGCTAAGGGTCTTTGACGCCACTGGATCAGCCGTGCAGATCGCCACCTGGAACGTGAACTCGGTCCGCACGCGATTGGATCAGGTGCTCAGCTGGCTGGAGAGCGAGCAACCGGATCTGCTCTGTCTTCAGGAAACCAAGGTGGATGACCCCCTGTTCCCGCTGGAAGCCTTCAAATCTGCTGGTTGGCAGGTGCACATCCATGGCCAGAAGGCCTACAACGGCGTCGCCCTGATCAGCCGCGAGCCCTTGGAGGATGTTCGCTACGGTTTTGTTGGGGAGCTCCCGGATGATGCGGAAGCGAACGAGCTCGGCGCACAGAAGCGCGTGATCAGCGCACTGCTGAATGGCGTTCGCGTGCTCAACCTTTATGTCCCGAATGGATCAAGCCTGAAGTCGGAGAAATACCCCTACAAATTGGCCTGGCTCGGCTGCCTGAAGCGTTATCTCGATGCTCAGGAGCAACGCGGCGAGCCGCTCTGCATGGTCGGCGACTTCAACATCGGCCTCGAAGCACGCGATCTTCCTGACCCCGACCGCCAGACCGGCGGAATCATGGCGAGCGATGCCGAACGCCAGGCCCTTCGTGACGCCCTCGGTGAACGGCTTCAGGACGTGTTCCGCGTGTTCGAACCGGATTCCGGTCACTGGAGCTGGTGGGATTACCGGAGCGGTGCCTGGGATCGGGACCGCGGTTGGCGCATCGACCACATCTATCTATGCGACGAGCTGCTGGGACTCGCCCGCAGCTGCGTCATCCACAAAGGCATGCGCGGCAACCAACAACCCAGCGACCACGCCCCTGTTAGCGTCGACCTGGACTGGCCTCCAACCGACGACGACGGGGATGAACCGTTCTTCTGACCCTGTTCAGTAGACCTCGACGCCGGCGGGGAGCGTCACCATTCTTTTGGCCGATTCACCGCAGGTGCGCGGCGTGGGCAGCACCTTGCCGGGATTCGCACGGTTGTCTGGATCAAAGGCAGACCGCAACAGCCCCATCGTTTCCAGGTCGTCCGAGCTGAACATCCAGTCGAGATAGCAGCGCTTGTCGGCGCCGACGCCGTGCTCTCCACTGATGCTGCCACCGGCATCAAGACACACCCGCAGGATGGCGGCACCGAGCTCCTTCACACTCCGCTCAACATTGGGCTGGTCCAGTGAATACAGGATCAGTGGATGAAGGTTGCCATCGCCGGCATGGAAAACATTGGCCACCGGTAGGCCGTGCTCCTGGCTGAGCCGTTCAATCGCCGCAAGCACCGACGGAAGGCTGCTGCGGGGAACGACACCGTCTTGCACGTAATAGGTCGGCGTGATTTTTCCCACCGCTGAAAAAGCAGATTTGCGGCCTTTCCAGAGCACCGCGCATTCCGTGGGGTCTTGGGCCCGACGCAGCCCACGGGCTCCTGCCGCGCGACAAAGCACCTCGGCCCGCTCAGAAGAGGCCTGAACCTCAGCCTCCTGCCCATCAAGCTCAATCAGCAGAACGGCCGCTGCATCACGGGGGTACTCTTCGTAGCCGAAGAAATCATTGACGGCGTTGATGGTGACGTTGTCCATGATTTCCATCCCCGCCGGCAGAAGGCCGCTCGCGGTGACCGATCGCACCGCTTCCCCTGCCGCTTCCATCGTGGCGAAATCCGCCAACAGCACGTTCACGCACTCCGGAGCCCGAAGCAGGCGAAGGGTGATGGCCGTCGCGATGCCCAGCGTTCCTTCGCTGCCGATGAACGCACCGCGCAGATCAAGTTCACAGGATTCGGCCAGCCCGTTGCCCAACTGCGTGATGGTTCCGTCGGGCAGGACCACCTCAAGCCCCAGAACGTGATTGCTGGTCACGCCGTATTTGAGGCAGTGCACCCCGCCCGAATTTTCCGCCACATTGCCGCCGATGCTGCAAACCACCTGGCTGGAGGGATCCGGGGCGTAATAGAACCCGTCTCCTGCAACGGCTCGCGTCACCCAGCTGTTGATGACCCCGGGCTGCACCGTGACGCGCTGATTGGCCAGATCAAGGTCGAGCATCCGACGCATGCGACTGGTCACCACCAGAAGCGCCTGCTGATCCACCAACGCTCCCCCCGAGAGGCCGGTGCCGCTTCCGCGAGCCACAAACGGCACACCGTGTTGATGGCAGCACTGCAACACCGCAGCGACCTGTTCGGTGGTCTCCGGCAGCACCGCCAGGGGCGGACAGTGGCGCTCAAGCGTCAGTCCGTCACAGTCGTAACTAAGCAGTTCCTGACGCTTCGCCACGATGGCCCGAGGGGGCAGACATCGGCGCAGATCCCTCTCCAGCACTGACCAGTCGTGGGCCACATCGATCTCGATCTGATCAAAGACTACGCATCAAAATGCGTTCGAAGTGGGCAATTAAGAAACACAGCAAACGGAACCGGTCGTTCCTGAGTCAGGATGTTGCACGGTTTGCATCAGCCCTTTGGCGTCGGTTCCAGTGACAGCTCCCGCGTTGAACACCAGCCACTCCCAGGCCATCTTCGGCGCAGCACAGGCCCTGATGCCCGGAGGTGTCAGCTCCCCTGTGCGGGCGTTCAAGTCGGTTGGCGGTCAGCCGATCGTGTTCGATCGGGTGAAGGGTCCCTATGCCTGGGACGTGGATGGCAATAAGTACATCGACTACATCGGCAGCTGGGGACCGGCCATCTGCGGCCACGCCCACCCCGAGGTGATCGCAGCACTGCAGGAAGCGATCGAGAAGGGCACCAGCTTCGGAGCACCTTGTGCCCTGGAAAACACCCTGGCCGAAATGGTGATCGACGCTGTACCCAGCGTTGAGATGGTGCGCTTCGTCAACAGCGGCACCGAGGCCTGCATGGCTGTGTTGCGCCTGATCCGTGCCTACACCGGCCGCGACAAGGTGATCAAGTTCGAGGGCTGCTATCACGGCCATGCGGACATGTTCCTGGTGAAAGCCGGTTCCGGTGTGGCCACACTCGGCCTGCCCGACTCCCCCGGTGTCCCGCGCAGCACCACGGCCAACACCCTCACGGCGCCTTACAACGACCTCGAAGCCGTTAAGGCCCTGTTCGCCGAGAACCCCGACGCCATCGCGGGCGTGATCCTCGAGCCGATCGTCGGCAACGCCGGCTTCATTCAACCGGAACCCGGCTTCCTTGAAGGTTTGCGGGAACTCACCAAAGAGCACGGCGCTCTGCTGGTTTTTGACGAGGTGATGACCGGCTTCCGGATCAGCTACGGCGGTGCCCAGGCACATTTCGGCGTCACCCCAGATCTCACGACCATGGGCAAGGTGATCGGTGGCGGCCTTCCTGTGGGCGCCTACGGCGGCCGCGCCGACATCATGGGAATGGTGGCCCCGGCTGGACCCATGTATCAGGCCGGAACCCTCAGTGGAAACCCCCTGGCGATGACCGCCGGCATCAAGACCCTGGAACTGCTCAAGCAGCCCGGCACCTACGAGAAGCTGACGGCCACAACCCAGAAGCTTGTGGCGGGCATCAAGGACGCCGCCCAATCCGCTGGCATGCCGATCACAGCGGCCAGCGTCAGCGCCATGTTCGGCTTCTTCCTCTGCGAGGGACCAGTGCGCAACTTCGAAGAAGCCAAGAGCACGGATTCCGAACGCTTCGGCAAACTGCATCGCGCCATGCTCGAGCGGGGCATCTACCTCGCACCGTCAGCCTTCGAAGCCGGTTTCACGTCCCTGGCTCACTCCGACGCCGACATCGAAGCGACGATTAACGCCTTCCGTGAAAGCTTCGCGGCTGTGGCCTGATCATTCCGTGCTGGCCTCAGCACCACCTCCACCTCCACTGGTCTGCACCATTCAGACCGTGGAGGCCAGGTGGTCTAGGCGCCCGATTGCAGGCATCCGACAGCTCAAGCAGCAGCAGTTTCGGGTTGAGCGGGGTGAGAACCCTGCGATTGAACCTCGGACGGTGATCGACAGCAGACTCACCCCCCTGGTGGAGCGCTTCAGCAGTTCCGGTGTTGAACAGATTGCGGGCTCCCGCATGACCTATCACTGGTCCTACGAAGCCTCGTTAGGAGCGCTCACATTCAATGACTCCGGCGCCTCCAGCGGTCCTAGGAGAGTCGTGTCGCTGTGAGCGGAGATCTGGTCATTGATGATCAAAAGGGATTCGAACTCAGCCAGCAGTCCCGGCTGACCCAATCAGCTGGGACGAAAACCCTGAGCAGCCTTTTGGAAACGGCCCATGGCTCCTGCCGAGAACAACGCTGAGTGTTTACTGGCGCGAGCGCGTCGGGCCGCCGAACGTGCCCATTGCCCCTACTCGAACTTCCACGTGGGGGCCGCAGTGCGGTGTGATGACGGCAGTGTGATCGACGGCTGCAATGTGGAAAATGCTAGTTATGGCCTGAGCATCTGCGCAGAGCGGGTCGCCCTTTTCACGGCGATCAGCCAAGGCAAACAACCGATTGAACTGGCCGTGAGCTGCATCGATGCCCAGAGCGATGCAGCCCCAGGGTCCCGGATGCCATGCGGCGCCTGCCTTCAGGTGATGCAGGAACTGCTGCCAAGCAAGGCCAAGGTGAGCATCGATGGTGTGGGCACAAGGCAACTCGAACAACTTCTTCCTGCTCCCTTTGAACTGAGGCAAGCAAACATCAACTGATCAACACCATCACAGCCCTGATGCGCTCATCCAAGAGCGCGCAGCATCAAAAGACCACGATTCAACCGAACATCAGGATCGCGCCCAACAGGCCAAGGCTTTGTCGGGATCAGTGATGTCAGACACATCGCTGTAGACGTACTTCTGCCACTCCCGCTCAGGGAGACCGGCAAACACCATCAGGTTGAGCGGATATTGCTCGGAATCGGTGCACCTGCGGAAATCATCCCGAAACAGGAAGGTGGGTTTACCCAGGGCAATGGCGGCACCAAGTTCCACCATGACCCCCTCATCGGGAGGCGTTCCATTCACGATGGCGAACAGCGCATCGGCATCACGCACATCCTGCAGATCCCGCTGCGCGACGCGATAGGCCCATCCCGGTTCCGCCAGATTCACCTGACCATTGCGAGCAAAGGGCTCCCAGACCTCCAATCCCAGGGCTTCCAATGCCCCGATGAATTCCGGCAACAACAGCCGCTTCCATTGCTCCGAGAAGCCATAAGGAGACGCCAGATAAATCGTGCGCGCGCTGTTGTGCATCACAGGCCCCGGGAGGCGCGGTACGCCTGCTCATCGGCACGGGCCTGTTCAAGGTTCTCCCAAGGAAACACCAGCCATTCCGACGACGCGGCAACCTCGGCTGCCACCCACCAATCAGGACGCACCTTGCTGACCCAAACAGCAAAGGATGCCTGCGGCACCTGACCTTTCAACGCCTGCAAGGTGCGTCCGGTTTCATAGACATCATCCACAATCAGGGCTGATGGCTCAGGTGCTGAGAGCAAGGGGCGATCGATGGCATGGCTGAGCGCTACGGCAAGGCACAGGCCCCCACGGGGGACCCCATAAACGCCGGTCACCGCAGAACCAGCAAAGCGTGAAGCCAACTGCTGCACCGCCTGATCGAATTGGGCCCAGCTCAGTACCTGCATAGCCGGAGAATGACACATCCACGCTGTGATGCCCCTTGAGCCGAGACATCCCGCCCCAGGAACAAAACCGCAAATGGTTTCGCAGCCATCTGCTCAGCCGGGAACTGGAATTACAGGAGCTCTATGACCTGCCGCAGGGAGAGCTGGATCTCGTGATGGCCGAGACCGCTGAAATCCGTTCGGACCCTGAAAACCGATCTCGCAGTCATGGACGCTGGTGCACCGCAGGCTATGTGCTGGAACTGGCAAAGATCATCGATGCCCGACGGGCCCGGGACCTGAGCAATTAAACGTCAGCTCTCAGCGAAAAACGTGCCAACCATGAGCGACGAGACTGAAAATCATGCCGAAGCAATTTCAAAACTCGTTGTTGATCACCGACCAGTCTTTCTTTTAATCAGCGATAGTTCTCAAACTGCAGAGGAACATCAAGATCATCCTCCTTACTCTTGACGAGCTGAATCGCGGCTTGCAGATCATCTTTGCTCTTACCGGTGATCCGCACACTTTCACCCTGGATCGCCACCGTCACCTTTTTGAGCTCATCGCGCACCATCTTGCTCAACTTCTTCGCAATCTCCTGACTGAGGCCCTTACGCAGCTTCACCACCTGCTTCACCCGGTTGCCTCCGACGGTTTCAGGTGTTTGAAAATCGAAAATCTTGAGGGAGAGGTTGCGTTTGGTCGCTTTGGTTCGCAGTACATCCTCGACCGCCTGAAGCGTCATATCACTGGCCGTGGTGATCACCAGCTCCGTTTCCTCAAGATCGATCTCGGTGCCGGAATCCTTGAGGTCATAACGGTTGCCAACATCACGACGAACCTGATCAAGGGTGTTCACCAGCTCCTGACGATCAAAGTCAGAGACCACATCGAAGGAATAAGTGCTGGCCATGTCGCAAACCTGTCGATCCTCCAGTTTAGAAACCCATCGATCTCCAGCAGGGTGTGGCCCACCTGAGCCCGTTAGGGTCCCAGGGATTGATTGGATGTCATGAATCCTTCGTTTGCCTGGGCCCTTTGCCTGATGGGAGCCGTCGTGATGGTGAGCATCGTGCTCACCGGTGCCGGACGGGCCAAAGCCGACTTCACCATGGCGGATCTTCAAGCGCCTCGGGCGATGTTTGAACGGCTGCCCGCCTTCGGGCAGCGCGCCGTGTGGGCACAGGAGAACAGCTGGGAAGCACTGACCCTGGGGGCACCGGCCATGCTGTTGTGTCTGATTAGCGGAGTAAGCAGCCCCACGGCCATCGCAGCAGCGTGGATCTGGCCAGGTATCCGATTTGTTTATCTGTTTGCCTATGTTGGCAACATCCCACCCCTGAGGGGACTCTGCTGGGCTACGGGGGTGACTGCCGTTGGCATCTGCTACGTGGAGGGACTGCGGGCCGTGATCAGCGCCGCCGGCTGATCAGTCGAAATACAGAAGGCTCACCACCTTCCCCATGTCCTCAGCAGTTCGTGCACTCGCCAGCAGGGTTTCACTGTCGTGAAATGCGAGACAGATCAACTGATCACAGCGGTTGATGATCTCTTGATTGCACAAACTGCTGGCCATCGGCAAGGGCAGGTCGTCCTGCTCGGGCTTGTCCACAAGGTGCAACACCCGATCCAGGAGATCGCGGATTTCAGGAACCTGCCGATCGAGGCTCTGGGGCAAAAGCACGGTGAGCTTGGAGGGATCCACTTCAAGACACCCGCGAATCACTGCTGCATTCACCCCCTGAGATCCGGATGTGATCAGAGAATGGCCTTCCTGCACCAATGAGCGAGCCACCAATTCGATCAGGTGAACCGCCACAACGGGCACATGGCGGCTACCGAGAATGGCGATCCTTCGTTGGCTTTTGTCCTGAAGCAGAGCGAGTTCCTGCGCAAGCGTGTCAACCCGATCAAGAGCCGGCAGATCCAGTGACTGACCCAAGGAAAACTTGCCGCCTGATTTCATCGGAAGTTAGCAACCATCAAGCGTGCTGCACCGTCAGATTCAATGCATTGAAGAGCTGATCAAGCTTGCAATGCTCCTCCACAAGACGGAAGGCATAGGTGGCCTTCACGGCTTCATGCAGGCGCACATGGCCGAAGGCCTGCTCAATCACCCCCACCGTGGCCAGGGTGTCGTGCTCCACCTTGAGCAAGGGCACATCCAATTCTTCGGCGCGATTGATCAATTGAGGGAGAGGTTCCCCAGCCCCAGTGAGAATCAAACATTGGGTTGAAGCTTCAAGGGCGGCCAGCTGGATGTCGGTGCGATCAGCTCCCGTCACAACAGCCATGTTGCGTCGTTTGCGGAAGAACTCCATGGCGGAATTCACATTCATCGCGCCGATGCTCAGGGTTTCCACCAGCAGTTCCTGCCGTTCCTGGCAACAGATCACCCGGGCATTGAGGCGCCGCACCAACTCGCCGACCGTGACGCTGCGCAGCAAAGGAGAACGGGGCATAACGCCAAACACCTGCAAGCCCAGGCCCTGCAAGGCAGGAACCACCTGTCGCTCCAAGCTGTCGACCTCTTCTGGAGTGACGGCGTTCAGCACCACTCCAACCAGACTGTCACCCAGGGTCTGCTTGGCCGCGAGCAGCGCATCCACACTGCGGCTGTCCTGCCAGAGGTGCACCAGAACGACCTTGGCATCGAGACCTGTGGCCAGCTGCGGAAGGCTGAGGCCGTACAGCAAACCCTCCTGGAGGCTTCCCGCACATTCCAAGAGTGTGAGTCCATCGTCAGACTGAATGCACTGGCGCAGCTCCGCGAAACCTTGGCCAGCGTCCAACTCGCCTTGGCCAAGCCGCTGGGCAGCTGTTGTCGGAGACAGCAGATGCATCGAAGGAATCAAACGCTCAGGCGGCAGATTCAGCGTTTCACCAACAAATCGAACGTCGTCGTCGATGAGTGGTTGAGGCAACGGCCCCTGGTTCGGATCCCAGTCCAGGCTTGTGGCCAGGGGCTTTCCGAACCTGATCTGCTGTCCGGCACGGGCGAGCTGCTGAGCAATTCCAAGAACAAGGGCCGACTTCCCACTGAACGGCTCACACGATCCGATCAACAGTGTCGTTCCCATGGAGGTGATGCCTGACACCACTGAATCTAGGCTTGTTCCGGAGCATCTCCGCGCTCGATCAACAACCACTGCCAGAACCCATTGGGCAAATCGGGCTCCGATGGCTGCAGATGGGAACAATCCATCAACAAGACCACCAGCTGATGAGTGGTGACGGCGAAATCAAAATCTCCCTCGGGATGACCGGGAAAACGAAGCTGACAGTCCAGCCTCTCCATCGGTGCAGCGACCCCATTCCAGCGGAGTTCGTAGGGGTGTCCATCGCTTCCGGCCACCGGACGCCGCCCCTGCAGTGCGCCCCGCCCCAAGATCTGCAGGGCTGCGGATAGATCCTGCTCGCGACTGGCGCCACCGCAGTAGGGAGCGAACAGAACCAGTTGGGCGGCATCTGACACAGCTGGTGCTTGATTCGTGCTCCGCTCGTTTCAAGGATGCCCCAAGCTGGCCCCATGGCCCAGTCCCCCTTTCTCGGCAAACGGATCGGCATCACAGGCGCTCGTGGAGCCCTCGGCGCGGCCCTGGCCCGTTGCTTCCGTTCCGCAGGCGCCCACGTCGTCGGTTTCACCCACGGATCCATACCTCCAGAGCAAGCGGAAGGCCCACACCGTTGGGTGAGCTGGAGCTGCGGAGACGAAGCCAGCCTGGACGCCGATCTGGAGGAGCTCGATGTTCTGGTGCTGAACCACGGGATCAATCCTCAAGGCGGCCAAAGCCCTGATGTGATCAATCAGGCGCTGGAGATCAACACCTTGAGCAGCTGGAGGCTGATGCAGCGATTTGAGGACATCAGCAGAGCATCGCCGCAGGCTGATCCGAGGGAGGTGTGGATCAACACCTCAGAGGCTGAAATTCAGCCTGCCGTCAGTCCCGTGTATGAACTCACCAAGCGAATGCTGGGGCAACTGGTGAGCATCCGCGGTGCGGTGCTTGATGCCACCGGACGAGAAGCCCTGATCCTGCGCAAGCTGGTGCTCGGGCCCTTTCGCTCATCGCTCAATCCGATCGGGGTGATGGGCGCCGATTTCGTCGCAAGCCAAGTGCTTCGCCAGGCGAGCTGGGGATTTCGCCTGGTGATCGTGACACCAAACCCACTGACGTATGTCTTGATGCCTCTGACCGAGCTTGGACGGCGGTTCTACAGCCGGATCCTCAGTCGCCCCGATCGGTAAGGATCTCGCATCCATCACTGGTCACCAGAACGGTGTGCTCCCACTGCGCCGAGAGAGAGCCGTCGCGAGTGACGACAGTCCACTGATCACGCAAGGTGCGGCAGGCCTTGCTGCCGGCATTGAGGATGGGCTCAATCGCCAGGGTCATGCCAGGACGCAGGGTGACGTTGGGGAGCTCGTCGGTGCGGAAATTGAACACGGAAGGTTCTTCGTGCAGGTTCCGGCCGACACCGTGACCGGTGTAATCCTCCACAACACTGAACCCGTTGGCCTTGACGTGGTCTTCAACGGCTCCAGCGATATCCAGCAAGGTGTTACCTGCTTTGACCTGGCTCAGACCAGCCATCAAGGCTTCCTTGGCAACACGGCTCAAGGTCTGTGCTTCCTGGGATGCATCTCCCACGCAGATCGTGATGCAGCTGTCGCCGTGGTAGCCCTCGAAATAGGCGCCGGTATCCACCTTCAGCAGATCGCCCTGGCGGATCACACGCTTCGAACTGGGGATGCCATGCACCACTTCGTTGTTGATGCTGGCGCAGATGCTCGCCGGAAAACCGTGATAGCCCTTGAAACTTGGGGTCGCCCCCATCTCTCGAATGCGTTTTTCCGCATAGGCATCAATATCTCCCGTCGTCTGACCTGGCTCCACCATTCCCATCACCTCCCGCAGCACGGTGGCGACGATGTGGCTGGCCTGGCGCATGATCTTCACTTCACGGGCTGATTTGATCTCAACGCCGCGACGCTTCTGAATGCGCGGGCCCGTCGCCGTCACTTGCCCCTGCGCTGCCTGGGTGGATGCCAGAAGATCAGCAAAGAGATTCATGGCTTAGCCCAATATCCGTCACGCTATCAACAGCAACCGAATTGATGCCGGTCATGTCGCTGCTTGCGCGCTTGCGGGAACTGCATCGAAGCGTTGCACCCTTCGTTCTGGCGCCCTTGTTGGTGACGATGTTCTCCGGTGTCAGTTACCGCCTGGCCCGGGACTGGTTCGGAGCCAGCCGAGACCAGGTTCACTGGTTAATGGTCGTGCACGAGGGGGAATGGCTTGGTTCCACCCTGGAACCGGTCGTCGTTCTTCTCAACGCCATCGGCCTGCTGTGGATGCTCATCACAGGCATAGGGCTCCTGATGGAGCGATGGCGTCGAAAGGTACACTCATAGTTTGGCGATTCAACGCGGAGCTGGGATGGCAGCCGATTCGAAGGACACAGCGGTGACCGACGACAACACCGAAACGGCTGTGGAAACAGCACCTGAGGCAGCGGCGAAGGCCAGCAATGCTTCCGGTGCCCCTGCCAAGAAACTGAGCCCTGAAGCTCTGATTCGCTCCTTTGAGTCGTCTCAGCAGAAGAATGATCTCCCTGAGATCTACGTGGGCGACACCGTGCGCGTTGGTGTTCGCATCAGCGAGGGCAACAAGGAGCGTGTTCAGCCCTACGAAGGCGTGGTGATTTCCAAGCGCCATGGTGGACTTAACCAGACCATCACCGTGCGCCGGATTTTCCAGGGCATCGGCGTTGAGCGGGTGTTCATGCTGCACAGCCCCCAGGTGGCTTCCATCAAGGTGGAACGGCGCGGTAAAGTGCGCAGGGCGAAGCTTTTCTATCTGCGGGAACGGGTGGGCAAGGCCACCCGCGTGAAGCAGCGCTTCGATCGCTGAGGTTTCGACCTCGTTCAATCAGTTGCCAACTTCAACGTTGGCTGAGGGGTACATCGCCTTGCGCCGTTAGTTCAGTTGGTAGAACGCAGGTCTCCAAAACCTGATGTCGGGGGTTCGAGTCCTCCACGGCGCGTCCGATGTTCCCCTCGTGCAGTTTCCCGGTTCTGAGCATGGAGTTGGATCTTCAACCTGGTGATGTTGTGAAGGTGTTGGAGTCAGCCGCCCTCGGCTGGGTCCGTGCCCGAGTGATACGCGTCAAGTCCGGCGGCCGTGTGGTCGTTCAGAGTGATCAAGGGCGTGAATTCACAGCCCGCGGCAATCAGGTTCGGCTCATCGAACCTGCAGGATTCCGTCCCTGAATTGTTGGTTATTCGGTGTTGAGCCGATGTATTCCCTCATGTCCCGGCGACTCTGTCGTCGGGATTTTTTGTGGTGGCGCCCGCATGACAAAACCAGGCTGATCCATGGCTCAGTTGTTGACGGAGGGCAGGGCGACAGTTGATACTGATCAGGTCGCGCAAGCGACACAGATCAGATTCTTCGGAGCGCGTCTCGCGAGTTCTGAATCAGATCTGGGACCGTAGTTCAACCGGTTAGAGCACCGCCCTGTCACGGCGGAAGTTGCGGGTTCGAATCCCGTCGGTCCCGTTCTCACCACCAAGAGCCACGATGGTGCGCGTTCGATTGGCCCCCAGCCCGACGGGCACGCTCCATATTGGAACGGCGCGAACCGCTGTTTTCAATTGGCTCTACGCCAAGCACGAGCAAGGCGCTTTCGTGCTGCGCATTGAAGACACCGACAAGGAGCGGTCCAAGCCCGAGTACACCCAGAACATTCTCGAAGGCTTGCAGTGGCTCGGGATCGATTGGGACGAGGAACCCGTCATCCAGAGCGAACGGGTGGGGCAGCACCGTGATGCCATACAGACCCTGCTCGATCGGGGACTGGCCTACCGCTGCTACGCCAGCGAAACGGAACTCACGGCCATGCGCGATGCGCAGAAAGCGGCCAATCAAGCCCCGCGCTACGACAACCGCCACAGGTCTCTGACCCCCGAGCAAGAGCAGGCGTTTCAGGCAGAAGGCCGTGAAGCGGTGATTCGTTTTCGCATCGATGACGCTGCCGAAATTCGCTGGAATGATCTGGTGCGTGGCGCCATGAGCTGGCGAGGCTCAGACCTTGGCGGAGACATGGTGATTGCCCGTCGCGCCCCGGCGGATCAAATCGGCGACCCCCTCTACAACCTTGTTGTTGTGGTGGATGACGCCGCGATGGACATCACCCATGTGATCCGCGGTGAAGATCACATTGCCAACACCGCCAAGCAACTGCTCCTCTACGAAGCGCTGGGCCTGCCCTTGCCGACCTTTGCCCACGCTCCTCTCATCCTCAATGCCGAGGGACGCAAGCTCTCAAAACGGGATGGGGTGACCTCCATCAACGACTTCCGCGCCATGGGCTACACCCCTGACGCCATCGCCAACTACATGACCTTGTTGGGGTGGTCCGTACCGGAGGGCATGGAGGAACGGTTCAGCTTGCGTGAGGCCGCAGCCGTTTTTGGTTTCGACCGCGTCAACAAAGCCGGGGCGCGTTTCGATTGGGACAAGCTCAACTGGCTGAATGCCCAGGTTCTGCATGGCTGGACGGCGGACCATCTTCTAGAGGAACTGACGCCGCTGTGGACCGAACGCGGTTGGACCCCTCCCAGCGACAAGAGCTGGTGCCTGGACCTCTGCGCCTTGCTGGGGCCATCCCTCACCTTGCTCAAAGATGGCGTCGATCAGGCGGAACCGTTCTTTGATCGTCCGGAGCTCCAGGACGATGCCCTCGAGCAACTCGCGATCGAAGGAGCCAAGGCAGCCATTGCGGACCTGCTTCAGCGGCTCGAGAACAACCCTTGGGACGGCAGCGACGTTGATCAAGCCAAGGCTTGGCTGGGGGATGCCGCCAAAGCAGCCGGTGTGAAAAAAGGGGTTGTGATGAAGTCACTGCGCGCCGCTCTGCTGGGGCGTCTTCAAGGCCCCGATCTGATCACCACCTGGTCATTGCTGGCCCGAATCGGTGAGGACCTGCCGCGTCTGCGCCGCTGCCTCGGCTGAGGCAGGCTGGTCATCCTCGGCTTTGACCAGGCCAAGAGCCTGAGCCAACGGCTGAGCCGTGAGGCCCTGGAGACCAACGGTCATCAGGATGGTGAGGAACACCAACCCCTGAAGGCGTCCTGCCCCCAGGATGCCGGCCTGCTCCAAGCGAATCGCGAAAAGAGAGGCCACCGCTGCGGTGACGATGCCTCGCGGAGCGAGCCAACCCAAGAACAGCCGTTGTTCAAGCTTGTAGGGCAACCCGATGGTGGCCAGACCTACGCCGATCGGACGCACCACGAGCATCAACGACAGCACACAGAGGATGCCGCCCCAACCCAGCGGACTGAGTTCAGCCCAGGAGACGTCAGCAGCCAGCAGCGGAAACAGCATCGTGATCGCCAACTGCGCCAGTTCCTGAATCAAACCATCCAATTCAGCGGTGTGGGGGCCTGGACGTCGACCCACAACGATGCCCGCCGCCACCGATGCAGGCAGGGCGGATTCCGGCAGAAGCCACTCACTGACGCCATACATCAGAAACAGCAAACCCAGACTGAGCTGAAGCGGGAGCCCCTTCAACTGATCGGGTTTGAGCCGTCGCAGCAGTTCTGACAGCAGCCAGCCGACGCTCGCGCCAATCAGCACACCACCGCCCAATCGATACAGCAGGCCGAGCATCACCTCCCGCCAGCCATGCAGGTTGCCAAGGACAAGCTCCAACAGCAGAAGGGCTAAAACGGCGCCGATGGGCTCAAGCACCAGTCCCTCAGCCTCCAGGACTTCGCCCAGAGGAGGTGCGAGCCGAATTTGACGCACCAGGGGTGTGACCACCGTTGGCCCCGTGGCCAGCACGATGGCACTGAACACAGCCGCAAGCGACCAGCTGAGGCCCGCAAGCCAATGGGCCGCCAACAGACCGCCTCCCAGGGAGATCAACAGACGCAGGGCTGCGATGCGCTGCACCGTTGCCTTGATCGTGTCTCCAGGCAGACGCAGATTCAGGCCGCCATCGAACAGCACCAGGCTGACAAGAAGACCCACCACGGTTCCAAGCCCGGAGCCGAGATCAAGAGGTTCCACCCAACCCAGACCAGAGCGACCGATCAGCAGCCCCGACAGGAGCAGCAACACCACCCCAGGAAATTCCGACTTGGCCGCCAGAAAACGAGCTGCAGCACCCGAGGAAACCGTGACGCCCCAGAGGAGGCCCAGACGCTCAGGCGTCATCGACAGAGGAGAACTGAGGTTCCACGCGCACGCCGATCACCGCTTGGGGGCGTACGACCAGATACTCGCCCTCCAGATCACTGAGGGGAACGTTGACGAAACCGCCCTGGTTCTCGGCATTGACCACCCCTTGGTACCACTCCTGGAAGGTCTCGAGTTTCGGAAAAAACACCCGTTCGGTTTGCCCTCCCACAAGGTGGAGATGGACGACGTAGCGGCGGGGCGTACGGGACATCAGCGCGGAAAGACATCCATCACGGTCCCCACAGGATGACGGATCGGTTCCGGGTCTGCCCAGAGAAAAGGGCGAAGGCAGGCGTTGCGCGGGGCATAAAGCGGATGGCGCGGTTGCCCCGAGGCCGTCTGCCCCAGTATCAGCGGATGCGGCGAGTCGGGAACGGAGCGTCGGCGGTGCGGCAGCAAACGCTGAATGGTCCCAAGAACCAGCTGAGCCCGGTCCCATCGCGCCCCATTCGCCCCCCATCCACACCAGAGATCAACCCCAGATGTTCGAGACCAGTGGTTGAACCAGCGGTTCAAGATCGCGTCGTTCTGCTCACCGATGGGGTCCTTCACCCGCAGCAGCGCCGCCGGAGACGGCGACATCCGGGCGAACAGATTCAGCACCAGCAAGTCCCGATATCCCCATTGCCTGGCGAAGCCGATCAAACGGCGCAGGGTCGGATCATCACGCTGGCCATCAGCTCTCGAGGGATTCAGACCCACGAAAAGGAGGCACCCTTTGCCGGCACCCAGGCAGCGCCGCAGCCACCAGCGGTAACAGCCATCGCTGCTGAGGGATGCTTCAGACCCCGAGCTTTCGTCGACAGCGTTCAAGGATGCGTTCGCTGGCGTGACCATCGCCGAAGGGGTTAACGGCGCGGGACATCTCTTGATAGGCCGTGGCATCCCCAAGCAGCCGCGAGGTCTCCTCCAGGATCACATCGGGCTCGGTGCCCACCAGCCGGGCGGTGCCCGCATCAACGGCCTCCGGCCGCTCTGTGGTTCGCCGCAGAACCAGCACGGGTTTGCCGAGCGCAGGGGCTTCCTCCTGGAGACCACCGGAATCGGTGAGCAACAGGCAGCAAGCTTTCATCGCTGCAACAAGACGGTCGTAGTCCAGAGGTTCGGTCAGAACGACTCGGGGATGGCTTCCAAGCAGGGCCTGCAGCGGTTCACGCACCGTCGGGTTGCGGTGCATCGGCAGCAGAAGCGCCGTGTCGGGGTAGCGCTCAAGCACCTGCAGCATTCCTGCAGCGATGTCGTGCAGCCGCTCACCCCAGTTTTCACGGCGATGCACCGTGGCGAGGATCACCCTCTGTTGATCCCAGTTGAGGCCATCAAACTGAACATCCGGCGCCGATTCCGCCATCAACAACAAGGCATCGATCACGGTGTTGCCGGTCACGGCGATCTCCCCGACCACCCCGGATGCTTTCAGGTTGGATTCAGCCTTGAGCGTCGGCGCGAAATGAAGGGTTGCTATCTGAGAAAGGAGCCGACGGTTGGCTTCTTCTGGGAAGGGATCCAGAAGATTGTCAGTACGCAGGCCGGCCTCCACATGACCAACAGGGATCTGCTCGTAAAACGCAGCCAAACCAGCGGCAAACGCCGTGGTGGTGTCGCCCTGCACCAGAACCAACTGCGGCGAATAGGCCTGAAAGTCTTCCCGCAGCCCTTGCAGCGCAGCACAGGTGACATGCGTCAGGGTCTGACGGGGTGCCATCAGATTGAGATCCTGATCCGCCTGGAGATGGAACAGATCCATCACTTGGCCCACCATTTCGCGGTGCTGACCGGTCAGGACGACACGGGTCTGCAATGCATCACAGGCTTGAAACGTCCGGATGACCGGAGCCAGCTTGATCGCCTCCGGACGCGTTCCCAGAACGATCGTGACGCGGGGCTGTTCAGCCATTCCATCCAGACGGACCGCTGGAGTTTACGGGCGTTAACCCGGAGAGAACAGTGAGAAATCCTTGCCAGTTCCGGCATCGAGACGATCCTGAAAACAGATCCCTTGCCATAAACGTGGCTCAGCCGGTTTCCCCCCCAGCTTCCCGCCGCGCCCAACCGCATCCCGTAGCCCAGAAGGACTTCGGGAGGCTCACAACCCGGCGCCCCGATCCGCTGCAGATGGCTCTCCAAGCCTCGAAGAGATCGTGCGCATCGCCCATGATGCCGGCCATTCCGATGTCCACCTGGGGGTTGGGGAAGTGCCGCGCTACCGGGCCCGGGAAGACATGCAGGGCGCGGATTGGCCGGTCACCCGCGCCGAGGTCTTTCAGGGATGGCTCCAGGAAATCCTGACGCCACAGCAGATCGATGGCTTCAACCGCGACAAGGAATTTGACGGCTCCCATGCCTTCCCCTTCGTGCGCGTGCGCATCAACCTGATGGATTCACTGCGGGGCCCAGCGATGGTGCTGCGCCTGATTCCGCAGACGATCCTCACCATGGAGCAGCTGAATCTCCCCAGCGTGCTGGAGAGCCTCGCGGCCCGTCCGAAGGGACTGATCCTGGTGACCGGACCGACAGGGTCCGGCAAAAGCACAACCCTGGCGGCCATGATCGATTGGATCAACCGCAACGAGGCACGCCACATCCTCACGATCGAGGATCCCGTCGAGTTCGTGCACGAGAGCCGCAAGTCCCTCATCCGGCACCGGGAAGTGGGGTTGCACACCCTCAGATTCCACAACGCCCTGAGGGCGGCCCTGCGGGAAGACCCCGATGTGATTCTGGTGGGCGAAATCCGGGATCAGGAAACCCTTTCCACGGCCCTGGAAGCGGCCCAGACCGGCCACCTGGTGTTCGGAACCCTGCACACCAACTCTGCAGTGAAGACCGTGGAACGGGTTCTCGGCATGTATCCGCCTGAAGAGCAGGAGAGTGTGCGCCGTTCGTTGTCCGAATCGCTGCTGGGGGTGGTCGCCCAGGGATTGATCAAGACAACAGATGCAAAACGGACGGCGTATCACGACATCCTGATCAACACCGACGCCTGCAAGGACTACATCCAGCCGGGGGCGCTCGATGAGGTGGAGGAGATCATGGAGCGCAGCGGATTCGATGGGATGGTGACCACCAATCAATCGCTGTTGGCCCTGGTGGAGGCGGGTCGCATTGACGGCGATCAAGCGGTTGCCATCAGCCTCAAACCCAACGAGCTGGCTCAGGCCCTGCGGGGCAGAAGCTGATCAGCCACCGCTGAACACACGCACCAAAAGAACAACAGCGATCCCTGCGGAGAGGCCGATCATCGCCAGACGGCCGTTCCAGATTTCGGCCTGTGGAGTGAAGCCACGCTTCCAGGCGTTCAGCTCATCAGCCTCCACGGGCTCCGGAGCATCGGGTCTGGTTTCCGGTTGGTCCACGACGCAGAGACCGAACAGTGCCTTCAAGCCTAAAAGGCTTACCTAGAAGGGTGGGTCTGGTGTGTAAAGCGCATCGGCCTGATCCAAGGGCCAGCGGGCGGCTACACCTGATTCAAGAGAGGTGCATTCCGTGTTCTGGTCCAGACGCAGCAAGGCCGCAGCTCCGATCATGGCGGCGTTGTCGGTGCAGAAGCCCAGGGGAGCGATGGAGACCGCTATACCCCGCTGCTTCCCCTGTTCGAGCATGCTTTGGCGCAAGCGACGGTTCGCTGCGACGCCCCCAACCATCACCAGTTGCTGAACACCATGGTCTTCAGCACAGCGAAGACTGCGCTGCACCAGAACATCGGCCACCACCTGTTCGAAACTGGCGGCCAGGTCGGCAAGAGGCAGCGGATTAGGGTTTTGCCGCAAAGTTTCCACAGTGCGGAGCATGGCGGTCTTCAGACCACTGAAGGAAAAGTCGTAGGGGTGAAAACCGCCGCCCGGCAATGAAATCCGCCCCTTGGGCAGGCGAAAGCGCGTTGCATCACCCGTTTCGGAAACAGCCTGAATGGCAGGACCTCCGGGGTATCCCAGACCAAGCAGGCGGGCCACCTTGTCGAAAGCCTCTCCAGCGGCATCGTCATGGCTTCGGCCGAGCCGCGTCATCCCGCCGTCGTCAGCCACCAGGATCAGCTCCGTGTGGCCCCCGCTCACAAGCAACACCAGATAAGGAGCTTGCGGTGGGGCATCCCCAAGCATCACCGAGGCCAGATGGCCCTCCAGGTGATGAACGCCGAGAAAGGGGCGCTGATGCAGCGCAGCAAGGGTGCGACCCGTCACCGAGGCCACCATCAGAGCCCCGGCCAGACCTGGAGTGATCGTGGCCGCGATGGCATCCAGCTGCCCCAGAGCGACACCCGCCTCGTCAACCACGGTCTCCACCAGCCCCGGCAGGGCCTCAACGTGGCGACGCGAAGCGATTTCGGGCACAACACCACCCCAACGGGCATGCTCTTCAACCTGAGATGCAATCCGCGACGCCAGAACCTCGATTCGCCCATCCGCGTGACGGCTCAGGACCGCTGCAGCGGACTCGTCACAACTTGTTTCGAGGGCAAGCACTGCATGCATCGAAGCGATGCGCCTCCCCTACTGTCCGACTTGTGACATCTTGCCCTTTCGGGGCACCGTTCAGAGGAATTGTTCCGATGCGTCGTCTCTTCGCCGTCGTGCTTTCAGCACTCCTGGTGTTCGGCTTCGCCCCCGTCGCCAAGGCGGATGTGGCTGGCCTCACCCCCTGCTCAGAAAGCGCCCGCTTCCAGCAGCGTGCTGCCGCTGCCAACACGCCTCAGGCCAAAGCTCGCTTCGAGATGTACAGCCAGGCCTCCTGTGGTGAGGATGGCCTTCCCCACCTGATCGTCGATGGCCGCTGGAGCCACGCCGGTGATTTTGTGTATCCCGGGATCATGTTCCTGTACGTCGCCGGCTGCATCGGCTGGGCCGGTCGTGAGTACCTGAAAGCAACTCGCGGCAAGAATGCTGCCCAGTACGAAATCTTCATCGATCGCAGCATCGCCATCAAGAGCCTTCTGGCTGCTGCCACCTGGCCTCTGGCTGCTTTCGGTGAATTCACCAACGGCAAGCTGCTCGAAGACGACAGCAAGGTGACTGTTTCACCACGCTGATTCAAACGACTTCAACCATTGCCCCCTCAACAATGAACAAGTTTCTGACCGCAGCTCCAGTGGTTGCAGCCATTTGGTTCACCGCCACCGCAGGAATCCTGATCGAGTGGAACCGCTTCTTCCCCGATCTTCTCTTCCACCCGATGTGAATCTGGGTTGATTTTCTAGAGGCAAGGGAACCTTCGGGTTCCCTTTTTTTGTGCCTGCCCCCGTTGCGAAAGTCAGGGTTGCGACGATCAGCGTTGCAAAAAGCAGCTCTGCTTTATCCCAGCCCCATCAGCGCCTCCACCTGGTTCAACGCTGCTTCGAGATCGTCATTGATCACAACAGCATCGAATTCCTGTTGGGCCTCGAGCTCCTCGCGAGCGCGAGTCAAGCGGCGCTGAATGGCATCCTCCGCATCGGTTCCGCGCCCACGGATCCGGCGCTCCAACTCTTCAAAGCTGGGGGGAGCCAGAAAAATCTGAAAACCGTCCGGAAAACTGCGACGCACCTGGCGGGCACCTTCCAACTCAATCTCCAGAAGCACGGGGCGCCCCGCCGCCATCTGTTCTTCCACAGGACCTCGGGGAGTGCCGTAGCAATTCCCCGCGAATTCCGCCCACTCGAGAAAACCTCCCTGCTCCACCAAGGTCTCAAACCCCGCACGGCTGTGGAAGAAGTAGTTGATGCCGTTCTGCTCCCCCTGGCGCGGAGAACGGGTGGTGGCCGACACCGACAGCCAGATCTGGGGGTGCCGTTCCAGCAGCTGGTTCACCAGCGTTCCCTTGCCGACTCCACTGGGGCCGGTGATCAAGGTGAGCTTTCCACTGGTGGACATCGCGGCGTCTGCGTGGGTCAGCAGAGTAGGAAGCCCCAATGCCCCACCCGGTGCTCCAGGTGATCGCCTCCACCAGCCTGCAGCCAATGGATCTCACCACGCTGCGCGCGGTGCTCTGGGATCTGCGCCCAAAGCTGGTGCCCAGCCGCTTCGAGAAGGCCCAACAACCGGACCCGGCAACGATTCAACTGGGATGCCGCAGCCTCAAGGGGATGGTGTGGCTGGAACTGAGCTGGCAAGCCGAGGCCCCTCGGCTGGTGGAGGTCAACCCTCCCCCGCGCAGCGGCAGCGGCAGCACCTTCGCCCAACAGTTGCAACACAGCCTCCGCCAGCTGGCTCTGGTGGAGCTCCACCAGAGTGGTTTTGAACGGGTGGTGGAATTCCGGTTTGCCCAACGCCCTGGGGAACCGATCCAGCGGGTGCTCGTGCTGGAGCTGATGGGACGGCACAGCAACCTGCTGCTGCTGGATGAGCAGCGCCGGATCATTGCCCTGGGGCGACAGGTCCGGGACCATCAGTCCCGCGTGCGCCCTCTATCCACCGGTGATTCCTATAGCCCACCCCCGATGCTGCAGGGGTTGGCACCGGATCCAACGGAGGGCTTTGAACGCTGGAAGGAGCGGCTCTCCCTCGTTCCGATCGCGCTGCGCAAGGCCCTGCAGCAGACCTATCAGGGAATCAGCCCAGCCCTTGCTCTACAGCTCGCCGGCGAGCACCTGAACACCCCGGTGGACAGCCTGGATGCACGCCACTGGTGCCACCTGTTTGAACGCTGGTCGCTCTGGTTGGACCAGCTCGAGCGTGAGCAGTTCGCCCTGGTGGTGGAGAACGACGGTCGTTACCGGGTCTGGGGGTCTCCCCAGGGTGAAGTGCATCCACAGCCCGCTCTGGCGCTCACCCTGGGATCCCTGCACCAGCAATCCCAAGAGCAACGGGCCCTGGCACGGGTCAGCCAAGATCTGCGTCAACGCCTGGAGCGTTGGCGCAGTAAAGAACAGGCAGCCCAGCAGGACCAACACCAGCGCCTGAAGGCCACCGACGGGCACGAGGCTCTTCAACGCCAGGCGGACGCTCTCCTCTGCCTCGGAAACCCAAGCCGCGACCAGGTCGATGAAGCCCAGTCGCTCTATCGCAGGGCCAAAAAACTGCGGAGATCGCGCCCGATCCTTGAGCAGCGGCTGGAGCACCATCAGCAACGGCTTGAGCTGATCAACGCGAGCGAAACCTTCATCGAAGATCAACTGGGCGCCACCTGGCAGGACGGCCCGGCGCGCCTCGCCGCCCTGAATGATCTGCGGGAGGAAATTGATGAGCTGTTACAGCCCAAGGAACGCCGTCGCAGCACGCGACAGCAGCGTCAACGGGATCAGCCCAAGCCGCTGGAACTGAATACTCCCGGAGGTCTCAAGGTGCAGGTGGGGCGGAATCACCGCCAGAACGACTGGATCTCGCTGCGCCAGGCCCGCAGTGGTGACCTCTGGTTTCACGCCCAGGAATGCCCAGGCAGTCACGTGGTGTTGAAGAGCTCCAACGGGCTGGCCGAGGAATCCGACCTGGCGATGGCAACGGATCTGGCGGCCTATTTCAGCCGCGCGCGGGGCAACACGCGGGTGGCGGTGGTGATGGTGCCCACCGATCAGCTGCAGCGCATTCCCGGTGCCGGCCCGGGCACCGTGCGCCATGGACAAGCTGAAATCCGCTGGGGGGATCCCCAGGGCGCGGAAGAGCGGCTGCTTGCCCCTAGCCTGAGCCCACATTCGGGCTGACCTGTTGCGCCGCCCGTCCTGCGTCCGTGTCTGAGCGCCCCGAAGGTCCCCCAGCTCTGCAGCCACCACCGCCCATTCGCATTGGGAGGGCACCTGGCGATGCAGATCTGCCCAATGAGGTGGAGATGCCTCTGGTGGATCACCTGGAGGAACTGCGTCAACGGGTTCTGCGCAGCTTGCTGGCCGTTGTTGTTGCAGCGCTGACCTGCCTGCTGGGGGTTAAACCTCTGGTGCGCCTGCTGGAAGCGCCAGCCAGCGGAATTCATTTCCTTCAACTGGCACCGGGAGAGTTTTTATTCGTCTCGCTGAAGGTGGCCGGCTACGCCGGCCTCACCCTGGCCCTGCCCTATGTGCTGTTTCAGATCCTGGCCTTTGTGCTGCCGGGCCTGACGATCAGCGAACGACGCCTGATCGCCCCTGCCGTCGCCGGCTCCGCGGTTCTGTTCATGGCGGGCCTGGCCTTTGCCTGGTGGGCCCTGGTGCCAGCCGCCCTTCATTTTCTAGTGAGCTACGGCGCCGATGTGGTGGAGCCGCTCTGGTCGATCGAGCGTTATCTGGATTTTGTTCTGCTGCTGATGCTGGCCACTGGGCTGGCGTTTCAGCTCCCTGTTCTGCAACTGCTCCTCGGGGCCCTGGGGCTGGTGCGCTGGCGGCCGATGCTTGGGGCCTGGCGCTGGGTTGTGCTGGGTTCAGCCCTGGCTGGAGCTGTGCTGACGCCATCCACCGATCCGATCACGATGCTGCTGCTGGCTGGAGCGATCACGGCACTGTTCCTGATCGGCGTCGGCCTGGTGGCCCTGACCGAATCCTTCAGACCAGAAACTCCTTGATCAGCGTTTCCGCCTCCGGCCCTGTCGCCTCCAGCGGAAGACTCAACGCCTTACCAAGACGGGGTTTGTCGCGGGTGGAACCGAGCCATTGGCGCACCTCACCCGCCAAACCAAGACGATTCACAACATCCAGCACCTCACCGAGATGCTGCCGATAGGCCTCAAGGTCCATCGGGAACGACTGTTGCTCGAGATAGGCCCACATCACCTGGAGATACAAACGACGGCGTCGAACCACCAGCTGAAGGTCGTAAGTCGCCCGCCAGCGCTGGCGTAAGCAGGCCATCACCTCGTCAACACTGAGCGGCGGCTCGGGCACGGCGTTGGCGATATCAAGCACAGAAGCAGGGGCGGCAGGGGCAGGTAGACGCCTGTCGTTGCAAAGCTTGACAGGCACTTAAGCATCCATAATGGACGCCATTCTGAGCTGGATGAACGTCCGCCATGACCCAACTCTCCTCGAGCGATGTGCCCGGAATGGGTCGTCGGCAGTTCATGAATCTGCTGACGTTCGGCTCCGTCACCGGTGTAGCCCTGGGAGCCCTCTACCCGGTGGCGAATTACTTCATCCCCCCCAAGGCCGCCGGCAGTGGCGGCGGCACCAGTGCGAAGGATGAGCTGGGCAACCCGATCACAGCCAGCGGCTGGCTCTCCAGCCACCCCGAGGGCGATCGCAGCCTGGTGCAGGGCCTCAAAGGCGATCCCACCTATTTGATCGTTGAAGGCGAAGACGCCATCGGCAGCTACGGCATCAACGCCATCTGCACCCACCTCGGTTGCGTCGTTCCCTGGAACAGCGGCGCCAACAAGTTCATGTGCCCCTGTCACGGCAGTCAGTACGACGCCACCGGCAAAGTCGTCCGTGGCCCTGCCCCTCTCTCCCTGGCCCTGGCGAACGTCAGCGTGGAGAACGACAACGTGTTCGTGAGCCAGTGGACCGAGACCGACTTCCGAACTGGTGATAAGCCCTGGTGGGCCTGATCTTTCCCTTCCCTACGCCTGCATCCCCCTCACCGTCCCATGCGTCGTCACCTCTCGCTTTTCCTTGGATCACTGGTCATCGGACTGGCTCTGCTGATCGCTCCGGCTGCCAGCTGGGCATATCCCTTCTGGGCTCAACAGAACTACGACAGCCCCAGGGAAGCCACCGGCAAGATTGTTTGCGCCAATTGCCACCTGGCCAAAAAGCTGACCCAGGCTGAAGTGCCCCAATCGGTCCTCCCTGACAGCGTCTTCACCGCCAGCGTCAAGGTTCCTTACGAAAACGGCCTGCAGGAGATCGGTGCCGACGGCAGCGATGTGGGTCTGCAGGTGGGCGCTGTTGTGATGCTTCCTGATGGCTTCACCCTGGCTCCTCAGGACCGCTGGACCGACGAGATCAAGGAAGAAACGGAAGGCGTCTACTTCACCCAGTACAGCGACGACCAGCCCAACATCCTGCTGGTGGGACCGATTCCTGGTGATGAGCACCAAGAGATCGTCTTCCCTGTGCTGTCCCCTGATCCCGCCACCGACAGCAACATTCACTTCGGCAAGTACCAGATCCACGTGGGTGGCAACCGTGGCCGTGGCCAGGTGTATCCCACCGGTGAGAAGAGCAACAACACCGTCTACACGGCTCCTGCCAGCGGCACCATTGCCTCCATCGAACCCGGCGACAACGGCGCCAGTGTGGTCAGCATCAAGGCGGCTGACGGCAGCAGCGTGAGCGAGACCATTCCTGTTGGTCCTGAAGTTCTGGTCAGCGTCGGTGACAGCATCGAAGCCGGTGCTGCCCTGACCAACGACCCCAACGTGGGCGGCTTCGGCCAGGTGGACGCAGAGATTGTTCTGCAGAACCCCATTCGGATCTACGGCCTGCTCGCCTTCTTCGCGGCGGTGGCTCTGGCTCAGATCATGCTGGTGCTGAAGAAGAAGCAGATCGAAAAGGTTCAGGCCGCTGAAGGCAACTTCTGATCGCTATGGCTGTTGAAGCCCTGTTTCCCCTGGCGACCTTCCAGTCGCCAGGGGAATTTTTGCCTCACACCCAAAACTGGTTCCTTCCCCTGCGTTGGTACGGGCTGCTGATTGCAACAGCCGTCTTGATTGGACTGAACCTCTCCAGCCGACTGGCCAAGCTTCGACAGCTGGAGAACAACCTGGTCAGCGATCTGCTGCCCGTGCTCGTGCTGTTTGCCGTGATCGGAGCACGGATTTACTACGTGGCCTTCGAGTGGCACAACTACGCCTCCAACCCGCTCAAGGCCCTGGCCATCTGGGAAGGAGGGATCGCCATCCACGGTGCTTTGCTGGCGGGAACAATCACGCTGATCCTGTTCTGCCGCTGGCGCCAGCAACCCTTCTGGGATGTGCTGGATGTGTTGGTTCCCTCCGTGGCCTTGGGACAGGCCATCGGTCGCTGGGGGAATTTCTTCAATTCCGAGGCCTTCGGGGTTCCAACTGACCTGCCGTGGAAGCTGTTCATCCCGGCGCAGAGCCGCCCTGTGATGTACAGCACGTCGGAATTTTTCCACCCGACGTTCCTCTACGAATCGATCTGGAACCTGCTGCTCTTCGGACTGTTGATGCTGCTCTTTCGCCGCGGACTCAAAGCTCCTGGGATGCTCCCATCGGGCGCCATGAGTTGTGTGTACTTGGTGGGCTACAGCCTTGGCCGTGTCTGGATCGAAGGTCTGCGCATTGATCCTCTCTGCATCGGTTCGCTTCCACCGGCTTGCGACGGGGGAATCCGCATCGCCCAATTGATGAGTTGCACCCTGGTCGCACTCGGCGTCCTTGGGCTTTGGTGGCTATATCAACGGAAGCGACCCCTGCCTGATCCATCAGGCCAACGCAGTTGAGTCACGTTGTCAGTTTCGTCGGCGCAGGCCCCGGTGCTCCAGACCTGCTCACCCTTCGCGCGGCTGACCGTCTGAACAAAGCCGACGTGCTGATCTGGACGGATTCCCTGGTCTGCCCAGCCATCGCCGATCTGGCGCCGGCGGATTGCGAACGCATCCGCACCAGCACGACCACGCTCGAAGAGCTGATCCCGCTGCTCATCGACCGGCAGCGCCAGGGCAAACGGGTGGTGCGGCTTCACGATGGAGACACGGCGCTCTACAGCGCCATCAACGAGCAGATCTGCGCCCTGAGCGACGCCGACATCCCTGTGGAAGTGATTCCCGGGATCAGCGCCTACCAAGCGGCAGCCGCAGGACTCGCCAGCGAACTCACCCTTCCAGGCGTGGTGCAAACCATTGTTCTCAGTCGCGCTGGGGGTCGCACCGGCGTGCCGGAACGGGAACAGCTGGATCGGCTGGCCGCCCTGCGCGCCAGCCTTTGCATTTATCTGAGTGCACGACACGTTGAAGAGGTGCAAACCACCCTTCTGGAGCACTACCCCGCCGACACGCCCGTGGCCATCGGACATCGGGTGAGCTGGCCTGATCAGATGCTCACCGTGGTCCCTCTCAGGGAGATGGCTGCGGTGAGTCGGAAACGCAATCTGATTCGCACAACGCTTTATGTGGTGAGTCCTGCCCTTGCCGGTGGTCCCCAGCGCTCACGGCTTTACTCCCCTGACCACGACCACCTATTCCGTCCGAAACCCCAATAGGCGGTGGTTTAGGATCGATTTGTGCGGGCGATTAGCACAGTGGTAGCGCACTTCCTTCACACGGAAGGGGTCACTGGTTCGAATCCAGTATCGCCCATATTTTTTGATGGGATTTAATCCTTTTGGTGCTGACTGCACTGTTTGATCGGCCTAAGTTCAGCTTTGAACGAGGTCGATCGACCCATTGATGAACGAGCGGAGTCTTGCGGACGACCAAGGCAAAGCCACGGGCCTGGTTGAAGCAGGGCGACAGTTGGCCGAGGCGCGGGCTGCTGCGGGCCTGAGTCAGAACCAGCTCGCCAGCCAGCTGCACATGGGCGAGGAGCAACTGGCAGCACTGGAACGGGGCGATCAAGCCGAACTGCCTGAACCCGTGTTCATCAAGGCCATGGTGCGCCGGATCAGTTCGCATCTGGATTTGGATGCAAACGCCATGGTTCAAACCCTCGGCCCCCTCACCACCAGTCCGCCCAAACGGACGACTCCCGGGGCAACACCGCGAAGCATGGCTCCTCAGAACCAGAGAACATTCAATCCGCTTCCCCTCGTGGCCCTCGCCGGGCTTGCTGGCCTTGGCTTTGTTGTGTGGAGCAACGCCTCCGAGTTGACGCGCTTCGCCCAGGGGTTGAAGCCTGCTAATCCAACCCTTGAGCCAAGCGAAACCGATCTAGCGGTGACCAAGGTTGCAGATGGGCAAGATGCCCTCATCGTTCCAGCGCCACCAACCGGAGACCTGGGCCTCACGATCAGCAGCAGCGAACCCAGCTGGATCGCCCTACGGCGGGAGGGAATTGTGGAATTCGAAGGGCTGCTGAACGGTGAGCGCAGGATTGACAATCCTGACCTGGTGGAGATCTACGCCGGCCGGCCTGATCTGGTGCAGCTCAGTTCTCCCGACGCCGAGACACGCACCCTTGGCGCTGTGGATGACATCCGCTGGATCCCGCTCAGCCCTGCACCCTGACGCGCAGATTCACGCCAACCGCCTCCTTCACCACCTCAGCGCAGCCTTCCAAGCTCCACTGTTCAAGGCTGACGTTCTGGTTGACCCGCTCAGGGACGATCTCCAGATCCAGAGTTCCCTTCACCGCATGGATGCGAAGTGCTGAGATCACCGGCTCAGGCCTGCGATCCAGAGCCGCGGCCAAGCGCAGCAGCAGGGCCATCTGATGAACACAACGACGGTTGTCTCGGGTGGCCACAAGCTGCCAGGACTCATGGCGTTTCTTCGGCAGGCTGCGGCGGTGGTAGCGGGCAATGGCCGCCACCATCAGGTGCTCCGCCTCGGAATAGCCCAGCAGCTCACCATGACGAATCAAATACCAGGTGTGCTTGTGGTAGGCGCTGATATTGATGTGCTGGCCACAGGTGTGGAGCATCGCGGCAGCCCAAAGCAGTTCACGCCCTTCGCCACTGTCGTCATGCATCACGCCTCGCGTGGCGTCGTAGAGGCTGAGGGCATGGCTGGCAACCCGTTCAGCCCTGCTCTGGTTCACCGCAAAGCGCTGCACCTGATGGAGCACAGTGCGCTGCCGAATGCTGCTCTGAAAGCTGAAGCGGTCTTCCAGAAGACCCTGGCGAAGCATCCAATCAACGATCAAACCTTCCCTGAGCGCCCGCTCACTGAGCACGAACTCCTCCACACCCAGCATCTTCATGGTGGTTTGCAGGATCAGCGCACCGGGAACGATGATTTCGGCCCGACGATCGTTGATGGGAGCCAACTCCCGTCGTTGCGCAGGGGTCATCTTGATCAGATGATCAACCACGTTGTCCAGGCGCTGCCGGGTGACGCGGTAGCCATGCAATTTGCGGGGGGGGCGCTCCTCTTCACTCGCCGCAAGGGAGCCAATCGCCATCGCCGTGCCGCTGGTGGCTACCAAAACAGGAGTTTCACCGGGTTTGATCCTGCGACGCACTTTGTCGACCGCAGGTTCAAGCGACCCCTGAATGAAGGCCTGCAGGAATGACCGCCGTTGAGGGGGCATCGGATCATCCCGAACAAAGTCCCGCTGGAGTCGCACAGCCCCCACACGGGTGCTGGTCAGGGCGCGGGCATCACGACCATCGGCAAGGATCAGTTCCGTAGAGCCACCGCCGATATCGAGCAGAAGATGCGGACGGTCTCCAAACGGCATTCCTGAGAGGACGCCCAGATAGATCAACCGTGCCTCCTCGGGGCCGCTGACCAAATCCACCTCCATCCCCAGATCGTCGAGGATGGTCTGGAGGAAATCGCGACCATTGGGTGCTTCTCGAACGGCACTCGTCGCCGCTGTGACGATCTGCTCAACCCGGTGACTGGCGGCGAGATCTCTGAACTGGCGAAGGGTTTCCAGCCCCCGTTGCATCGCTGCCGCGGTCAGCTCACCGGTCTCGGGATCACGCTCCCCCAGACGCGTAGTGGCCTTTTCGGCCTGGATGATCCGAAACGTGCGCAGCTTCGGATCAACGGCTGCCACCAGAAGATGAAAGGAATTTGTCCCGATATCGATGGCGGCGATCCGACGCTGATCAGCGTTCACTGCCTGCGACGCGCCGTTGTTCTGTTCCGTTGGCTGGGCTGGGGCCTTGGCATCCAGCATCAACGTCAGAGCGGCAATGAAATCCACTCTGACACTGACGGCCGAGGCCATCGGGCCCTGACTAGGGTTCTTCAAATCCCGTTGATTGTGATCAGCAGCTCTGCCCGTCTTCAGCCCTGGATCGAACTGCTCCGCTGGAACAAACCCACCGGCCGGCTGATTCTGCTGATCCCAGCAGGCTGGGCCCTCTGGCTGAATCCAAGCGCTCCCCCCAGTGTTGTGCTGATCCTGCAGATCCTTCTGGGGGGCCTGGCGGTGAGCGGAGCAGGCTGCATCGCCAATGACCTCTGGGACCAGCGCTTCGACCGCCAGGTGGAACGCACACAACATCGGCCTCTGGCCAGAGGTGCGCTGCAGAGAGGGCCAGCCTTCGCTCTGCTGCTGATCTTGCTGGGCCTCAGCCTGGCTGTTGTGCTGACTCTGCCAGCCGCGAGCCTCGGGCTCTGTCTCGCCTTGGCCTGCATGGCCGTGCTGCCGATCCTCGGCTATCCATCGGCAAAGCGGTGGTTCGCCTTCCCCCAGGCGGTCTTGGCGCTGTGCTGGGGCTTCGCGGTGCTGATCCCCTGGGCCGCAGCAACGGCCTCCTTGAGCGGGAGTCCTGCCCTGGTGTGCAGTTGGCTGGCAACCGTGGTCTGGACCTTCGGCTTCGACACGGTCTATGCCATGGCCGACCGACGTGACGATGCCAGCCTCGGCCTGCGCAGCAGCGCCCTGAGCCTCGGATCCCGCGTGGTTCCTGTGGTTCGGGGCTGCTACCTCGTGACAGCCATCACCCTTGCCATAGCGGCATGGTCGGCTCAGATCCCAGCACCGTTCTGGCCTCTCTGGTTGCTTGCCGCCGTCTTCATGCAGCTCAGCTGCAACCCCTTGAACAAACAGGATGCCTCCATGGGCACCTACGGGAAGCACTTTGCCCAACAGGTGCAGGCAGGGACGCTGCTCTGGCTCGGCCTGGTTCTGGCCAGGGGATGGGGAGCCTGATGCGCATCACCCCGGCTCCGCCGCTCCGCACTGGAGACCGTGTGGCCTGTGTGGCCGCCAGTTCAGCCCTGCAGGACGACAGCAAGCTGCAGGAGGGCATTGCGGTCCTGCAGAGCTGGGGCCTCGATGTTCAACCCCAGACCTTGGCCAGCCGACGTTGGGGCTACTTCGCAGGGCGCGATGACACGCGCCATGCCGATCTGCATCCGGCAGAACCGGCAGCGCTGCTCGCCTGTGCCCGCGGTGGATGGGGGGCTGCTCGGCTGCTGGAGCAGCCCATCCGCTGGCAGAGCGGCTGGCTGTTGGGCTTTTCCGACGTGACAGCTCTTCTCTGGGCCCGCCAGGCAGCAGGGTTTGCGGGGGGCATCCATGGCCCCTTACTCACAACACTTGCGGAGGAACCGCAATGGAGCCGTGACCGCTTGCGCAACCTGCTCTTCGGCAACACCGTTCCTGACCTGCAAGGTCGGGGTGGCGGTGGCGGGGTAGGAAGCGGTCCCCTGCTCGTGGCCAATCTGACCGTGGCCACCCACCTGTTGGGAAGCCGTTTTGTGCCCCCCCTCAAGGGAGCCGTTCTGGTGCTGGAGGACGTGGGTGAAGCGCCCTACCGCATTGATCGGATGCTGACTCAGTGGAGGCTGAATGGCAGCTTGCAGGGCCTGGCGGGTCTGGCATTTGGCAATTTCGAAGGGTGCGCCGATGAAACCAGAGACGCCTCCGAAAGCTTCAACCTTGAGCAGGTTCTTGAGGAACGCACGGCCGATCTCGGCATTCCCAGAGTGATGGACCTGCCCGTTGGTCACCGATCCGGAAACGCAGCCCTGCCCATGGGGGCGATGGCACGCCTGGACGGCAAAAACGGCCGGCTCAGCCTGCTGACCTGAGGGCGAGCACGGCCTCCGCCACGGTGAGGTCAAACGGTGTGGTGACCTTGATGTTGGCGGGGCCGGCATCCAAGACCTGCACAGGCCACCCCAGACGCTCGTACAACGACGCATCGTCGGTGACCGTCCAGCCCTGGGCAACCGCCTCAGCGTGGCCGCGACGCAGCTGATCAACGGCAAAGCCCTGCGGCGTCTGCGCAGCCCAAAGCTCAGATCGATCCGGCGTCTCACAAATCACACCATCAGATCCCACGCGCTTGATCGTGTCGCTCACCGGCGTTGCAGCAATCAGCGCCGTGCCGGCCTCCACCACAGCTGCACAGCGATCAAACAACTCCGGTTCAGCCAAACAGCGTGCGCCGTCATGAATCAAGACGTGCCGAGCCTGCTCCGGCAACCCCGCCAGACCACAAAGCACCGACTCCTGCCGCGTGCTGCCGCCCTGGATCCAGTGCACCGGCTTGCTGGGTGCATCCAGCACCGCAAGGATGGCCTCTCGATCGACCTCCTGGCCGACGATCCCGATCCATTCGATCCGCTCGGAACGCAGGGCCGCCTCCAGGGTCCAGGCAATGACGGGGCGTCCGGCCAACGGCAGCAGCAGCTTGTTGCGATCCGCACCCATGCGCCGACCGCTTCCCGCCGCAGCAATCAACAGATGCACAATCGACTCCTGCCCCAGACAGGCGTAAACGACCTCCATACAATCAGCTCGCACCATGGAAGGCGGCGCTGCATGCGAGTTCTTGCCCTGAGCCCGGGTTCGCTCGAAGACCAGCTGGACCGTCTACCGGCTCTGGCCGACATCTGCCAGAAGCTCAACGCCAGCCTGCAGGTGGCCTGTGACCCCCAGCAGGCAGCTCCATGGAAGCTTCTGCCGTGCCTGGACAAGCTGTTGCCGTTCAGCTTCGAGGCCAACCCCACCCTTGCGGACTGGGCCAACCTGCTCGGTTGTGTTCGCGAACCCGACTTTCAGATCTGCATCAACTTCGCTGAAGGGCAGCAGGTGAACCTGATGCTGTCGATGAGCCATATCCCCAAACGGTTGGCGGTTGAGGGATTTGCCTGCACCGACCAGGTCAGCGTCGGTCCTGGCTGGACGGCGCAGCGTCTCAACCCCTTTCTTCAAGCCCTGGGCCTTGATCTCAAGGCCGATCAGTTCCGCCTGCCCCTGGCGGCAGAGGCTCTTGAGGAAGCCCGTGAAGCACTGCCCAGCGGTGACGGCCCCCTGCTGCTGCTGTCGCCATCCGGCCAGGGGAATGACTGGCCTGCAGCGGAATGGCACCAGCTGCCTGAGACGATCAAAAGCCGCCTACCGGCGCTGCGCAGCATGGTGCTGCCAGCCGAGCTCAGCCTGACCAAACGGGCGGCCTTGGTGGCCAATGCCGATGTCGTGCTCAGCAGCTGCCCGGTGTCCCAGCGCCTGGCGACCTATTGCGGAACCCCCCTGGTTGCCCTTGGAGCCGAGGCCGCAGACCTTCCCGAGCGCCAGGAGATCCGCTGCCTCAGCCGCCCGCAGGAGCTCGCCACGCTGCAGAGCAGTGATGTGCTGACGGCCCTCGGTTTCTGAGGAGACGTCCGATGAGGCGTCGCCGTGCAAGGGGACAGCTGAAGCTGATCACGGCTCCATGGCGGGGGCCCATCAGTGCCCTCAGTGCTGTGATCTTCGCGGGTGCCCTCGGTTATCGGATCACGGAGGGATGGGACTGGGGCGATTGCCTCTGGATGGTGCTGATCACCATCAGCACCATCGGTTTTGGAGAAGTCGCCCCGCTTTCACCTCCAGGCCGCCTGGTCACCGTCTTGATCGTGGTGGGTGGCTTGGTGGTTGTGCAACTGGCCATCCAACGCGTTCTAGGGCTGAAGGAGTCGGGATATTTCCGCAGACTGCGGGAGTTCCGCTTTCTCCGCATGCTGGAAGGCCTTCACGACCACGTGATTCTTTGCGGCTACGGCCGGATCGGACAGGAGATTGCAGCCCAACTGCAACGGGACGCGGTGCCCCTCGTGGTGATCGAAACCGATCCAGAACGAAAGGCCGTGGCAGACGAGAATGGCCTCTGGGTGCTTCAAGCCGATGCAACCCTCGATGAAACCCTGCTGGACGCAGGTCTGGAACGCTGCTGCAGCCTCGTGGCAGCCCTACCCAGCGATGCCTCCAATCTGTACGTGATCCTCAGCGCCAAGGACCTACGACCGGATTGCCGTTTGATTGCTCGCGCCAACAGCGATGAAGCCGCCTCAAAGCTGAGGCTGGCGGGCGCCACTGTGGTGGTCAGTCCCTATGTGGCTGGTGGCCGGGTGATGGCCGCTTCGGCGCTGCGACCGCTGGCCCTCAACTTCATGGAGCTGTTGGCGGGCTCCGACTATGAAATCGAGGAATTCCAGCTGAGTCACGACCCTCGGCACCTGATGGAGATCCGCGGGCGGAGCCTGGCGGAGCTGGAGCTGGGCCGTCGCAGCGGGGCCATGGTGCTGGCGATCCGGGAGAACGGAAAGCTGATCGCCAATCCAGGCGGCGACACCCAGATGGCACCGGGGCAACTCCTGATCGTGCTGGGAAGCAAAACCCAGCTCGCCACCTTTCAGTCGTTGCTTGGGGAGGCCGTCGACACGATTGAAACCATGCCGGGTTGAGCTGGATGACGACGGCTCCGTACGATCCTCCGATCAACGGTGCCTCCATGTCTCCCAGCGCTTCTCTTGCCGGACAGACCGCCCTGGTGACGGGAGGAGGTCGCGGCATTGGCCGGGCCATCGCCCTGGCCCTGGGCGAAGCCGGTGCAGAGGTGGTTGTGAACTACTCCAGTTCCGCCGCCGCCGCCGATGAAGTTGTCGCTGCCATCACCACAGCTGGGGGCAAGGCCTATGCCCTGCAAGCCAACGTGTCGGTTGAGGCCGAGGTGGATGGCCTGATCAAGACGGTGCTGGAGCGGAGCGGCCGTTTGGATGTGTTGGTGAACAACGCCGGCATCACGCGGGACGGCCTGCTGATGCGGATGAAAACCAACGATTGGCAATCGGTGATCGACCTCAACCTCAGTGGAGTGTTCCTCTGCACGCGAGCCGTGGCACGCCCGATGCTCAAACAGAAGAGCGGTCGGATCATCAACATCACCTCCGTTGTGGGGCTGATGGGCAACGCAGGACAGGCCAACTACGCCGCCGCCAAAGCGGGCGTCATCGGTCTCACCCGCAGCACCGCCAAAGAGCTCGCCAGCCGTGGCATCACCGTGAACGCTGTGGCTCCGGGTTTCATTGCCACAGACATGACCAAGGACCTCGATGCGGAGGCCATCCTCAAAGACATCCCCCTGGGAACCTTTGGCACCCAGGAGCAGGTGGCCGGTGCCGTGCGCTTCCTTGCCGCCGACCCGGCCGCGGCCTACATCACAGGCCAGGTGCTGCAGGTGGATGGCGGCATGGTGATGGCCTGACCCTCAGGATCAGGAATCAAGGGGTTGGGCCAACTCATCCCGCAGGCGGCGGATGCGCTGGAGCAGGCGTAACCGTCGACTGCGGGATGTAGCGGTGAGAAAGATGCGCAAGGGCACGTAAACCAGGGCCATCGAACCGGCCAGCCCCGCCATCAGTACAAAAAACAGCGCTCCGGATTCAGCCATGACCGGACCCTAATCAGTTCATTTGACAGCGGCATCCGGGCAGCCCCCAACCATTCGGCTTTCCCCACCACAACGCCTCTCCACGAGGGCCACATCGCTGTGGGACAGTGACCAACGGCGTGCCCGCGACTATGGCCAAACTCCTTTCCTTCTCTGACGAATCCCGCAGCGCCCTTGAGCGGGGTGTTGATGCACTCGCCGATGCGGTGCGCGTCACGATCGGCCCCCGCGGTCGCAACGTTGTGCTCGAGAAGAAATTCGGCGCACCCGACATCGTCAATGACGGCGACTCGATCGCCCGTGAAATCGAACTGGACGACCCGTTCGAAAACCTTGGCGCCAAGCTGATGCAGCAGGTGTCCTCAAAGACCAAGGACAAGGCCGGTGACGGCACCACGACCGCAACTGTGTTGGCTCAGGCCATGGTGCGGGAAGGTCTGCGCAACACCGCTGCTGGCGCAAGCCCTGTGGAACTCCGCCGAGGCATGGAGAAGGCCGCTGCACAGGTCGTGGCTGGACTGGGCGAGCGGAGCCAGGCCGTGGCCGGCGATGCCATTCGTCAGGTGGCCACGGTGAGCTCCGGGGGTGACGACGAAGTCGGTCGGATGATCGCTGAGGCGATGGACAAGGTGAGCACCGATGGGGTGATCACGGTTGAGGAATCGAAGTCTCTGGCAACGGAACTGGAAATCACCGAGGGCATGGCCTTCGACCGGGGCTACAGCTCCCCCTACTTCGTGACGGATGCCGACCGTCAGGTCTGTGAATTTGAAAACCCCCTGATCCTTCTGACGGATCGCAAGATCAGCACGATCACTGATCTGGTCCCCGTTCTGGAAACCGTTCAGAAGAGCGGTTCCCCCCTGCTCATCCTGTCTGAGGAAGTGGAAGGCGAAGCCCTCGCCACCCTGGTGATGAATAAGAGCCGTGGGGTTCTGCAGGTGGCCGCTGTTCGGGCACCCTCCTTTGGCGAACGCCGCAAGGCAGCCCTCGCCGATATCGCCATCCTCACGGGCGGAACGCTGATCAGCGAAGACAAGGCGATGACCCTCGACAAAGTGACCCTCGAGGATCTCGGCAAGGCGCGCCGTGTCACCATCAGCAAGGAGAGCACCACGATCGTCGCCACCGACGACCATCGCCAGGCGGTGAGCGAGCGCGTCGGCGCGATCCGACGTGAACTGGAGGCCACCGAATCCGAATACGACCGCGAAAAGCTCCAGGAGCGGATTGCCAAGCTGGCCGGCGGCGTGGCTGTGATCAAGGTCGGTGCACCGACGGAAACGGAACTGAAGAACCGCAAACTGCGGATCGAGGATGCCCTGAATGCCACCCGTGCCGCCGTCGAGGAGGGCATCGTTGCCGGAGGCGGCAGCACGTTGCTGCAACTCTCCGACAGCCTGGACGCCCTGGCTTCATCGCTGAACGGCGACCAGCGCACCGGCGTTGAGATCGTGCAGCGGGCACTGACGGCGCCGATTCATCAGATCGCCACCAATGCCGGTCAGAACGGTGATGTTGTGATCGCGGGCATGCGCAACAGCGGCCAGGGATTCAATGCCCTCAGTGGCGCCTATGAAGACCTGATGGCTGCTGGCATCGTTGATGCCGCCAAGGTGGTGCGCTTGGCCGTGCAGGATTCGATTTCGATCGCTTCTCTCCTGATCACCACCGAGGTTGTGATTGCCGACAAACCGGAACCCCCTGCACCAGCTCCCGCCGGAGACGGAGACCCCATGGGTGGCATGGGCGGAATGGGTGGCATGGGCATGCCCGGAATGGGCGGCATGGGCATGCCCGGGATGATGTGATCAGCTGATCATTCCCTGGCGATAGGCGATCACCTGGAGGTCCACTCCGGTGATCGCCGTCCCCACCACAACGGTGTCGGCTCCGGCCTGCAATGCCAACCGTGCATCCGCTGGAGAGGCAATCCCCCCCTCACAGATCAGACGAACCGAGCTGGGAAGTTCAGCGCGAAGTGGGGGGAGCAGATCAAACGCAGGGGGGCGCTGCTGTGCCGTGTCTTCTGTGTAGCCGTAGAGCGTGGTCCCAACCCAGTCACAGCCCAGCTCGGCTGCGCGCAGACCATTCTCGAGCGAATCCACATCAGCCATCAGCGGAGCTCTCAGCTCATCACGGCTGCGCTGGATCAACGCGGCCAGGTCCTGCCCTGCAGACCGCGGACGGGCTGTGGCATCAATCGCGATCACATCGGCCCCCGCAGACCACACCGCCTGAATTTCTTTCCAGCCAGGGGTGATGTACACAGAGCTGTCCGGGAACGTGCATTTCCAGAGGCCGATGATCAAGGCATCCGGACAGCGCCGACGCACAGCACCGATGTGTTCAGGGCTTTCCAAGCGCACACCCACAGCACCATTGCGCAGGGCTGAATCCGCCATGGCTGCGATCACATCGGGATCGCGCATCGGCGAACCCTGGGGGGCCTGCACCGAAACGATCAGGCCCTGATCCAGGGATTCAGGGTTGGGAATCATGCTGTTCAGGACGCCTTGGGGAAAGCGTCATCCTCCCGGCGGGGAAGCCAACGCCGCAGCGAACGGGGCGTGCTGATCGGCGGGGCAGGCACAGGTGCCGCCGCAAAGCTGCGTTGAAGCGGCTTTTCTTCAGCTGCACTCTCGTCCTCTTCGACGATCGGTTCTTCTTCAGCAACCACCCCGTTCTGCATCACCTCGCTCTCAATCAACACGTCGTCTTCAGCCGCAATCTGCTCCTCTTCTTCAACGACCACCTCGTCCTCCGCAACCACTTCGACTTGACCATCCACCTCGTTCTCAACCAAAACGTCGTCTTCAGGAGCAATCTCCTCCTCCGCGACAGGCATCGGCGCGGAACTGAACCCATGCTTCGAAGCTGAAGGTTCCGGCAAACTCAGATCAAGCTCAGCTGCTCCGTCAAAGCCGTAACGGTGAACCCACTGACTGATCAGACCCGCGAGCAAGGCCTGATCACCTGAGTTTCGGGCCTCCTCGATCTGTTGGGCCAGAGCGTTCTGTCGAGGTGATGGCTGCTGGAAAGGAGAAGAGAGCACGGATTCAGGAAAGTTTGCGGTTGAGCAGAGGGCGAATCGCAAGAAACAGCCCGATGGTGAGGAACAGAAGGATCAGCAGGCAACTGGTGCCGGTGACATCCCCATAGGGGGCCTCCAGCAGAACAGCCGAAAGGTCCAGAGGACCCTGGTAAGCCGCTCGAATGGGTTCTATCGCGAAGGTAAGGGGATTCAAGGCCGCAAGCCAGCCCAGCCAGGTGGGCATGAATGACAACGGGGCCAAGGCCGTGCTGGCAAACAGCAATGGCAAGTTGGCCACAAAGATCACAGCGATTAACTCGATGTGCCCCGGCAAAGCGAAGGCCAGTCCAAGGCTGAGGCCCGTCACAGCAAAAACCAGAAGCAGCAACGTCACCAGCACCAGGGCGAGGCCGCTGATGCCGGGCCATCCGTAACCGAGCACTGCTGCCGTGCCCATGATCGCCAGACTCTGCAAAAGGCTCAGCGCCGTGATGTAGATCACCGACGCCAGCACGATGGAACTGCGGCTTCGCAGCGGTGCCACCAGCAGCCGATTGAGGAAACCGAATTCGCGATCAAACATCACCGGCAGGCCGGCATTCAAAGCACCGCTGAAGGCTGTGAAGACAATCACTCCAGCACCAAGAAAACGGCCGTAGCTCATGCCTCCTGGCAACAGCCCCTCAGGGGCATTGGCGAACAGTGCACCGAAGAGAATCAACCAGATCAGGGGTTGCAGAACCCCTGCGATCAAGGTTGAAGGGCGACGCATCAACTGAAGAAACAAGCGCCGGGTGAGGGCCAACGTTTCCTGGCTGAGCTCGGCGAGGGCTCCGGATTGCTGCTGGTGGAAAGCAACAGATGCTGCTGGGGAAGTCATCGTTGGCACTCAACGCATGGATTGACGCTTTTCCTGTTTGACGTCGCGCTGGCCTGCGATGGCCAGTTCAGCGTCCACCAGGGTGCGTCCTGTGGCCTGAAGGTAGACATCATCCAGACTTGGACGACTCTGGGCCAGGGCAAACACAGGCAAACCTGCAGCCTCGAGGGTCTGACGCAGCTGATCGATCACGGCCCCTCCCTCAATCACCAGGTTGAGGGAAAAGCCCTGGGAGCGGTTCACCACCACCTGATGCACCCCATCCAAGGGTTCGAGAAGGGCACGCACCTGGGTCGCCTCATCGGCATTGCTGAACTCTCGGATTCGCAGAGTCACGCGATCACCCCCCAGCCGTTGTTTGAGCTGGTCAGGGCTGCCTTCGGCAATCACACGGCCGGCGTCGATGATCGCCAACTGATCCGCCAGAGCCTCCACTTCTTCGAGGTAGTGACTGCTCAGCAGAACAGTGGTGCCCTCATCAACCAGCTGACGCAGCAGCTGCCAGATGGCACTGCGGCTCTCGATATCCAGTCCCACGGTGGGTTCATCGAGCACGAGCAACTGAGGGCGGTGCAACAGACCGGCCGCTAGATCCAGACGCCGCCTCATGCCGCCGGAATAGGTGCCGCAGCGGCGGTCAATCCAATCGCCCATCGCGAGGCGGTCAATCAAATCGGCGATGCGGCTGTCGCGATCGTTCCGCGGCAGGTGGTAAAGATCACCTTGCAATTGCAGCAGTTCCCGGCCACTCAGGATCTTGTCGATGGCCACCTCCTGGGCCACATAACCCATGAGCTGGCGCACTTCACGTGGCTGCACCAAACCGTCAACACCCCCAACAACCACTGAGCCGCTGTCGGGGGCGAGCAGAGTGGCCAGAATGCGCATGGCCGTTGTTTTGCCGGCACCGTTCGGGCCAAGCAGCCCATACAGGCATCCTTCAGGAACGGTGAGATCAAGCTCACGCAGAGCCGGTACCGAGCCGTAGGCCTTGGAGATCTTGCGCAGTTCAATCAACGCCATCAGGCACCGTCAGGGACTTGCTCGGCCAATTCAGGGAATCTAGAGAGTGCTCATTGCACCGCCGTTGGTAGTGAGAGAAGTTGCATCACCTGGTGAGCAAAGCCTGAGGCCAAATCCGTCCGGCTGAGAATGAGAAGCAGGCAGAGACCAAACAAATAAAGGATCGACCAACGAAACAGGGCCTTGGCATTCACAAGACTGTCGGGATCCAGGGACAGCCGATCGACGAGCTGCAGCAATCGGCCGTTGTAGGGCAGCAGCATCACGCCATAGAAAGCGCCACCTGAAGGCAAAGCAAACACGCCCAAACCGCTGAGCAGAACAGTGATCCAGCCGTAGGTCTTGATCGCCCGCGCCGTCACCACAGGACCCTTCACCACGGGCAGCATCGGGATCCCGACAGCGCGATAGTCCTCGCGCAACAGGAGGGCCAAAGCCCAGAAATGGGCTGGCGTCCAGACCATCACCAAAGCGAACAGCCACCAGCCCCCGAGGCCAACATGGCCCGTGGCGGCCGCCGCCCCAACCAGGGGCGGAATGGCCCCGGCGACCCCACCGATGACGATGTTCTGGGACGTCCGCGGCTTGAGCAAGGCTGTGTAGAGCAGCACGTAACTGCAGAGGCCGAGCAGGGACAACCCAGCAGCGAGACAGTTCACACCGCTTACGAGAAGCATCGCCGCCGCGAGGGTGCAGGCGATGGCGCCGATGAATGCACTGGTGGGCGACAGCCGACCGGAAGGGAGTGCGCGACTGCTGGTGCGGGCCATCCGGCCATCGAGATCCTGCTCCCACAAGCAGTTCAGAACCCCTGCAGCAGCGGAGGCAAGCGCCCCTCCCCCCAGGGTGCAGACGAGCCGAGGCGATGAGAGCGGCCAGCCTTCACTGAGAGCCATTCCACCCAGGGTGGTGGCCAGCAGCAAAGGGATCAGGCGGGGCTTGGCAACTTCCAGCCAGGCCGGAAGTTTCACCCGCTTGCGGGAGGGAACGACCTCCTCACGGGTCGGACGAACGGTTGCAGTCATTTCAGCCATGACAGGCCTCCAACGAGGTGTCGTCGAGGACGACGGAACGGGACGGTGAGGGGAGGTTCGGAGAGCGAAACAGAAGCGCCGCCAGCAGAGCGATCAGCAGTGCAGCCACGAGTTGATGCGCCACCGTCACTGCCGGCTGGGACAAACCAAGACGAAGGGTGAGAACGCCTAGGGCCACCTGAACCAGCACCAAAAGCACGGCCCCACCAAGCCAGGGCCACTGCTGACGAGTCCAACCACCCGCCAGCACGGCTGCCCCGGCGAAGCCGAGCACAACAACGACCACCGGCATCGCCGTCAGGCGATGGGACAGCACCAGCTGGCAGGCCTCTCCTCCAGCAAGGCATCGCTGCCCTGCCCATGCGGTGGCCATGCGACCACCGAGCAGGCACTGCACAAAGACCGACAACAGACCAAGCGATGCCCCGATGCGCCACCAGAGCGGAGCGACGGCAGCAGCGGGATGAAGCAAGCGTTGGGTCAGCCCACTCAGGAGCGCCAAGAGGGTGAGCGCGAGAGCCAGGTGGGCTGTCACCACAGCGGAGGGCAGCAACTGGGTCACCGTCAGCGCACCCAAACCGCCCTGCATCGCCACCAAAACCATCAGACCAACGGCCAGCCAGGGCAGCCATCGCGGCAGTTGGCGGCGCTGAAGCGTCGTCGCCACAGCCATCACCACCAGGGCAATGCCGATGACGAAGGCATCAAGGCGGTGAAACCACTCAAGGAACACCTGAACATTCATCTGGCGACCCGGCAAAAACGAGCCGAAGCAGAGGGGCCAGTCCGGGCAGGCCAAGCCAGCTTCCATCACCCGGGTTGCTCCACCGATCACCACCAAAGCGATCACGGCAACCACAAGATGAGCCGACAACAACCCAAGACGTCGACGCAATGTCGACATTGAGGAAAGCATCATCGAACAAGCTCCATCCGATGCACCCAAAAAGGGATTGCTTGGACCGTAGCGATGCAGAAGATGAAGTCACGCTGTGTGGACGTCTGCAACACAAATGCGGAAAAATCATCCCCTTTTCCTGACAGAAATAAGGCCTTAACAATCACTTCATGGAGAACCGCAGCCACGCCCATACGCTGTTGAAAACCTGGGATTGATCAGGTGCAGATCCCATCCGCCATTCTCACGTTGGTGATCGGGATGGTCCTTGCTCTGGGCGGCCTATGGATCGGCCAGAACATCAACCTTCTCCCCATCGATGCGAGCGCCAACGCGCCGATTTACGACGAGCTTTTTAAGGTTCTATTCACGATTGGCAGCATTCTGTTTATCGGAATCGTTGGCCTTCTCGTGTTCAGCCTGATTCGCTTTCGGCGACGCAGCGGCCAGCTCGGCGACGGCCTTGCCATCGAAGGAAACCTGCCACTTGAAATTTTCTGGACAGCTGTTCCTGCTGTTGTGGTGCTGTTTGTTGGTCTATACAGCTACGACATTTACGACCGGATGGGTGGCATGGTGCCTCTGGCCCATGACCACATGGGCGGAGCCCACGACGAACAGATCTGGGGAGGCATCAGTTCAGGCTCGATTGAATCAGCAGCCGCAACAAATGCTTTACCCGTTGAAGTGACAGCTATGCAATTTGCCTTCCTCTTTCATTACCCAGAGGGAGACATCACATCAGGTGAACTTCATGTGCCAGCCGATCGACCGATCACTCTGCGGATGGAAGCCAAAGATGTGATTCACGCATTCTGGGTGCCTGAATTTCGCTTGAAGCAGGACGTCATTCCCGGCCAACCAACCCAGCTGAGTTTCACACCCACACGCACCGGCCGTTATCCGATCGTGTGCGCCGAACTCTGTGGGCCCTACCACGGTGGAATGCGCTCCACCGTTGTGGTGGAAAGCCCGGAGGACTGGGACAGCTGGTACAGGGACAACGCCAAAGCCGCACCTGAAGACGAAACCCTCACCATCGCGAACGCCTGAGATGACCATCAGTTTGCCCCCGGAATCATCCAGCCCTCCACGGCTTCAACCCAGCGGCTGGTTGCGGTATTTCAGCTTCAGCGTTGATCACAAGGTGATCGGGCTGCAATACCTCGTCTGCGGCTTTGTTTTTTATCTGATTGGCGGCGCCCTAGCCGGTGCCATTCGCACGGAACTCACCAGTCCCGTGTCCGACTTCATGGCACGTGATGTCTACAACCAGGTGCTGACGCTCCACGGCACAGTGATGATCTTTCTCTGGATAGTCCCCGTGGTGAATGGTGCTTTTGGGAACTATTTGATCCCCTTTTATGTGGGTGCAAGGGACATGGCCTTCCCGCGCCTGAATGCCGTGGCGTTCTGGCTGATCCCTCCAGCCGGCTTGATGCTGATCACCAGCTATTTCCTCACGGGGGCAGCGCAATCGGGCTGGACGGCCTATCCACCTCTGAGCATCACCACACCAGCAACTGGCCAAATCATCTGGATCTTGAGCGTGCTGCTCCTGGGCGGAAGTTCGATCTTCGGAGGCATCAACTTCATCGCCACCATTCTCAAACTGCGTCGCCCCGGTTTGAAACTAATGCAGCTCCCCATGTATTGCTGGGCGATGCTGGGCACCAGCATTCTTGTGGTTCTCTCAACACCGGTTCTGGCGGGAACGTTGGTGTTGCTGAGTTTCGACATCGTTGCCCATACAGGCTTCTTCAACCCCACCCTTGGGGGAAACGTGGTGGTTTACCAGCATCTGTTCTGGTTTTATTCGCACCCAGCCGTTTACATCATGGTCTTGCCGGCCTTCGGCTTGGTGAGCGAAATCCTGCCGGTTCATGCCCGCAAGCCGCTGTTCGGCTACGTGACGATGGTGTATTCGATCATGGCCATCGTTGTGTTGGGCCTGATTGTGTGGGCGCACCACATGTTCACCAGCGGCACACCTCCCTGGATGCGCCTGTTCTTCACCATTGCAACCGCATTCATCGCCGTTCCCACCGGCATCAAATTCTTCAACTGGTTGGCAACACTCTGGGGCGGCCGCATCAGCCTCAACAGCGCCATGCTGTTTTCCTGCGGTTTCATCGTGAACTTCGTGCTCGGAGGCATCACAGGGGTCGCCCTGGCGCAGGTGCCGTTCGACATTCATGTGCACGACACCTACTTCGTCGTCGCGCACTTCCACTACATCGTCTTCGGTGGATCGGTGTTCGTGATCTTCGCCTCGATCTACCACTGGTATCCCAAGTTCACCGGCCGGATGCTCAATGAAGATCTCGGCCGCCTGCACTGTGCCCTCACGTTCATCGGCTTCAACCTGTGCTTCGGCCCCCAGCACTGGCTGGGCCTCAATGGGATGCCGCGACGCGTTGCTGAATACGACCCCCAATTCACCCTGATCAATCAGATCAGCTCCGTCGGAGCCCTGCTGATGGCCATCAGCACCCTGCCTTTCCTCTGGAATGTGATCCACAGCGCCCTCAGCGGTCCTGTCGCAGGCGACAACCCCTGGAAAGCACTCACGCCCGAATGGCTGACCAGTTCTCCGCCACCGGTCGAAAACTGGATTGGTGAGGCCCCTCTGGTGGAAGAGCCCTACGGCTACGGCGTCCCACCGGACGAGCTGGACCTGACGGCAACCAGCGGTCGTGATCTCTGGAGCAGCGGCAAATGACCACCACAGTTCCAACGAAGGATCAGAACCACAGCCACGGGGAGCATGCCGAGCATCCCGATCACCGCATGTTCGGCCTGGCCACATTTCTTGTGGCGGACGCCATGACCTTCGCCGGCTTCTTTGCGGCCTACCTCACCTTCAAAGCGGTCAATCCCTTACCGGATGGAGCCATCTATGAACTGGAGCTCCCCCTGCCCATCCTCAACACCGTTCTGCTCCTGGTGAGCAGTGCCACCTTCCACCGGGCCGGCCAGGCGATCCGACAGGACGACCACGGCCGCTGTCGACGCTGGCTGCTGATCACCGCAGGCCTCGGCATGGCCTTTCTGGTGAGCCAGATGGTGGAGTACTTCACACTCCCCTTCGGTCTCACCGACAACCTTTACGCCAGCACCTTCTTCGCCGCCACGGGATTTCATGGTCTCCACGTGACCCTCGGCGCCCTAATGATCCTGATCGTCTGGTGGCAGGCGAGGCAGCCGCAGGGCCGTGTGACTGCAGCCGACCACTTCCCCCTGGAAGCAGCGGAGTTGTACTGGCACTTTGTTGATGGGATCTGGGTGATTCTTTTCGTGATCCTTTATCTGCTCTGATCCCTTGCCTTGATTGGCGAGCGTGGCCAGAATTCAGTTGAATTAATTCCTGAAATGCTGGTCGGCAAGGAACTGCTGGACAAGGCCAGATCGCTCAGTAATCGGCCGGAAGATGACATCGCCCGCGGCTGCGGCTACGTCGGCCCCAGCGGACGACTGCTGAAAAAGAGTTTCTATCGGGCTCTGGTGGAGGCCAAAGCGGCGGCCCAGGGATGGCAATTGCCGAAAAGCAGCAGCAGTTCCTCAGGCGGAAGCCGAGGTCGCCAGGCCGAATTCCGAACCCGTGTGCATGGCAACGGCAACCTGCTGATCGGCCACGCTTACACCCGTCGGCTCGGCCTGGAACCCGGCCAGGAGTTCAAGATCGAGCTGCAGCGGGACTCCGGAATGATCGTTCTGCAGCAGATGGATCAAGACCAGCCGTGAGCCGCCAGCCAGCTGGCTGAAAGATTCTCGGTCTTGTCTTGGCCATCGGTGTTTCCGTCATCGGCAGCGGCGGCATGCATCAGCCGCTCGGCGTAACGGGCCAGTTGATCGGCCTCCAGGTTCACGGTGTCCCCGACAGCCAGGTGTTTCAGGGTCGTAGCCTCCCAGGTGTGGGGGATGACGGCGAGACTGAATGTCGTTCCATCGGCTGAACAGTCAGCCACCGTGAGGCTGATCCCATCCACCGCGATGCTGGCCTTCTCACAGACATAACGGCCGAATCGGGGATCCGACCAGCGGAGCGACAGGGCCCAGGAGTGGGGGAGGGTCTCCACGCAGGTGACTTCTCCAGTCGCATCCACATGACCGCTCACCAGATGACCTCCAAGGCGGTCGCTCAGTCGAAGCGCTGGCTCGAGGTTCACCGCACCACCACGGTCCGCTTTGCGTCCCAACGTGGTGCGGCGCAGGGTTTCCTCACTCACATCGGCGCGGAAACCATCCGCGATCAGCTCTGCTGCCGTGAGGCAAACGCCATCCACAGCAACGCTGTCGCCAAGGGCCAACGGGGCAAAAGGAGCGCAGCCCCAAACCACCACCGCCCCGGCACGACGCTCGATCCTTCCAACTGACTGCACCAGCCCCGTGAACATCGCCCGCAGCAGCTCTCTGGCCATAATCGGATAGAGCCGCGCCGCCGACATGGTCGAAATGAGCGTCGCCGGAATTGCCCTCGATGCCGCCAGCCGCACACCCATGGTGCTGCTGAGGGATCCCAGTGGCCGCCGTCAGGTGCCGATCTGGATCGATCAGGCGCAAGCCCACAACATCATGGCCGGACTGCAGGGGGGAGAACCACCACGCCCCCTCAGCCATGACCTGATGGCAGCACTGTTGGTGGCTGGGGGGCTCGAACTGGAACGCGTGATCGTCCACGCGATTGAGGACAGCACCTTTCATGCGGTATTGAAGCTGCGACCCGATCTGGACGAAGCCGAGTTGGCTGAAAACGAAGTGCTGGAACTGATTGAAGTGGATGCCCGACCCAGCGACGCCATTGCGCTGGCGATCCGCACGGGCAGCGGCATCTGGATGCTGGAAGAGGTGGTGGTGGAAGCCTCGATACCGGTGGATGCGGAGGCGGATGCGGAAGATCAAAGTGCCTTCAGCCGTTTCGTCGACGACCTCAGCCCTGCGGCCTTGGTGCGCCATCTGCGCAACCAAGACAGCGAGACGCCCTCGGAGGAGTGAACACCCGCGCCTTCGGCAGCGGCCGCCCCGTCAGCCTGTTCACCCTCGGCACGATGCGTGCCCTGAACTCGGCGGCCCAGATGGCCGAGGTGCTTGACGCGGCAGCGGCAGCTGGGATCAATCATCTGGAAACCGCCCCGGCCTACGGACCTGCGGAACGTTTTCTGGGAGAGGCCCTTCGCCAGAACACCCGCACAGGGTCTGATCACTGGGTGATCACCAGCAAACTGCTGCCAGGGCTGAGCTTCGAGGAAGGACAACGCCGCCTTGATCAGATTCTGGAGCGGCTGGGCTGTCCACAGCTCGACAACCTCGCGGTCCATGGCCTCAACCGGGAGGAGCATCTGAACTGGGCCCTGGTGGGCGATGGAGCCAAGCTTCTGGACTGGGCCGTCAGCAGTGGCCGCGTCAGCCAGGTGGGCTTCAGCAGCCATGGCAGCAACCCGCTGATCGATCGGGCGCTGCGCAGCCAGCGCTTCAGGTTCTGCAGCCTGCACCTGCATTGGCTGGATCCCCAGCGCCTGCCCCTGGCCCGTTGGGCCCTGGCGCACGGCCTCGGAGTGATGGCGATCTCTCCTGCCGACAAAGGTGGTCGCCTCCAGGCCCCCAGCCCAACACTGATGGAGGACTGCACCCCCTTTGCCCCCCTCGAGCTGGCCTACCGGTTCCTGCTGGCACAGGGCATCAGCACCCTGACCGTTGGCGCCGCAGCTGCAGGGGATCTTCAACTCGCCGCAACCCTGGCGCAGGGGGATGGGCCCCTCAGCCAGGCCGAGCAACAGGCTCTGGTCACGGCAGAGCGGCGGCAGCAGGAACGGCTTGGCCAGGAGCATTGCAAGCAGTGCCAGGCCTGCCTTCCCTGTCCGAACGAGGTTCCGATCCCCGAACTCTTGCGGCTGCGCAATCTGGCCATTGGCCATGGGCTCACCGAATTTGCGCAGGAGCGCTACAACCTCATCGGCCGTGCTGGTCACTGGTGGGAAGAGCACGACGCCTCCGCCTGTGAACGCTGTGGGGAGTGCCTTCCCCGTTGCCCGCATCACTTGCCCATTCCTGATCTGCTGGCGGACACCCACCAACGCTTGAAGGCTTCACCGCGACGGCGGCTCTGGAGCTGAATCACGCCAGCGCTCTTCCAGGGCGCTCCGGTCTTCGGGCAACAGCGGTGGCAGCGACCAGCAGCGCGACCAGGTGTCTGCGGACGGAAAGAGCAGAGGCCGCAGACGCGCCGATAGGGCGTTCTGGTCCACCATCAGCCCTGGCGATGCAATCGGAGCCCGCCATCCCTGCTGCACCAAGCGGCGACGCAGGGGATCCCGCCATCCCTGCTCGACCCAGCGCTGGGGAACCGGTTCACGACTGGCCTCCGGCCTAAGCAGAACAGTCCAGTGCAAGGGGGCGCCGGAGGCAGGCAGGATCGCCCGAAGACGGGGATCACGCCCCAACAGAGCGATGCAGCGGCTCAGGGGAAGAACCACCACCTTGGCCTCACCCTTAAGCAACCAGTTGGTGGCTTGACGGTCGTCATAGGTGAGGGCCTGGCGACGCAGCGCAGGCAAAGCCTGGCCTCCTCCCAAATGGTCCGCCAGGCTCATGACCAAGCGGGGGCTGGCGGGAAGCACCACACGCCCTGCCATGGCGGAATCCAGCAACAGGGGCCACCCCTCCTGGGTCATGGCCGCGTCATCCCGCAGCAGCATCACCCAGGGACTGACGGCCAGCGGCAACACCCGATCCTGAAGAGCACCGAGGCTGGCCAGCAGAGCCTTGGCCTGACCATCCAACTGGCTCAGGAGCGGTTCAGAGGCAATGGGCTGGAGCGTGTCCGCTGGATGGGCATCAAGCCATCCATCACCGATCACCAACACATCGGCACGCGCCTGATCCGCCGGCCTCCAGTCCTGCTGGGCTGGAGCCAACGTCAGGCTCCAGGGCTTGGGCAAGGCATCAGCCCACGCTTTCGGCAAAACCCCAGCCGGAGCCATCAGGGTTGGCACGGATGTCGCCGGACGACAGCCCGCCAGCAGCACGGTTCCCGTCGCCCCGATCATCTGGAGCACTTGGCGCCGGCGCAGGGGACCCAACCGCTCTCTCCAGACGTTCATGGGCTTGACGTTACGGGGCGGCTGAGCAGCTGCTCCAGGGCGTGCTCACAATCCAGCACCAGATCGGCACACGAGCATCCACGCAACTGGGCGAGCAGCAAAAGAGCGCCGGCCCCCACCCCTTCTTTCACATAGCCCCGTTCGTAGTCACGTAAGGGTTGATGGGTGCTGCTGTGAAAACGCACGCCGCAGGCCAGAACGGAGAGGGCAGCAGCCAGGTGGCCCGCAGTGGCATCCACCAGCCCGCCGAAGGGGGACTGACCTGCACCATCCGCAGCCTCATCGGCGAGCCAACCGGTGGTGCCAATCAGCACCTGGGCCGCCAGCTGGTCCCGCTGAAGGGTGGGCAAAGCCTGCATCGCCAAGGCCAGAACAGCCAGCATCTGGCAACCGCCCCCCAGCAACAACGGTTGTCCCGCGGACACCGCACCCACCAACACCCCTGCAGTGAAGGCCTGAAAAGGGTCACCAACAGCGGCCAGGATCTGCTCGGCCGAAGGATGCGCACCAAGCGAGGCCCGCTGAAGCCCTCGGACAACGAGATCTTTCTTGAGTTGCTGCGGCGGATGAAGAGCACTACCGCTGATCAGATGGGCAACCTCCACGCCGAGGGCCGTCAACACCGCTTGAGCGGTTGTGGTGCCCCCTGGAACACACTCCGCCACCACCAAGGGGCGTTGCAACCCCCGCCCCAGCAGCTCTCCCTGTCGCCACAAATGCTGCACCCGCGGCAATGGCATCGCCGCACCACTGGACAGGCAGGCCGAGGGGCCTTGGTCCAGGGGCTCGATGTGCAGGTGAGGAAAATCGGGTTTCTGAGCCAAGCCGAGGGCCGCCACCTGCGGCCTCAACTTCAAGCGTCGCGCCGCGACATGGCTGAGCAGGGCGGGGGAGACGCCAGCGGGCAGAGGCGGCAGAGGCCAACGGCGCTGCCGCGCCGGCCCGTGAATCAGTAGCTCCGCATCAGCCAGGGCGGTGTAGCGCCGCGAAGCCACGGTGGAGCCAGCGGCTGAAATTCCTTCATGCTCAGCCGTTTGTGTGGCCGCCAGAACGAGCAAAAGATCCAGCGGTTGATCGTTGGAGGTCCAGGGACGAAGTGCCGCTGCGTCCAACGTTCGTGCACCGAGACCTCCCAGCTGCTGGCAGCCCTCAGGCAACACCGAGGCTTCAGAGGGGATCGAGGGCAATGAGTCCATGCAGCAGCCTCGGGGGCTCCGGAATCGGTGATTTCAGGCGGGGAAAGATCCAGTAGGCCAAAGCATGAAGAGACAGCACATAGATGACCTCCTGAACCACCACCAACAGCAACGCCATCAACTGCACCTGGGTGAGATCCGGTGTGATCGGCAGATGCAGTACCGCTATCAAGCGCTCGAGCAGAGCGGAACCGGCCCGGGTGATCACTACCCAGAGGTTTTCTCCCACGAGCAATGAAAGCACCAGAACTCGCACCAAAAACCCTGCCGTTCCAAGAACAACGCCCCCCGACCAGCTCAGCCACCAGCTGATCCCCCGGCACCAGCTCCAGCCCAGCCAGAGCGACAAAAGGCCGTAGGGAAACAGCAGCAGCGGTCCACGCAAAGGCCCCATCAAGGCGGTGAGCAGCAGCACAGAGAGCAGCAGACCCTCTGCACCGGAACGGTTGCCACGACGCAACTGCAGCAGGATCAGGGGCAAGGGAAGGGCCAGACGGAACAGCGCACCACCCACCGGCATGTAGTACAGAGCCAACCAGATCAGCCCAGTCGCTGCCGCGAGATATGCCCCCTCAACCAGCCTCAGAGCCTGCTGGCGGCTCAACCGGGGGGTCGCGTCGGTCATGGTTCAACCCGCTCAATCCGTTCCACCGCAAAGCCAACATCCGCCTCACGCAGGGCGCGGGTGACGGCTTCAGCAGGAGCGGCAGGGTCGGCTCCGGCCAAACGAATGGTGATCCGGTAGGGCGCCTGGGGCAGACGTTGGGATGACACCGTCCGCGGTTTTGGCTGTGGAACGGGATCAGGAGCATCCGTTGCCTCAGGCAGGGAAACAGCCTCGGCCGCCGGCGTTGAGAGGCCCTCAGCAGTAGGGCTGGCAACCGATGGGCTGACAACTGCTGGGCTGGTCTTCACAACCGGTGCGGGCGCAGCTGCCTGGGCCGGCCTGGCTTCAGGCACCGCGAAGGAGCGTTCCAACTGTTCAGCGACCGGTGTGCCGGCACAGGCCTGCAGAAGCCCCACAGGCAGCAGCCAAAGCAGACGGGCCATCAGTTGTCAGCCGGCTTGATCACCCGCACCGCACTGGCTCTGAGCCGACCGGTCTTGGTGGTGGCGGGGGGTTTCTTGGCCGCTGGTTTCTTGGCGGCTGGTTTCTTGGCAGCTGTTTTTTTCGCGGCGGTTTTACGACCGCGCTTCTTCGATGCTGCCTTGGCGGCAAGCAGTTCCACCGCTTCTTCAAGGGTCACATCGTCAGCGCCCTTGCCTTCCGGCAGCGAGGCATTCACCTTGCCCTGTTTGACATACAGGCCGTAAGGACCGTCATAGACCTGAATCGTTTCATCACTGCCCTCCGGCTTACCGAGGTCCTTGAGGGCGGTGCGTCCACCCCGACCCCTTTTGGGCATGGCCAGCAGCTCAAGGGCACGGCTCAGCCCCACCGCCAGAACATCGTCATCCCCCTTGAGCGATCGGTAATCCTTTTCGCCCTTGCCCTTGTCCCAGACGACGTACGGGCCAAAGCGGCCCAGCCCCGCCTGAATGCGCCCACCATCAGGATGTTCGCCGAGAAGACGAGGCAAGCGGAGCAATCCGAGGGCATCCTCCAGGGTGAGATCCTCCGGCTTCTGCCCCTTGGGCAGAGAGGCACGTTTGGGCTTGGGGTTCTCATCACTCACCTGGCCCCGCTGCACATAAGGCCCGTACTGGCCGAAGAGCAGGTAGACCAAATCCCCCGTTTCCGGATCCTCACCGATGGCTTCGGGGCCGTCGGCCTTCTGTTTGAGGATCAGTTCGGCCTGCTCTTCATCCAGATCAGCCGGAGTGATCTCCCGGGGCAAGGTGGCCTTGATCAGCTCTTCCTCACCGTCGTCGCTGACCCGTTTGGCCTCCAGGTAGGCGCCAAAGCGGCCGATGCGAACCACGGAGGACAAGCCCTCCAGATCGATGGTGCGGGATGCACCGGGGTCAATATCCCCTTCCCGTTGCTGCACCTGGTTTTCCAGGCCTTCATCACCCTTGAAGAAGCCCTCCAGGTAAGGCAACCACTGCACCTTGCCGTGGGAGATCTCATCGAGGGTGTTCTCCATTCGAGCGGTGAAGCTGGTGTCCACCAGTTCAGGGAAATGCTCCTCGAGCAACGCCGTCACAGCAAAGGCGGTGAAGCTGGGGGTCAGGGCGTTGCCCAACAGCGTGGCGTAGCCGCGATCCACGATCGTTCCAATGATCGAGGCGTAGGTCGACGGCCGGCCGATGCCCTCCTTTTCCAGCATCTTCACCAGCGATGCCTCGCTGAACCGTGCCGGCGGCTGGGTCTGATGGCCAAGGGGCTCAACGGTCTTCGGCTCCGGTGCATCGCCAACGCTCAACGCCGGCAGCAACACTTCCTGACCCTCAAGGGCCGCATCGGGATCATCACTGCCTTCCACGTAGGCGCGAAAGAAACCGGGGAAGTCGATGCGCTTGCCGCTGGCTCGGAATCTAGCCTCGCCTGAGCTGAGATCCACCGAGAGCATCGTAAGCCTGGCTTCAGCCATCTGGCTGGCCACGGTGCGCTTCCAGATCAGCTCATACACCGCCAGATCTCGTCCATCCAGACCGGTCTCACCGGGGGTTCGGAAGCTTTCGCCGGATGGACGAATCGCTTCATGGGCCTCCTGGGCATTGCGGGCTTTGGTGCTGAACTGCCGCGGCCCTTTGCTCAGATACTCCTTGCCGTAAAGGCTCTCCACGCAGTTGCGGGATGCGTTGATCGCCTGATCCGACAAGTGAACCGAGTCGGTCCGCATGTAGGTGATAAAACCGCGTTCGTAGAGCCCCTGGGCACAGCGCATGGTTTCCCGGGCTGAGAGGCGCAGCTTGCGATTCGCCTCCTGTTGGAGGGTGCTGGTGATGAAGGGAGGCACCGGCTTGCGCACGGTGGGCTTCTCCTCCACCGCATCCACAGTCCAGGCGCTGGTTCGCACGGATTCAGCCAACGCCTTGGCCTCGCTCTCGCTGAGCAGCCGCACGGCACTGCCCGCCTTGAGCCCGCCGGTGCTCTCGTCGAAGTCGTTACCGGTGGCGATCCGCTGGCCACCCACATAGGTCAGCTTGGCCTCAAAGGCACTGCCCGACTGCTCAAGCTGGGCCTTGAGGTCCCAGTAACTGCCGCTGCGGAAGGCGCGGCGGGCCCGTTCCCGTTGAACCAGGAGCCGAACCGCAACGGACTGCACCCGCCCGGCGGAGAGTCCCCAGGCCACCTTTTTCCAGAGGAGAGGGGACAGGGTGTACCCCACAAGGCGATCCAAAATCCGCCGGGTTTCCTGGGCATGGACCAGCTCCATGTCCAGGTCGCGGGTCTGATCCAGGGCCTTGCCGATGGCCTCCTTGGTGATCTCGTGAAACACCATGCGCTTCACCGGCACCTTCGGCGCCAGCAGCTGGAGGAGGTGCCAACTGATGCTTTCGCCTTCCCGGTCTTCGTCAGTCGCCAGGAGCAACTGATCAGCACCCTTCAGGGCGTCCTTGAGTTCGCGAACCGTCTTCTTCTTGTCCTTCGGGACCACGTACAGCGGCTCGAAATCCGCGTCGGTGTTCACACCGAGGTTGGCCCATTTCTGCCCCTTGGCGGATGCCGGAATCTCGCTGGCGTTGTTGGGAAGGTCGCGGACATGCCCCATGGAGGCTTCGACCTTGAATCCCTTGGGAAGAAAGCCACGGATGGTCTTGGCCTTCGTGGGGCTCTCAACGATGACGAGGGTGTGCGCCACTAGCGGCAGGTAAACCGTTCCCCTTCTTTATCGCACCGAGCAGCGCTCTGCATGACCGTCGGCGCGTCAAGCGCCGCTACAGTCGCCCCAGCGCAACGGTTCCAGGCTGCCATGCCCGACATGGGTGCTTTCCTTCTCGCCACCCAGGCCACGGCTGCCCCTGGTGAGCTGCTGAATCTCTCTCTCAACGCCTCCGCCGTACTGCCCGAAGCTGCAGTTCTGCTGGCGATGATCGCCACTCTCTTGGTGGACCTGGCCGGCGAAAAGGTCGCCACACGTTGGGTGCCGCCGATTTGTTACGTGGGCCTGGGGACCTCCCTGGTGCTGCTGGCCCTGCAGTGGAACGCACCGCTGGAGCCCTCGTTCCTTGGAGCCTTCCTCGCCGACAACCTGGCGGTGGCGTTCCGGGCTGTGATTGCCTTGTCAACGCTTCTGTCGCTGCTGATCAGCTGGCGTTACGCGGAGAAGAGCGGCACACCTGTTGGCGAGTACGCCGCCATCCTCCTCGCCGCAACCCTCGGCGCCATGCTCCTTTGCGGGGCAACGGATCTGGTGAGTGTGTTCATCTCGCTGGAGACGCTTTCCGTCGCCAGCTATTTGCTGTCGGGCTACATGAAGCGGGATGCCCGCAGCTCGGAAGCAGCACTCAAATATCTGCTCGTGGGATCGGCAGCCGCTGCTGTTTTCCTGTACGGCTCTTCCCTGCTGTACGGCCTGAGCGGCAGCACCAGCCTCGACACCATCGGCCTGGCTCTGCAAACCAGCACCACACCTCTGGCTGCTTTGGCCCTGGTGTTCGTCTTGGCCACCGTTGCATTCAAGATCGCAGCCGTTCCCTTCCACCAATGGACGCCTGACGTCTACGAAGGCTCACCAACCCCTGTGGTGGCGTTCCTTTCCGTGGGTTCCAAAGCGGCCGGATTCGCCCTGGCCCTTCGCATCCTGGTGGGTTGCTTTGGTGCCTTCGACGATCAATGGAAATTGCTGTTCACCGTTCTGGCGGTGTTGAGCATGACCCTGGGCAACGTTGTTGCTCTCGCCCAGACCTCGATGAAGCGCATGTTGGCCTACAGCTCGATCGGCCAGGCCGGCTTCGTGATGATCGGCATGGTCTGCGGCACCGAGGACGGTTTCGCGGCCATGGTTCTGTACATGGCGGCCTACCTGTTCATGAACCTAGGGGCCTTCGCCTGCATCATCCTCTTCTCGATCCGCACAGGAAGCGATCGAATTTCTGATTACGCGGGGCTTTACCAGAAAGATCCCCTGATCACCCTCGGCCTGAGTCTTTGCCTGCTTTCTCTGGGTGGCATTCCGCCAATGCTGGGTTTCTTCGGAAAGATCTATCTGTTCTTTGCCGGTTGGGCGAACCACGAATACCTGCTGGTGGTGGTTGGCCTGGTCACCTCCGTGGTGTCGATCTACTACTACATCTCCGTTATCAAAATGATGGTGGTGAAGGAACCCCAGGAGGCCTCCGATGTGGTCAAGGCCTACCCCGACGTGAATTGGTCGTTGATGGGGATGCAGCCGCTTCGGGTTGCCCTGATTGGATGTGTGGCGATCACCGCCGTTGGTGGAATCCTCTCCAATCCCCTGTTCCAGTGGGCCAACACAGCGGTTGCAGGAACGCCATTGCTTCAACAGGCCATCGCCCTGTCAAGCCTGAAGGGTCTTGGCTGAGGCTGTGCAGCAGCCGGTTGCTGAGCTCAGGGGGATCAGCAAGATCTATGGATCTGGTGATCTCGAAGTCAAAGCTCTGGACCAACTGAATCTCACCGTTCAGGAGGGGGATTACCTGGCGGTAATGGGGGCCAGCGGCTCAGGCAAGAGCACGGCGATGAACATCCTTGGCTGCCTCGACCGGCCCACCAGTGGCACCTACCGGCTCAATGGCACGGCCGTTGAACAGTTGGATGACGATGCCTTAGCCGACGTTCGCAACCGCTCGCTCGGGTTTGTCTTTCAGCAGTTCCATCTGCTCGGCCACGCCAGCGCCATGGAGAACGTGATGCTCCCGATGATCTATGCGGGGGTGCCCAGGGAGGAACGGATCGAGCGTGCCCAATCGGCCCTGCGCCGCGTTGGTCTAGCGCAGCGTTTGGAGAACAAGCCCAATCAGCTCTCCGGAGGGCAGCAACAACGGGTGGCCATCGCCCGGGCCATCATCAACCGCCCCAGTCTGCTGCTGGCGGACGAACCCACAGGGGCTCTGGACTCCAGCACCACCGCCGAGGTGCTGGAACTGTTTGATGAACTCCACCAACAGGGCATCACCCTGGTGATGGTGACCCATGAGGACGATGTGGCGGCCCGAGCACAACGCATTGCTCGATTCCAGGATGGTCGGGCGCTCACTGGATGCCCACAATGAGTGCAGTGCCCCTGCGCTAAGGGACGAGACCCCCAAGGCTCTTCGTGTTGCAGTCGTGGAGGATGATCCGCGCATTCAGCAGCTGATCAGTGCTGAAATCACCGATGAGGGGCACGCCTGCATCTGCTTCGGGTCCGCAGAAGACTTTCTCGACGAAGCCGGCTCTGATCGTTTCGATCTGCTGCTGCTGGACTTGATGCTGCCAGGCATGGACGGCTTGGCCTGCCTGAAACAGCTGCAGCACCAGGCTGCGTTGAGGGTGGTGATCGTGACGGCTCCCAATTACGCCGACAAGAAACACGAAGCTCTGGCGAATGGAGCGGAGGCCTACGTGCTCAAGCCGGATCTGTTCGAACAGCTGCCGCAACTGCTCCAGACCCGTTCGATGGTCTGAGCTTCAGATGCAAGCGAACGATTGTGGTGGTTCCTTGCGATGAGGGCTGCTGGTGGAGCTCCAGCGTTCCTCCACACCCCCTGACCAGTTCGCGCGCTAAGGCGAGCCCCAGACCCGGGCCCTCCACCTGTTCGCCATTCCGTTCGGGCTTGCCCCGGAAAAACGGTGCAGTCCAGCGTTCCAGATACTCCGAAGCCACAGGAGCGCCAAGGCTCTGACTGGCGAACTCCAGAATGCAATAGTCGCGCCCGTCACTCCCAGCAAGACTGAGCTGAATCGGCATGGATCGATTGGCGTGCTGGCAGGCGTTGTCGAGCAACTGATCCAATGCCAGCATCATGGCCCGAGGGTCGGTTTGAACCACCAGTTCATCCCCCCGTTCGATGCCCTTCAGCTGCAGACTCGGCGCCAGCTCCCCAGGATCGGATGCAGACGCCAACCAAACTCACTGCTTTTAAAAGCGTCTCCAGCCACCGGGAAGAGCAGTTGACTGTCGCCATTGCCAGGAGTTGGCAGCGGACGGGGCGTGACCGCAAAGACGGATTCCAGACGAAAGGTGCCGCCATCGGGGGCGAGAAGCGCTGACACGGGAACACGCAACGGTTGGCGGGAGGGGATCAAGCGAACCCGTGCTGAGGCCGGTGCCCCCGGCGGACGCCTGGCCACCCCGGAAGCACAGTCCTGCCGGGACAGAGCACCGGTGCGACAGGCCTCCTTGAAACGGCTTCGTTCGATGGGAACCGCCGCGCCACCGCCCCGAAGCAGCTTGCGCTCCTGGGACGTGATCACCCGTTGGCGAACCAGACCATCGAGCGACTGATCAAAACCCTGCGCAGCCGCGGCTGGAACCAACGCGAACCAAGCCAGCAACGGACAAGACGGCTGTGCTCAGGAATCCTATGGATGGGACACCAACTCAGGGCCAGCGGCGCCAGGTTTCAGTCCTTGAACCCTGACGCAACCGCAGCCCTCCATCGCGTTCAAGGCCAGCAATCCTCCAGATCTGACCGTCTTGAGGATGGACGAGCTGATCAGACCAGAGCCTGGCCTGAACGCCATCGAGGCACCAGGCCCCATCGCCTCCTTCGTCGTGACAATGATCGAAGGCCAGCAAAACCTCCGCCGTCCATCGGATCGGATCCGCAGCCTGCTGTCCTTCAAGCCTTCTCAGGGCAATGGCATGGCCAGGAACTGCATTCCGCACATTTAGGCCCAGGCCGATGCGTAGCAAACGCAGCTGGGAGCCCCGCTGCACCACCCCTGGCAGAAGACCCGCCAATTTGCGGCCGTTCACGAACAGGTCGTTGGGCCATTTGATCTGAACCGAAAGGCCCTGCTGCTCAAGCCGGTGCACCACCGAAAGGGCCAGCGCCAAGCCAAGCAAGCCGGCCTGACCGGACCCTTGGCTCCGCCAAGGCAAAGCAGCACTGATCCAGACACCACCTGGCGGAGAAACCCAGGCGCGCCCCCATTGGCCAACTCCCCGGCGCTGGTGGGTGGCAATGACGGCGCGAGGTCCCATCAATGAAGGCTGATCGCGCAACCAGGCTCCCAGCAGCTCCTCCGTGCTGCTGCACACAGGCACATGACGGATGGACCAGTGGCGTGCCGAGGCACCAGCGAGGCGGCGATACGTCGCCATCAACCGGCCACCACCGAAGTGTGGGAATCGATGTTGCGGCATGCGTGGATCAGTCATCCATCGCATCCGCGAGACGCGATGCAGCGTCCACCAACTCATTCACTGGCCGCACAAGCGCCATGCGCAGCCACTGGCGACCGCCGACACCAAACCCAGACCCAGGGGTCAAGGCGACACCACTGCGCTGAAGCAGTTCCCTCGCGGCATCTTCATCACTCCAGCCCCGGCGATGGGCCGCATCAGGCAAAGGGAACCAGAGGTACATCGCCATCTCTGGACAGGGAATCGACCAACCGCGTGCCCTGAGGGTCTCGACCACACGATCCCGTCGTTCGCGATAGGTCGGATGCAGTTGCCGCGGCCAATCGGGGAAGCGTTGCAAGGCCTGAATCGCACCCTGCTGCAGAGCCAGGCTCTGGTTGAAATCGATGACGGCCTTGGCGCGACGCAGGGCGGCAATCAGCGGTGCCGCACCAACTGCAAAACCAAGTCGGAATCCCCCAAGGCACCAGCCCTTCGAAAGGGAGAAGAATTCAATGCCGCACTCCCGCCAGTTCGAAGCCTGCAACAGCGAGGGAGGCTCTCCATCCAGGGCGAGATCCACATAGGGATTGTCGTGAGCGATCACCACGTCATGCCGAGCTGCGATCGCCGTGATGCGATTGAGATCCTCCTGATCCCCCACCCGGGCTGAAGGGTTGTGGGGATACCCCAAAACGAACAGCTTCAGTTGATCCCAGAGCTGGGGGCTGATGGTCGTCAGGTCTGGCCGCCAGTCGTTTTCAGGGGAAAGAGAAAGGGCCGTGGTCCGGGCTCCCGCCAGGTGCAATCCACCGGTATGGGACGGATAACAAGGGTCCAGATGCATGGCGGCGTCACCGGGATCCAGCACCGCCAGCGGCAGATGGGCGGTTCCTTCCTGGGATCCCACCAACAACTGGACCTCATGATCAGGATCCACGGCAACGTCGAAGCGATACCGACACCAGTCCGCGACGGCGGCATGAAAAGGCCTCAGTCCGGCTTGAAGGCAATAGGAGCTGCTGCTGGACTCCATGACCGCTGAGGCCATGGAGTCCAACAACGCCGCGGGAGGCCGAAGATCAGAGGATCCGATGGAGAGATCCACCAGATCCGGACGGACCGAAGAAGACGCCTCGAGCCGATAAGCCTGTTTGGCGGCATCAACACGGGCAAAAACAGCGCTGCCCAGTGAGGCAAGCCGCTTAGAGGTTGGCATCCAGGAAGGACTGCAGCTGCGGTTTGGCGATGGCACCTTCATGCCGCGCCACCACTTCACCGTTGCGGAAGAGGATCAGTGTGGGAATGCCCTGAACCTGGTAAGCGTCACGGGTCTGAGGATTGGAATCCACCTCGAGCTTGCCGACGCTGACGCGATCGCCGTAGTCGCTCGCCACCCAATCCATCAACGGTGCGATCAGTCGGCAGGGGCCGCACCAGGCAGCCCAGAAATCGACGAGGACCGTGCCGGAAGCCTTGAGAACTTCACGTTCAAAACCAGCGTCGGTGAAATCGGCAACAGCTCCAGCCAAGGCACTCAAATGACTGAACTGATCCTATGGAAAGCCGGACGACTTTCCTGGGTTGATCAGAGCTTGTCGATGGATCGTTTCAAGTCTTCGAGTTCAGCATCCACCTCTTCCACCTGCACGGGCTTCACGGCCTCGGAGGTCTCAGATGCGGGAAGAGCAACGGCTTCCGGGCCTCCCTTCAGCTGAGCGCGCAACGCCTCGAGATCATCATCAACACCGCCACCGCTTTCCAAAGCCGCGAACTGACTCTCCAGATCAGATCCAGCCAGCTCAGCCGCAGCCTGGCCGGTGGCCTCCAGGGCCTCCACCTTTTCCTCCATCCGCTCGAAGGCCGCCATAGCGGAATCAGTGCCGATGCTGCCAACGGCACTTTGCAACTGCTGCTGGGCCTTGGCCGCCTGGGCCCTGGCCTTGAGCATGTCCTTCTTGGTCTTGGCCTCAGCGATCTTTCCTTCGAGGGCAACCAGACTCTTCTTGAGCGATTCCACCTGGCCATCTTGGGCCTGCACCTGGGCCGTCAGCGAGGTTGCTGTCTCCTGGAACGTCTTGCGGCGGGTCAATGCTTCCCGAGCCAGGGATTCCTCACCCTTCTTCAACGCCAGCTCAGCACGCTCATACCAGGTCTTGGATTGAGCTGCAGCCTGCTCAGCCTGGCTGGTCAGTCGCTTCTGACTCGCGATCGCCAGGGCAACCGCCTGACGCAACTTGACCAGATCCGCCTGCATGTCAGCGACGGATTGATCAAGGATCTTGGCCGGGTCCTCAATGCTGCTGACGGCAGCGTTGGCGTTGGCACGAACCAGCCTGCTCAGCCGATCAAAGAAACCCATGACTTGGCCTCAGACGCGCTGAGATTAGCGAGGTTCCTGCAGCAGTTCTGCCTAGGATCAACCCATGGCGGTTGCACCTGAATCCCAACGGCGTCGCCTTCCGGGCCTGGAGCTGCTGCAGTCAGCTGCGCCAGCACCGGCAGAACCCTTGAAAACCTGTCTTGGCGCACTTCAGCGAGAGTGGCGCAAGGACGACCATCTGGCAGCGCTCTGGCAGGACTGGCCGAGAGTTGCGGGAGCGCAACTGGCACCGCACTGCCGCCCCCTATCGCTGCAACGCGGGGTGCTGACCGTGGGAGCCAGCCATCCTCAATGGCGCCAGGCTCTCCTTTACAACAAGCCTCAACTGATCAGCGCCCTGCACCAAGCCGGCCACGCGGTGCGTGATCTGCGCATTCAGCAACACCACTCCCTCCAATCCCCAGTGCTGGAGAGCGAAGCCAGCATTTGGGCTCAGCATCCGAGCCGCACCGATGTGCACGGCATGGGGACATGCCCGGACTGCGGCCGACCAGCACCCAACGGAGAAATCAAGCTCTGGGGGCACTGCGGTTTTTGCCATCGCCAAACCTTGTCGCCCTCCTAAGGCGCCACAACTCAATACCGCTCCGGACGCGGCTCCTCCCAGTCGGCATCGACGCCATCGGCCATCAGGGTTTGTGCCCGTTGCTCAAGGCGAGTGCGGTCCAGACGCCAAACGTCGTAGATCCCGATCTGTCCCAGTAGCTCAGGCTGCAGGTTCCTCCAATGATCCCGTTTTGCCGTTCCGCGATCGATCAGCACCAGCACGGTTCTGGAGGCACCGGGGCTCCCGAGGGGATATCCACTCCAGCCGCGTCGCTGTTCATGGGCCAGGCGATCCGCAATGTTGACCAACGCCCCATCGGATTGGCCTTCGTAAAGGATCACCTGGCCTGTGTAGAAGTGCAGCGAAGGCTTCATGGCGCCAACCATGACCATGGGCTCTCCACGGTGCTGCTGCGACAACATCAGTGAGGCCGCGTCACGCACGGGCTGCTGACGCAGACGATCGGCGAGTTCGGCGATGGGAACCAGAGCCGTGAGATGAAATCCGAGCAGACAGCCCTGCATGGCCAGCAAGGCTTGAGCAGCAGCACGACGCTGAAGCAACAGACCGGCTCCAAGCACGGCTGCAGCGCTGAACCAGACCGCACCCCACTTCAACAAACCGCTGGCGAGTAAATCCACCGACAGCGTCGGCATCTCCGGATCCTCGATCAAGGGAACCCAGAGCGATCCCAGCCAGAACCCAGCAGCCAGGACGGCGATCAAGGCCAGGCAAGTTGCCCAGGCCATCCGTTGCCAGCGCGAAGAGCCCACCGTGGAGCCCACCGTGGCCTGGGCCACCAACAGGGCCGCCGCGGGGGTGGCGGGCAACCAATAACTCGGGAGCTTGGTGGCTGCGGTGGTGAACAGCAGCAGCACCGCCAACAGCCAGCACGCTGCGAATTGATGCAACGAATGCTCCGGAGCGATCCGAGATCGGGGCACCCGTGCCAGGCCAATCAGCAGGTAGGGCGTGAAGGGCAGGGCAGCCACGAGCATCACCGGGCCGAAAAACCACCAGGGCTGCAGGTGATAGTTCACCACGGAGGTGAAGCGTTGAAGGTTGTGGTAGCCGAAAAAGCTGTCCCAGAAGGGCTGTCCTTCCACCAGCAACTCCAGGGCATACCAGGGAAGGCTGATCAGAGCGGTGAGCAGCAACCCTGGCAGCGGGCGCAGCCGCTGCCAGGGTTGAACAAGATCCCGTCGCAACACTCCGAACATCAGCAGAGCGAGACCAGACAGCACCACAGCAACAGGCCCCTTTGCCAGCACGGCGAATCCGAGAATCACCCAGGCCGGCCACCAGGCCACCTCTTGGGGGGCGGCAAAACGCCTCCACTGCAACAACAGGCTGAGACCCAACAGGCCACACAGCAGGGCATCACTCACTGCGGTGCGGCTCCAGACGAGCACCAGCGGCGAGAAGGCAAAGGCCAGCGGTGCGATCAGTGCCGTCAAACGCGGACGCGCATCGCCGGGGAACGGCCAGCGCAGCACCGTATCGGCGAGGCCAAGCATCAGTCCGAGCGTGGCCAGGGCGGAAGGAAGCCGTGCCGCCCAACTGCCGAAAGGATCCCAAACCTCGCGTCCGGGCAAGGCATAACCGAACCCCATCAGCCAGTACACCAGGGGCGGTTTGTCGTAACGGGGCAAGCCGTTCACCCGAGGCGTCAGCCAATCGCCGGTGTCAGCCATGGCCCGTCCGGCTGCGGCAAACAACGGCGGAGTTTCATCCACCACACCGGTGGATCCCAACCGCCAAAAGGTGATAACGAGTCCCAGGGTCAGCACAAGTGCCAGAACCTGGCGTCGCTGGCGTCCTGAAACATTGACCGACAAGGGACCCTCAGCTCCTGCGGTTGATGCTGACATCCGCCGTCAGTCCTGTTCGAACCCACGCTTCAACACGCTGACTGAAGACCTCACAGGAGGCGTGCTCTTCAGCCCAGCTGCGGCAGAGGGAGCGCTCAATGCTTTCGACGCGCCGAAGCGCCTCCGTGAGGGCAGCAACATCGTCGGGCGGCACCAACCAGCCAGTGCGACCGGAACAAATCAGCTCCCCCGGTCCACCACGGTCATAGGCGACGACCGGAACACCACAGGCCAGGGCTTCAACCACAACATTGCCGTAGGCCTCATTCCATTTCGGTGTGTTGATCAGAGCGCGGCAGTGGCCCATCTCCTGCTGGAGCTCCTGGGTCGATCGAAATCCACGCCAGTCGATCGTGCCCTTGGGAACACTCGACTCCACCTGCCGCGCATAGGCGTCGTCCTCACGCAATCCCCAAACCAGAAGCTGTTCACCCAGGGCGGCAGCGGCAGCAGCAGCATCCTCCAGCCCCTTTTCCGGTGCGATGCGGCCCGCCCAACCCAGAGGGCCATTGGTCTGCCCTTGAAAGGTGTAGTTGCTGAGATCAAATCCGTTGCCCACAACACTGGGCGGAGAAGGCAGCCGGAAATCAGCGGCCTGGCGGTGGGTGTGAAAAGCAAGGCGACGGGAATCCCAGGCGGCGACGGCTTCGATCACATCGCGCATCACCGCAGCCACATCCCCCATGCTCACGAGATGAAAGAGCCTGGCGCTGACCCGTTGCGTCAGCCACAGCGGCAGCCAGTCGTAGCCACCGTTGATCACGGCGTCGGCGGACTGACCCACATCGAGCGCGGCCTCCCAGAGAGCCGGCAGAAGCCCATTACGGGGAATTTCGACCGGCGCATGCTCGGCAGCGTGCTGCCAGCTGGGCTGGTTCACACCCTCCACCTCCAGCAACTCAACTCCGCTGCAGTCGACGGGGAGCGTGGAGCCCTTCGCGGCCACAACCGTGACCCTGTGGCCACGCCGTACCAACCCCTGCACCAAGGATCGGAGGGTGAGCTCCACACCTCCACCCTCGCCACTACCGAGGGCCCCGATGGGCGTGTTGACGATGACGAGGTGAAGCGGCGACTCCGTCATGAGGAGGGGTCCGCAAGCGGTAGCGGCTCCCAGAACCGGCGACGTTGACTCACAAAAATCACCGACACGAGCACCATCACAACACCGATCCACTGGAGCAGATCAAGGCGCTCTCCCAGCAACCAACCACCGGTGGCCAAGGCAAACACAGGGGTGAGAAATCCAAGGCTGCTGAAACTGGTGAGATCGCGCTGATTGGCGAACCAGAAGAACAATCCGTAGGCCAGGGCGCTTCCGAGCAAACTCGCATACCCCATGCGCGCCCAGTCCGTTGCCGTCCAGACCAAGCCGGCATCCGTGCGCTGCAGGGCATGAACCCCGAGCAAGGGAAGTCCCCCCAGCACCATGTGCCAGGCCGTAACGCTGACCGGATCACTGTGGCGTGAGGCAAAGCGAATCAACACCGTCCCAGCTGCCATGGCGACGGCCGCAAGCAACATCCAGCCCTCACCGGGCTGAAACAACTGCTGCACCACCGGCGGGTCAGCCAGCAACCACCAATGTCCCAACAGCTCAGCCGGTAGGCCGATGCAGACGATTCCAGCCAAACCGATGGCCAGCCCCATCCAGCCGATGGGATTGATCGACTCCATGAACAACGCGCGTGCCATCAGGGCCACCAACAGAGGTTGGCAATCAATCAGGACGGAACCGAGACCCGCGCCTGTGCCCTCCAACCCCCGCGCCAACAGGCCTTGAAACAAGGTGGCATCCACCAGGGTGAACAGGAGGAACCAAGGCCGATCACGGGAATCGATCGCCAGGCCTCGGCCGGTGCACTGGCCCCAGAGCAGAAGAGCCAAACCGGCGGGCACAAGGCGCAAGCCAGCAACCAGCCAAGGCCCTGCGCTGGCGAGCAATGGGGCCATGGCGGTCATCGCCGTTCCCCAGAGCGCGAAGGGCAACACCATCAGAAACCAGAGTCGCAACGACGGCATGGATGGGCGCTGGGGTGCTCTTTTTAAGATCTGGAGCGATGCAGATGCGCAACATGATCTGGCCCTGGCGGCGAAAATCCCGACGACGGATGGCGCGCATCGTTGTTGATGGCCCCATCACCGGTGCCACGCGGAAGCGGGTGCTCAAAGCGCTGCGGGAGGTGAAGCAAAGGGAATTTCCAGCACTGCTGCTGCGGATTGACAGCCCCGGCGGCACGGTCGGAGACAGCCAGGAGATTCATGCAGCCCTGCTGCGGCTCCGGGAACAGGGCTGTCGTGTGGTGGCCAGCTTCGGCAACATCTCCGCCTCCGGCGGCGTCTACATCGGTGTGGCTGCGGAGAAAATCGTCGCCAATCCCGGCACGATCACCGGTTCTATCGGGGTGATCCTGCGGGGCAACGACCTCTCGCGGGTGTTCGAAAAGATCGGGATTCGCTTCGACACGGTGAAGAGCGGCCCGTTCAAGGACATCCTTTCCCCGGATCGTCCGCTGAGCGATGCCGAACGTGCGTTGCTTCAGGAGCTGATCGACAGCAGCTATGGCCAGTTCGTTGGTGTTGTGGCGCAGGGAAGAAACCTTGAGCTGGAAACGGTGAAGCGCTTCGCCGATGGACGGGTGTTCAGCGGAGAACAGGCACAGGCGCTGGGCTTGGTGGATGAACTCGGCGACGAAGACCATGCCCGTCGCCTCGCGGCGCAGCTGGCCGATCTCGATGCGGACGACATTCGCCCCGTCACCCTGGGAAAGCAACGCCGCAAGCTCAGTGGCCTGCTGCCTGGGTCCCAGCTCCTGTATCAACTGCAGCAGCGACTCTCGATTGAATTGATGGGGAGCGGTCAGGTGCTTTGGCTGTACCGCCCATGACCAGCTCACCCCTTGTTCTGAGAGGCCTGCGCGGGGCCACCACCTGCACGGAGAACAGCACGGAGGCCATCCATGCGGCGGTCAGCGCCCTGATGGACGCCCTTGTCGATCGCAATGGCCTGACCCCCGACCAGCTGGTGTCGGTGACCTTCTCGGTCACAGCAGATCTCGACGCCTGTTTCCCGGCGGCCATTGCACGACGGCGGCCCGGCTGGGACACGGTGGCTTTGCTGGATTGCCAGCAGATGGCTGTTCAAGGCGACCTCCCCCGCTGCATCCGTGTTCTGGCCCACGCCTGGATCCCACAGGACCAGCTACCCGTGCATCCTTATCAGGGCGACGCCCAGCGGCTCCGTCCAGACAGATCTGGTCACAACTGACAGATCAGCCTCCGACCCCTGAGATCACCGCCCACTGGTTGGACTCAGGAGAATCCCATCATCAAGATTCTTCCCATGGCCCGTTCCACTATCAGACGCTTGCTTGCTGGAGCCGGCACTGCTGCAGCTCTGTTGATGGGCTCAGCACTCACCGGAACTCCCGAGCAGATCGCCCACGCCCAGGGCACACCGGGGCTGATGGAATTCCGCTGGGACAACGACCGGGACTACCGGAAGCTGTACTACTACCAAACCTCCAGCATCGAAAACGACCGCTCGGAGTGGTACCTCACCCTGCGCGAAAAGGACCGCAAGACCGCGATTCTCAAACTCACCGTCACCGTTCCGGACTATTTCGACTCCAAGCTCAAGCCCCACCGCATGCGCATTTGCCGCACCAACGTTGGCAGCATGATGAGCCGGAGCAAGTGTCTCGAAGAGATCCCGGCGGTGATCGAGGTCAACAAAGACCAAACAGAAATCGTGGTCTTCCCCGACACGCCGCTGCCTTCAGACGGGGACTACTCGCTTCACATCAAGCTGTTCAACCCCCAGGGGAAGCGCATGTATCAGTTCAACGCCCTGGTGCAGGCCCCCGGAGATGTGCCGATGTCCGGCTACAGGGGCAGCTGGCTGATCGATGTGGACTGACTGATAAAATCCCAGATTCAGATCGGCCGGTTGCCAGGAGACGTCCATGACCAAGCGCACCCTCGGGGGAACAAACCGCAAGAGGAAGCGCGTCTCGGGTTTCCGTGTACGGATGCGCTCCCACACCGGCCGTCGTGTGATCCGCACGCGCCGCAAGCGCGGCCGCGCCCGCCTCGCCGCTTGACGGTGTGGGATGAATCCAGAGGATTCATCCCAGACTCGACATCCCCAAACAGGATTGGTTGATGGTCCTTCCCGCCTCCATGCGATTGCGCGGGCATCGATGCTTCAACCGTTTGCACCGGTCCTCCAAGCGCCAACACGGAACCTTGATGGTTCTGCGCGTCGCTGCAGGTGATTCCAATCTGCTTCGCCGGGAGTTGCGGGGCATCCAGGAAAGAACCTGCCGCTGCGCCCTAGTGATCAGCAACAAGGTGAGCAAGCGTTCCGTTAAGCGGAACCGGCTCAGGAGGCTTCTGCATGACCACCTGCGTCGACGTTTTGAACAACGAAACGATCTGGCGGGCCGGTGGTTGCTGATCAGCCTTCGCCCGGAAGCCGCGGAAGCCGAACCCACACAGTTGCTCGAAGAATGCGACAGTCTTCTGAGAAGCGCCGGACTGGATCCATGACCAGCATTCAGGAAGATGTCCACTACGACGGTGGACCAGCCCGCGGGGATCTGATCTTCAACATCCTGCTTGGCTTCACGCTGATCGGTCTTCCCTTCACCATCGGAGCTGTTGTTCGGGCCCTTTGGCTTCGCTTCCGCATCACCAGTCGCCGCATCTCGGTGACGGGGGGCTGGATGGGCAAAGACAAAACCCAGGTGGTGTATTCACAGATCAGCGAAGTGCGCACCGTGCCCCGGGGCTTCGGTGCCTGGGGAGACATGGTGTTGGTGCTCAAGGACGGCGCCAGGCTCGAACTGCGCTCGATGCCCCGATTCCGGGAAGTTGAGGCCTACATCCTCGAACGCATCAGCAGCCGTGCGGCCAAAGCCCAAGAGAAAACCACTGAAGGTTTCGCCGCCTGAGTGCAGCTGTTCATGCACACTGGCCTCACAACGTCCCGCCCCCCGTTTCTTCAAAGTGATCGGATACATCTCCGACAACCTGCTGATTCCAATCCTGGACTTCTTCTACGGGTTGGTTCCGAGCTATGGCCTGGCCATCGTCGCCCTCACCCTCGTGATCCGGATCGCGCTCTACCCCCTGAGCGCAGGATCTATTCGCAGCGCTCGGCGCATGCGCATCGCCCAACCGGTGATTCAGAAACGTCAGGCTGAGATCAAAAGCCGGTATGCCAACAATCCTCAGAAACAGCAGGAGGAGCTGGGCAATGTGATGAAGGAATTCGGCAGCCCCCTGGCGGGATGCCTGCCGCTGCTGGTGCAGATGCCGATCCTGTTTGCACTGTTTGCAACCCTGCGGGGGTCACCGTTCGCTGATGTCCCTTACACCTTGAACATGAAGGTGTTGCCGGCCGACCAGATCGCTGCCGTTGAACCCAAACCCTTCAACAGCGCCAGCCATTCCATCTTCATCGGTGAAACCGACCACGTGCCGGTGATCGCCAGCCTGCCGCGGGGCACCAAGATCGGCGTTGGCGACAGCGCCACCGTAAACCTTCATACGAAGGACGGTCGCGCCTTCAGCGACGTGCTCACGGATGTTGAGAACCCTGGACGCTTCTCCCCCACATGGGCAGTGACCAAAGGTGATGACATCGTCAGCGTCAGCGAGGACGGCACGATCACGGCACTCGCCTCCGGTGACGCCACCGTTGAAGCGAAGATTCCGGGCCTGGCAGCCCGTAGCGGCTTCCTGTTCATCAAAGCCCTGGGCCAGGTCGGCTTTTATGCCGACGGTGCCATCAACTGGGACATCGCCATTCTCGTTGCCGGCTTCGGCATCACCCTGTTCATCTCCCAACTGCTGTCGGGCATGGGCATGCCTGCCAACCCTCAGCAGGCCACGGCCAACAAAATCACTCCGGTGATGATCACGGGGATGTTCCTGTTCTTCCCACTCCCCGCCGGCGTTCTGCTCTACATGCTGATCGCCAACATCTTCCAAGGCCTGCAGACCTTCATCCTCACCAAAGAGGCACTGCCCGACAACCTGCAGAAAATTCTGGATCAGCAAATGGCCCAGAAAACAGTGACGGTCTCTGCCACCTCAGGCGGCTCACGCCTGCCCTTTGAACCGAAGGGCAAGTGATCGAGGCACTGGAGCCTGTTCCCCTCCAGGAGCTCCGGGCCCTCGGCACCGCGAAAGTCTGGGAGGTTGAGGGTGAGCTCGATGAGCTCCCCTCACTCACGCCAGTGCGAGGCCATGTTTCCGCAGAGCACCGCGGCAACGTCTTGGCGGTTGAGGGGAGACTCAACACGATCGTCACGCTCTGCTGCGATCGCTGCCTGAATCAGTTCAATCAGAAGCTCAGCTGCACGCCTTCCGAGCTGATCTGGCTGGGAGACGAGCAACCGACGGCCGACGAGCTGGAGCTTTCCGGAGAGGTGGCCGAGATGGAAGGGCTGGTGGATGTTCTCGATCCACGCGGTCAATTTGACCCCCAGCAATGGGCCTTCGAACAACTCAACCTGCTGTTGCCGGTCGTCAACCACTGCGGTGACCACTGCCCAGGCCCACCCGGCCTCCAGCAGCAGCCCGTGATCCCAGACACCAAGACAAAGGCTGTGGATCCCCGCTGGCAGGCCCTGCAGCAGCTTCAGCAGCAGATCGATCAGCCATGAGCAGTGCCACCTGGGGACATCAGATCGACCTTCTGGTGCGGGCGCGCACACCCCTGATCTGGGTGCGGAGCAATGAGGAAGCCCGGGTGGAGAGCCTGCTGGGAGAGGCTGCTCAGCGGCTTGCACGCCAGCTGGTCTGCTGGAATTTCATCGATGGCATCAGCGGGCCGGTGAATGCCGATGGCCAGGGGAGCCGTCAACCGATGGCCATGCTGCAGTGGCTTCAGCAACGGGATGCGGGCAGCCCAACCCTTCTGCTCGCCAAGGATTTTCATCGTTTCTGCGATGACCCTGGCGTTGCCCGGATGCTGCGCAATCTCGAAGCATCCCTGCGCAGCACCCCGCACACCCTGGTGTTGTGCTGCGGGCAATGGACACCCCCCGGCGATCTGGAAGAAAGCCTCACGCTTCTCGATCTCCCCCTTCCCGACAGCGACGACCTGCGTCGACTGATCAGCAGCATCGGCACCAGCAGCGGCAGCCCACTGCCAGCTCCTGTCCTGGATGAATTGGCTCAGGCCTGCAGCGGGCTCAGCGAGATGCGTGTTCGCCAGGTGGCCGCCCGGGCCCTGGCCCGCCGCGGCCAGTTGGGATCTGAGGATCTGCAGGACGTTCTGGACGAAAAACGCCAGACGATTGCCCGCAGTGAGGTGCTGGAGTTCTGTCGCAGCGATGCGGGCACCGAAGCCATCGGAGGCCTCGATGGTCTCAAGACCTGGCTGAACCAACGGCACCGGGCCTTCTCGGAAGATGCACGGCGTTTCGGACTGCCTCTGCCCCGTGGCGTCCTGCTCGTGGGTCCTCAAGGCACCGGCAAATCACTCACGGCCAAGGCCATTGCCTGCAGTTGGTCGATGCCCCTGTTGCGACTGGATGTGGGGCGGCTGTTCGCGGGTCTGGTGGGGGCCAGCGAGGCACGCACCCGCGAGATGATCCAACGGGCTGAAGCCATGGCACCCTGCGTGCTCTGGATCGATGAGATCGACAAGGGCTTCGGCGGGGATGGCCGCAGTGACGGCGGCACAACCCAGCGGGTTCTGGCCAACGTGCTCACCTGGATGGCGGAGAAACAGTCACCGGTGTTCGTGGTGGCCACCGCCAACAGCGTTGAGAAGCTGCCACCGGAGCTGCTGCGCAAGGGACGTTTCGACGAGATCTTCATGCTCGATCTGCCCAGCAGCACTGAGCGCCGCAGCATTCTTGAGCTGCATCTCGAACGGAGACGACCGGGGCTGAAGCTTCCCCTGGAGACGGTGGTAAGCCGCAGTGAGGGCTTCTCAGGTGCCGAGCTGGAGCAGACCGTGATCGAAGCGATGCACCTGGCCTTTGCCGACAACCGTGAGTTGACGGAGCCTGATCTGATTGGAGCGGCCTCCCAGCTCATCCCCCTCTCCCGCACCGCCAGCGAACAACTCGAGCGGCTGAAACAGTGGGCTGACGGCGGCCGTGCCCGCCCCGCCTCTGTTGCTGCAGGTAACGAAGCCTGACGCGGCGTAACGAACACCCGCCTTGAGTAAGGCGCTGGCCGGCGCGCTCCCTACGGTCCCAACAACAGCAGGACCAACGTGGAGAGCCGCAACGACATCGCCACTCAGCTCTGCGTGGCCTGCCTTGGTGCCGGTGTGATCACGACCATGGCCGTCGCCCAGGGGCAAAGCCCCCTCACCGCCCTTGGCATCACCCTGTTCTCGGGCATCGCGGCGGTGATGGTCGGCCAGGTGCTCTGAAACGGACTGCCATAGGCTGCCGGCGCTGACGCCCCTGAAACCGTGCTCGATCAGCGCCTTGTGCGTGACAACCCCGAAACGATCGCCCAGCAACTGGGCCGTCGAGGTAAGGCTGTTGATCTCACCAACCTGCAGTTGATTGCCCAGCAGCAGCGCGATCTGGAGCAACAACGCAGCAACCTGCAGGCGGAAGGAAACCGGATCGGCAAGGAAGTCGGCCAACGCATCAAGTCGGGCGCTGATCCCAAAGGCGACGAGGTCGCCGAACTCCGCCAACAGGGCAATGCCATCAAGCAGAAGGTGGCCGTGCTGGAGGAGGAGGAAAAGCAGCTCTCCAGTGCGCTCAAGCAGCAGCTGCTGGGGTTCCCCAACCTCCCCTCAGAGGCCTGCCCTGATGGGCGCAGTGAAGACGACAACGTTGAAGTGCGCCGCTGGGGAACCCCTCGGGTTGATGACAGCCTCGACGAGCACTGGCAGATCGCTGAGCGGTTACAGCTGTTCGACACCGAGCGCTCCGTCCGCATCGCGCAGAGCCGTTTTGTCACGCTGATGGGCCAGGGGGCACGGCTGGAGCGTGGCCTGATCAATTTCATGCTCGACCTCCACACGAGCAAGGGCTACCGCGAGGTGCTGCCCCCTGTGCTGGTGAACAGCGCCAGCCTCACCGGATCAGGACAACTGCCCAAGTTCGCCGAGGAAAGCTTCCGTTGCGCGGAGGACGACCTCTGGCTGACACCGACCGCTGAGGTGCCCGTGACCTCCCTACACCGGGACGAAATCATCCCGGCTGATCAACTGCCCCTTCGATACGCCGCCTACAGCCCCTGCTTCCGCCGTGAGGCCGGCAGCTACGGCCGCGACACCCGTGGCCTGATCCGCCTGCACCAATTCAACAAGGTGGAGCTGTACTGGTTTGTGCACCCCGATCACTCCGAAGAGGCGCACCAACAGATCACGGCCGATGCAGAGGCCGTGCTTCAGGCGCTGGAGCTGCCCTATCGGGTCTTGGACCTCTGCACCGCCGACCTCGGCTTTTCCGCCCGCCGGACCTACGACCTCGAGGTGTGGCTGCCGGGGGCGGGGGCTTACCGGGAAATCTCCAGTTGCAGCGTCTGTGGCGATTTCCAGGCGCGACGGTCCTCCATCCGCACCAAGGAAGGCAAGGCCACAAAGTTGGTTCACACCCTGAATGGCAGTGGCCTGGCCGTCGGCAGAACCATGGCGGCCCTGTTGGAGAACGGCCAACAGCCCGACGGCAGCGTCCTGCTGCCCAAAGCGCTGGTGCCCTACGTCGGCCGCGAGCGACTCCAGCCAGAATGATCCGACTGGACTCCTGACGGATATATGAACGTGTTGGCCGCCCTTCTGGTGCTCGCCCTGCTGATCGTGGTGCATGAGGCAGGCCATTTCCTCGCTGCCACGCTCCAGGGCATCCGCGTCAGCGGTTTTTCCATTGGCTTTGGCCCGGCCCTGATCAAGCGGCAACGGCGTGGGGTGACCTACGCCCTGCGGCTGCTGCCCCTGGGTGGTTTCGTCGCCTTCCCTGACGACGATGAGGAGAGCACGATCCCGGCTGATGATCCAGATCTTCTGCGCAACCGGCCCATCCCCCAGCAAGCCCTGGTGGTGGCTGCAGGGGTGTTGGCCAACCTGGCCTTGGCACTGGTTGTTCTGTTCGCTCAGGCAGCGTTTGTCGGCGTTCCCGCCGCGCCGGATCCAGGGGTTCTGGTGGTGCAGGTGCAACCGGGTGGCGCTGCCGCCCGCTCCGGGCTTCGTGCCGGTGACCAGATCCTCAGCCTGAATGCCCAACCCCTTGCTGCAGGACAACGGGGCGTTGAAGCGATGGTTCGGGATGTGAAAGCAGCACCCGAGCGAGCCATCCGTGTGGAGCGAAAGCGAGGAGACGAGACGTCCACCCTTGAACTCATCCCTGACGATCAACAGGGCACAGGAAAAATCGGCGCCCAGCTGCAGGCCAACATCAGTGGGGAGATGCGCCCCGTGCGCAATCCCGGTGAACTGGTGCTCACCACCGGCTCGCAATTCAGCCAAATGCTGCAGCAAACCGTGCGTGGCTACGCCGGCCTCCTGACCAACTTCCGCGCCACGGCGGGGCAGGTGAGTGGCCCCGTCAAGATCGTTGAGATGGGGGCTCAGCTCAGCCAGCAGGGGGGATCCGGGTTGGTGCTCTTCTCAGCTCTGATCTCCATCAATCTGGCGGTGCTCAATTCACTGCCGCTGCCGCTGCTCGATGGCTGGCAGATGATGATGCTGGCGATTCAATCCGTTCGGGGGCGTCCGGTGTCCGAACGGATCCAAATGGCCTTCGTGCAATCCGGTTTTCTTCTGTTGGTGGGGCTCACGCTTGTGCTGATCGTGCGTGACACCAGCCAACTGCCGGTGGTCCAACAATTGATGGGTCGCTAGGAGGGTGATGGCGCCCATGTATCGTTGACGATTCGTTCACTCGCTGCCCTCAGCTGCATGGCCAAGAAGTCGATGATCGCTCGCGATGTGAAGCGCAAGAAAACAGTTGAGCGCTATGCGGCCAAGCGCGCAGCACTGATGGCAGCCTTCAACGCAGCCGAAGATCCGATGGATCGCCTGGAGATCCACCGCAAGATTCAGGCTCTGCCCCGCAACAGCGCACGCATCCGTGTGCGCAACCGCTGCTGGGCCACCGGTAAGCCCCGCGGCGTCTATCGCGATTTCGGTCTCTGCCGTAACCAGCTGCGTGAGCGCGCCCACAAAGGTGAACTCCCCGGCGTGGTCAAGTCCAGCTGGTGATCAGCTTGTCGCCATGGCGTCGTGAGGGGGAGGCTTGGCCTCCCCTTTCTTGTGAAGAGCAGCCATGAAATGTCAGACTTGGGATTGACAAAAGGACATAAGACGTCGTGCAAGGACAAACCCAGTCGATCTCCTTTGACGGACGCGAGATTCGACTGACCACCGGGCGCTTCGCCCCTCAGGCGGGAGGATCCGTCTTGGTGGAGTGTGGCGACACCGCCGTGCTTGTGACCGCAACCCGTTCAGGCGGACGAGAAGGCATTGATTTCCTGCCGCTGATCTGCGATTACGAGGAGCGGCTTTATGCAGCTGGCCGCATTCCCGGCAGCTACATGCGTCGTGAGAGCCGCCCCCCCGAACGGGCCACGCTCACGGCCCGACTGATTGACCGCCCAATGCGGCCACTGTTCCCCAGCTGGCTGCGCGACGACCTGCAGGTGGTGGCCACCTGCCTGTCCCTTGATGAGCGGGTCCCCGCCGATGTTCTTGCGGTGACGGGTGCATCGATTGCCACGCTGCTGGCGGGCATCCCCTTCAACGGCCCGATGGCCGCCGTGCGGGTGGGACTGCTCGGGGATGACTTCGTGCTCAACCCGAGTTATCGGGAGATCGAACGGGGTGATCTGGACCTGGTAGTCGCCGGCACCCCTGAAGGCGTGGTGATGGTTGAGGCCGGCGCCAACCAACTGCCCGAGCAAGACGTGATCGAGGCGATTGATTTCGGCTACGAAGCGATCTGCGAACTGATCAAGGCACAGGAACAGCTGCTGAAGGATCTGGGCATCACCCAGGTGAAGCCGGAGAAGCCGGAGGAAGACAGCACCGTTCCTGCCTATCTCGAGAAGCAGTGCACCAAGGCGATCAGCGCTGTCCTTAGCAAATTTGATCAGAGCAAGGACGAGCGGGACACAGCCCTGGAAACCGTGAAGGGCGAGGTGTCCGAGACCATCGCAGGTCTCAAGGACGACCACGCCGTTCGCCAAGCCCTGGCCAGCAGCCCGAAACTGCTCGGCAACAGCTTCAAGGCGCTGACCAAGAAGTTGATGCGCCAGCAGATTCTCAAAGACGGCAAGCGTGTGGATGGACGCGGCCTCGACGAGGTTCGCCAAATCAGCGCCATGGCCGGCGTCCTGCCGCGCCGGGTGCATGGTTCTGGTCTGTTCCAACGCGGACTCACCCAGGTGCTCTCCACCGCAACCCTGGGCACCCCCAGCGATGCCCAGGAGATGGACGATCTCCATCCCAACACCGAGAAGCTGTACCTGCACCACTACAACTTCCCGCCCTACTCCGTCGGTGAAACGCGGCCGATGCGCTCCCCCGGTCGTCGTGAGATCGGCCATGGCGCCCTGGCCGAACGCGCCATTCTTCCGGTGCTTCCCGAGAAGGACACCTTCCCCTACGTGGTGCGCGTGGTGAGCGAAGTGCTCAGCTCCAATGGCTCCACCTCGATGGGTTCCGTCTGCGGCAGCACCCTGTCGCTGATGGACGCCGGCGTGCCGCTGAAGGCTCCGGTGAGTGGCGCGGCCATGGGTCTGATCAAAGAGGGCGATGAGGTGCGGATCCTCACCGACATCCAGGGCATCGAGGACTTCCTCGGCGACATGGACTTCAAGGTGGCCGGTAGCGAGAAGGGCATCACCGCCCTGCAGATGGACATGAAGATCACCGGCCTCTCGGTGAAGACGGTGGCTGAAGCCGTCAACCAGGCACGTCCGGCACGGCTCCACATCCTCGAGAAGATGCTCGAGGCGATCGACACCCCTCGGGACAACCTGTCTCCCCATGCCCCACGTCTGCTCAGCTTCCGGATTGATCCAGAGCTGATCGGCACCGTGATTGGCCCCGGTGGACGCACGATCAAGGGCATCACCGAGCGCACCAACACCAAGATCGACATCGAGGACGGCGGCATCGTGACCATCGCTTCCCACGATGGTGCTGCGGCTGAAGAAGCCCAGAAGATCATCGAAGGCCTGACCCGCAAGGTGAACGAGGGTGAGGTGTTCTCCGGTTCGATCACCCGGATCATCCCGATCGGCGCCTTTGTGGAGATCCTTCCGGGCAAGGAAGGCATGATCCACATCTCGCAGCTCTCCGAAGCTCGCGTCGAGAAGGTCGAAGACGTGGTGAAGGTGGGCGACGAGGTGACCGTGCGGGTGCGCGAAATCGACAACCGCGGCCGCATCAACCTCACCCTGCGGGGCGTGCCCCAGGCCGGCGATGCCTCCGAAGTGGAGCCTCAACCCACCCCGGTGGCACCGCTCAGCTGATCAGGTCTCAGACCTGAAAGCCGGGATCGATCTCGGCCATGGCCCGCGTCGCACGCTCTCCGAGCTCGGCGTGGGCTTTTCCATGGCTGGCGATCAGACAGCCGGCCTGTCGCACATCGCCGGTGTTGTAGGTCAGGTTGGCCTGATCGGCATGGGTGAAACGACCACCGGCCGCCAGCAACACCGCCTCCGGAGCAGCCATGTCCCAATCCTTGGGAGCGCTCTTGCCGGAGAGGGAAACGTAGAGGTCGGTTTCGCCTCTCAGGATCGTGGCCACCTTGAAGCCAACGCTGCCCACGGCTTTGGAACCGCCGAGATTGAGGGCATCAATGAGCTTGACCAAACGGTCGTCGCGGTGGCTGCGGCTGGCCACCAGGATCAGATCTGAAACCTCGGTTCTGTCGCTGAAGCGAACAGGCGACCGCTCACCCTGACGGTCTTCACACCAGGCACCCTCACCAACGATGCCGATCCAAAGTTCATCGGCTTCCGGCAGAAGCACAACGCCGATCACCGGCCGCTTGTCGCGCACCAGGGCCAGATGAACGGCGTATTCGCCAGTGCCCTGTAGGAAATCCTTGGTGCCATCCAGGGGATCGAGGATCCACAACCAATCCGCCGGCAGCGGTTGGCCTTCGGTGAGCTGCTCCTTGGCGGTCTCCTCGCTGAGCAGCGTCCAGTCGGCCTGGGGGAACGCGGCCGACAGTCCATCCAGCAACCACTTGTTCACGGCCAGATCAGCCGCAGACACAGGGCCCTCTCCGCCCTCATCGACACTCAACGCCTTGGGGAAACCATGCGGAGGCTGCTCGCCGCGGGCATAGGCCCGCAGGATGTCGGCGGCACCCCAACTCAGGCGACGCAATTCCGTCAGCAGAGCCTCCTTGTCAATGCCAGCGGGGAGGACGGCGGAGCTGGGCATCATGATCAACAGAGGCGCTCGCCATTGTGATGCAGCGGGATGAACCAAGTGGCGGCAGCCTTTATCTGGTGGGAACGCCCATTGGTCATCTGGGGGACCTGTCACCACGCGCCCGTGACTTGCTCCGCAGCGTGGATGTGATCGCCTGTGAAGACACCCGGCACAGCGGACAGCTGCTGAGCAGCCTTGGAGCGGGCGGCCGCAAGCTGTCCTTTCATCAGCACAACACCCGCACCCGCGTGCCCCAACTGCTGGATCTGCTGGCGGAGGGTCAAAGCCTGGCGGTGATCAGTGATGCCGGGCTGCCGGGCATAAGCGACCCCGGTGAAGAGCTGGTGGCCGCAGCGCACCAGGCCGGCCATCCCGTGATCTGCATCCCTGGTCCCTGCGCCGCCACCACTGCTCTGGTGAGCAGCGGCCTGCCCAGCGGACGCTTCTGCTTCGAAGGATTTCTGCCGGCCAAAGGCAAGGAACGGCGGGCCCGCCTCGAAGCCATCAGCCATGAACCCCGCACAACTGTGCTGTACGAAGCGCCGCACCGCCTGATCACGTTGCTTGAGGAACTCCAGCACCACTGCGGAGGAGACCGTCCTCTGCAGGTGGCACGGGAACTGACCAAACGCCATGAAGAGCAGGTGGGGCCGACGGTGGATCGCGCCCTGCTGCACTTTCAGCAGCACCCGCCCCAGGGGGAATGCACGGTTGTGCTGGGAGGAGCACCGTCGCAGAACGTCGAAGAACCCGACGACGACGACCTGCTCAGGCAGCTGCAGGTGTTGCAGGACGAGGGTGCAAGCGCCAGTGACGCTGCCCGGCAACTTGCCCAGACCACAGGGCTGTCCAGACGACGCCTGTATGCCCTCTTGCACCAGGGCACGTCAAACTGAGCCCGTCGACGGTTGTGCTGTGTTGATTCGCCTGCGTCTTCTGCTGATCAGCTTTGGCGGTGGCCTGCTGCTGCTGCTGCTGCTCTGCCTTGGAGCCCAGAACCTTCAGGATCGCCACACGCTCCAACTCGGGGGGCAGCGCTCAGTACCTCTTCCCACGGGTTTTCTCGTGGGGATTGCGATAGTGATCGGCGTGATCAGCGGCGGAACCGCAACGGCCGTTTTGCTTCCCGATCAACGCGATCGCTTCGATTAAGAGCAATCAGCGGCGGTGCTCAGGCATCCAGCGCAATCAAGGTTCCGTCCAACACCAGTCGTGTAATGCCCCGGGCCAACAGGTAACTGCTGGTGCGCTGAAACACAGCCGTATCGGGAACCTTAATTACCCGCTGACTCCGCCCGCACTGGCGCTTGGCCGCGCGGGGGCTGGCAAACAGGCACAACCCCTGCCGTTCCTGCTCGGCATCGTCGAGGAGGCCCAACTCGGGGAACTCCTTGAGGGGGCGCGCATCCAGCTCGACCACCTTGTCGACCAGCATGTAGGCGCTGTCCGGCAGCAGGTCGACACTGAACGGTTGGGCTTGATTCAGTGGACGATCACTGAGATTTCCCACGCCAAGCAGGGGAACAAGCTCCGTAAACGTTTCAAGGCTGCCGTTGTCATCGTCTTCCGCGAGCTCCTCCTCAGAGTCTTCGCCGAAGTCATCGGCGTCATCAAGAGCCAGGCTGCTGTCGTCTTCCTTGAGGGAGTCAGCCTCTGGTTCTTCCGCCTGAGTGACGATTGGCGGGGGAGGAGTGGCCAGCCCTTTTTGCCTGCTGGCCTTCAGCGCGGCATAAGCATCAGCAGGCAACAGTGCTTTCACCGTGCGACTCACGGTGTTGGGGCTGCAGCCAAAGGCCTCTGCCAAAGCTGATGTTGACTCGCCGGCCTTGTAACGACCGACCAGATCCTGCTTCTCGCTGTCGCTGAGACGACGCGGGGCCATGGATGCCGATCAAGAGCCCATCACCTTAGGTGGCGCAAGGCTTCCAAATCCAGCCTGCCTCGATGCAGCCTGCCAAGATGTGGTCGCTTGCTCCCTTAGCTCAGCTGGATAGAGCAACTGCCTTCTAAGCAGTCGGTCGATGGTTCGAATCCATCAGGGGGCGTCATTTACAGCAAGGGGTTTCAGCGAAAGCTGAGCCCCTTTTCTCTTGATTGGTACTTTCTGTGGCCCAAACCGTGACCCAAACCGCCCTATCGTCGAGTTCCTTCAAAAGCTGGATTCCCCAGCGGCTTTCACTGGTTGATGGGCCATGGAAAGAGCCACCTCAGCAGAGTCCGCCGAGCGAGTCGACCAGCTCCAGGGAATGATCCTGGCGGGGCAGCCCAATACCGCTTGTCTCAGTTTTGCGAGACAAGCGTGGGGGGTCTCCAGAGCGCAGGGCTACAGGCTTCTGAAGAAAGCATGGACGCAGATCAAGGACGACATCGATGAGAGCGGAATCGACCGGCAGGAGCTGCTGTCGTGGTCAATCCAAACGCTGATGGCCGCGGCTGGGCAGGCGATGCAGCAGAAGAACCCTGGCGCCGTGGTGAGTGCCATCCGCCAGCTTGATCACATGACCGGCACCGGATACAACTCCCACCGCGGTTACGGCATCAACAGGCGCAAATGCTGAACAAGCTCCTCATTTGATCGATGACTCAGCACGCAAAAGCCCCGACTAAGTCGGGGCTTTCACTGACCTTGGACGGGTAATTCCTTATAGATCCAATCAAGACAAGTATGTGTAAATCGATTCAAAAGATACTTTTCGAAGTAGCCAAGGGGCCATCTCCTCTTTCGCTAGCCCAGCGAAAGAGGAGAGTGCATTGGCCCGTCGATCCCGTCCAAGGACGACTTAGGAATATTGACCGAAGGTATTCATGTTGGGTGTGATAAATATTTTCAATTGATGTGGCATGTAGCACAAATTATTCTCGCTTATGAAGTCTTAGGGTCGACTTAGTCGAAGATTCAGAGAAATTTCTTGATGCAGTGCGCTTTCTTGCTTATGCCCATATTTTACTCCAGTTAACCAATTGCCTCACATTCTTTGGTTAATTTTGGATGAACTCGATTTCATCAATATTTAGATTACTTTTAGTGCTTTGTTGAAGGTGGTTGAGCCTAATTGGGATTATTTCGTCCATGCACCCTTAGAAGAAGGTGTAGTGCGCTTTGAAACCAAAACCGAGCGCGCACTTTATGCAAAGGTTGTTGCGTCTGAAGCGAACTGGATGGAATCTCAAAGTTGTGAGCGTCTCATCGTCTATTTGAGAGCAAGGCAGGATTTGGAGTCTTTTCGAGAAGGATTTAGAGCCAAGGAAAGTTAGCTCTATAAGTCTAGATATTGCCAAATATATACCTTCTCGCTTGCAAAGCTACTAATGCGCATGCCTCGTCTTTTGTTTTTGGTGATTTTCAGGAAGTTTATTGATGCCCTATGAAGTACGTGATTGGCTTTTCGCATATGATTAAGATACATTTGTCTATTGGCAGACAGCGTGCAATATCTTTTGGTTCAAGGCAGGGTAGAGTTCGACATAAGGATCTTTATTTTAGAAATTAATATGTAACAAATTTCTCTTGCTATGCATCAAGACTACACCGCTATTGCCCTTCTCCTTTTTACTGTATTACCGCTCTTGTGCGTTGCCGCAGCGATGTTCTTCTATGTTAAGAATAACGAGCGTAAAACACCGCTTAAGAGGGAAGATTTTTATCGATAAATCTACGACATAAGGGTTCTTTGGTTAGTGGTGATTGACCCTTTGAGTAGACTACGTCGACTGAGTTTCTAAATACTATCTAGAGATAGTTGTTAGAAGACAATAGAGAATAACTAATTATTATCACTACGATTTCATGCCGCTTTGGGTGTCTGCGCTGCTCGGAGTTCTGAAATCTGGCTATGGAATGATTCTTAGGTCTTAGGGCTTGAGGTGCTGCCCGCCTCCAGTTATATAACGCTGAACTGACTTCTCCCGGTCAGAAGAGAAGCCAGCTTTCTTGTCAGCGCCCAATGACCACGGCTTGCCATTGGATGGAAGTCTTGGGGACTCCGAAGACATAATCACTTTTTCGTTGAGTGGTCTCTCTTCAGATGAGGCAATGTCGAAGTCCAAATGATTCGCGTCAACGTTCCGAGGTGCAGGAGTTTGCTCATACGCTGGGTATGCCGGCACTTCAGACCCTTGGAACGATGTGAGTCACGAGGTCAGCATTGACCCAGTTGGTGACGTGATTATCCACATATATCACCTGGAAAAACTTTGGAACCTTCGGGTTTTTGGCGCTGCCAATAACGTTAATGACGTCAGCCACGCGCCAGGTCTTGTCAGTGTTCTTGATGATCACCGCCATTCCCGCTTTGACGTGGAGAAAGACCGGATCTGGTTTGGGCGTTGATGCGCCACTTGCATGATCAATTGACATACACCTTTTCAAGTAGGTTTCTACTGCTTCTGGCAGTTAGACGAGTTGCAGCTGCCTATGAAATAACGCTGATCTGACTCCCCGCATCGTCAGAGAGGGAGTCAGTGGTGTTATCAGCGCCCAATGGTCATGCAGGGGCCATTGGATGGAGGTGGGCCTCCAAAGTCACAGTCGCACCGTCTATGGCTATTGCTTGTTCTTAAGAGGAGATGGCAGTGATCAAATGAGCCGCGTCAACGTCCATAGCTGGTCACCTAAATACTGGACCAGCCGCGTTCTCAGGTTGAGCTGGAGGTGCTGGAGCTTTAATCCTGTTGTCTATCCGCAATGGTGAGAACAGCAGAAGGTTTCCGCCAACCAGCCCTGCCGTGACGACAATCGCGGTGACTACTTCCAGCAACTCAGTCGTTTTTCCTGAGGTCAAGTCACCCTTCAGTTAACGCTGAACTGACTCCCCGTCCGCCAAGAAAGGAAGTCAGCTTTTCTGGACAGCGCCCAATGGTTAAAACGAAAAAACCATTGGTTGGAAGGCTCATCCGACTGAAGCTTCCGAAGACACCATCGCCCCTGTTGTGGGCTGCGTTCTTTCAGATGAGGCGACAGCGGCGATCAAATGAGTCCTCGAAGCCAGTCAAAACGCTGAACTGACTCCCCGCTTGCCAGAGAGGGAGCCAGGTCGCTCCAGCGCCCAATGGCTAAGTGCAAACCATTGGATGGATGTCCATGCAAGTGGACGTCCTTAGACAGAATCAGCCCTGCCAAGGTTCAATCCGATACAGATGAGTCAGTGGCAGTGGCCAAATGAGTCGAAGAAGAAAGTCAAAACGCTGAACTGACTCCCCCGGTTGCGAATGAAGGAGTCAGCTTCTGATCAGCGCCCAATGGTCATTGGAGAAACCATTGGATGGAAGTGCCCAGCAACGGAACTTCCAAAGACACGATCAGTTCTGTCGTGGGCTGCGCTCTTTCAGATGAAGCGATGGCAGCGACCAAATGAGACGGATTCCTAGATCACCATGGACTGAGCTGCAGCGGATGCTGCGACACAACGCCATTGAGGTTTAGGAGACGTTGCTCACCACCAGTCAGATAACGCTGATCTGAATCTCCCCCTGAGGAAAAAGAGGAGATTCAGTGGTGTTACCAGCGCCCAATGGTCATCACTCCATTGGATGGAGGCTGTGCTGCGCTCCAGTCAAACTATCGCCTCGGCAGGCATCTTGTGCCGTTCCAATGGGGCGAAAGCGGCGTCCAAATGATTCGCTGAAATGTTTTTACGACTGAAAACGCTGAACTGACTCCCCTGGTTGAGGAGAGGAGCCAGGCCGTCACTTGCTATGTCAACGCCGGACTGGATAAGCGTAGACACACACAGCGTCCAATGGAAATTGCCCCTCCATTGGATGGAAGATCCATGCGACTGAACTTCCGGAGATACCATCGCTCCTGCTGGGGGTTCAGTGCAGTTCAGATGAGGCAGTGGCAGTAACTAAATGAGGCACACCAATGTTGTGGCAAGCGAAGACTCTGTACAGACTCCTCCCCTGAAAAACAGGAGCCAGTGCCTCTCGTCAGTGCCCAAAGCTTGCATCAACCCATTGCGGCAAGCCATCCCAACATTCGCGTAGATGCCATCAAAGGGGCAATGCGCCTTAATGCCGATGACTTTGTGCCCTAAAGGCACAAAACTGTGGTCATCGAGATCGGAGGCGTTCATGAGAGACGACGGTCCAACCGAGCAGATCCAAGAAGCAGACTGACTCTCTGGCCCCTGCTCCAACAGTCTCATGAATCACCTGGGTTTGTCGTTTGGTTAGGTACACATCAGATACGTCACGCCATTCGACGCTCCGCTTGCACCGCCTGAGGTGCCCTAGGAGAAAACGACCCATCCTCAAGAGCAAATGGCCCCGGGGCGCCTCTAGCCAGAAGCTTCGACCCTTTCTCTCTTGAATAGTGATGGGTTGAACCATGCACAAGCGAGCGAGCTAGGCCGTCTCTTCCACCTGGGAGGGGCGGCCTCCTCTTTGCAAAGCAAAATCATTTGATATTACTTTTCAGCGAATAATTTGGCTACAATCAATTTAGTTAACCAGGCTGAAGGCTCGGATCCTATTGACCAAGTATCCGGCAAGTTTTCCTAATCGTTAGTGGAGGCTGTGCGCCTTAGAAGCATAAATAAGTCGTATAGGTGCTTTGGGTGACTTCGTTATGTCAAATAAGAACAAGGGGCATAAAGCTGATATTTACTATTAATTATACGCCTTAATTTTATGCGCTTTACCATTGTTTATGCGTCTGCAACTGGTCATACAGAAGACATCGCTGAAAGGCTGAAAGTGCTATTGCCTGGATCGGAATTAAAAGACCTTGATAGAATAGATTTTACAAAAGAGTTGGAAGAGTCTGAGGCACTCATTTGTTGTACTCCAACGTGGAATACGGGTTCTGAAACCAAGAGATCAGGTACAAAATGGGACGAGCATATTGATCATATTCCTCATTTGTCTCTAAAAGGTAAGCCTATTGCGATTGTAGGTTTAGGTGACTCTGCGGCCTTCAGCAAGTATTTTTGTGATGCAATGGAAGAGCTCTATAGATCATTCGAATCTGCAGGAGGTCGGATGATCGGCCATGTATCAGTTGAGCAATATATCTTTGATGATTCCAAAAGCGTTGTTGACGGCATGTTCTGCGGTCTCCCATTAGATGAAGATAATGAATCCGAAAAAACCGATGAGCGACTTCAGTCTTGGTCCAGGCTAATTATGCAGGAGGCGATTATATAAAAGTCTGAGGGCGCAATATATGCCATTACGAAGCTTCGTCAGCTTGTTTTGGCTTCCTCATTCTTGGTTGAACTGTTACCAAGACTTACTTTAAATTTCCCCTCTAAAAAATTAACAGGTAAGCCGCCAAAAATAGCAACAAGGGCTGGAGTTAATGCCATGCTTACAACTAATAGGCCAATTGGCTGTCTTGTTGACTCGCGAATGGCTATAATAAAAACCCCGCTGCACATAAGTGTGTAGAGAGAGAAAATGAATATAATCTTCAACGAACGCTTCATAATCTCTTGGGTTTTGTAGACAAAATACTCTTTGTAAAAGAAGGATGACTAGGTGTCTTTAGGCTCATCACATCAGCAGTCAAATAACGCTGATCTGACTCCCCACATCGTCAGAGAGGGAGTCAGTGGTGTTATCAGCGCCCAATGGTCATCACTCCATTGGATGGAGGTTCCGAGGCTCCGCAACAAGCATGGCGTTGTGGATGGATGCTGTTACGTCGTGATGAGGCAATGGCAGTAGCCAAATGATCGTTGCCTATGTTTCGATGTGGTGGAGTCAATAATCAGACAACGCTGAACTGGCTTCCCACTAAAGAAGAGAAGCCAGTTACTCTCCAGCGCCCCAATGACTGTGGATAGGCCATTGGATGGAAAGCCCTAACGGCAGAACTTCCATAAACATCATGACCTTTGCTGTAGGTTGACTACTAATCCGATGATGTAGAGGCAGTTATCAAATGAGTCTTATCAATTTTGCCAAAGATGCCTATTAATGCGTACTTTCGCTTTGGCTCTGAGGATTAGTCCCGTAAATGATGTGACATAACACCAGTACTAGGCCAACGATTGGCAGCACGAAAGGAATCATGGATCAGGATCTGGATTGGACTACATGATGAACAGCGCACAAGCAGATCGCACAGGCAAATATCACTTTTTGATGTTCAGGCGCCAGTAACGCTTAACTGACTCCCCCGCTTAGAAGAGGAGTCAGTCCCTGAACAGCGCCCAATGGTCATCACTCCATTGGATGGAAGTGCTGTAATAGAACTTCCAAAAGAATTGTCTCACTAGCCATGAGCTAAGTGCAGTACAGATGAGGTAATAGCTTCATCCAAATGCACGCCAGATATGTTGTGGAATGTCTGGCACTAATGCCCTAGAAAAAGTGAGACATCATTATTCGCTTTGACTTGTAGTCATCGAGCGTTAAAACTATTACTAGTTCTAAGACATAAGTTAATGTTTAAGTGCGATTAAATCAGACCTAGTATCGATAAAAGACCTCTGCTTAGAACTATTAATAATGCAATTGATGTGCAGGTTATCAGGTTTAGTGATACCAGCTGAAAAATGATTGGACTTTGCATTTGTTCAGGAGTTCCCTCGTTTTTTTGTTTTCCAAGGGGTTTGTCCCAATAGGCAAAGACCAGTCCTCTCTTGACCTCAAGTGTGTTGCGTGTGTTGAGCGCGCCGTATCCAAACTCACTAATTATTTCTGTTTGTTGCCGGATTTTTTTGCTCTCATTGACAAAGATTGATTGAATCCAATCGCTGTGTGTTTTGATTCCAGCGGCAATCCAGAAGATCGCGCTAACCCCAACAAGAACATTGAGAATGTCCATTAGTTTAAAATCATATCTTCGTTGGCTTCGGTTTTTTATGAAATAATTTGATAGTAATTCATGTCTGCAATGCTCCTTTTGCTGGGTTAATGTCGATCACCTTTGGTCGTCAAAACTCCGCTTAAATGCTTATCTTTTTGCACGCTGATCGTATATTTTAATGCTTTTTCTGGTAGCCTAAATTTCTGCTCATATTATGCAGAGAAGACTTGGCTTGATCAGACATATCATCTACATGTTTTCCTGTTCGGCTTTGTTGAGCTCCCCTACTTTTCTGGCTTAGTTGTTTGATTTTGTGGCATCGCTTTTGACTTGTCTTCAGGCTGCTTTTTGCTAGATATTGAAGCTTTCTCCTTGACTGGCTTTGGCTGTTCTCCCGCAGAAGCTTTTTCTTTGTTAGTGCTTGTCGTATTAATATTTTTCTCTATCTTTTGGCTTTTTGCTTCAGGGTCTTTCTGGTCAGGTGCGGGTGTTTCTTTTGTGACTGTTGTCTTTTTTTTGGGTTTAAGTTTGCTTGTATCTAAGGAGCCTTCGCCTAAAGACTTATATCCTAGAAAGATTAGACCACCCACAACTGGGATTGAGGTAAGTCCACCTATCGCAATTTCGAATTCGCTCAACGCCATGGTTCATTTTCCGTGATGATCAATCCCATCATTGAGGAGCGTTGCTAAATCGAACTTTTAAAAATTACCTAATGTGGTATCAAATGGTTTTTTTAATATGCCTTTTGTGATCGCTGTATGTCTCGATTATCTTCGTTAGAGGTGTTCATTGTTTTTACCAGTAATTTTTTGATGTCTTTAATAATGAATTATCACCTCAGATTAATTGGCCTCCCTTTTTGCCAGGGCTCGCTTGCCATTCAAGCCATCAAGTCAAAACTCCCGAGTTGACTCAATATCAGCTTCGCTTCAGCCCTGTTTAGATCTAGCGCCTGATTTGTCTTCAGAAATAATTGAAAGGTGTTATCGGCAGATATATTTTCATGCAATGAGTTGTGATCGTGACCGTTTTTTAGAATCACAGCTCAGGTCAGGTTCCATCACCGTAAGAGATTTTATAAGAGGACTACTACTCTCCGATCGTTTTTATAGGGGCTATGTCGAATGCAATGGGAACGATCGAGTAGTTGAGCAGGTCATAGGCCGTGTCCTTGGTCGTCCTGTTTATGGACAAGATGAGGTGAAATCTTGGTCTATTGTTATTGCCGAACAGGGATTTGCAGCTTTTGTTGATGGCATCCTGGAATCTCCTGAGTATTTTGAGAGATTTGGAATTGATGGAATCCCCGATCAAGTAAATCGTATTTTGCCAGGACGCTCTCAAGGAGAGATGCCTATCTATCAGCGACTTCCTCGCTATGGAGAAAGTTGGCGTGATCGACTGATTCGTGATGGATTAATGATCTCTGTAGATGCCTTCAATAAAATCAGTCGGCCAATGACGGTATCCCGTCTGATCTATGAAAAGCCTGAGGGTCGTCTTTTTAAACTCTGGTTTGTTTTCTTGTTTGTTTTAGGCGTCGGAAGTGTTTCCTTGGTTCTTTTAGTCTTCCGCCAGATGTTTACGATTTGAGTGTGATATTGATTTAAACAGAATTATGTTCATTTCGGAAAAATCAGTTGAATCAGCTTTCTCGACTAAATCAGTTAATTGCAATGGTCTACGCACTGGGCTAGAGCCATTTTTGGGTGGAGCATTGCGTGAAAAAGCAGTTTGGGTTGATGAGTCTGATTGCATTGGTTGTCGTTACTGTGCACATGTGGCGTCTAATACTTTTGTTATGGTCCCAGAAACAGGTCGCTGCCGTGCTGTACGACAAGATGGCGATTCAATAGATCGAATCCAGGAGGCGATTGATACCTGCCCTGTTGATTGTATTCATTGGGTAGACTTTGAGCATCGTGATGACAGCGTAGAGATATGAACTTTCTGAATACTTTGGCTCTTCCTTGATTGAAAAAATACGATGCTATGAATATGCTTGAGGGATGCGTTGATTGATTTTTGATCTATAAAGGTGGGAATACTTTGTCAACGCCATGCAAACCACCAACCACCCATGCGCATGTGAACCGTGTGGCTGCAGCGTTAATCCGGAAAAAGCCATCGAGAAAGAAGGCAAGATTTACTGCTCTCAGCCATGTGCTGATGGTCATGCCGGTTAATAGCAATGTTGCTCTAGTTGTAATTGCTGCTAATTATTCGCAGCAGTCACACCCCTGCAAATCATCCACTTTGCATTCTTTTAAGGGTACCACCGATACACAGCTAACTACATTTGAATCCCTAAGTACTCTTACTTGAATCCCGCCGTTCGATTCCTCTACTAATTCCAGAGCTAGGCCAACTAGCTCTTCATTATCGGCATTCTTGTAATTCAATATCACAAGACGTTGAAGTGCTTTTGAATCCAACACCTATAAAAATTCCTGGGAAGTTGATTAACGCTGAACTAACTCCCCCGTCGATGCTCATAGGCGGAGAAGTCAGCGGAACTCAGCGCCCAATGGCTGTAGTTAAACCATTGGCTGGAGGTTGTGGACGCTCCAGTGTCATTCTTGCTCTGCCTATGGATTAAGTGCTGACAATATGAAGCGTTTGCAGCGACTTAATGAGTCTCATGAATGTAGTGCACTCGTTGCCTGCAACTGTTAATACAACACTGATCTGACTCCTCCCCTTCATAAGAGGAGCCAGGCCGTTGCCTGCTGTGTCGGCGAGGGATGGCAACGCTGACACTCAGCGCCCAATGGTTATTGGAGAAACCATGGGATGGAGCTCTTGGGGACTCCGAAACCACAATCACCCCTGTCAGGGGTTCAGCCCGACACAGATGAGTCGATGGCGGTAGACAAATGAGTCGTCGAAGCCAGTCAAAACGCTGAACTGACTCCCCGACCGGAAAGAAAGGGAGTCAGCTTTTTTGGACAGCGACCAATGGTTAAAACGAAAAAACCATTGGATGGAAGCCCTAACGGCAGAACTTCCGCAGACACCATCGCAGCGGAGATAGGTGCACTGACGTTCCAAATGACGCGATGGCAGCGACCGAATGAGTCGTTATCACTGCTGTTTTTGCTGCGCCTGCTGCTGACGCTTGGTCAGCGATGCGGTGAGCTTGGCGTTGGCGGCACCAAAGGCAGCATCAAGGCCAGCCCATCCCCTACTGCCACGTTGGCGCCCAGAGCGTGCACTTCTTCTTCAGGTGCTACCCATGCAGCAGCTGGCGATTAATCCGTTCGACGAATCTCCATTGGATCCACCTCAAACAGGACTGATCCGCTCTCGCTGAGCACCCTGGTTTTCCTGCCGATCATCCTGGCGATCCTCTTTGCTTCTGCCGCAGCGACTTCCAATGTCGCTGCTGTCGTGTGGAGGTGCCATTCCAAGAAAGGGTTCAGTTCTTGTATTCGGAACTGCCCGCTTGCCATGTCCTTGAGGTGTCCAGCACTTACGACCCTTAAGAAGGAACCTCTTTTGAAAGAGAACTGGAGTTGAGGGTTGCTCCGCCTGCCTCTTTGGACTCTTGTTTTGCTCTGGTCAATTTCTCCACCAGGTTCAGAGTGTCGTTAGGAGATAGGTCGCCGTCATCGCCCCACTTGAGACAGGAAATGTCAGGTGGGCACATGAGGTCTGAGGTGCATTTTTCGCAAATTAGGGATGCTGAGATCCTTGTTGTGCCAATGCTTCCCGAAGATTCACGGAAGAAATTCTGAATTGAGTACCCATGCGATACCGAACTGGTTGGGAGTGGTTTCAACCACGCAAAATCCGTCCACCGAGGCATTGCGGAGAGATGGACCAGAACCCTGCTGCTGCCTTCAGGAAATCTCTGTTCCCCCTGAAGACACCAGGTGCTTCGGGATTCTTCCAATACCAGAGGTCAGAAGCAAACCCCACGAACAACACCCTGTTTGTCTCAGAGGGTCTTGGAATACGTCGGTGAGGATTCCAGTGCTGATCGTCCTTGAAGAGCACTGAAGTCCCATCACTCTTGTCGTGCTGGTCATGGAAGGACCACCAGACACTCCCGTATCCGTTGGATTGACCTGTCTGGAAGGTTCCCAGTGGCCTGCTTCCCTGGAGCAACTCACCCTTGAGGGAGAGAGCAGTTCTGTCAGTCAGTAGCACCTTGATTGAAGGGACCTCTTCACTGGTCAGTTCGCAGACCAATGGAAGTGGAACTGCAGCTACTGGCTGCGTTGTGAGCAGCAGGAGGAGTAGTGCTCTCATTGCTCCTCCATGACTTTCTCCACCACGGCATCCTTCACCCTGTCCTGAAAGGTTATGTCGTCTTGCTCAGTAGCAATCGCACTGGCAGTTGCTCTTAGTAGGTCTGCAGTGATCTGTCTTGCCTCTGGGTTGGTGAAGAGCAGGAACCCCAGTCCGACTCCGACAAGGATCTTCAGCACGACACTGCCTTTCGGTGATTCCCCTCTGTATCAGTCGAACCCAGGCAACGCGATCTAGGCGTTCTAGGAGTGATGTGCCGAGTGTTCGCTCGCAGTAGTAGGCAATACAAAAAGAACGTCGCTCAATGGTTTTTGAGGGAATTGAAAAATCGCTGCAAGGCTCCCGAACTTCCCCCATATTTGGTATCCGGATGGCGTACCTATCACCGTCTCGGCAGCACGGGAGAGCGACCTGTTGGCTGGCAGTCAAAGCAACCCTTGGCACGAGCGATTGTCAGGGGTAGCTTTCTGCGCTTTTCAAAAATCTGAAGAAATTTGTATCTTTTGAGACAAAGGTTTGTATACCGAAGAACGTGTTTAAACGGATACCGCATCGCTCGAGAAGAACATCGTTCTTCTCGCGGTTCCGTGGTCCCGCATCTTTGATTCGGTAACGGCTGTTAGAAGTCAGCCTCGCCGATAGAGGGGGCTGCAATCAGGACCTACAGCTAGGTGCAGACCCGCCCACCAGAGCCGATAACTCGGCGACGAATGTTGCGGCACAACGCCGTTGAGGCTTGGCAGACGATGCAGAAGACGGGCTGGAGGCGCTGCCCACCGCCTGTCAGGTGAAGTTCAACTGGATGCACTGATTGTTTGTTCGACCTAATAAGAGGGGAGTTGATCGAGGAATCCATGCCAATCGCAAATCAGCAATGCGCGTGTGAGCCCTGCGGCTGCGTTGTTTCCCCTCAAAAAGCCGTCGAGAAAGAAGGAAAAATTTATTGCTCCCAGTCATGTGCTGATGGTCATGCCGGTGATGACAAATGTTGCTCTAGTTGTGATTGCTGCTGATTAGTCGCAGCAGCCGCCTTGTTGCAGGGGGACCACTGTTACCCCGCTAACGACATTTGAATCCATAAGAACCCTTACCTGTACGCCGCCACTGGGGTCTTCAGCTAGTTCTACGGCGAGCCCAACCAGCTCGTCTCCGTTGGCTTTGGTGTAGTTCAGAAGCTCAACGCGTTGAAGTTCTTTTGGAGTTGACACAGGCGATAAGCGGTCTTGAAGGCTTTTTAACGCTGAACTGACCCCTCAGAGGAAGTAAGGAGCCAGCTTCTGATCAGCGCCCAATGGCATTGCATAACCATTGGAGGGAAGGCCCATGCGACTGAACTTCCCAAGACACCATCGCGGAGGCCAGGCGTTCAGTGCAGTTCCAATGAGGCGACAGCAGCGACCAAATGAGTCGGCGCAATGTTGTGGCAACTGAAACGCTGATCTGACTCCTCCCCTTCATAAGAGGAGCCAGGCCGTTGCTTGCTGTGTCTGCGCGGGATAGTAACGCTGACACTCAGCGCCCAATGGTTATTGGAGAAACCATTGGATGGAAGGCCCATGCGACTGAAACTTCCGAACAAAGTATGAAATGTAGGTCGGATGTTCGTGCTTTAGATGTTGCCAAGAGCTGTTTCAAATGAGCAGCGGCATTGTTGTGATGTCTTTTGAGGACTAGTCGATACCTCCAACAGAAAGCATGTGTCAGCTCTCGGATCATTGTCCAACAGCCATGGTTGGCCAAAGGGAGCCAAGTGCTGTGTTCCCACCGACGCAAATAGCTGCCACAAGCATCCCGAAGTAAAAGAGCTTGAGGTACCCAAGACGTGTCTCGGGTACCCAAACATCAATTTCCTCTTTGGGCATCACCCCATCCCGATCTGAGAAAGGATCCCTTGACCGGTGAGTAGCTCAGTGCCAAGGCCAATGATGAACCCCATCATTGCCAGGCGGCCATTCCAGGTTTCAGCGAAAGACGAGAAGCCGAACTTGCTGTCCATAGCATTGTTAAGAAGCTTAACAACCCTAGAGGTCCTCTTCTGCTTCTGTTGTGCCAAATGAATCAACCAGCTCCACAAGCTTTACCTCTGAGCCTTATGCGGTTTTGACAGCTCTTGGGAGCCTCCCGAGCGAACACGAAGTCAGGTCAGTTCACAGCCTGCGCCAGCCACTGTCTCGGGGGTTTGGAGTGCAGGTTGGAGCATGTGCCTGATTAGCTGCTCCGCGAAATTCTTTGGCGATCTGACTTTGTGGGGGCGAAACCATCTCCTGTATTGGGAGACGGTCGGCCGAAAAACGGCGCATCGGGGAACTCGAGCTGCGGGATGCGGTGGCGGCGCCTCTCAGATCTCTCAGGTGTTTTCCCAACAGTTGCGGCGGCAGCCACGGGCTCCCCTTGGTTGAGATCTTTTTGATGAAAAGGAGTTGAGACCTGAGACGCTTCGCCCGCATCGCTGTCGCTTGCTGGGGTTTGGCCCGCCTCAGGTGTGGTCCGCCGACGTTAGGCACCTGAGGGTCGCCACCGCCGTTTCTTCCCGCTTGGGCCTTGGCTCTGGTGTTTGTCCTTCTCGTACCCCAAGCGGCGCAGGATCTTGCCCACCTCGACAGCGACTTTTTGATCCAACGGCTTGAAGAAGTCGTCGGCACGACTGTGTCGCCATTCGATCGGATTGCCAGCGCAGCCAGAGAGGTAGAAGCACTCCTCGCTGGTGAAAGGGTCTGGGCGCTCCCAAGGGTCGGGAGCTTTTTCCAACCATTCGGCAATGGTGTCCTCCCAGGGGTGATCCACCTCGAAGTTGAGATTGCGCCGGTTGGATTCGGCCTGCTCCTCGAAGGTCAGCCTGTCCGATTCGCCTCGCCGGTACGCCTCAACGGCGGCCTTCCAAATTGCGTCTCGGTCCTTCAGGAGCCTTTTCAGATCAATGACGAACCCAGCGTCCGCATCGTGCGGAAGCTGGACCACCCAGAACCGAGATGAGCCCGTTTCGTCGCGCAGGAAATCAGTGCGGTTGCTTGTGCCCATGAAGACGCTCTGTCTGGGGAACTAGTCATGGGAGCTGCCGTACGGAACGCGGATGTAGTCCTTCGGGGAGGAGATGTCGTTCTTGAGCGTTCCGGCCTGCTTCTTGGAAACGATGCTGTCGAGTTCAGCGAGTTCAAAAATCCAGCAACCGTGGATCGCCATCAGGAAGTCCTTGTGGTTCTCCTGATGGGTGTCGGAGTGCCACGCAGGGCTGGCGAGAACGATGATTCCCTGGCTCTTCCCAATGTCCTGCCCGCCTTGGAAAACCAGGACGTTGCGGCGTGAGCAGCCCGGTTCAAAGATGCAGCGGACAGCGCCGATCAGCGTGGCTTTCACCATCGCGTCGCACAGCGGGTCGGTGGTGTTCCAGTAGGTGCTGGCCACGCTGTTGAGGTCGACGGCTGCGATGCCGCGATTGCTCGCCACCTTGTTCAGATAATCCGTGACCGGATGGAACGCGTTGGCCATGGCCCCTGTTTTGGCAGCGTCCTTGGCCTTGCTCTGATCGATCTTGTATCCACGCTCCGAGAGCGCGACATACAACTGGTCGATCTCGGCAACCGGAACGGCGACACCATCCAGCTCGATCTTTTTGGTGAGCAGGTTGAAGCGCCATCGCTTTTTGAGGGCTTTCTTCAGCAAGACCGAAAGGTCCCCAACCTCGAGCGCCAGCCTGATGCGCTGTTCCTTGCCATCCCTGTCGATAAAGGTGTTCCAGCCTTCAGGCAGCAGGCTGACTTTGACGATCTGTTCAGCCATTCCGCAGCCACTCCCGGAGTCGTTGATGGTTGTTGGGTTGGTGCAGGGCGAAGACCGAGAAGGTCCCGAAATGCACCTGCTGAGTTTTTGAAAAAGCCCACTGGGTGCCGGGGGCGAGCTGACCCTTTTTCAGTTCCAGCGGCGGCGCGAATGTTTGGCCGTGAAAGCAGCGCAAAGTTCTGCCGTCGCGGTGCAGCGCGCAGATGACATTCGAATTGCGATGGCATACCGGGCAATCGTCTAGCCGATGCCAATCACTGCGCCCGGTGCTCACGGTGCGGTGCTTTGGAACTGACGTTTGGTGGTTGTCGATGGCCAGCTGAAGAACGGTGTCCCACCAGAAATTGGGTGGAACTGACAACGCCTCAGGGCCGCTGCTATCAGGCCAGTAGTAGTGGCCGCCTGACGACCAGTGTTTTCCCAGCACGATCACCTGCCGTCCAGGAGAGAAAAACTGCTCGAGCTGCTCGCCCGCTCCGGTGCTCTCGTTGAAATGGAAATGTCCGGCGGTCAGCCCTTGATCAATCGCCTGGTCAACCTGCGCCGGGCTAGGAGCGAAAAGCAGCTTGAACCGTGAGAGATCTGTATCTCGCTGCACGCGCCAGGTTGAAACGCCTTCTGGGTGGAGGCCCAACTGCCGAGAACGCTCGATTGCTGATGCGCCGTCAAAGTCGACGCACCACAGCTGATCGCAGCGGACACCGCAAGCAACCACCCCGAGGTGGCTGGAAACCTCTGAGACGCTGAATCCAGGGTGAGTCGTCCACCCTGAAAGCATCGGAGCCTTCCTTGATTGACCCCAACCAACGGGTAAGAGGCAATGCTGGCGACTGGTGGGCTCAAGCCATTTCAAAACGGTGGGGTCGATCATGGCCAACTCCGCTCTGGGCCACGGATTGGGCCACACCAACCCCTCAAGGCCATATCAACGTCAGTCTCTGAAAGGTGTTTGGGTTGTTTGCACGACTGCCTGAATGGCAGTGGGTCACCTAAATTGGGCTCATCCTTGGCAGGGAGTGAGCGCCACGGCACACCAAAGCCTGAAAGTGAGTTATTGGCGCGCCAAACCATGACAACGCCCTGCCTGTGGTGCGTACTGGCCAGAAGCCTGGACACCCCGAGCATTTTTGTTTATATGTTCAAAACTAGTTGGCGAAACAATGTCATTAATTGATCGGGTAAAAAGTCCTGGAGAAATTTATGTGTTGCTTGTTACTTTTATTTTTACCGAGCAATTTGACAGAAATTTAGACCTGGAAGCAGTCGAAGAAGGCGCAATTAGAAATTTTCTTGAAATATCTCATTCATTTCTAGATGCACTCACAAATCATATGCAGCCAATAGGGGCTGCATTTTTTGTGTATACATTTATCTTGATTGCCCTAAGATTGTTGGGGAATAAATCACGAAGATTGATTGATATGCTTGCAATTTTTCTTACCTCCTGCTGGATCGTTGAACTTGTTATTATTAATCTACTTCTAATTGCTCCTATCAAAAGCCCCGTTCTTTTAATTATTGAGCTTTTGCTCTTCATTCCAATAATCTTGATTTGCTTTTCGTGGTGGTATTGGAGAATAAACCATGGACGATCTAGTAAAAATTTGTCGCCTGCAATTGCAGTAACCGACGGGCCAGGGGCTCTTGAATATTTTTTCTTCGCCGCAGAGGTTTGCTTTGACTACTCTCAGGATTCATGTAAAACTTCTATTGCAAAAATGGTACGACTTCTAAACGGATTTGTGGTGCTTGATATTTTTGGATTGACTCTTTCAAGAGCAGTAGATTTAGCCGTAAGATGACTTAAAGGTACTTGTTGGTTCCAGCCGTACGGGCCACCTGAAGGCGCGTTGTATCGATAAACACCAATTGGGATGACCGGAAGGATTAAATATGTCAAAATGATTTAATTTAACCTAAAAGTGGATAAGCCCAAGCAGAGCAACATCAAGCTCTCAAGCAGCAATCAACAGAGTGTGAATTGCCATCCAGATCACATTACTAAAGAGCAACAGGCCGCGACTCTAATCGTTCAAAAGAAATATCAAGAAGCAGAAGAGATTTACAAAGATATGATTGCCAATGGCACAAACAATCACATCGTCTATGGAAACCTGGCAGCAATCTGCTTAATGGAAGGAAGATACACAGAACTCGTAAGACTTCTCAAGAAGGCCCTGCTTCTTGAGCCAAGCTATCCAGAAGCTCACTACAACATTGGCCTTGCTCTGCATCAGCAGGGCAAACTTAGAGAAGCAACAACATCATACCAAGATGCACTTAAACTCAGGCCAAACTTTCCAGATGCCCACTATAATCTTGGCTGCACACTACATGCTCAAGGCAACCTAAAAGAAGCAATTAACTCATACAACAACGCTATAAGGCTCAAGCCAAATTTTGCAGAGGCTTACAACAATCTTGGCAATACGTACCAACAGCTGGGTGATCTAGAGAAAGCAATAACGAGCTTCAAAAATGCACTTAAACTCAACCGGCATAACGCAAGTGCTCATCAAAATCTTGGCTATCTCCTTCATAGTCAAGGAGATAAAGAAGCAGCAATCAAATCCTACAATACTGCTCTCAAAATTGATCACAAGAACGCAGATGCACATTATAATTTGGGTTGCGCTCTCCAGGATCACGGTGAGCTAGAAAAGGCGATTAATTCCTACAAGACCGTTATACAGCTGAACCCCGAATCCCCAGATGTCCATAAGAACCTCTCAATGGTAGAACTTCTTTTAGGCAACTACGATGCAGGACTCGAAAGATATGAATACAGGTTGCAATGCAAATCAGATGCAAGATGTCTCCACGCAAGACCAAAATGCCAGCAATGGAAGCAAAAGATAATTCCAAATGATATCCAATTAGTAGTAATCAGCGAAGGCGGCCTCGGAGACACACTTCATTTCATGCGCTACATCAAGATATTGAGAAATAGAGGAGCAAAAGTTTCACTTTGTGCTCAATCAGAACTGCACAGTCTGATACGAGAATCGAGCATTCATTCCTCACCACTGACACCGGAACAGGCAAATCAAGTTTCTGGGGGCTATTGGATAGCCCTCCCATCAGTTCTCCGGCTTCTAGGGATTAAACCTGACAACCCAGTGACTACTGGACCCTACATTAAAGCAAAATCAGATCTCCAAAAGAAGTGGTCCAACATTCTTGCTGTTGAAAGGAAACCCATCATCGGCATCCATTGGCAGGGAGAACCCTCACATGAAACATACACTTCAAGAGGACGCTCTTTACCACTCGAGACTTTCGCTCCGATCGCCAACAAAACAAATTCCAGACTTCTCTCGCTGCAAAAGGGATCTGGGAGTGAGCAGCTCGAATTCTGCAGCTTCAGAGAGCACTTTGTTAACTGTCAAGATCAGATCTCCAAAACCTTTGATTTCCTGGAGACAGCAGCACACATTGCAAACTGTGATCTGATTATTACAAACGATACTTCATTGGCCCATCTCGCAGGCGGAATGGGGAAAACAACATGGCTGCTACTAAAAAAAGTCCCCGAATGGCGCTGGGGATTAGAAGGCAATACCTCCTTTTGGTATCCCACAATGCGCCTATTCCGGCAGAAACAGGAGGGAAATTGGAAAGACGTTATGGAACGGGTGACAGAGGCACTACAGGAGTATTTAGACCACATAAGTGAATAATCAGACACACGGATATAAACGTTGAGCGAGAGAAAAATAAGATCTCGGAAAGGTTTTCATTCGCTCTTCAACATCAAGAATCAGAACTACTCGTGCTGCTGCAAGCCCAGAAACACTCTGAAAAGATGAGACTTCCACTGCCCCAGCAGTCTTGGTTCTTTGGAGTACTGCGTAGCCGTAACGTCGACGGATCATAAAACCACTAATGGTTCCAATACAAACTCCAATTAGTTAAGGCGCGCTGGTCCTCTAACTCATCACAAAAGAAGGGTACAAGTTGTCATTTTTAAAATGAGCAACATGTAGATAACCTCTAGTTAAATGCATCAGGCTTATAAGAGAAATAAGCAAGCCATTTACAGACATAGTTATAACCTGCCTCAAAACACACACCTTAAGCAATTTATCCGCAATTAACGATCTTCGCGGATTAACGGTTGAAACACATCATGATGACTCCTAAATTGACTTGACAACCAATCAATAGGAAGAGCTCCTGCAGGCAAGCCTCTTTTCCTCCTCTTACCGTGGCAGACTTTCTTGTCAACAACCCGAATGCCAGCGAGAGGGCACAGATTCATAAAGGTTCCGAAATAGTCCGCGGCGTCATTGTTGTTGTCAACGATGAAGAAAGCATTGATTCAATCATCTCAGAGGTCAATAATTTAGGTGGAATTTTACACAATAAATTACGCGGCATTGTTAATGGATTTACGGCATATTTAACGAATTCAGCAATCAAGAAACTCATTCTATCCTCCAAGGTTAACTATATTGAAGATAACCATATATTCCAAAAGCAATCAGCAACATTCAGGACGATTAATTACCCCAGAACCTATAACTTAAGCTCAACTGATGATGGATCGTCGGCGAGTCTGAGTCTTGGTTTTACACTCGATTGGTTCGGAACACAATACACAAATATCTATGTCAATACCAATGGAGGTATGGTTCTTGATGATGGCAAGGGAGATTTTACAGAACATATAAACTTCGATCTACGAACAGCTAGCAGACCCTACATCCTGCCGCTATATACGGATCTTAATCCAGCGGCTAATGGCACCGTCGAGTTTGGTACCGGCACCATCTCCGATGGTTCAACAAAAAATGTGTTCTGGGCCGAGTGGGTAGGCGTCGCCGAATATGGCAACAATTCTGCTCGCCAAGAATTTCAGGCGCTCATCATTGAAGAATCAGATGGTGCAACCGTTGAGTTCCGCTATGTCGATCTTACTAATGCCGGATCAACAACAAATAGTGTGTTTGAAGTCGGTTTTTCTGACCCTTTAGATAGTAACAATACTGTTCGTATTCCTGATCAGAATGGCGATCCTTCAGCTAGTGAACTTCTCTCAGGAAAAACCGGAGGTTCAACAGGGGTCTGGAGTTACTCCGTTGCTGACTCCGGAAGTCCGAGTCCGGCCCCAACTCCAACCCCAACGCCGACTCCAGCAGCGCGCAATTCCCTCCCCGTAGGACCGGTTTGGAATTTAGATCGCCTGGATCAAAGAACCCTTCCACTCGACAACAGCGCACTTAGCCACGATGGTGGGGGTGCCGGCGTAACCATTTATGTCGTCGATAGTGGTATTCGAACAACCCACCAAGAGTTTGCCGGCCGCGTCGTTGCAGGCTACGACTTTGTCGATGATGACAGCAATCCAAATGATTGTGATGGACATGGAACCCACATCGCGGGAATTGCAGCCGGAACAAGTGGTGTTGCACCTTTAGCCAATATCTCTGCTGTACGTGTTCTTAATTGCTACGGATCTGGCTTTACCTCCGATGTCATCGATGGCTTGAACTGGGTTCGCACCAACCACAGCAGCGGAGATGCTGTGGTGCTCCTGGCATCCAAGAGTGCTTCGCCTTCCAAAAGCGTTGCTGATGCCGTCACTTCACTGACATCGGCAGGAATCACTGTCGTACTAGCGGCTGGTAATGATAATCAAGACACTGCGAATTCCTTAGCCGCACTAGCACCATCTGCTATCGCAGTTGGATCCACCAATGAATCAGATAGCCGTTCTAGTTTTTCAAACTATGGCTCAGACATTGACATCTTTGCCCCAGGTCAAGGAGCGCTAAGCGCCTGGTTTAACGGCGACAATCAATACAACACACTCAACGGCACCTCCCAAGCAGCGGCGCACGTTGCTGGCGCAGCCGCTTTGTATTTATCCAACAATCCTGGCTCCACACCAGCTCAGGTTTCCAATGCCCTGATTTCTCATGCAACCACCGATGTCATTACGGATGCAGGCACGGGCTCGGCCAATCGGCTGCTTTATCTCGGTCGACCCACCATCTCCATCACCGATGATGATGTCGACGACTCCTTAAGCGCTGGCGATACATCAACACTCACCTTCACCCTTTCTGGTTCTTCTACTGATTTCATCGAATCTGATGTTTCTGTCTCTGGTGGCGCCCTCTCCAACTGGAACGCCATTTCCTCCAGCTCTTACACCGCCACTTTTACCCCAACCGACAACAGCACCACCGATGGTGTGATTTCTGTTGCCACAGGTGTCTTTTCGAATTCCTTTGGCAACAAAAATGCCGATGGCAGCGATAGCAACAACTCAGTGACTTTCTCAATCAATACGACAAATAATGCGACGAATCAATCATCAGGAGCGCCCTGCTTTGCTTCCGGTTCTTGCATTCTTCTTGCAAATGGTGCCGAGCAATTAGTTCAGAATCTTAGGCAAGGAGACAAGGTTATAACGCATTCAGGGATTAGAGAAATTCTTTGGATAGGAAGAAAGCATTTCAGTCAAAGGCAATTAAAATCAAATAGACGAAATTCTCCAATTGCTTTTCTTCGAAGTTCACTAGAAGATAATATCCCAGCCAAAACCCTTTACGTATCCGAAGGTCACTATTTTTATATAAACGGGAAGCTTATAGCTGCTGGATGCCTGGTCAATGGAATAAATATATTCAGAGTCAATCCAAATATGCTTAAGGATGGAGTCTGCTATTGGCATATTGACCTTGGAGAAGAGCAGCTTGTTAGATCAAATTCATGCTGGAGTGGATCATACTACTGCTGGTTTAACAGAAGAGGATTTAGCAATTACTTGGATTACGACGGGGATCCAGACCAATGTACAAAAAAGCTAGATCTGCCGAGATTCACATCTATTTATGACATCAAAGGTGATTACAAGTATTTACTCAAGCGAGCCATAAGATTTGGCGAAAGGTCAGTTTACACTCAAAAACAGCAAGAGGCGATGGTTTGATCGCAGTAATGAATAACCACGTGTGGAGCTACTGGGACGACATCATTCCTCATCTGCAGACTAAGTGAGTCATTAAAGAGTTGATCCGATTAGGAGCTTGGAGAGCCCTTTGGGGTCAGGAAGGATCGTTGAGGTCTTGGTGACCTTGAAGTTGATCAGCTCGTTCCTGGCCGTGAGGTCTACGATGGTGGCCTGCATTCGCCAGCTCGATCACATGACCGGCACTGGGTACAACTCACATCACAGAAATGGAAATCGAAGGCGCTTACGCTGATCGAGCGCAACACTGGCAGGCGCCAAGAGCTACTTGGCGCGATCGCGAAGACTTATCAGATACTCTTTTGGGCATGGCTAACCAAGTTCCTATTAATTGAAGAAGTTCCGCATATCGAGAAATTTGCACATACATCTTGAATTGAAGCGTAAAAGCTCAAATCATCCGTAGCAAAACATTGGAATATCGTATTTCGACAAATCTTTAATCCAATGACCTTTGACAATGCTTGATTCGCAATTGTGTTCGCCATACGGCGTCGATATCTTAATTGGTTTGTCATTCCGCTGGGTTGCGGTTCGCCTGAGCCAGGCATCGTCATTTGCCTTCTTGTTGAGATGGCTTGTAATCAGTCCAAAGGTTTGATGCAGGCAGAAAAGAGATTGCCTTTGCGATAGAGTTTTTGGGCAGCAAACGAGAAAATTGTCTCCTGGCAGCAAGGCAAGGATCTGCATGCCTAGACTAGATAGTTCTTCAATGATTACAGGATTGCAGGTCTCGATTTGCATTATGAAAGGCGCTCTTGCCTGAATTAATAGGGCGCATAGTTCAGCGGCTGTAGTTTTTTCAGAACCATCAATATCCATTTTGATAAATCCTGGCTTGGTTTCTGGCTCTATGTTTTGTTTCTCTTCCTCGATCCAGTCATAAATAGAGCTTGTTTTTACGTTGGGGATCTTGAATGTATTTTCGGGATTGGTTGTAATGCAATCGCGGAGCTTATCGTGATCACCTCTGTATTCTTTGGATATAAGTGTGTGAGCGTCTCCAGCATTTTTTTCAACCAAAAACCCATGAATTGAATTAAAATTCTTGTGATTAGAAATATTCATTCTGGCAACTTCTATGTTCTCTTTGCTTGCATCAATGCTCAGCGTATTGCCGTAGTTGCCTGTAAGCATCTTTGCGTAAGTATATGTCCCTACGTGGCATCCTATGTCAACCATGTATGAGCATTCCCTTAGAATTGGGGAAATCATCATTAGCAAATGATCTTCGTAAATGCATTTATTGTTGATGATCCAATCGCAAACAGTATCGCGTCCTTTCTCGTATACATAAAAATACTTCCCATGTGAGTTGGTGAAGTACGTTTCGCTTGATAGGTGGATTTTTTGTCTGTTTGCATGTTCCATTCTATGTGATTGATCGGTTTGACTTGAAGAGATAATAGCCTGCATTCATACCCGCCCTTCCCAAATTTTTTGCAGTATCTCTCTGCTCCGCTCGTCCAAGCCGATGATTCCTATGCAGATTTCGTGAGATAACCCCATTGGGCTGTGCGAAAATTTTGCTCCCGACGGCACCACAAACTTTGATGCCTACCTCAATGGCATCAACACGGGTGCCGACACCGAAATCACCGGCAGCTCCGAAGTGTTCCGCTTCTGAATCCTTCTGGAATCTCTTCTTAGAGGGCATGGTCAGGGAGCTTCGATAGTCAGGCGAGTTGGATCAACCCAGTTTTTACTGGGTTGATGCCATCAACTAGCACTTGAGTTGCTCGAACTGCTTCGAGATGCTGCTGTGTGTTGACGATCGAGTGACGCACCCTTTTTGGGGTTCGGAGTACATCTTGGAGCACATGTCGGAACAAGTGTTCCGAGAAACTCATTCCTGGACTGGCCTTGCGGGGGCTAAACCATCTCCCGGAATGGGAGATGGTCAGGCCGGTCGGGGTCCCCAATGGGGGCGTGTACGACGAAGCCACTCCAACGAATACGTCTCGGAATGGTTCAAACCGGTTATGCCCCCCCGGAGTGTTGAGGGGCATCGCTCCCATCAGACGATCAGCTGTAGGCCTTGGCAATCAGGGGGCCAGCTTGCTCATCTGACAGCACCGGGGTGACCTCCCAGTCGAGGCACTCGGCCCACTCAGCGGCATGCTCGTAACAGGCATCGGCGTTGTCTGCCTCCACGAGAATCCAGCCCTCAACGGAGCCCGGTGCGTGCCAACGCTTCCAGGACTTGCACTCGGGGAAAGGCGCACCCGTTGCCAGGAACTTCTTAGCAGCAATTTCGTGGTAGCCGGTCTTGAACGACCAGTGCATCAAAAAGGTCATGGAAGGTGTTAAAGCCAACGAACATTCCCACAGGCCAAACAGCTTGTCTGTGAGGGCAAACACGGCGGGATAGATCGCTGCAAGCCCTTCCCTCAATCGTCGTCAGCAATCGTCTTGCATCCAGCGTTATGCGCGGTTAGATGGGAGCCATGCAGCCAGATGGCGGAATGCCGGAGCTTCTCAAGCGTCAGATTGACCGCCTGGAAACCGCCATTGACCTCTCGACGGACTGGCTTGAAATCCAATATCTGATGGTTGAGCTCGATCAGCTCAAGGCTTTGTATGAGGAGGAGGAATCAGAGGCTGCATAAGCGGGTTTTGACCTCAGCCTCAGAGCACAACCAATCGAGCTCAGCAACACGTCAGGCCAGCTTGTTCGGCGTTCTTGATCCAACACTGCCAGCGTGGGGAATCACTGACGTTCCATGGCATGAATAACGAGCAGCAGGCGGAACTCGAGCGCCTCGAACGTGTGCTTGCGGTGGCCAAGCGGAACGGGAACGAGCTGTTCATTCAGAACATTGAACGGGAGATCGCTGCCGTTCAGCGGGGTGAACACTCCCCCCTCATCGAGGAATACCTCACAGCGGAAGAGCGGGCATCAAGGGGCGTCGACAACCAGCCCGAGGCTTGAAACCAACTGAAAGGCACGCCATCCCAACAATCGATCGTTCAGGCCCTCAAGGCAATGCGCCTTAATGCTGATGACTTTGTGCCCGGAAGGCACAAAACTATGGGCATCGAGATCGGAGGAGCCCATGACGGACGACACTCCACCCCAGCAGACCGAAGAAGCAGACTGACTTTCTGGCCCCTGCTCCAACAGTCTCAACAATGACCTGGGTTGGTCCTTTGGTGGGCACGCAATGGTCCGCCACGCCAATCGACGCTCCACTTGCACCGTTTCAGGTGCCCTCGGAGAAAACGACCCAACACCTCGAGCCCATGGCCCCAGGGCGCCTCGAGCCAGACGCTTCGACCCTTTCTTTCCCTAGCTGAAGTGATGGGTTGAACGATGCACAAACGAGCGAGTTAGGCCGTCTTTCCACCGGGAAGGGCGGCCTTCCTCTTTGGCTGATCGCCCATGAAACAGGAGCCACCCGATCTCATCTGGGACTCACGTTTAAATAGTTAAGGGAAGAGCCATTCCGGTAAGCATCAAGCGTCTGCATCCTCCACATCGGCCCCAGAACCAACACCTTCAGCCACAGGATCCTGCCCAGGCCGCCAGCCACTCTCCCAGATTTCACGCGTCTTAAGATTCAACTCATCGCGCGAAAGTCCCCATAGCGTGAGACATTTCTGCAGATCATCACGAATATCTTCAGCGCCAGGAAAATCCGCATATCGCGAAAATAACGCCGCAATCGTTGTCAACTGCTGCGGGCCTGGTTCGCCTTCATAACCCAACACAGCATCGATCTGGTCGCGATCAATGGCGTAAAGCGGATGGGTTTGCTGCGTGTCGTCGGTCATTCACCGATCATGCCTGAACAGGGGGAGCAGAGCAGCAGATCAGTCGAGGTCCCAGCACTCAGAACCACGACTGGTGAGCAGGCAGACAACGTGCTTTTCCTCGCTGATCAGGCGATACGTGTGCCCATCAGCATCACTACGGGCACGGGCATGCCAGAAGGCATTGTCTTTGGAAGCGTGTTCGGCACGATTGGACCAACCATCAACTGTTAGCTCTTGAACAGCAAACATGCGCCTGACTCGAACTGAACAAAGGCTCGAGGAGCACGCACGTTCTGTGCAGGATCAACAGAAACTCGTTGGGATCGCTTGATCAGCTGTTGTAATCAGCGCAAAGCCGAGATTTTGTCAACACTGGAACCAACTTCCTCAATGGAAAGACGCTCAGCTGAGGCGTCATTTTGAAGACGAAAGAGAAAGCCATTCACCCAAGCTGTCTCTTTATTGTTGACCTCATGGCCACGGTCAACGAATCCGGGCTGCTGCTGGAACAGATGCAGGAGAATGGTCAGAACGTCCTGCGGCGAAAGATTTTCTGGGTCGATCGATGGCAGTTGATCCCTTACATCCAGATACGACATTGACCCGGTGGTCGCAACATCAAAGGCCACTATCGACTTGCACGCACGATAAGTCCATCCAAACAAAAAGCCCCACCGAAGTGGGGCTTCATCCCTTGAATGAAACAGGGATCAGAGCCAATTGGCACGCATGGCCTCGTAGGTCACTCCTCGGTATTTCAACTGAGTTGGAGCAACCTTCTCTTTCGCCAGCTTGACGGGAGAGAGATGTGCAGAGGTGTAGTCGCCGGATTCAGATCCGCGAGCCAGGGCCTTTTTGGAGCTGTTGCGGAGCTGCACGCGCAGCTCACGCTCCTTCAGAAGCTGAAGAGCATTCATGGTGTTCCTCGTAGAAAGCTCAGGCCCCGTTCCATGCCCTGAGTCGAACTGCGCTTCGCTATGTAGCGAAGTGAACGTTTGTAGCAGTTGCTACACAATAAATATAGGGCACCCAAGCTGAGTTGCGCTGTTCATCCCGTTACAGCCAGAGGCAATTAAATCAAGTTCAACCGCAAAAGCTGCGCCAATGCGAGCGAATTGTGGTCGTCTTCGTTGGTCGTTCTCAATTCAAGGTTGAAAAAGAGCGCTGATTGCTCCTGAACAAAAGGGCCTGCATGCCACGTTCCCGGATGCAGCTTGAAGGCTTCTCCGGCCTGAAACTTGATCAGAGCGATCGAGGAAGCGGGGGGCGGACAACCGGAATCCGTGGAAGGGGCCATGGCCAGCCACCAGGGCTGGGCATCGGCAGACCCCAGACACTGACTCACGCGATGGTGCCGCGTCATCGACTTGAGCACAGGAGGCCGTCGGCGAATCCGCATCACGTAAAAGCGCGGTTGACCGTCTGCAGCGAAATACAGATCTGCGTCCGCTGAACCGAACAAGGCAGGATCACTCTGCGGACGCAACAAGGTGCCACAGCGCTCCAGCCAAGGCGAGTCCGATGCAATCGGCGTCAGGCTCTGGGTTTCCTCATGAGTCATCCCGTCAGGATATGAAAACCAGCCCATGCACCCGTGCAACAAATGGTGCCTTGGGCCACTGACGGCCAGGTCGGAACTCCCTATCACCTGACAAAGGTGAACCGATCATGCTGACCACATCGACACGCTTGAAACTGCAAAACATTTGCAGCCGCCTGGCGCAGGGTGAGTTCGTGTCACTCCAGGAACGCGTCTACCTTCAAAAATTTGCCGAACGCGATCGCAGCGTGAGCACGTGGGTGAGCAGAGCGCAACGTTTTCAACGGGAAGGCACACAACAAGGCCTCGACGGCTTGATGGCCGATCTCGACCTGGGGCGACGTCATCCAGACGACCCTGAACATCCAGAAGATGATCTCGGCGACTGGTTCAGCAATGCTTCGCCGTGGCTGCGTCGCGACTGACGCGCCTCAGCTGGGATCGTCGAGGGGGCCGAAATGGCTGACGGCAACCGCCTGCAACGTCTTCAACGATTCCAGAACAGCCAGGCGTTGCTGAGCCTGAGCAAGCATCGGCTTGCCATGGGGGACGCATGATTCGATCAGAGATGCCGCCTCAGAGGCTTCAGCCTTCACCCAGCCCGTGCATCGCTCAAGGCGGGTGGTGAGATCACCATCACGCAATGCGCCCGAGTAGTTCGGCCCCGCGAAAACCTCGAGAAGTGTCGCCAGCGCATCCCTGGCCTGCTCCCGGTTCACCGTCATAGGGCTTGTGGAATACGGGACCACACTGGCAGCCCAGGCACAAAAAAGCCGCCTCATATGGGCGGCCGGGTGATGGGGATATCCACAGCCTACCCGAACGAACCAGTGATTGCAGGCCTTTTGAAGAAATGGCGACAACACAGGCTGCCAAAGTTTTCCACCTTCCTGTGGATAAGCTGCCGCCAAACGGTATTTTGTGAAATTCAATCCACCACATCTGGTGGATCAGCTGCACAAACTTGACGAGAAGCACTACACTTATTGAAAAGCCGGGTGATGGGGATTACTTGGCTTATTCCTCCGTTTAACGGAGGTTTTTTTATGCCTTTTTCCATGACAAGTCAGCTCTGTCTGCAGAGCTCACATGGCCAAGGAGCATGTCCATGCAGAAGAGGCAAGCCACATCTGCACAACTTTGTTCACGGATCTGACTCATCTCAGTGAACTGGAGAAACTGCTTCAGGTCTGATGACCCAGGCCAGTGAAATCCAACCAACAACTTTTTCAGGCAAGACTGAGATCCACGCCATAGGCTCTGTGCAGCAACACAAGATCTCGACCAGATGCGTGCCCTGAACGGATTGCTGCTGCTCGCGATTGCTCTGAGCGTGCTCCCGTCTTCAGCAGGCGCTCTTGAGCTGGGTCCTTGTGAACCGGCCGAAGCGGTGAAAATTATCGACACCAGCCTGGGACAAGGAAAAACGCTTCAGCAAGCCATGCAGATGATGATCAAAGCGAAAGTATTCGACGGATCCAAGGCGTGCATCACCTTCATCCGCGAGACCTCGATGAGCATGCGCGATTCATACCCAAAAGCCTTTAAATCGCTTTGGTTGAACTAGGCATCCTTCGGGTCCTGATGATGTCGGTTTGGCGGAGAACCGGGCATTAAGCCAACGGCCTACGAGCAAACCCGACATCATCGAGTCAGGATCTCGACCCATCATGCAAACCCCACGACGGATCAACGATCCCGCCAATAGCCTCGCCGTGGTGGTTGCCGTCGTTCTCAGCGCGCTGCTGTTGTTGGGGCAGGCTCTGTTCATCGTTCCGGCCGGCAAGGTTGCCGTGGTCACCACCTTGGGCAAGGTGAGCGGAGGATCGAGACTCCCGGGCCTCAATCTCAAGGTGCCGTTCATTCAATCGGTGTATCCCTTTGATGTGCGCACCCAGGTCAAACCGGAGGAATTTGCCACCCTCACCAAAGACCTCCAGGTGATCGAAGCCACCGCAACCGTGAAATATGCCGTTCGCCCCAACGAAGCCGGACGGATCTACAGAACGATCGCCGGCAACGATCGCGAGATCTACCCCCGCATCATTCAGCCGTCATTGCTGAAAGCCCTGAAATCGGTCTTCTCCCAATACGAGCTCGTCACCATTGCCACCGAATGGAACGACATCTCCGCCCTGGTGGAGCGCACGGTCGCCGAAGAGCTCGACAAATTTGATTACGTGGAAGTGCGCGGTCTCGACCTCACAGGCCTGCAGATCGCCGAGGAATATCGCGCTGCCATTGAACAGAAACAGATCGCAGAACAGCAACTGCTACGCGCCCAGACCGAAGTGAAGATCGCTGAGCAGGAAGCCCTGCGCTACGACACCCTCAACCGCAGCCTCGACGATCAGGTGCTCTACAAGCTTTTCCTCGACAAATGGGATGGGCAAACGGAGGTGGTACCGGCCCTTCCGGGCAGCAACGCCAGCACACCTCCAGTAATTGTGGGGCGACGCAGCTAAACCAACGCCAGCCGTGGTTGTTGATCAACAATCGCTTCTCGAAGACAAAGATCGTCTCGAAGAACTGCGCCGCAGTTACGACGGCGAAGCACGACTGAACGAGTCCTTCATCGTTCTGACGGTTGGCGCCAGCCTGGGTTTGGTCGCCGACAACAATGCTGTGATCATTGGTGCCATGGTTGTGGCGCCGTGGATCCTGCCGCTGCGGGTGGCGGTGTTCGCGATTCTGATCGGGCAGGCCAGGCTGTTGTCACGATCACTGATCACCCTTGTCGCCGGAGCAGGGATCAACTTGATCCTGTCTATGGGATTGGGCCTAATCGCACGCAGTCAGGGCTTGCTTGTGGTGGAGGCCTTGCCAGAACAGATCGTCGCCCGGCTTGAGCCCAACACATTTGATCTGGGAATCGCCCTGGCGGCAGATGCCATCGCGACCTACGCCAAGGTCAACCCCGATGCCAGCAACTGACGGCACCGGCGGGCAGCAAGAACAGAATGGCCGTCAAGGCAGATCGCTCGGCACCGTCCTGTCGTTGAACTTGGTCTGGACTGCGATGCAGCTCTCGGTACCAGC